>Ga0302319_10025149_pt1 | contig 10555 bp, 8 predicted proteins | sample Bog_T0_2_FD_203319 | JGI IMG/M metagenome (GOLD analysis project Ga0302319, IMG submission 203319) | Peat permafrost microbial communities from Stordalen Mire near Abisko, Sweden - Bog_T0_2 | ecosystem: Environmental > Terrestrial > Soil > Wetlands > Peat | place: Sweden: Abisko, Stordalen Mire... | reverse complement strand
CTGGGCCGGACGGCACCTCGAACGGGCGGAGGGGACGGCACGGATCGTCCAGGTGCACACCGACGCCCACGTCGACATGCCGGTCGGGGAAGACGTCGGCTGGGAGCCCCTGCTGGCCATCGCCGGCGTCGACAGTGAGTTCGCGGAGGCCTATTCGGCGGCCGAGGGGCCCGACGACGCCCGGGCGGCCGAGGAGGACGTGGTCGAGTTCCTGCTCCACGGGGACGGCAACGCGTCATCGATCCTGGCGTCGCTGACCGCCGCCCGTGAGAACCTGCGCACGGCACGTCCGGTCATCCCGCGCGAGGCGTGGGAGGCCTGCAACAACCTGTGGCTGTCGAGTACGGACCACCTCGCCGAGGCCGACTCCCGGGAGGGCAGGGTCCGGTGGTTGCGCCGCATCATCGCCGGATGCCAGTGCATCCACGGGATCCTCCTCGGTACCATGAGCCGTGACGAGGCCATGTCGTTCCTCGTGCTGGGCCAGAACATCGAACGGGCCGACCTGACCACCCGGGTGCTCGACGTCCGGTCCGCCTACCTCCACCCACGGGGGGCCGACGACCCCTATGACGTGGTGCACTGGATGGCGGTGCTGCGCTCACTGGCCGCCTACCAACCGTTCCGCCGGGCCATGCCGGCGAGGCCCCAGGGTGGCTCGACACTGCGCTTCCTGCTCCAGGACGACCGGTTCCCCCGGGCCGTGGGTGCCTGCCTGACCGAAGCCCGGGCGCACCTGAAGGCGCTGCCCCACTCCGAGCGGGCCCAGGAGGCCTGTCAGAACGCGTCGATGGTGGTGGCGTCGGCCCCGGTGACCCGACTGACCCTCAGCGGACTGGCCGAGTTCCTCGAGGACGTGCAGCTGGCGCTGGTCGAGATCCACGAGCGCATCGATGATGCCTACTTCCGACCCAGCTTCGACGGCTGGGAGCCGGCGATCGCCACCCCGTGACCACCACCGCTCCGGTGGGCCCGCTGGGCTCGCCGGAGGACCGTTCCGCGCCGCCCGGGCCGGCGGCGGTGTACGTCGCGCCCCCGGGCGGTTACGACGAGTTCCTCGGTCCGGACGGCACCGTGCGTGCACCCTGGCACCAGGTGGCCGATGCTCTCGCGGACTTCGGTCCCGAGGGACTGGCCTCCCGGAACGACGAACTCGCCCGACTGCTCCGTAACGAGGGAGCCACCTACAACGCCACCATCGACGGTCGCTCGGTGCGACGGCCGTGGGCGCTCGACCCCGTCCCCCTGGTGCTGGACCAGACCACCTGGCAGTCGCTCGAGGCCGCCGTCGTCCAACGGGTGACCCTCCTCGACCTGGTGGTGGACGACCTCTACGGACCCCGTACCCTCCTCACCCGCGGCAACGTGCCGGCGGAGCTGGTGTTCGCCAACCCCGCGTTCCTCCGACCGGCCGCCGGGAGCACCGTGCCCGGTGTGCACCGGCTGTTCACCACCGCCGTCGACGTCGTGCGCGAGGCCGGAGGTGGGTACCGGGCGGTGACCGACCGCACCCAGGCACCGTCGGGACTCGGCTACGCGCTGGTCAACCGGTCCGCGCTCTCCCGGGTCTTCCCCACCCTGCACCGGGCCTCGGGGGTCGAGCGTCTGGCCGGTTTCGTGCGTGCCATCCGGGCCGGGGTGGCCGGGGCCGCGCCCGACGGGGTCGACGAGCCCCGGGTCGTCATCCTCACCCCGGGACCGCTGTCGGAGACCTACTTCGAGCATGCCTACCTGGCCGCGTATCTGGGCTACCCGCTGGTCGAGGGCCGCGACCTGGTGGTCCAGAACAACCGGGTGTGGCTCCGTTCGCTGGCCGGTCTCGACCCGGTCGACGTGGTCATCCGCCGGGTGGACGACGCCTGGTGCGATCCGGTCGAACTGCGCGCCGACTCGTTGCTCGGGGTGCCGGGACTGATGGAGGTGGTCCGACGCGGTCGGGTCGCCGTCCTCAACCCCCTCGGCTCGGGGATCCTGGAGAGCCCGGCGCTGGCCGGGCTGCTCGACGACCTGGCCCCCGCCCTACTGGGCGAGGAGCTGGCCCTGCGGGGACCGCAGAGCTGGTGGTGCGGCCGCCCCGACGGGTTGAGTCACGTGCTGGCGTCGATGGACCGGCTCATGCTGCTCCCGGTCCAGCCTGCGGCCGGCTTCGGTCCGGTGCTCCCCGATCTGCTGACCGACGACCAGCGCGAGGACCTGCGGGCACGGGTGCGGGCCCGTCCCGCCGACTGGGTCGGACAGGAGATCCTCGCCCCGTCCACCATGCCGACCGTGACCGTGGACGGTCGGCTGGAGGCCCGGCCGGTGATCCTGCGCACGTTCGCCGTGGCCGACGACTCCGTCGACGGCGTGCCCGGCCACGGCGTGTCCCTCCTCCCGGGCGGTCTCACCCGGGTCGGCGCCGACGCCGACTCGCCGGTGGTGAACAGTCGTGGCGACGGGACCAGCAAGGACACCTGGGTGGTCTCGGCCGAGCCCGCGTTCCAACAGAGCCCCTGGCTGCCGTCCGTGCGCTCGGAACACCGTCCGGTGCTGGTCCCCGAACTGCCGGTCGCCCTTCCCGGGCGGGTGGCGGCACAGCTGTTCGTCCTCGGACGCAGTGCCGAGCACGCGGAGCTGGTCATCCGGCTCATCCGCACGGTCCTGGCCCGACTCGACCAGCCGCTCGGCTCCGGCGATGACGGGGGGGCCCAGTCGCTGCAGGTACTGCTGTCCGCACTCGGGTCGGCGTCGGGGTTCGATCCGGTGTCCGAGCCCGACACCCACCGGTCCGGGAACCCCCGTCCCATGCCAGACGACTCCGACGCCGTCCCACCCGTCACCCCGGGAACCGCTGCCGTGGTGGCCGAGGGCCTCCTGCCCAACGACCGGCGGGCCCTCGACCTGCTGTTCGACGAAGGGGTGGCCGGCAGTCTGGTGTCCACGCTCGGCATCATGGTCGAGGCGTCCTACTCCGTCCGTGAGCAACTGTCGTCGGACACCTGGCAGCTGATCGGAGACATCGAGGAGGAGCTCGGGCGGTTCCGTCGCCGACCGCCGACCCAGTTCGTCGGGGCCCAGCCCAGCCTGCTCCGCCTGCAACGCTCGCTCCTCGCCCTGTCCGGTGTGGCCGCGGAGAACATGGAGCGCGACTCGGCCTGGCGCTTCCTCGACGGGGGCCGACGGCTCGAGCGCGCGCAGGGCGTGGTCCGCCTGCTGCGGGCGGTACTGGTGGCGCGCCGGTCCGGTGTCGTGGAGGACCTGCTGGTGGAGTCCCTGTTGAAGACGTCCGAGAGCCTCATGATCTTCCGGCGTCGGGCCGGGTCCATCCTGCACGTGTCCGGGGCCATCGACCTGCTCGTCTACGACGAGGCGAACCCCCGTAGCGTGCTCTTCCCGCTGGACCGGCTGGAAGCCCACCTGGCCGAACTACCCAAGCAGTCCTCGGCCCAGCGCCTGGGCAACGAGGAGCGGCTCGCCCTGGAGACCACCACCCTGTTGCGCCTCACCGACCCCGACCGACTGGCAGCGGTCGACCCCGCCACGGGCCGCCGGCTCGAGTTGGACTCCGTCTTCGCCACCGCTGACGGGCTCCTGGTCGACCTGCTCGACTCGCTGCGCCGGACCTACTTCGCCCATGAGAGACTCTCGGTGCTGGCCGGTGGTCGACCCGAGGACGGTGGCGGAGGGGCATGAGGTACCGCATCGAACACCGGACCGAGTACCGGTACAACGCACCGGTGAGCAGGTGCCGCAACGAGGCCCACCTTCGTCCCCGCGACACCGAGCGCCAGACCTGCCTCGACCACCAATTGGTGGTCGACCCCATCCCGACCAGCTGGGCCGACCGGGCCGACTTCTACGACAACCCGGTCACCAGCTTCGTGGTCGACGGCCCCTTCCAGTTCATGACGGTGACGGCCACCAGCACCGTCGAGGTGACCGACATCGAGCCGCTCCCCGCCGTCGGCCCGGGCTGGACCGAGGCACTCGGGCTGCTCACCAACGACCTCAGTCCGGACATGCTCGACGCCCGCGAGTTCTGCTTCGAGTCGCCGCTCGTCTCGACGTCCCGGGTGGTACGCGAGTACGCCGAACCGTCGTTCCCCCCGGGGAGGTCACTGGTCGACGCGGTCACCGACCTCACCGAGCGGATCCACGCCGACTTCATCTACGACCCCGGCTTCACCACGGTGACCACGCCGCTCGACGAGGTCCTCGACTACCGCCGCGGCGTGTGCCAGGACTTCGCCCACCTCGGCGTGGGGTGCGTCCGGTCGATGGGCCTGGCCGCCCGCTACGTCAGTGGCTACCTGGAGACCGCACCCCCGCCGGGCACCGAGCGACTGGTCGGTGCGGACGCATCCCACGCCTGGTTGTCGGTCTTCGTGCCCGGGTGGGGGTGGCTCGACCTCGACCCCACCAACGACAAGATCGTGGGCAGCGACTACGTCACGACGGCCTGGGGGCGTGACTACGCCGACGTGTCGCCCCTGAAGGGGATCGTCTTCGGGGGCGGGGACTTCCACACCCTCGATGTGGCCGTCGATGTGGCCCGGGTGGGTTCCGACCAGGTCCAGGAGGCCTGATCGGAGGTACTCCGACAGCCTGGACCGCCCGGGTGGATCGGCGCCCCGGATCCACCGCTGCTTTCCCGGCGGGCACGGCGGGCGGTAGCGTCTGAGTGGTTGAGAGGGGCGCTATGGCGCGGGCATGGTCACGGTCGGCGGAGCAGTGGGTGCGGTGGCTCATGGGTGAAGCGCCGCGCCCAGGAAAGGGCCAGCGGTCGGTCCTGCTCCCGATGGTCCTGGTGCTGGGCCTGTCCGTCGTGGGCCTCACCGCGGTCATCGGTTTCGTCGCGCCGTCGTCGGCACCCGTCGGGGTGGATGCGGTGTCGGGTCCCCCGACCCCACCACCCGGATTCGCCGATTCCCCCTACGGCTCCCCCGACCTCGGTGGATCGTCTGACGCATCGGGTGGATCGGACTCGTCCGCCTCGTCCGGTTCGTCCGGTTCCTCGGCTTCTTCGGGCTCTTCGGGCTCCTCCACCACTTCCGGTTCCTCGAGCTCGTCCGGCAGATCCGGTCCGTCGGGTGCTGCTGGTCGCAGCGGGCGTGCGTCGACCAGCCCGGCGGCACGCGCCACCAGGACGGCGGGCACCCGGGTCACCCATCCCCGGGTGGTGGTGGTGCGCACGCGGACCGGTCGTCGTGGAGCCGGCGGCACCACGACGTCACGTACCGGTGTGACGAGGACGCCGACCGCGGGTCAGACGAGCGGCAACGTCTGAGCCGACCTGCAGACGGACGGCGTCGGCCCCGACACCGCCGGCCTCAGTCCGGGGGTTAGCGTTCGTCGGCACGGCCCGGCCACCTCCGCCACCGGGCCGACGGAAGCTCGGGTCCACCCCCGCGTTGGGCGACGGACCGGGTCCACCCGCAGGGGGAGCGGTGAGCGAGATGAGGGGTCTGATGGCACGGGAGTGGATGCAGGCCGCCAGGCAGTGGCTCCGGTGGCTGTCGGGGGACGCCGCCCGACCGGGGAAGGGTCGACGGGCCGTGCTGGTGCCCATGGTGCTGGTGGCCACCCTCGCCATAGCCGCCGTGGTCGGTGCGGTCGGAGTCCTCACCGGACAGCCGACCCATGCCGGCCAGGGGGTTCCCGCAGGACCGCCCACCCCGCCCTCGGGCTTCGGAACCACGACGTCCACCGCACCACCGGCGACACCGGCGACGCCGACGACCACGACCAGGCCGGCCAGGTCCTCGGCGACGTCGACCACGGCGGCCGCCACGGGCACGGCGACCCATCGTCCGGCCAGGACGGGCACGGGGGTGGGCCCGTCACGGCCGAGCACGGGGGTGCACCCGACCCGGGCGAGGACAGGCCGTCACACGCCGTCGGGACGGCCCTCGACCCCCACCACCCGGCCCGTCACCACCGGCTGACCACGGCCGACGTCGTCGTCGACGGGGCCGGCGGGGCCGGCGGGGCCCCGGCAGCGGTTCATCCGCCGAGTGCGACCGCCATGTCGTCGAGCCCACGGAGCAGCGCCGCGGCACCCGCATCGTCCAACACGTCGTAGGCCGGACGCACCAGGTCGTCGGTGAGTGCCTCGGCCGACGCCATCGCCGCCCGTTGATCGTCGCTGATCTCGGGCATGAACTCGGCCGGCCACCCGAACATGGCTCCGTCGTTCGGTCGGGCGATGAAATGGGCGGTACGGGCATCGACCCCGCTGGCGCGCACGGCCAGCAGGTGCGCACTCCCCCGCAGTTCGCGCAGGATCGTGATGATCTGCATGGCCCGACCGGGCACGTCGTCGACCAGGAGCTCACCCCGGTACCCCGAGTAGAGGGACAGGCCGACCGGATCGGCCGCGTCGTTGACCGCGTCGGCCGCCGTCACCATCTCATCCAGGCCGTCGATGCCCGCCAGCGCCCGCCGTCCGACCTCGGCGGCGACGTCGAGGTAGACGCGGGCTCCTTCACGGGGGGCGATCTTGGCCCGGCCGGCGTTCCACAGGGCCTCGACGGCGACGGGGTTGAAGTAGCCGAACGCACTGGCCACCACCACCGGCTCCACGTCACCGAGCACCCCTCCCCGGCCCACCGCGTAGAGCGCGAACAGATCGAGGTCCAGCCGGGCGGCGGCCGCCTCGGCCTCGGGCGAGAAGAAGTGGGCCCACCCGATGTCGCGGATGATCGGGCAGGCACGGGCCATGAGCTCATCGGTGGTCATGCGCGGAGGCTACCGTCCGGCGCACGGCGGTGCTCGTGACCACGGTGCCCGTCGATCGGCCGGTGCCCGTCGGCCCCGTGAGCAGCACCCGTTCACGGCGTGGCCCCCCGGAGGTGTCTAGCCTCGGTCGTCATGCGCATCCTGATCACCGGCGCGGGGCGGGCCATCGGTGCCGCCACCGCCGTCGAGCTGACCCGGGCCGGACACGAGGTGGTGGCCACCGCCCGGGACCCAAGGCTCCTCGACGACCTCGACGTCGCGCAGCGACTGGCCCTCGACGTGACGGACGCCGACTCGGTGTCCGCCGCACTCGGGCAGGCGGGTGAGCTCGATGCGGTGGTCAACAACGCCGCCCGCAACGGCAAGGGTCCGCTGGAGTCCTTCCCGCTGGATGAGCTCGAGGCCATGCTCCAGGTCAATGCGATCGGTGCGCTGCGCCTCGTGCAGCCCCTCCTGCCGTCGTGGCGGGCACGGGGGTCGGGGGTGATCGTCAACGTCAGCTCGATCCAGGGACGGGTCGCCACCCCGCTCGACGGTGCCTACTCCGCCACAAAGTACGCGCTCGAGTCGCTGTCCGAGAGCCTGCACTACGAACTCAGCCACTTCGGCATCCGGGTGGTCATCATCGAGCCGGGGTACATCGCCCCGGGCATGAAACCGGCGGAACGGTCCGTCGGCGACCCCGCCTATGCCCGTCTGTGGGAGGAGTGGGAACACACCGACCAGGTGGTGACCGGTCCGTCGGGCCGGCCCGGTGCCGAGGTGGTGGCCCGGGCCGTCCTCGGGGCCATCGAGGACGATTCGACCCCGTTGCGGGTCCCGGTGGGTGAGGATGCGTCGATGGTCCTGGGTGCCCGGTCGTCGATGGACGACGCCACGTTCGAGTCCACCATGCGGGCGGTGCTCGGCGTCACCTGGTGACGGCGGTGGCCCGATGCCGCCGACCGCCGCCGCCCCGCGCCCCGGCTCCTGGAGCGTTCAGTCCGAGTTCTGGAGACTCCGGGCGGCCATCGCCAGGTAGTCGAGCAGTTCGGTGCGGTCGTCCGGGGACATGTCCATGGCATCCACGGCTGCGGTCATGTGACGCATCCACGCCTCGGCCTCCGGCTTGCCGATCACGAACGGTGCGTGGCGCATGCGCAGGCGGGGGTGCCCCCGGACCTCGTTGTAGGTCCCCGGACCACCCCAGTACTGGCCGAGGAAGAGTGCGAGGTGGCTACGGGACTCCTCCAGCTCGTCGGGGTACATCGGACGCAGGAGCGGATCGGTCACCACCCCGTCGTAGAAGTGTCCGACCAACGCGTCGAAGAAGGGTTGGCCTCCCCACCGCTCGAACGGGGTCCCCTCGGACTTCCGCTTCAGTCGCACGCTCCCGACTGTAGGCGGTACGCGATTAGCCTCTGATCCGGGCAGAACGTGTTCCAGCCGTGGCGCCGAGCCACCCAGGGAGGTCGCAATGTACGAGTGGTCCGAAGAGCAGCTCATGGTGCGGGACGCGATCCGGCGGTTCATCGAGGCCGAAGTGGTACCCCAGATCGATGCCGTCGAGCACGAGGGCGTTCCCCCGTACGACATCATCCGCAAGATGTACTCGACCTTCGGCATGGACCAGCTGGCCCGGGACCGCTTCAAAAAGCAGCTCGAGCGCAAGGTGTCCGGCACCACCGAATCCGCGGCCGAACGGGCCGAGCGGGCCGGGGACGGGGGGGCGGCGGCCATGACCCTGATCCCCATCATCGAACTGTGCCGTCACTGTCCGGGCATCGTGACCTCGATGGGGGTGAGCGTGGGTCTGGCCGCCGGCACCATCATGAAAGGCGGCACCCCGGCCCAGATGGAGCGGTGGGGCCTCGATCTGCTGACCGCCGAGAAGGTCGGCGCCTGGGCCATCACCGAGCCCAACTCGGGGTCCGACGCCCTCGGTGGCATGACCACGATGGCCCGCCGCGACGGGGACGAGTACGTGATCAACGGCTCGAAGACCTGGATCACCAACGGGCCCTACGCCGACACCATCGTGCTGTACGCCAAGCTCGACGACGGATCCGACACCCCGATCCGCGACCGACCGGTGCTCACCTTCGTCCTCGACCGGGGCACGCCCGGCCTCGAGCAGTCCAAGCCCCTGCGCAAGATGGGTCTCCACTCCTCTCCCACCGGCGAGCTCTTCCTGTCCGACGTCCGGGTGGGTCGGGACCACCTGCTCGGCGAACAGGAGCAGCGGGGTGGGGCCGGGCGCGAATCGGCCAAGTCCAACTTCGTGACCGAACGGGCCGGGGTGGCCGCCATGGCCCTCGGGGTCATCGAGGAGTGCCTCAAGCTGTCGGTCCAGTACGCCAAGGACCGCGTGCTGTGGGGCACCCCGATCGGTGAGTTCCAGCTCATCCAGCTCAAGCTGGCCAAGATGGAGATCGCCCGACTGAACGTGGAGAACCTGGTGTTCCGTCACATCGAGACCTCGGCCGCCGGCAAGGACCTGACCCTGGCCGAGGCGTCGGCACTCAAGCTGTACTCGGCCCAGGCCGCCTCCGAGGTGGCCATGGAGGCGGTGCAGCTCATGGGAGGCAACGGGTACACCGCCGAGTACCGGGTCGAGCAGCTGGCCCGGGACGCCAAGGTCTTCCAGATCTATGCCGGGACCGACGAGATCCAGGTCACCCACATCGCCAAGGACCTGCTCCGCCGCTGAGCGGCACCTCTGCCACCCCCATCCACTGGCCCCCGGTCGGGCGGGCCACGTCCACGAGGAGCACCATGGCCCCGGACATCGCCGGTGACCGTCGCATCGACCCCAGGATCAAGGCCATCCTGACCGCCATCCCTCCGCCTGCGGCACGGGACGTGGCCAGCCGCGAAGAGCTGATCGCCGAGGCCAACACCCCCGAGGCGCTGGCGGGGGCGGAGGCGTTCCGTTCCTTCATGGACCTGTGCGACACCGAGGAGGCGGCCCCGTCGGCCGGCCTGCGCGTCCACACCGAGAAGGTGGTGTCCCAGCCCGACGGCAACACCATCCACCTCCAGGTCATCCGGCCCGACTCCGACGACACGGTGGCCTGCGTCTATTACATCCACGGAGGGGGCATGACCAATCTGTCCTGCTTCGACGGCATGTACCGGGGCTGGGGCAAGCTGATCGCGGCCAACGGGGTGGCCGTGGTCATGGTCGACTTCCGCAATGCCGTGGTCGCCTCGTCGGTACCCGAGGTGGCGCCGTATCCCGCCGGGCTCCACGACTGCCTGTCGGGCCTCCACTGGACCGTGGCCCACGCCGCCGAACTGGGTATCGACCCCGACCGCATCGTCGTGGCCGGGGAGAGCGGGGGCGGGAACCTCACACTGGCGACCGGTATGTCGCTCCTGCGCTCCGGCCAGATCGGCCTGGTCAAAGGCCTCTACGCCCTCTGCCCCTACCTGGCCGGCGAGTGGCCCCAGGACCGGCTCCCCTCGTCGGTGGAGAACGAGGGGATCCTCCTGGCCCTGCACTCGAACCGGGGGCGCATGGGGTACGGCATCGAGGCGTTCGAGGCCGGGGACCCGTTGGCCTGGCCGCTGTTCGCCACCGTCGAGGACGTGGCCGGACTGCCGCCGGTGGTCATCAGCGTCAACGAGTGCGACCCGCTGCGTGACGAGGGCATCGAGTTCTACCGTCTGCTGCTGCAGGCAGGTGTGGCGGCCCGGTGCCGACAGCAGATGGGCACCATGCACGGCACAGAAGTCTTCACCATCGCCTGTCCCGACGTGAGTCGCGACACGGCCCGGGACATCGCCGGGTTCACCCGGTCCTAGGCACCGCGGTTTCGGGCGGGTCGCCGAATCGGCCCGAACCGGCTCGGGGTGG
>Ga0302319_10025145_pt1 | contig 10555 bp, 5 predicted proteins | sample Bog_T0_2_FD_203319 | JGI IMG/M metagenome (GOLD analysis project Ga0302319, IMG submission 203319) | Peat permafrost microbial communities from Stordalen Mire near Abisko, Sweden - Bog_T0_2 | ecosystem: Environmental > Terrestrial > Soil > Wetlands > Peat | place: Sweden: Abisko, Stordalen Mire... | reverse complement strand
TCTTCGGCAACCGCGAGGATTTTGTGTTTCAGGTTCTTTTGCCCCATGTAGTAGAGAGCTTGCCCGGTCATGGCGGAGTATTCCTCGCGCTGCTCCTCCGGCATGAAGTCCAACACCGCCTCCATCAACGACGATTTGCCCGCTGCCGATGACGACTGCACCACCACGGCCAGCGGCTTCGCCAGCAGCCGCGAGACGGCGGCCAGATAGCTCATCTTCTTGTTCGTCTCCTCGCCCACCACGCCGCATAGCTCGAAGTCGGCCAACACGCGCTCGATGAGGCGCGGATCGCGCAGCAGCTCCATCGCGGCCGCTTGCTCCTCGGCCGTCATCAACGCCTCGTCCGGCGGAGCGTCGAGCAGCTTCTTCATCTGGTCGCGCTGCACGTCGCCCAGCGACGTCCACAGCAGCCCAACCTCCCGATGGATCGCGTCTTCCTTCACGCCCAGCTCGTGCGCCGTCTGCTTGGTGAACACCGAACGCTGCCGCGCCGTCTCCATGTCCAGCGTGTCTCCGTGATACAGCAGCTCGCCCCGCGCGTTCACGCCGGAGACGCGGACATTGACCCGCATCGTTCCACGGCTCGTGTTCTTTTCGAGACCCAGCACCCGGTACACACGCGGCCCTATCGTCACCGTCACCTCTTCGCCGTCCACCGTCACCTGTGGAACCAAGGGCGACGACAGAGGCATCGGACGCGGCTGCGGCTCTTCAACCGCAACGACAGCAGCTAAGGGAAGAACATGGTTTGGGACTGCGGCGGGCGACGGCTCCGGTGTCTCTTCGACAGCGACAGCCGCCGCCTCGATCTCCTCGGCTATCTCCGCCATGATGGATTCTTCCTCGATCATTTTTTCCTTAGCTGCTCGCTCTTTTTCTGGAGCGGCGATGCTCTCCGGCTCCGCCGCCGCGATCTCCGGCACGGCCACGCTTACACCTGGCCGCTGCCCTTTGCCCAGCCCCTTTCCTATCCAAGCCGCGCCGTTCAACAGCACTCCAAGACTCATCGAAGCGGGCTGCACCTTGAGCGCGTAGGCGTTCGCGTCCATGCCCTTCGGGAACTCCACCCGGTAGCAGTCGATGCCCATTTCCATCAGCTCCGCCGCTAGCTTCACCGCCGCCTTGTTGCCCGCATCGTCGCCGTCATACGCGATGTACACGCGCTCGGTGCCGTGCTTCTGGAAGGCCGCTCTGTGGTCGTCGGTGAAGCCGTTGGTTCCGTAGCTGGCCGTCACATGACGGAACCCCGCGCACCAGAACGTCAGCGCGTCGATGAGGGCTTCGCAGAGGATGATTTCCTTCGACGCGAGGAACGCTTCCTCGTTCCACACGCCCCGCATCGGCCCCGGAAGATAGAGATGATCCGGCGTTCCCGCACGAAGGTTCGGCGTGATCTTGCGACCGTAGAGCTGCACCACATCGCCGTCCAGATTGATGATCGGCACGATCAGCGAACCCCGCAGATGCTCGTGTCCGCTCTCCTTGCGGATGATGCCCAGCCGCTCCAACTGGCCCCGCACCTCCGCGCCGGCGAGACGGTTCCGGTCCGGCAACGCCGGCCCCAGCATCCGGTCGCTGAACCCAAGCTGGAACCGCTCCACCATCTCCGACGACTTCAAGCCGCGCTTTTCGAGATACCGTTTCACCTCCACCGTGTCCCGCAAGGTTTGGCTGTAGTACCGCACCACCTCCAGCATCACCGCCCGGTCCTCCGCGCCCAGCGTCACCGGGCAGGGCAGCTTCGGCACCGTGCTCTGTTTCACCACCGGCCCGGACGACGGAGAGTAGTTCTTCCGCAGCAGTTCCTTCGCATGGTTGAAGCTCACGCCCTCGGCCCGCATCACCCACAGGAACACGTCGCCGCCCTCCCCGCACGCGCCCTTGCAACTCCACACGTTCTTCGCCGGGTCGATGTTCAGGCTCGGATTCCGGTCGTCGTGGAACGGGCATAGCCCGATCAGCTCCTTGCCGCTGCGCCGGAGTTTGATCCCACGCGCCTCCGCGAGACGTTGGATCGACACCTCCCGCTTGATCCGCTCTTTCTCGTCCTCCGGCATATACGCCATTTCCAGCCCTCCGCTTAAAACCCTGTCAAGTGCTTTTTCGTGGAAAAATACAGATCAGCAACCGAGTCCAGTAATACGGTAAAACACCGTATTGGTCAAGGAGAGTTCCACCATGTTCTGCGCCACCCGCCCTTACACTGACTCCGCCATGCCTCGTAAAAGCCCTGCCAGCGAACGCCCGACTTCCGACTCCGAGACGATGGGGCAGCGCCTCGCGCGGCTCCGCAAGGAACGCAGTTGGACTCAGGTTGAACTCGCCGAACGCACCGGTATCGTCCAGACCGTTCTCTCCGATTACGAACGCGGCAAGCTCCGGCTCAACGCCGACATGATCGTCCGTTTCGCCCAGGCTCTCGATGTCACCACCGACGAACTGCTCCAGCCCAAGGCCGAGCCGAGTGCCCTCCGCCGCAAGCCCAGCCTCCGCGTCCTCCGCCGCCTGGAGAGGATCGAGAAGCTGCCCGCCCATCAGCAGAACACCCTCCTCAAGACCATCGACGGATTCCTAAAAGGCGTCGCCAGCTAACCTCGAACGGCACACGGATGAGGCCGGATAACGTCCGGCCCTGTTCGATCTCCGTTCGGTTTCTGGAGTGGTCGCGGCCTCTGCTAAGCCGTCAGGCTTAGGGATGGTGTCTACCCCCTCACCGCGCCGCCGCTGGCCCCGCCCATGCCGCCCGGTGGCTCCGCAGTCGCACTCCGGTTCTCTTGAGAACGGAGGAGCAGACATGCTCCTCATGACTGGGAACACCCGCAGCGGAGGCGTCGGTCAGGGCCGCGCGTCCTTCAGCGCGCCGCGCCAGCGGTCGGAGCGCAGCGCAGAGCCTTGACGGACGACGGAGCGGAGGGTATTCGGCCACCGATGCCGATGGCCTGTATTTTCAACAAGTTCACGCGCAGTAACCGCCACGTTTACGCGACGGAACCGAGAACACACCGATTCGCCGCCAACTGACTGATTCCATTCACGTTCACCCACAGCAACCTGTAAACGCCAGTCTTTTCGCGGCTTCCGGCTGTAGGCCGCTCATTCCATTGCGGTTCCCGCAGAGGAACTTCAGGTTGCTCTACAGCTCCCATTTGGGGGTGACGTGTCAACTTTCATCCCATGCGCAGCATGGCCCCCGTTGCGGCGAGATATTCGGCGGCGGGAACTGCATTCGATTCGCCACCGATTGCGCCTCCCAACTGCACATCGGAGCGCAGAGATTGCATTTCCGGCCCGTAGCAGCCCCGCCACGCCACCGCAACGCATATCGCCCGCCCTACTACCACCGACGCGCCTACGGGCCTCCCGGACGCATCAGGGATGGGCAGCCAGCAAGAGGACATTGATCGCGCAGTATGCCAGTTCCAGCAGCAACACGACGCCAGCAACAGGGCCAAGGGGCCAGTGCGTAGCTGGGGCTTCAGTGCTGCCGAACCGCCACATTCCCACCCCCAAGGAGATCCCTACACCGATACCCGCAACCGTCAACATCCAGATTTTGGCAGATGGCAGGACACCCGGCACCATGAGCATGGAGACGACGAAGAGGAGGAAGAGAAGTGTCGAAGCTACAGCTGTGATCCAGTACGTCCAAAAACGCACTCGTCTCGTTCGAGCTTCTCTCATATCTTCCGATAGCGTGTTCGTGTGCATTCGCTCCTCCAGTTCGGGCTTCCGCTCAGTGGCAACTGCTCGTCAGAGTGTTGCTCTTGTCGTCCCAGCTATCCGTGCATTGCTTTGAGAGAAGCTCCAAGAGCCGGAAGGAATCGTACCCCCCGCGTGGCTGCCCGTAGTTCACTCCTGGCTGGCTTCCAGTCCATCCGAAGGTGTTCTGGAAGTAGGGATGCGCGTATTGCGAGAAGGCGGTTTTCCAGAAGCCACTAGGCGACCAGTCCTGATTCCCCTGAGCGATCTTGTTGACCATCTTCAAGGCATCCCGACAGACAGTTGTACAGTTCTGGTCATAGAGCATGTAGCCGCCCGCGAGAGCCTCCACGCCCCCATGTTGACCGATCCAGTCGATTACCTGCTGCGCCTCTTCTGGCGTGGTTTGGATGGTCAGCGAAGCATATTGCTGTCTCAGTGAATCAGCAGTTGCTCCAGCAAGACCGAACTCACTTGTGCTGACCTGGGACATGCCCGCCAGCGTTCGTTCAGTATCGCCGATACCTTCTCTGATCGGCCCAAAGCTCATTACTGCCGCAGCTCCAGTTTGCTGATTCTCTGCCGTCATGAGGATGTGTCCAGCACTCGGGGGAAACAGTGACGGTCTCTCATAGAAGATCGTGATGTCTTTACCGTCGTCATCCACATACTTCAGCGGGTTGTTTGCCGCGTAAGCATACTTGTTGAGCGTGTTCGACGGATTGAGCAATCGCTCTTCTGTGAGATTGATCGGATCAGGACTCATGAAGCGGCCCATCGTACTCGCCATGTAGCGCGCACCGAAGTTATCCAAGCCGCTTTCTGCGTCCCGTTCTTTGCCGGTAAACTTGTAGCTATCTATCGCAATCTGAGGTGCGGGAATATACGAAAATGGCCAGGACGAACTATTGATAATAGGTTCGGGCAGTTCCTGTCCATAGGGATCGAACTGCCCGGCGTACATGGGCCAGCCGCTAGAAGCCAGCTCGAACTGCGTCGTCCCCAAATGATCGTTCAGGAAGTAGGTTGTCGCCAGGTTCATGCCAGGACTGGCTGGCGGCACCGTCGTCGTGTCCAGCGTGAAGCTGACGTTTGTCTCATTGTAAGGGGCGTACTGCAAGGCTGGCGCGGCAGGGTTGGAGCGTGTCGAAATGGGGACCACCGTGCCGTCGCTGCTGACGATCGCCATGTCCGCGAACCATGCATCCACATCACCGGAACCTGAGTTCGATCCAGCGTTCACGCCAAAGTTCTGGAATACTCCGCCCGCGTAACGGGAGAGATCTGCCGTCATATATTGCCAACCGCCCGGTAACCCGATTGTAGGCTCAAAATCCCCGCTACTCAGATCGAACCCGCCCATATTCCAGAGCCATCCCTGGGTAACACCCGCCCAAGTGTTGGCAGTCGTATATTGCCTCCAGGTGAGCTTATCTCCCGTCTTGATAGTGTAACCAGTCGGGCCAGGAGCCAGTCCGCAACAGAAGGTCCACAGGGTCCAATCGCCACTTGCGGTCGCTGTGCCGTGAATGTGAATCGCAACATCGGCGCTGTAGTGATCCGCTATCTTTTGTCCGTTGGCATAGATGTAATCGGTCAAGTTGCCATTTTGGTCTTCTTCGGACAGCACCTTACCGTTGCCCCATTGATACCGGGTGGAGGTTCCATTCGCGAGAGTCTTTTGCACGCGGTTGCCATCGGGACCATATGTGTAGTTAACGAATGGTGTGCCTGAGCCAAGCACTGTAATTCCGGTGGTTCGATTTTCCGCATCGATCGCGTAGCTGTGGTCAGCACCCTGCTGATTGGTGTCGCATATTTGATTTCCAGCAGCGTCATATGGCGTGAGCACACTTGCGCACGGAAGATTGATGCGGTTGGTGGCAGGATCAAACGTGGATATCACCGTCCCGCCAGACATCGGACTCATGTTTCCGAATGAATCGATCGAGTAGTTGACGGCGCTGGAGCCAATCTGGGCGGCGCTCAACCGATTGAGGCAATCATATCCAAACTTGCGTGTCCAGAACGACGGGTTCAGAGCGTCGGCTATCTGATAGATGTTGCCGTTGTTTCCCGTGGTGGCACACCCGGTCAACCCGGCTGATGGGCTATAACTATAGTTTCTTGACATGAGAGCGAAACCGGAAATTGCCGTTGCAGTCGGGTTACTCAATGACGACAGAAGATTCGTCGCCATTATGCTCGTCGTCTGAAGACGATTGTTCAGGCCGGTAAACTCAGCAGCTCCGTTTCCGTAGGAGAGAGAAGACGCCTGTCCGCCAGGATAATAAGTCGCGGACTGCAAGTAGTCGGTTTCGGTTCCTCCATCGAGGGTATAGGCCTTCGAAAGACGCCCTGCCGCGTCCCAGGTCTGCTGTACGTGGGGCTGGGTTGTTCCGGCATTGCGAGGGTACCAAATGTCCGTAACATTCCCCGCAAGGTCGTACGCAAAGTTCCGATCTGTGTGCGTAGCCCAGCATTGGGTGAGTGTGCAGGTCGAATTCATCGTCATTCTACCCATCGCGTCATAGCCGTAAATCGATCCACTCGACCAGTCTCCGTTGAACATCTGACTCAATCGACCAATCGTATTACATTGCTGAAACCCGCTGAGCACACCACCCGCAGAGCAGCCGAGCGCGCCCCAGTCTCCGGTCTCATCGTAGTGGAAAGAAGACGATGGTGTGCCATCTGAATAGGTCTTCGAAGTCAACCGGTTAAGCGCATCATAGTTGTATGAGGCTGTTGTTCCACGCGCGTCTGTCTTGGCGACAACGTTGCCATTAGGATCGTACCCGTAGCACAAACCCCAAGTCATTCCGGTCGGCGCGTCGGAACAAGCAAGTCCATTGCCAGTCTCCGGATTCCGCGCCGAGATTAATCGCGACAAGGAATCATAATAGAAGTTGCGAGTACGGGGTGCATCGCCAGATACACCGAGTTGATTAACGCTCAACAGATTCCCGAGAGCGTCATAGCCATAATCTGTTAGTTGACCGCCCGGTTCCGTAACATTTGTCAAGCGGCCCAAACCATCCGTCCCACGCAACCACGCGTTGCCTGCCTCATCGGTAAATTCCGTCAGAGGGCCGGAATAGGACCACTGCAAGTAGCTGCTGCCCGCCACGCAAGGAACATTATTTCCGGTAGTATTATCTGGCTGACACTGCAGCAGCGTTCTCCCGAGCGCGTCGTAAGTGTACGAGCTTGTGCCATCCGTCGAGCCTGAAATTGAATAATGCGGGTTAGTCACGGAGAGTACGCGCCCTAAGCCGTCATAGACCGTTTCGCTTGTCGCTCCATTGGGAGTGGTTGTCTTTACAGGGCGGGCGAGACCATCGTAAAGAGTGCTGCTGACGATTGACGGGTCGGGTGTCGCTGTCCTGGTGACCGTAACATTGAGCGGCGTGCTGTATCCGTTGTAATTGACCGAGGCACTGCCGCCGTCAGGGCTCGAAACCAATGTAAGGTCTCGCATTGCATCGTACTGATATGTGGTTTGAGCGTTGTTGGGGTCTTTGACGCTGATGGGCAGGCTTGTATTGCAATCATAGCCGTACGTGGTGGTCTGACTCAGCGCATTCGTCATCTGATAGGGAAGACTCCCCGCACACTGATATGAAATTGTGGTGGGGTTTCCTTTGGGGTCCCAGTTTTCGCTCGGCATACCGTTGCTGTTGTAGTGCGTATGCGATTCCGGCGAAGTTCCAGTATTGAGCCAGCTAGTGGCGGTGGTGACATGCCCCCCGAGAACGGTCGGAGAGTCGAGGTAGCTAGTCTCGTCGTAGGTGTAGTCGGTCTCGGCCTTCTTATTGCCCGATCCATCAAATGTCTGCACTGACGAAGGTATTGCGACCAGATTGGCGTTCAGATAGTTTTGGTTCGTTTGGTTATTTCCCTGCCACTGATAGCCCGTATTTATCGTTCTTAATAGCGGTCCAGGGGAGCATTGACCGTAATCGTAATTCTGCTCCTGCGTTCGATTTCCAAATGGAACCGTGTTAACGGGGCTATTAATGATCGAGACGGTCCCGTCGTATTGGTACGTGGTTTGCGACACCAGTCCACCCTGAAGAACTGTTCGAGTCCGCACCGGAATCGAATAGCCAGAATCAAGCGACTCACCTATGTCCATGTAGTCTTTCAAAACGCTCTTGAGGAGATTGCTCCCGGAAGGCAGGCCCGGACATGAGCCACTTACACTTGGGGCTGAGTAAGCACCTTGAAAGTAGTCTGTCTCAGTTTCCATACTTCCAACAAAAGTATGAGCGGTGTCGTTACCCGCCGGATCAGTGACTACGGTGAATCCAAAACCTCCACTGTATTGCCATGTATATGAATGCCCGCTGCCATCATTAAGAGTGCGGGTCTGAACCGCAAAAATGCCTTGACACAATACAATAGAACCCTCGTAGCTATAGGAGATCGATCCTCCTGTGGGCAATCCTATGTTCGTTATCTCTCCCGCGGTCCCGTACGTAAAGGTGTAGGACTGGCCATTTGGAAGAATCATGCGATCAAGCAATCCCACGGTTGTGCTCCATCCAGCCCATACATTGGACTGGCAGGCAGCAAATTCAGAGGCGCTGATCGTATGGATCGAAGAACAGAGTTGGATGGGGACAGTTGTACCGCCCCCGCTCGTGCCGCTGATTGTTGACGAGCCAGCTCCATCAATTCCCGGAAATTGATACTGGTGGCACCCGAGCTCGGGGCTCGGGTACGGAATAGAACGGCCTACCGAATCAATCCACCCACTCTGAGAAGGGGTAATGGTGTTTCCATCGGGGTCAGAACGCTGGTATCCATAAGAAACGGGGCTGTAAGTTATCCCGTATTTGTCGATTATTTTGTTGCCGTAAACTTGAATATTGCCGTTACTATACGTTTGTGCTGTAACCCTCAGGCCGGTCCCATCGGCTGTTTCGAGGCCAGCCGTAGAACCCGAACCGAGCGGATAGATCCCTATGGCAATACCTGGCGGAGAGCCCGTTCCATGAGTAGCTTCGCTCTCATCTGCAACCACAAACTGCTCGGCATAGACATCGACTCCTCCATCATCATTTATGTCGGGTTGCGTGTCTTGACAGAACCCGACTGTGTAGCTGTCCGAAGCGACTGGTGCAAAACCAATTCCGTAGCCTTGAACACAGTTCGGAGGGCCTCCGGCCAGTGTCCAATAGACGTTATTGCAGTAGACGGGGAGACTCTGCCATGACATGTCGCAGTAGTACCAATCGGTGAGGGGCGTCCAAATCGGTGAGTTGTACATGAGATGCAGGGAGAAGTTCGGTAGAGCCCCTTTTTGCTTATAAGAGACGATGGGAATATCGAGGATTAGATTGAGACTTTGAAGATTGACCGAATCGATGTCGCCGCTGTGATAAGAACCATAGGGGATATAGCCCTGAGAGGCAAAAGCTGTTGCAGTCGCATCTTGCGCTAGGCAGGATGGGAGCATAGACAGCAATAGCGCAAGCGTCAGCAAAGTTCGTCGCATTTTTCGTTCTCCTATTGCTGCGGCGCAAAATGATCGTCTGAGATTGCTTTGAACTCGATTCGATTGACAACGGTCGTTTCAGCAACGGTGTCTCCGAGAAGTCTGGCCGTCGTGAACGGAACCATGACGCCACTAACCGGACGATAGTCCGCGAACGTCCAACCGATTTGGGCGAAGATGCGAGTTGAGTTAGGTCCGTATTCGTGAACGATGATCTTCGCAGGAAGCAACGTCGTCTTGTCGATATACCAGGTCTGTGGCGTTACCATGTGATCGAGCGTTGACGCCTCATTCACTGTCTGGATGATTTCCTGAGTGCCGTCGGGGGAAGGCCCCTTGTCGGATATGGAGAAGTGCGCACTGTCTAGCTGCCGCTGTAACATCTGCGCAATCATTGGCGAGACAATCCACGCATGTGTGACATGGGGAGGAATCCTGGTTGCCCCACCCTGACCTTTTATCGATGCCCTGCCGTGGCCGCTGGTAAAGGTCACCATGGGTGCAGACGCGCCAGGAGCTTTGTGCTCGATGCGGAATTCGTCTCCGGACACCTCGTAGCGCACTGCATGACTGGTGCTGTCCCGAGTCGAGGTGACTGTAGAGTCGATTGTCCATGCCGAGACAGCCCGTAGAGCCGCCAACCCGCCGAGGGCTACGATGCTTCCCTGCAATAGGGTGATTGCGCCAGGGTCGCGTACGACAAGTGGCAGAGACGGCTGTCGTGCCGACGTGCTCGCGACTTGGGGTGCTGCTGGGGCAGCGCAGATACCAATAACGCAGAGGACAAGGAGGACAGAAGTCCACCGATGTGATTGAAAGCTCATCGAACGACCCTCACTATGTGACGCGTTTTGGTTAGACCTCAGCCATCACAGACCAGCCCCGGTCAAACGCTGGCCGCCCTGAAGGCAAAAGCCCGTCCACCACTTCTCTGAAGTGGTCTATATCGAAAAGTTTCTGCTAAACAAAATGTGGCCGAAACAGGGAAGCATCTGCGATACAGGTGTAAAACTCTGGCCCGGCACTGCGGCTTCGTAAGGCGGGTAAACCTGCAAAGGGCACTTATATGGGAGCGATGAAACCTTATCTCACACTGTCGCGGAGCATTGCAAGTTAAGGTTTCAGCTTATCGAAGTTGGCTCGATTGGTTGGGTTCCCACTAAGACACCCTCGAATACGACTTCTGAAGGGTGAAAAGTTCGAAAATCGTCCACTAGGGCCGACCAATTTCAATAGGCAATCAAGGAAGCGAGTCGGCGGGTGAGCCGGCGAAGGCTAGTTCGCGCGCACCGTCAGGGTATAGGTCGCGGAGTGCACAAGAAAGCCGTCGGTCGCCGAAATGGTGATGGTGTA
>Ga0302319_10025143_pt1 | contig 10556 bp, 9 predicted proteins | sample Bog_T0_2_FD_203319 | JGI IMG/M metagenome (GOLD analysis project Ga0302319, IMG submission 203319) | Peat permafrost microbial communities from Stordalen Mire near Abisko, Sweden - Bog_T0_2 | ecosystem: Environmental > Terrestrial > Soil > Wetlands > Peat | place: Sweden: Abisko, Stordalen Mire... | reverse complement strand
ACTTGTTTTTGAAACAAACCTTCCGCAGACCCCCCTTCCCCCCGTGAGTTCAGCGGGCAGGAAAGAGGACTGCGAAAGTCTATCTACGTGTTTTTGCGGACTTCCTTTCGCTATGACCTCCCAAGTAAATAAAAACCCTTTGACCGGAGCGCTTGGGATTTCTCCCGCACGCACCCGTCAAAAGGTTCTGGGTGCGGCTGCCGGTCATCCCCTTTCGGAGATGCTTTCATTGAAGCAAACCTGCAGGATCGCGCAAGGGGTATGCTGGGGATAACTGAAGAGGGGGTTATTTGCGTTTGCGCCAAAGTTCTTCTTCTTCATCAGTGAGGATTCGAACTTTGAAGATTCCTGCGGTTCTTTGACTGCCGTAATTGGCGCTGCAACGTGGACAGTCAATGTCTTCGCGATCCTGAGAGATGCCGCGTCCTCCGATCTCCTCGACGAGAAAGGGCCTTTGACAAGCGTGGCACAAACAGATGTTCACTGAAGTAGTATAGCGTCCATGAAAAACATTACGTTGCTCTGTGGGTTGATGATTCTGCTATCCGCCGGCGCGGCCAAAGCGCGGAGTCAGGAAGAGGCTCTCAGCGATCAAGATAAAGGCTCGTCGCTGTTTAAGGCGTGCAAGGCCGAAGTCCGCTGGATGGATTCCCCAGGTGGAAATATGGATCCGAGCATCCCTCTTGGATTGCGGTGCGGTGGGTATCTTGAGGGCTTTATAGATGCAAATGCACTTGCATCGCCATCGCTATTCTGTCCTGATAGGGATGCGACGATGGGAACATTCGCGCGAGTATATGTGAACTATATGGATCAGCATCCGAAATTGATGGACAAGCATCGTGGGATCGGGATGGTTGAGGCAATGAGAGCTGCCTATCCGTGCTCAAAGTAATTGGAAAAAAGAAAAAGCCGCCGTCCCGGGGATACACCGGAAGAGGCGGCGCAAAAGAAGGCTTTTGCTTTTCCGACATAAGGTCAGACTAGATTCGACCTCGGCACGCCCATACCGCGCCTAGAAGATAAGCCGGCGACTTCCTTTGCGTTGTCGAGAATGCTCATGTTAACGATTGTCGCAAAAATAAAAGCCGTGTACCTGTCGCGTCCCAAATACCCGCTTTTCCACCGTTTTGAGCATTATCGTGCTTCCATACTTTTCAATAAGTTGCCTGTTTTCAATACGGTGGAGCAATTCGACCCCCCCCTCCCGGCACCATATATAAAGAAACTAATCTAACGATTTATGGAATCGCGATGCCGCCATTGATGCGCTCTCGAAGCGTGCCCTGGTCCCGGACCGGATCTTCGCGCTGCGGCGCATCTCGGGGGTAATGACCGGTTGTCCTTAGGATGTGACGATCCACAACGTGGCACGGCCTGAACCCCGTCCCTTTCGAATCCTGCGGGTGAAGGCATGCAGTGCAAGTTGCAGCCCCTCTGCTTAGCGAGAGATGATGTCGGGAAAGGCCGGAGGGCGGCGAAGCAATATCGGGTGCTGGCGGAAGTGCGTGTGAGTCGAACACACCGTCGCCTGTTCAGGACGACCGCCGGTTTTGAAGACCGGGAGGGTCACCGGAGCCCTGGCACTTCCGCTTCTGTCCAGCGGTCTGGTTATGATAGCGGGTTATAACCGCTGCTACCACCCGCATTCCCTGAACAAGAGAGGTCCATGAGGCTCACACAGCAGGTAAAGGCTGGAGGCTGCGCCAGCAAGCTCGCTCCCGGGTCCCTTCGCGCGACTCTCGACACGCTGCCACTTCAGAACGACCCCAACCTACTGGTCGGCTTCGACCAATCGGACGATGCCGGAGTCTACCGCATCGACGAGGATCGGGCGCTGGTGCAGACGGTAGATTTCTTTACCCCCATGGTCGACGACCCATGGACCTTCGGGCAAATTGCCGCAGCGAATGCCGTGAGCGATGTGTATGCGATGGGCGGCACGCCGCTCACCGCACTGGCCATCGTGTGCTTTCCGCAGGATGGCGACCTCGACGTGCTGGGACAAATTCTGCGCGGAGGAATGTCGAAGCTGGATGAAGCGGGCTGCACCGTGGCGGGCGGTCACTCCGTGCGCGATGCGGAGATCAAATTTGGTTATGCCGTCACAGGACTCATCCATCCCGATCGCGTGTTCACTAATGGCGGCGCTCGCGCGGGCGACCTGCTCGTACTGACCAAGCCGGTTGGCACCGGAGTGATCACGACCGCGCTCAAACAGGGGAGGGCTCGCCACGAGTGGGTCCAGGGGGCCATACGCTCCATGACTACCCTGAACAAGATCGCCGCCGCGGTGGTTGGAGAACATGGCGGCGTGCACGCTATGACAGATGTAACCGGCTTCGGCCTGATGGGACATGGGCGCGAGATGGCCCTGGCGAGTGGAACGATTCTCGAAATTGAACTTCAAAAAGTGCCACGCCTTGAAGGCGCACTGGAGGCGATCGCTCGCGGCGCCATCCCCGCCGGACTGCATGCGAACCGGGAATTTGCTGAGTGTATGGTGTCGGAGGAGGGCGTTCTGGACGAAACCTTGCGCATGCTGATGTACGATCCTCAGACTTCCGGCGGACTGCTGATGAGCGTGGATGCCGGCCGCGCGGCTTCCCTGATGCTGGCTCTTGAGAAGGCAAGCGTTCCCGCGCATATGATTGGACGTGTGAGGGCCGGCAAGCCGGGTATCGTCCTGCGCGAAAGTGGTGCATGATGCCGGCAGAGATCAACCCGATGCCGGGTGAAGATTCGCCGCATGCACGCGACGCAATGTACCGCGCGCTGCCATCGGTGAATGAGCTCCTGCTCGCACCACGGCTGGCCGAGTTGGCTTCGTCCCATGCGCGGGCACGTCTGTTGGAAGCGATTCGACGCATCCTCGACGGAACGCGTCGTGAGATCGCTCAGGGGGCCCACTCGACTGCGAGCCTTGAGAATCTTGTTCGGGAATTGCCCGCGCGCGTCGTGGAAGAGATGCGGCGTGATGCACGGTTTTCCCTGCGGCGGGTGATCAACGCGACGGGCGTGATTCTGCACACCAACCTCGGCCGTGCACCGCTCAGCCGGATTGCGCTGGATCATTTGCGCGAGGTTGCCGGCGGCTATTCCAATCTTGAGTTCGACCTCGAACGAGGAGAGCGCGGCCGGCGCGATGTGCATGCCGAATCCGCGCTCCTGGCGCTGCTCGGTCAAACCGCATCGGCTCACTTCGAGCGGACGCATCGGGCGATCTTCGTAAATAACTGCGCCGCTGCCACATTTCTGGCGTTGCATTCTATGGCACGCGGCAAAGAGGTCCTGGTTTCGCGGGGAGAGCTGGTCGAGATCGGCGGTGGTTTTCGCATTCCCGAGATCCTTGAAGAGTCGGGAGCCATACTCCGTGAGGTGGGAACCACCAACCGAACGCGCGTATTGGACTACGAGAAGGCCATCACAAATAAGACGGCTCTGATCCTGCGCGTACATCAATCGAACTTCGCGATGGACGGCTTCGTCGAACGGCCCAGGCTTGAGGAACTCATCGCACTGGGCAAGCGCACAGGAATCGACGTTTTTGAAGATCAGGGCACCGGCCTGATCGAAACACTGGATCCCTATGGGGTCCGCGCTGAGCCAACGATCGCCGGCAGTGTGGCTCGGGGATGCGATCTGGTGGCGGCGAGCGGCGACAAGCTGTTCGGCGGTCCGCAGTGCGGCATCCTTGTGGGGCGCACAGAATGCGTCGATCGCGTTCGCAGCAGCCCGCTCTACCGCGCCTTCCGCGCCGACAAGCTCAACATCGCCGCGCTGGAGGCGACGCTGAGCCAGTACCTTCATGGCGATCCTGAGTTGATCCCCATCATTCGCATGCTGCGCATGCCCGAAGAGGCAATCCGGCGTCGCTGCGAGGACATCGCGTCCGCGGTCGATCACGCTGCACTCGTTCTGGACGTTACCGCTGTGAAGAGCATCATCGGCGGCGGGACGGCGCCAGGGAGCTCATTAGCGAGCTACGCCCTCGCCCTGAAGCACGCACAGCAGGATTCGTCGGCGCTCCTCGCTGCGCTGCGACGGCTCGACCCGCCCATCATCGGTCGCATCGAAGAGGATCGCGTAATTCTCGATCTGCGCACGGTCGAGCCGGAGTTCGACGAGCTTCTCATCCGCATGTTGAACCATCACTCCTTGCAGACCATTCCCGGACAGCCGAGCTGACGATGCCCAACCGGCCTTCCTCTATGGCGGCTCGATCCGTGATTCTTGGCACCGCTGGACACATCGACCATGGCAAAACCGCGCTGGTGCGCGCTTTGACGGGGATCGACACGGATCGCCTCCCGGAAGAGAAGCGGCGCGGGATCACGATTGATTTGGGTTTTGCATCCCTCGAGACACAGGCACCGGACGGAGCGGCGTTGCGTCTGAGCTTTGTCGACGTGCCAGGACATGCCCGATTCGTGCGCAACATGCTGGCAGGCGCCGCCGGCATCGATGCTGTGCTGATGGTCATCTCGGCTGCGGAAGGCGTCATGCCGCAGACCGAGGAACACCTGGCTATCTGTACCCTGCTGGGGATTGAGCGTGGCCTCACGGTCCTGACAAAAGCAGACGCGGTGAGCGAAGAACGCCTGCTCGATGCGACACAGGCATTAAAGAGTTTTGTGCGCGGCACGCTCCTCGAGGGGGGTCCGATCATCACCGTGAGCGCGCATTCGGGTTCCGGAATCGCTGAGCTTCGCCGCGAACTGATTCGCCTGGCCTTCAGCGTTCCGGTCCGAAGCCCTGACGCGGTTTTCAGGCTGCCCATTGATCGCGCGTTCGTGATGAAAGGATTCGGACCCGTCGTGACCGGCACGCTCATCGGAGGCTCGATTCGCGCAGGAGGCGAACTCGCGATCCTGCCGGGCGATCGCACAACGCGGGTCCGCGGCATCCAGGTGAGTGGCCGGACGGAAGAAGAAGCCCGCGCCGGCTCGCGCGTTGCCCTGAATCTGGCGCGCATCGAGACGGCAGATCTCAGGCGCGGCGACATCCTGGCCATACCTTCTTCGCTGCAGGCGATCGATATTCTCGACGTGGAGTTGAGCGTGCTGAGCGGTGCATCGCCGCTGAAGCACCGCGCCCGCGTCCATTTCCACGCTTTTGCCTCAGAATGCATCGCCACCGTAACGCTCTACGACGCAACCTCGGTCTCGCCGGGTGTGACCAGGCTGGCGCGGCTTCGCCTCTCGGAGCCGATGGCACTCCTCCCCAGTGACCGCTTCGTCCTGCGCACGGGGACGCCGATCACAACCATTGGCGGTGGCCGTATTCTCGATGCTCATCCAACCACGCAGATGCGAAAGGCAAAGACTGCGGAATGGCTGCGCAAGCTGCGCGCCGCGTCTTCCGAGGAGCGGGTCTGGCTGCGTATCGCAAAGCGGGAGGTAACGGGAATCTCCAGCAAAGAGCTTTCCTGCGAAACGGGGATCACCGAGGCCGCGCTCGATGGGCTCATGCTGCGCTGGATTCGTGAAGGCCGCGTCTATTCGGCCGGTGAGAAATGGCTGACGCAGGAGTCCTTTGCCCTGGCGCGGAAAGCCATTCTGGAGAAGCTGCGCATGCGCAGCGGGTCTGGTTCCTCGGGTGTGAGGAGATCGGAGCTGAGGGAGCAGACCGGCCTTGACTCGGAGGTTTTTGACGACGCCCTCCGCAGCATGGAGCAGGATCATCAGCTACAGGTCGGTGGTGAATTTGTCATGCCGTCCGCCGCGAGCGGTGCATCCAGCGACGAGCGCGGCCTGATGTCCACGATTGCAGAGGAGTACGAGCGAGCCGGCATCACGCCTCCTTCCCCCGATGAGCTGGGAGCGCGGCTGGGCATTCCTCCTGCCGAAATGCGCCGGTCGATCACCCTGCTGTTGCGCGGCGGAACCCTCGTTCGATTGAGCGACGACTCGTTGTGCGTGCACCGGTGTGCGCTCGATGCTCTGACGCACAAAATACGAGGCCTCCGCGGCCAGACCGTGGATATCGCCACCTTCAAACAACTGGCGGGGGTATCGCGTAAATATGCGATCCCACTGCTGGAGTACCTTGACCGCGAAAGAATCACGGTGAAGCGGGGAAGCCAGCGGCTTGTCCTGTAGGTGCGCTGCGGAATCTGCCCGGCTTCCACCAAAAGGTGGACCCGATTCTGCCGTTGTTCATGCTATAGTCCGGATGTTGCGAAAGCTTCCAACCATGGCCGACAGCGATACCAAAATCAAACTGATCGAAGATGCCGATGCCACCGGCGATGTGGCCGCGGTCTATGACGAGTGGCGCCAGAAGTCAGGGCGGCAGAAGATGCCGGGCATTCTGAAGTGTTTCAGCCATCGTCCGGATTTCCTGCGCGACGTGATGAAGTTTGGCGACACCGTTCATTTTTCCGAAGGCCATCTCAGCCGCCGTCAAAAGGAAGCCATCGCCAGCTGGGTATCGTGGCTGAATCGATGTCCGTATTGACTGGACTCGCATGCGTACTTCCTGCGGGTTCAGGGAGCAGAAGAGAAGACGGTCCAGGCGCTGGCCCAGGGCAAACTGGAGGAAGCAGGGTTAAGCCCAGCCGAACGCGCGCTTCTGGACTACGTGAAGAAAGTGACCGAGGCCGCGTACCGGACCACGCCGGAAGATGTACAGATTTTGCGTGATCATGGCTGGACGGACCCGCAGATTGCCGAGGCCGTCTACATCACTGCGATGTTTGCGTTCTTCAATCGGGTCGCAGATGCATTCGGGATACCGCCGCAGGGTTATCTCGAGACGGGCACACTGACGAAGTGACCGGAGGGAGCTGAAGAATGAAGGCGACAACAAAACGCAGGCTGGCGTGGATCACGGTCAGTCTCGTCGTCGCGTGGTTCGGCTTCCTCGGATTTGTGGACTGGGCAATGCACCAGCCGCCCGAAAAGTTTGGACATGTGATGGCGCACATGCCCATGCCCGCGTATTTCCTCTTCCCTTTCGAAACCATGTGGAACCAGGCACGCCACGGCCATCTGAACCCTGGCGATCCGGCTCCGGATTTCACCGTCAGCACCCTCGAAACCAGAACGCCCCTCCAGCTCGCTTCTCTCTGGACCTCGCAGCCGGTGGTGCTGGTTTTTGGGAGCTACACCTGACCGCCTTTCCGGCGGGAGGTTCCCGCCCTGAACAAGCTGGCTCAACAGTATAAGGATAAGATTGCGTTCTACGCGGTCTACATTCTTGAAGCGCACCCCACGGACGTCTGGGAGATGCAATCCAATGTCCACGACGGCGTGCTCTTCGCCAGTCCGAAGAATGAAGCTGAGCGATATTCGGTAGCAGGGTCCTGTGTGCGGAAACTGGGAATCAAGTTTCCAGCCGTCGTCGATGGCTTCGACAACCGCGTCGAGGCGGCTTACACAGGCTGGCCCGATCGGCTCTATCTGATCGCTCCCGGAGGTCGCATCCTGTACAGGAGCACGCCGGGGCCATTCGGATTTCATCCTGCAGATCTGGCCGCCGCCATGAAGCGCGCGGTGAAGCTTAACTAGAGTTAGCGTTGCTTCGGATTGAACAGCGTAGCTCCGCCTGAGCTTCTATCTGAGTTTTCGGCTGCGGCTATGATGCCAAATCCTGGAGGCACTCGCTCCCATCTCGGCGGTCCCTCTTTTCCTGTCCCGTATCGGACCCCGGTCGGCCCACTCACAGGCGCGTCGAAAGAAAATCCGGTGAAGCCAGGACTCGGTCTCCCAGGCCAGGTTAAACGGGCCAGGGTCGAGCCAATCGTCGCGCCGACGGCATCCGACGAATCTCCGGACACTGACCGACTTAATTCCTTTGGACCGTTGCCGGGTCAGCGGGAAGTACGGGAATCTTTTCTGGGTTTTCTTGCGGAGGCGCGCGGCTTGCCCTTTTTCGGAGACATGGAGGAGACGAGTTTTTCGGGGCCGGCGTTTTCAGGTAAGCCGGTCGCGGCCCTCGTCACACCCACGAGGATCAATGGGACCCGGGCGGTAGTGACCCTGACTGCGGATCAGGCTGCTCCCATGGTGATCGACGAGCAGGCCGATCCGACCTACAACGTGAACACCACCGCGGATATCGATTCGGTTGGCGCTTGCACGACGAACTCCACCGTCACCAGCACTACGGGAACCCTGAGCCTGCGCGAGGCGGTGTGTGAGGCCAACAACAGCGGGGCCGCAACCAGCGTCATCAATTTGCCAGCGGGGACTTATGACCTGGCCATCAGCACCTTTGGGGGCAAGAATTCGGCCTCCTCCTCGCCAGAACTGCAGGTCGGCATTCAGTCCGGCAATAACATCACCATTTCCGAAGCGGGGCAAGGCAGCACGATCATCCAGCAGACGGTTTCTGGAAGCCGCATCATCGAAGCCGATCAAGAACTGAATGGTAGCCAACCGCTGGCCATCCAAAACCTAACTCTGCAACTGGGCAACTGCACCGACTCCGGCCTGGACTGCCTCGACAATGGCGGCGGCGCAATTCTCGCCGGGGGGGCGACCGGTGACACGCTCAGCCTCACCAGCGTCACTTTCAGCGACAACGGCACGCAGAGCTCCGCGGGCACGTTGGGCGGCGCCGTTGAATATACAGGGTCCTCGTTGTCCATCTCCCTGGCTCGCCCTCGTGAGCCCGTTCATGAGCCAGATGTAGGGTCATCCAGGGGGTTGGCGATTTCGACGGCGAAGCAGGACAGGCCCCGGCGTGCAGGGCACTGAGCTTGATGATCGGTTCTCGGGCCATCGGCTGTGCTACAAAGTCTCATGTCTCGGATCGTGCCCCGCTCGCTCCAGCCCCAGCGCGCTGCGCGCATCATCCCCATGCTCGCATTCGCCTTCTCTGCAATCACCGTCTTCGCCACCGCGCCGCCTCCCGGCCAGCCGCCCAGCGGCCCCATAAAGACCATCGCGGAGCGGACTGCGTCCATGCGGCACCTGCCGGGCCTGCTCCCGCTCGACTGGGACGCTACATCCGGCAATCTCTACCTCGAAGTTCCGCTCATCGCAAACGCCGATCGCACCCGCTCCGCCGATTACCTGTACATCCACTCCCTCCCTTCGGGCATGGGGTCCAACGACGTTGGCCTCGACCGCGGCCAGATCTCCAGTGGCGCCCTCGTCTACTTCGAGCGATCCGGGCCGAAGCTGCTCCTCGTGCAGCCCAACGAGGAGTTCCGCACCTCCTCCGACAATCCCGCCGCACAGGCTGTTGTCCGCCAGTCCTTCCCTGAATCGGTTCTGGCAGGCTTCACTATCGAGGCCGAGAATCGCGACGGCGCCGTGCTGGTCGATGCAACGCCCTTCTTCCTGTCTGACGTCCATCACGTTTCTGAAGCCCTTGCCCGGGCAGGCCAGGGGAGTTGGCGTGTCGACCTGGACCGCTCCGTTATCGCGCTGGATCGCACCAAAGCCTTCCCGGAAAATACGGAGGTTGAGGCCGAGCTCACTTTCGTTCCTCGCGACCCGAAGGACGCCCATCCCGCCAAATTTGTCGACCAGGTCACGCCCGATCCTGGCGCCATGACCGTCCGCGAGCACCAGTCCTTCGTCCAGCTCCCGCCTCCCGGTTTCACCCCGCGCCGCTTCTCTCCGCGCGCCGGCTACTTCCCTGTCGCCTGGCGTGACTACGACGCGCCCCCTGGGGAGCCGCTCGCCCAGCAATTCATCGTCCGCCATCGCCTCATGAAGAAGGACCCGAGCTGCACCCAGGCCTGCGAGGCCGTCGCGCCGATCCAGTACTACGTCGATCCAGGCGCGCCGCCCCTCATCCGCCAGGCTCTCGTCGAAGGCGCTCGCTGGTGGGATCAGGCCTTCCAATCCGCGGGCTGGGCTCCCGGCACCTTCCGCGTCGACGTCCTCCCCGAGGGCGCCGATCTCATGGACATCCGCTACAACATCATTCAGTGGGTCGATCGTTATACCCGTGGATGGAGTTACGGCGCCGCCGTCGCCGATCCTCGCGATGGCGAGATCATCAAGGGCAACGTGACGCTCGGCAGCCTCCGCGGCCGCCAGGATTACCTCATCGCACAGGCGCTTCTGGCCCCGTACACAGAAGGCCAATCAGCGCCCGATCCTGCCCATGATCCCGCGCTGCAAATGGTTCTCCAGCGCATCCGCCAGCTCGCCGCCCACGAAACCGGCCACACTCTCGGCCTCGCTCACAACTTCGCCGCCAGCAGCTTTCCTCACGCGCGGGATCAAACCGTCTCTGTCATGGACTACCCGCACCCGTGGGTGACCCTCAGCCCCAACACGCCGGATGACGAGATCATGCACCCCGGCGTCCCCGATATCGCGCACGCCTACCCCGACGGCGTCGGCATCTGGGATAAGGTCGCCATCGACTACGGCTATCGCGAATTCGATCGCGACGGCCGTCCGGTCGAAGATCCCGCTGCCCTCGATAAAATCCTGTCGGACTCGGAAAAGACCGGCCTCTTCTTCATCACCGACGAGGACGCTCGCCCCCTCGGCTCCGCCCATCCGCAGGCGCACCTCTGGGACAACGGCAGCGATGCCGCGGCAGAACTGAACCGGGTACTCCAGATCCGCGCCGCCGCCCTCGTCCAC
>Ga0302319_10025141_pt1 | contig 10556 bp, 10 predicted proteins | sample Bog_T0_2_FD_203319 | JGI IMG/M metagenome (GOLD analysis project Ga0302319, IMG submission 203319) | Peat permafrost microbial communities from Stordalen Mire near Abisko, Sweden - Bog_T0_2 | ecosystem: Environmental > Terrestrial > Soil > Wetlands > Peat | place: Sweden: Abisko, Stordalen Mire... | reverse complement strand
TCTTGGAGGGACGTGCTCCCGCCCGTCCGTGTGGGCCTGGAAAAGAAGCGGTGCGGACGGGCAGGAGCCCGTCCCTCCAAATTCCATCTACGCCTTCGCGAAGAAGGCGTCGAAGATTTGCTTGGACTTGGTGAGCTCTTCGTCGGCGATGCGCATGATGTCGGGGGTGCCGCGGAGTTTGTTGAGCCATTGCATGGCGACGCTGTCGCGGATGTTGTCGAAGGTCTCGCCGGCGCGACCGAACATGTCGAGCTTGCAGGCGTCGGCGATGCTGTCGGCGAGTTGCAGGACGATGCTGAGGAAGTAGGCGTTTTGTTCCGGCGGCCCGACTTTTTTGACGTCGACGACGACGGGAAAGTGGTGCATGGCGATGGCGCTGACGGCGCGCTCGGGCAACAGCGACCGCGCGGCGATGGCGGCGGAGATTTGCGCGTGGCCGTAGGGCAGGTAGGCCTTTTCCGCGTCGGCGAGCGGCAGGCCGCACTTGAAGAGGTCGGTGAACTCGTGCGGGAAGTAGGCGGCGAGGAAGAGCCAGCTCATGTCGTGCAGGAGGCCGGCGAGGTACTCGGTGCCGTTGGTGGGGCCGTAGGCGCCGCAGAGCCGCTCGGTGACGCGCGCGACGAGGATGTTGCGCAGCCAGAAGGCGTCCCATTCCTTGGGCAGTTCCCAGTTGGAGAATTGCTTGAAGACGGCGTCGTTGTAGACCTGCTGGCGCACGAAGCCGAGGCCGAGGCGCACGACGGCGTCGGTGATGTTGTCGCTGGAGCCGCCGTAGGCGCCGGAGTTGGCGACGCGCAGGACGCGCATGGAGAGGGCGGAGTCGGTCTGGATGATCTCGGCGCAGTCGGCGGCGGAGGCTTCGGGCGTGTTAACGAGGGACCAGAGGCGGCCGCGGGGGCTGGCGGCGGCGGGCAGGATTTCGGCCTTCGACTCAAGAATGATGAGCAGCGTGGCGCGCATGGCCTCCATCTTGGGATCGCCACAATGGGGCAGCAGTTCTTCGAAGCGCGGGGGAGTTACCATGAGTACCTCTTGGTTTTATCGTCGCAAATGGGCGCGGATTGAAGAAGAAATATCCGCCGGGCGCGAAATTCGCCGGTTGTGAGGCACTTACGAGCGGTTATCCGAGAATGAGCTGGTGGAACTCGGTGTCTTGCCAGCGGCCGAACTTGGTGCCGGCTTCGCGGAGGGTGCCGCAGGGCGTGAAGCCGAGGGCACGGTGGAAGCGGATGCTGGCGGCGTTGGCGGCGTCGATGACGCCGATCATGACGTGGAGCTTTTGCGCGCGGGCGTGATCGATGAGCGCCTGCATGAGCGCGTGGCCGATCCCCTGCCCGCGATGCGCGGCGACGACGTAGACGGAGTGCTCGACGGTGTGGCGAAAGCCGAAGTGCGGGCGGAACGGGCCGTACGACGCGAAGCCGGCGAGCGTGCCATCGGCGGCCTCGATGCCGAGCACGGGCAGCTTCTTTTCCTGCTTGTGCGCGAACCAGGCCGCGACTTGTTCCGGCGTGCGCGGGGTGTCCTCGTAGAGCGCGGTGGTGTGGAGGATCGCGTCGTTGAGGATGTCGCGGATTTCGCGCAGGTGGCGCTTGGTGCAGGGGATGACGGCGGGCGCCGGCGTTTTCACGACGCGGCTTGCTCTTCGCGAATGAGCTGGAGGAAGATGTCCTCGAGCGAGCCGGCGGCCTGGCCGGAATAGTGGCGCAACTGGTCCATCGAGCCCTCGGCGATGAGGCGGCCGTTGCTCATGATGCCGATTTGCTCGGCGAGGCGCTCGGCGACTTCGAGGATGTGCGTGGTCAGGATCACGGAGCCGCCGGCGGCGAGGAACTCGAGCAGGATGTCCTTCACGAGGCGCGCGGCGGAGGCGTCGAGGCCGGTGAGCGGCTCGTCGAGCAGGATGAGGCGCGGCTCGTGGATGAGCGCACTGGCCAGCGCGACCTTCTGCTTCATGCCGCGCGAGAACGACTCGATCCACTCGTGGCGGCGCTCCCAGAGGCCGAGCCGCTCGAGCAGCGCCTGGGCGTGGTTGCGCGCGGCGGTGGGCTCAATGTTCCAGAGCGCGGCGACGAACTCGAGGTGCTCCATCGGGTTGAGCTTGCCGTAGAGGACGGGGTCGTCGGGGATGTACGCGAGCGGCTGCTTGGCGCGGAGCGGCTCAGCGACGGCATCGATGCCGCAGACGCGAATCTCGCCGGCGTCGGGACGGATGAGGCCGGAGATCATGCGCAGCGTGGTCGTCTTGCCCGCGCCGTTGACGCCGAGGAAGCCGTAGAGCATGCCGACCGGCACGCGCAGGCTCAGGCCGTCGACAGCGGTTTGGGGGCCGAAGCTTTTGACCAGGCCGGTGATTTCGCAGGCGTACTCCACTTGCAACAAGGGACAGGAAATTGGCGCGGTTGTCAAAGGCGGCCTGCCACCAACTACGGCGCGTTCGTCGCGGGGGCGTTGGTGGAAGGCGCCGTGGGCGGCGCCCATTGCGTTGGCGCGGCGGGGGCGAAGTCGCCGGTGGGATGCGGCGGCGGCGGAGCGGACGCGGATGGCACGGCGGGGACAGGCGGCGCGGCGCGAATTACCTCGACCATTTCCGGCGTGGTGAAGATGACCATCTGCTTGGCGGCGTCGTAGCTGGCGGTGGCCTTGTCGGCGCGGGTCCATTGCGGGGAAGTGGGATCGTCGCTGGGCGCGGAGGTCCAGGGCGTGGGCGCGTCGGCGTTGAGGATAGTCTTGATCTCGTCGGGGCTGAACGCAGTCTTGTCCCTCTTGGAGACGCGCGCGCCGACTTCGACGCCGTTATAAAGGAACACGATCATCTCGTAGGGCCCGGCGATGTAAACGATCGTGCCGAAGGGCGTCTTGGCGTTGGCCTCGGTGAAGTTATAAAACTTGCCGTAGCGCTTCGTGCATTCGGCGACGGTGTCGCCCAGGTTGGCGTGCACGGGCAGCGCGAGGAGGAGGAAAACAACGGCAACGAAGCGGAGCATGGAACGCACGCCTTATATAATAGGCGCAGGCTATCCCGCCAGCTTCCTTTTACCGGCTTTGCGGAAGGCGCGCCATTCGCGGAGGGTGACTTTGTGCATCTCGCGCGCGGCGTGGAGGAGCCAGTCCTTGGGCAGGTCGGCCCACTCGGCGCGGATGCGCTTGCGGCCCTTGCGCGGCGTACCGAGATGGACGTTGGCCGTCTCCGCGCCCATGGAATAGAGCAGCAGTCCGAGATCGCGATGATGCACGAGCTCGTCGATGTCGATGCGGCTGCAATCGGGTGCGAGCCGTCGCACCAGCCAGCCGCGGCGTACTTCCCACCACGGGTCGGGACAGCGCACGGCGGCGCGGACGATCTTTTCCAGCCACGGATTGCCCCTGCCGGCGCGTTTGCCGCGGCCGCTGGCCCAGAGCCACGCGGAGGGCGCGACTTCCTTGGCCTCGCGCGCGATGACGCCGCCTTTGTGGTCCGCCATGGCGAGGAACCGCTGGCGGCCGAGGCTGCCGAGGCCCTTGGGCTTGGTGAGAATGCGGTAGGCAGGCTTGATGCTCCCGGGCAGCAGGTCGCGAATGGCCTTTCGGGCCGAGGCGGGAGGCGCATGCCGCGCCAGGGCCGACTTGGCCTCGATGCGCTGCCAGAAGGGCGCGGGCTGGCGAAGGTCCTGCACGGCCATGCGGCGCAACTCGGGATGCTTTTCCATCAGGACGAACGGTTCGCCGCCGGACTCGATCTGCTCGCGATAGCCGCCGGTGAGCTGCTTGCAGGTTTCCTCGGGCGTGAGGTTGAAATGGTCGGAGGCCTCGGCGGCGAGAAATGCGCTGACAGCGAGGCGCACGAGATCGTTGGGGAAGGCCATCGGGTGCGCCTCGTCGAAGTCGTTGACGCCCCAGACGAGCCGGCCCTCGGCGTCGCGCCACGTGCCGAAGTTCTCGATGTGGAGGTCGCCGACGACATAAGCCTCCTCGGCGCGCGCGAGCTTACGGCAATACTCCGGCCAGATTTGCGCCCAGCGGTAATAGGTGGCGCGGAAGTAGAGGAACGCGTCGGCGCGCATCTGTTGATGCTTGTAATCGAGATCAGGCCGCACGACGGTGATCTGCTCCTTGAGCCACGCCTCGAAGCTGCGTGTTGCCTCGATGATCTCCATGCCCGCGAGTTTGCGCTCGAAACCGTGAAAGTGTCAAACAGTGCGAAATCCGGTAGAAATGACCAGATGCGTCCTTTTGCGCAGGCATACAAGTGTCGCGAAAAAGTGTCTATTCACAAGATTGGCATAAGAGTTACTTCTAGCTGCAAACCTCTCATATCATTCATTTTGTAATTAAGTCTTTATAAATTAAAGCGACATTTTAAGCAAAAGGGGAAAAAGTTGCCTGTTTAGCTACAAAATTAATTCACGCAGGCATGCAGATTGTTCCACATTTATTGTTGACGCTCTACGTGAAATTGCCTATTGGTTTATCTCAACAAACAAAGAACAACTCAAATGACGCTCGAAACCTTAATCCTCTCGGTCGGAGTTCTCGGTGCCTTGCAAGCCGCTTGGCTGGTGTTGAAGAACGGGGAAGCCCGCACGGCCAATGGCCCGGCCACGGTCTGGGTTTCGTCGGATGAGTCCGACTTTGTGATCGAGAGCAAGACGGATCGCTCTGCGCGCCGGATGAAGCAGGATTTCGATATCGCCCGCGCCAAGGGGATCATGAGCATGGTGGGTGAGTTCGGCGCGAAGCCGATGGAAATCTAAGGCGCCCGCCCAGGCACCTGTTTACGCTATCAGCCAGCGCGGCATATCGTTGCGCTGGCTTTTTTGTGCCCGGATGGAGCTGTCTAGCCCGGAGCTCACACGTCTAGGTAGCCCGGACAATTTGTTGTCCGGGTGCGGGAGCGCGCCAGCGCGGACGCACAAGAAGCAGCGGTGAGCTATGCGCACCCTCTGGCGGCTTCTTGTTTTCAGGCATTTCCATGAAGCACCGGCCTTTTATCCCGAAGGGATAATGGATCTGTAGCCGGTGGTAGAGCGAGTCCGCGAGCGTCACCACCGGAATCGCACAAAAAAACGACCCGCATCCCGGAGGGATGCGAGGATGTGCTACCCCTACCGGGGTAGGATTATCTTTGGAAAAGTAACCGGTGGTGTCGGCCCGCCGCGGGCCTCGACCACCGGCTACAGATCCCAGCAAGCCTTCGGCTTGCTTAAGAGCGGCGAAGACGTTCCTCCATATGTCTTCGCAGCCTTGCGAATGCCTCCGCTCATCGGCAATCTTGTGGTCATGCGAACACTCGCGGAAATCAAAGCGGCCATTCCGCATCTCACCGTCGAGGAACTCGACGAGCTCGCGAGCGTTCTTCAGGAAGCCCGCCGCCAAGCCTTTCCCTCTCTGAGCCACAGCGTGTTAGATATTCCTACCGCGAGCGTTGGTGCAATCCTTCCCGGCGGCGCAAACGACGATCTACTGGGAGAGATGCTTGAAGGTCGAGTCTGAAGGGAAGGGAATTTAAGCATTTCCCAGATGGTTACAATGCCTCCATCCAAGCCATCCCTAGGGCCCACCATTATACGTGCGCTGAAAACGAAAGCAGGTTAAGCTGTGGGCTATGCGTACCCGGGGGATGCCATGCGTCCCGTTAGGTTCATTTCGGGCAAAAGCCCTGGTTTGCGGAACGGCGCTGGCTTTGATCGCCGCCTGCCCAGCCGCGCGGGCTCAGACGCCGCCGAAACCGACCGGCGCGCCGCTGGCCCTTTCCGATACCGAGACGGAGCAGCCGATTCCCCTGGCCATCATGTCCGCGGACGGCAAGACGGCCAAGTGCGTGAACGTGCGCCTGCACTGGATGGCCAAGCCCGATGCCGGCCAAAACGACGACGCCACGGCGTTCAGCCTGGATCTGCCGTCGGATAACCCGGCCGAGCCGATCTTTTTGGCGCAGCTTTGGAACGCCTCGCTGGCCAGCGCGCTGGCGTGGCAGGAGCCGTGGCAGGGCGCGCGCTGGAAGGTGCTCGATACGCCGGTGACCGACGGCTCGGGCCTCGATGCCCCCCTCGCCGTAGGCATGATCGCCACCTCGGCCCGCCGGGCCTACCCGCCGAAGACCCTGGTCATCGCCAGCCTCAACCCGGACGGCTCGCTCGGGCCGGTCTCGCACCTGATGGACCGGCTGAAGGCGGCGTCGCATGCGGGAATGAACAAGGTTGTGATTTCCAGCGTGCAGCGCTTCGACACCGACAGCTCCGGGCAGGTGATCAATATCGTGAAGGAAGCCCAGAAATTGGGCCTGGACTGCACGCCGGTGGACGACCTGGTCACCGCGACAGAGACGGTGATGAACGATCCCCTCCCGGACTCGACCATCCCGACCAATCTGCCGAAGTACAGCAACGAGGTCGCCAACTACATCGACGAATACGCCCGGCGCGAGCAAGCGGAGGTGGCCGATGGGCTGACCTACGCGCCGAAGGAGTCCGAACTGGGCACCTATGCCTCCAACCTGGGCGCGATCTGGAAGAGCGTTTACCTCGACTACGAAGCAGGTCAGGAGGCCTATCGCGGCGGGCAGGTTTTCGTGGCCTACGAACTTTTCGAGCGCGCGAGCGGACGCATGAGCGGTGTGAATGCGCTGACCACGACAAACCGCAATGCCTTCGACGTGAAGTCGACGCTGGCGGAGTCGGACCAGATCCACGAGCAGTTGCGGCAACTGGTCACCCCGCCCGTGATCGATCACGGCGATTTGCAGAGCGCGGTGGCGGTGGCGCAGATGGCCGACTGGGCCTACGACATCAACGCGGCGCTGGAGGGGGCGCAGCTCGTGACGAAGCAGGCGTTCTCGCAGCGCAGCGACGCGACCGACGCGGAAAAGGAACGCGCGCGGCAGTCGATCATTTTCGCCGATGCGCAGGCGAAGTATTTGCTCTCGCAGTCGGGCTTTTACATCGGGCTGCTGGACCACGTGGCTTCCGGCGCGCCGATCAATGTCGACAGCAACGCGGAGCACCTGTTGCCGCAGTTGATTCCGGCGCAGTTGGCCACGGCGCGCGGTTTTACCTCCGGCATCCGCGCGAGCGACCTGCGCGACGGCCTGCTTTTTGATCCGCGCCTCGTCGCTTATGTGAATGTGCTGCGCACGGCGAAGGCCGATTGGGACGCACGCCAGCGCCGGCAGGAAGCGAATGCGCAGGCGGCAACCGACTCGCCTGCCACGACCAATGCCAATCCGAATCCAGCTGCGCCGATGGAGCTGAACTCGCACGCGGCGATGCCCTCGGCCGGGTTTGATCCGGGCAACACGTACCATCCGCCGAGCGCGATCGTGGCGCCGACGACGAACAACAAGAAGCTGAGCGATCCGGCGCTGTGCCTGATCTGGGTGAACCACGATTGCGAGATCGCGACGCTGGACGAGAAGTATCTGCGCCTGAACGGCGCGATGGACCCGGTGACGCACGAGTGGAAGATGAAGGACCACGCGAAGCTCGAGGCGCTGCTGCAGATGGCAGAGATCGGCGCGCGGCGCGGCATCATGTTCGCGGGCAAGACAGGGATCGACCCGAGCGTGCTGGCGATGATTTACGAGAAGGCGGCGCACCAGCGCACGCGCGGCAGCGATGCGTCGTCGCTCGACGCGCTGCGGAATTTCTGGCGCTGCGCGCTGCTCGGGAACATGTGCTGGCAGCTCGCCCACACGCACAAGGCGGAGGCGGTGGACCTGAGCGCGATAGGCCCCATCGACGACAAGATCAAGAAGGATGACAAGGGCAAGAAGAGCGACAAGACGAGCACGGCGGCGTCAAGCAAGACGCCGGCCTCGACGAAGACCGGAGACAAGACCGCGGACACGTCGTCCTCTCCGTCCAACGGAAATAAGGTGGTGACGGTGAATCCGCAAGGCGGCTCGACGACGCAGGTGGCGACCCCTGCGCCCGCACCGGCGCCAGTGGCTCCGCCCGATGACGCGAACATTCCCGTCGCGCCAATTGCGAAGCACCAAGATCTCGCCACCGTGACCACACCGGCTCCGACTCCAGTTCCCGCGCCTGCACCTGTTCCCGTACCCACGCCGTCCCCGGCTCCAGCGCGGGCGCCGATCGTTGCCCCCGCTCCCGCGCCCGCTCCAGTTCCAGTTCCTGCCCCCGCCGATACTGCTTTAACCGGCGGCGACAACGCCAACATCCCTGTCGCGCCCGTCGCGAAGCCGGCCGACATTTCCAACGTTCCGGTCGCCCTTCCCGCCACCAACATCGCGATGACGCCCGCGCCGCCCGTTCCGGCTCCGGCACCAGCAGCCCCGCCCGACGACGCGAACATCCCCGTCGCGCCCGTTGCGAAGATCACCGATTTTACCGCGAACGGCGGAACTCCCGCGACCAACGCCGTTCCCGTCGCGCCGAAAAGTCCCGACAACTCCGACGGCCACGCCGGCTCGTTCCCCTAGCCATGCACGGGCACGATCACGACGAGCATGACCATGATCACCATGGGCATGCCCACGATCACGGGCACGGTCACCACGGCCATTCGCATGCGCCCAAGGATTTTGGCGCGGCCTTCGCCATCGGCGCGGCGCTGAACGCGGGCTTCGTCATCTTCGAGACCATCCTCGGCTTCTCGGCGCACTCGGTCGCGCTGCTCTCCGATGCCGGTCACAACCTAAGCGACGTCCTCGCGCTGCTCATGGCCTGGGGCGCGAGCTACCTTGGCAAAATACCGCCGACGGGCCGGCACACCTACGGCTACCGCCGCTCATCGATCCTCGTCGCGCTAGTCAACGCCATCGTGTTGCTGGTCGTGACCGGCGCGATCTCGCTCGAGGCCATCGAGCGGCTCTTCCATCCGCATCCCGTGGCGGGCCTGACCATCACGTGGGTCGCGGCCATCGGCATCGCGGTGAATTTGTTCACGGCGCTGCTTTTCGTTTCCGGCAGCAAGGGCGACCTGAACGCGCGCGGCGCCTACCTGCACATGGCGGCGGACGCAGCCATTGCGCTCGGCGTCGTTATTGCGGGCGCGCTGATTTGGTGGACCGGGCAGTTGTGGATCGACCCGGTCATCAGCCTCGTCATCGGCGGCGTGATCGTCGCCGGCACGTGGCGGCTGCTGCGCGACTCCTGCAACCTCGCGCTGGACGCCGTGCCCGAGGGCATCGACCTCGACGCGGTGGAGACTCACTTGCGCTCTTATCCCGGGATCACCGATCTCCACCACCTGCACATCTGGGCCATGAGCACGACGCAGGTCGCGCTTACCGTGCATCTCGTGAAGACCGACGGCGTGCTCGACAACGAGTTGCTCCACCGCATCCAGGACGATCTCAGGGAAGAGTTTCGCATCGAGCACACGACGATCCAGCTCGAGTGCGGCCTGAATAAGTCCATGCCTTGCGAGAAGGCGGACTGCTAGACCGTCAGGTGCAGTCGATACGGCTGCATGAACGATTGCTGGAAACCGACCGTTTCGTAAAATTTCCGGGCCGCCATGTTGTGCCCATCGGTCAGGAGCGTGATCCGGCGGCATCCTGCTTTTCGCGCGTGCTCAATGGCGCCCTGCACAATTTCGCCGCCGCGACCTTTCCCGCGCTGCGCGGGTTCGACCACCATGTCCTCGAGCAGCGCAACGCGGCCACCGAGAAAAGTGCTCACGGTGTAAAGCAGGCTGACCATGCCGACAATCCCATCCGCTTCGCGCAGGACCAGGATCGTTCCGGTTTCGGGCGCATCGAGAATCGCGCGCAGCGCCTGGGCCTGAAGCGTGGGATTCGGCGAAAACTCGGACTCCTGGGTGAACAGAATGGCCAGCAGTTCGCAAAGCCTCGGAATGTCTGAGTGAGTGGCGGTCTCCATTGGCATGGCGGTGATCTCCTTATTCTAGCTGCCCTTGAGCGGAATGCTGCCCTCGGTGCCGGTGGGCGCGATTGGGTCGGGCTTGGCGGGCGCGGGCGCGCCTCCCTCAGGCTCATCGCCGAGCATGCCCTTCTTGCGAAGCTGCTCTTCCATGGCGAGGTCCATGACGTAATCGGCGAGTGCTTGCGTGCCCTGGTCGAGCGCGGCGTTGGCGGCCTTGAGCTCGCCGACGTTCTCGCTCTCGAGCGCCTTCTCGACGTTGAGCATGAGCTGCTCGATCTCCTTCACTTCCTCCGGCACGATGCGGTCGCCGACCTGCGCGAGTGCCTTGCGCGTGGCCGTGAGCATGTCGCCGCTCTTGCGCTTGGTCTCGATCCACTGGCGTTGCGCGAGGTCGTCGAAGGCGTACTCGACCGACTCGGCGACCATTTTCTCGACGTCCTCGTCGCGCACGTCGACGGCGCTCTTGAGCTGCACAATTTTCTCGTGCCCGGTTTTCACGTCGCGCGCGAGGACGCTGAGGATGCCGTCGGCGTTGATCTCGAATTGCACGCCGACGCGCGGCACGCCCTTCGGCGCGGGCGCGAATTCGAGCTCGAAGGTGCCGAGCGACCAGTTGTCGCGCGCCAGTTCGCGCTCGCCCTGCAGCACCTGGATCTTCATCGACTTCTGATTGTCGACGGCGGTGGTGAAAAGCTCGCCGGCCTTGGTGGGAATCGTGGTGTTGCGCGG
>Ga0302319_10025139_pt1 | contig 10557 bp, 12 predicted proteins | sample Bog_T0_2_FD_203319 | JGI IMG/M metagenome (GOLD analysis project Ga0302319, IMG submission 203319) | Peat permafrost microbial communities from Stordalen Mire near Abisko, Sweden - Bog_T0_2 | ecosystem: Environmental > Terrestrial > Soil > Wetlands > Peat | place: Sweden: Abisko, Stordalen Mire... | reverse complement strand
GCGCTTTTCAATGGGCATGGCTTCGAGCAGGTCGAGCGCCTTGCCCTGGGGGATGCCTTCGACAACGTCGATCAGTACAACATCTGCGAGTTCTTTGGCTGCGATCCAGTGCGCCGCCGTGGCGCCCACGTTTCCGGCGCCTACAATGCTTACTTTTTTCCGCATAATGCTCCTTCTTGGTGCTGTATAGCTTTTCCTCAGGGGCTTAAGCCCCGGCCTACTGGCCGTGCCCTTTCAAAGCGAATTACATGTTTGCGATCATGCGTGTGGCAAATTCGCTGGTGCCGACTTTGGTTGAGCCTGCGAGTTGCCGCGCAAAGTCATAGGTGACGGTCTTCTGCACGATAGTCTTTTCGAGAGCGCTTTCGACGAGCTTTGCCGCTTCTTTCCACCCGAGGAAATCGAGCATCATGACGCCGGAGAGAATGACGGAGCCGGGGTTGATCATGTCCTTGTCGGCGTACTTGGGAGCGGTGCCGTGGGTTGCTTCGAAGACTGCATAGCCGTCGCCGATGTTCGCACCGGGAGCGATACCGAGTCCGCCGACCTGCGCTGCGGCTGCATCGGAGATGTAGTCGCCGTTGAGGTTGGTTGTGGCGAGTACGCTGTAATCTTCGGGTCGGATGATGATCTGCTGGAAGATCGAGTCGGCGATGCGGTCGTTGACGAGCAGCTTCTTCTTCCACTGGCCGTTGCCGTGCGTGGATCCAATGGAGTCGAGGACGGCTTTCACTTCGGCGTAGACTTCGGCGCGGAAGGCGTCGTTGGCGAATTCGATGCCGGGCTCGATCAGGGCTGCGTTTTCTTCAACGGTGATGTTGGCGTTGGCCTCGACGTTGCCGAGGATCCAGCTTTCGCGCTCGGTGACGGTGTGCTCGCGGAACTCCTGCACTGCGACTTCATAGCCCCACTCGCGGAAGGCGCCTTCGGTGAACTTCTGAATATTGCCTTTGTGTACGAGGGTGACGGTCTTGCGGCCGCTTTCGAGGGCTGCGCGAATGGCCGCGCGCACCAGACGCTTGCTGCCGAAGATGGAGATTGGCTTGATTCCGACGCCCGAATCCTGACGGACCTGCTTCTTGCCGCCCTTGAGGAGATCGTTATTGAGGAATTCGATAAGCTTTGCGACGTCGGCAGAGCCCTGCTTGAATTCAATACCGGAGTACACGTCTTCGGTGTTTTCGCGGTAGAGGAGGATGTCCAGTTTTTCGGGATGCTTAACCGGCGAGGGAACTCCGGCGTAATACTTGACCGGGCGAACGCAGGAGTAGAGGTCGAGGATCTGGCGAAGAGCCACGTTCAAGGAGCGGATGCCGCCGCCGACTGGGGTGGTCAGCGGTCCCTTGATGGAGACGCGCAGGTCGCGAGCGGCGTTGACGCTGTCGTCGGGGAGCCAGGTGCTGAACTGGCGATAGGCTTTTTCGCCGGCGTAGATCTCAAACCACTTGATGGCGCGCTTGCCGCCGTAGGCCTTTTCAACTGCGGCATCGAAGACGCGCTGCGAGGCCTTCCAGATATCGCGACCCGTCCCATCGCCTTCGATGAAGGGAATAATTGGGTTATCAGGAACCGTAAATTGCCCGTTGGTATATTCGATCGGCGCGCCGTCTGCCGGTAAAACCAATCCGTTGTAACTGCTTTGCATGGATTTCCCCGTTTCCTTTCGATGATTCAGAGTAGATGTTCAGCTTTTCAGTGCAGAAGGACGCGATCAAGAAGCCGAAAAGAAAGGCTAACATCCTGAAATTGGAGGTGGCAATTCACGACGCGAGTATTGGCATTCAAAGCGATATGTGAATGGGGGGTCAATATAGAATCTTGCACCTCAGGCGCGCATCTAAATTGAGGTTCCGCACTTCAAGGATGCGATAGACTCGAAGGTCGGGGCGGTCGCGTTTCCTTGTTGAAATGCCGGGAGAATCTAAGAAAATGTCACACGTTGCAGGTACCAAATCACGCAAATATAACGTCGGGCTCGTCCAGATGAAAATGGGATCAGACCCGGCGGCCAATCTTGCTTCGGCTTTGAAGCATGTTCGCGAGGCGGCGAGGCTCGGCGCAAACGTCATTGTGCTGCCTGAGCTTTTTCAGGCGCAGTATTTCTGCCAGCGCGAAGATATTCGGCTCTTCGATCTGGCTGAGCCAATTCCCGGTCCGACGACGGCTGCAATTGCTGAAGTTGCGAAAGAGACCAGGACTGTAGTGATCGCTTCGCTGTTTGAACGGCGCGCGGCTGGTTTGTATCACAACACGGCGGTGACGTTTCATACGGATGGCCAGATTGCCGGCGTGTATCGCAAGATGCACATTCCGGACGATCCGCTGTATTACGAGAAGTTTTACTTTACGCCGGGTGACCGTGGATTCCAGGCTTTGGATACGGCGTTTGGCCGCATTGGGACGCTTGTCTGCTGGGACCAGTGGTATCCCGAAGGGGCGCGTTTGACGGCGTTGCAGGGTGCGGAGACGTTGTTTTACCCGACGGCGATTGGCTGGCATCCGGCAGAGAAGGCGGAGTTTGGCTCTGCCCAGTATGACGCGTGGCAGACGATTCAGCGGGGTCATGCGATTGCCAATGGCGTCTATGTTGCGGGCGTGAACCGCGTGGGATTTGAGCATGGAGATGTGCTCGGAAACCGCGCTGAGGGACAGGGGCTCGAGTTCTGGGGCGGCTCGTTCTTGGCTGATCCGTTTGGGCGGATTATTGCGAAGGCTTCGCATGATGCCGAGGAAGTGCTGATTGCGGAGATCGATCCGACCCTGCTCGAAGATACGCGCCGCAACTGGCCGTTCCTGCGCGATCGACGCATCGATGCTTATGGGCCGATTACACAGCGGTTCCTTGATCCGGATCCGACGCTGGCGGAGTTGAAATAAGCATGGGAATCGGACTGGAGACACCAGCCCAACTGCCTTTTGAGCTGGGATACCGGATGCCTGCCGAGTGGGACAGGCACGAAGGGACCTGGCTCGGCTGGCCGAATAATGCTACGGATTGGCCGGGGAAGTTCGCGGCCATTCCGTGGGTTTATGCGGAGATTGTCCGGCTGCTCTCGCGCAATGAGAACGTGCACATTCTGGTGCATGGGGAAGCGCAGGAGAAGCGGGCGGTATCGATTCTGAAGCGGGCGGCGGGGAATCTCGCGAATGTGAGCTTTCACCGCTGGCCGACGAATCGTGTGTGGCTTCGAGACTCCGGTCCGATTTTCGTGAAAGATGCTGCTGGGAATCTCGCGATTACCGATTGGAAGTTCAATGCCTGGGCGAAGTATGACGACTGGAAGTTGGACGATCAGGTTCCGGATCATGTGGCGAAGCTTTATGGTCAGCGGCAGTGGCAGCCGACTGTGAAGCTCGGGGATGGTTCGGAACATCGACTGGTGCTCGAGGGCGGCAGCATCGATGTGAACGGCGCGGGAACGATGATTACGACGGAGGAATGTTTGCTGAGCGAGATTCAGCAGCGGAATCCGGGCGTAAGCCGCGAGCAGCTTGAGGCGGCTTTCCGTGAGTTTCTCGGTGTCGAGCAGGTGCTTTGGATGGATCGGGGCGTGGCCGGGGACGATACGCACGGTCACGTCGACGACATAACGCGGTTTGTCGGTCCGACGACGATTGTGACGGCGGTTGAGCCGAATTTGGCGGACGACAATCATGCTCCGCTGGCGGAGAATCTGGCGCGGCTTAAGGCTTCGCGGACGCCAGACGGGAAGCAGTGGACGATTGTTGAGCTTCCGCTGCCGAGGCCTGTGGTATTTCGCGGGCAGAGGCTGCCAGCGAGCTATGCCAATTTCTACATTGGCAATGGGCTGGTGCCGACCTTCCATGACCCGAATGACCGGGTTGCGCTGGGGATTCTGTCGGAGCTTTTTCCGGACCGCGAGGTGATCGGGATTCACTCTGTCGACCTAGTGTGGGGTCTGGGAACGCTTCATTGCATGACGCAGCAGCAGCCGGCGGCATCCTAGGTTCATCCGAAATGCAAGAATGAATAGAGCGGATGAACGATTTAGATTTTCTTCAACTTGCGCTGGATGAGGCGATTGCTGCCGGGCAGGCGGGCGAAGTGCCAGTAGGCGCTGTGCTCGTCTACCAGGACGAAGTGCTGGTGCGCGCACAGAATCGTGTGCTGCGCGACAACGACCCGACGGCCCATGCCGAGGTCGTGGCGCTGCGCGCTGCCGGGCAGGCGCTTGGGAATCACCGTCTGAATGGCTGCACGATGTTTGTGACGCTGGAACCGTGTTCGATGTGTGCCGGGGCGCTGGTGCATGCCCGGCTGGACCGGGTAGTTTATGCGACGGCCGATCCGAAGGCTGGGGCCGCGGGGTCGGTGCTTTCGGTGATCAACCATCCCCGGTTGAATCATCAGATGCAGCTGGATTCGGGGTTGTTGGCGGAAGAGTCGGGGGAGTTGCTGCGGGCGTTCTTTCGGGAGCGTAGATAATTAGCTTCTGGTAAGCGCCTTGATTCGTTCGGCCTGCTCTGGCCACTTTGCGGTGAGGCCTCCACAAGTCCCGCTCGTATAGTCTGCGAAATCGAAGCCGGGAACTACAGAACATCCGAGAAGTGCAACTTTTCCGTCGCCGATCAGGCGCGTGCCTTGCCAGACTCCGGCGGGGACCAACAGCTGGACGTGCTGGCAGGCGGCGAGATCTGGTCCCAGCGTGACTACTTTTGAGGTTCCATCGGGCCAGAGCTGGAGCATTTCGACGGGGTCGCCGAGGTAAAAGTGGAAGAGTTCGTCGGATGTGAGGACGTGCATTTCTGAGAAGGTCCCAGGCTCGAGAAGGTAATAGATTGCGGTTCCGGCGGCGCGCTGGCCGCGGTCCAGTTCGACGGTCAACTTTGAGGTGTAGGTTCGGCGGAAGTGGCCGCCTTCGAACGGGTGCGGCGCCAGTTGGAGCAATTCGATGACTTCGGCGGCGGTTAAGGAATTCATGGGCTGATCCTAACGTTGTAGATCGCTGATGCGCATGGCTATTACGAAATCTTAATGGTCAGGCTAGAATTGCTGGCATGCAGGTACTCATGTATTCCGCCCCGTGGTGCCGCGATTGCCGCGAGACCAAGCGTTATCTCGATAAGCACGGCATTTCATTCACCGAGATCGATATCGAGGCCGATCCTGCCGCTTCGGAAGAGGTATTGCGCCATGTCGGCAAGCGCGCCATTCCGCAGCTCGTGCTCGATGGTGAGTGGTTTCAGCCTTACAAGCCAGGCCGCGGGATACTCTACGATGAGCTTGACGCCCGTTTTGGTATCAACACGAGACTATAGCCTAACGATTCAAAGAGCCTTCCAGCCGCTACAATAAGGGGTTGCCGCGTGTGTTTTGGTTTGCCGCGTGCCTGGGAGAGAACCTCTTTTGATCGATCGCTATACCCTGCCCGAGATGGGCCGCATCTGGACTGAAGAAAACAAATACCGTTGCTGGCTCGAGGTGGAGTCTGCCGCGAGCACAATTCTTGCGGAAGACGGCGTGATTCCGACGGCGGCCGCCGATGCGATTGCGACGCGCGCGAGCTTTGATGTTGCGCGAATTCAGGCCATCGAAGCGGAAGTGAAGCATGATGTGATTGCCTTTACGACGGCGGTTGCCGAGACGCTGAAGGCCCAGGGACTGGATGCCGAGTCGCGCTGGCTGCATTACGGATTGACTTCCAATGATGTGGTGGATACGGCGCAGGCGCTGCAGGTGAAGGAGGCTTGTGCGCTGATTCGGGCTGCGCTGGTTTCTTGATGTGCTGAAGCGGCGGGCGATTGAGTTCAAGCAGACGCCGACGATTGGGCGGACGCATGGAATTCACGCGGAGCCGACTACTTTTGGGCTGAAGATTTTGAACTGGTATGCGGAGATGCAGCGGAATCTGGCTCGCTTTGACGCTGCGGCGGAGGATATGCGCGTCGGTAAGCTTTCCGGGGCGGTGGGGACGTTTGGGCATCTGAAGCCGGAGCACGAGGAGCGCATCTGCGCACGGCTAGGACTGAAGCCGGCGCCAGTTGCGACGCAGGTGATTCAGCGAGACCGGCATGCGGCGTTTATCTCGGTGCTGGCGCTGATTGGCTCGACGCTGGACAAGATTGCGGTTGAGGTAAGGCATTTACAGCGGACGGAGGTTCGCGAGGCGCAGGAGTACTTCAGCGAGAAGCAGAAGGGATCGTCGGCGATGCCGCATAAGAAGAATCCCATCACGTCGGAGCAGATCAGCGGACTTGCGCGAGTGCTGCGGAGCAATGCCCAGGCGGCGTTTGAGAACATTCCGCTGTGGCATGAGCGGGATATTTCGCACTCGTCGGTGGAGCGGGTGATTTTTCCGGATTCGACGATTCTGACGCATTACCTGTTGACCAAGATTACGTCTCTGATTGACCGGCTGCTTGTGTATCCGGCGCGGATGCAGCGCAATCTGGATAGCACGGGCGGCCTGATTTTCTCTGGGCAGCTTTTGCTGGATCTGGCCGAGGCTGGGATGATGCGTGAGGATGCGTACCGGCTGGTGCAGGGGCACGCAATGCGAGCGTGGAAAGAGGATCTGGTTTTCCGCGACGAAGTGGCGCGGGATGCGGAGATTTCGGCGCTGCTCTCGGCTGAGCGGTTGGCGAAGACTTTTGATATGACGCGGCAGTTGGGCAATGTGGACGCGATCTTTGCGCGGGTCTTAGGCAAGGGTGAACCAGCATGACAGGCGCGGCTTCGGGGCAGAAAATCGATCTGACGGTAGCCATGACTGGCGCTTCGGGATCGGTCTTTGCCCGGGAACTATTGTGTGCTTTGGAATCCGATGAGCGGGTTGCGAAGGTGCATTTTCTGCCTTCGGAGAATTCGCTGCGCGTGCTGGCGGAAGAGCTTCAGATCAGCGGGCGGAATAACGTGGTTGAAAAGCTGCTGGGATGCGAATCTACAAAGACGATTCAGCTTTCGGATGGGGATGTTGGGGCTTCGATCGCGAGTGGCAGCTACCCTTCGAGCGGAATGATCGTGTTGCCTTGCAGCATGGGTACGCTGGCTTCGATTGCGAATGGAATGGCCGATTCGCTAATCAGCCGGGCGGCGGATGTGACGCTGAAAGAGCGGAGGCCGCTGATTCTCTGCGTACGGGAGACGCCGTTCAACCGGATTCATCTGCGCAATATGCAACTGGCTTCGGATGCGGGAGCGGTGATCTTTCCGGTGATTCCGGCGTTCTATAATCGCCCGATCGATTCGACGGAGATGGCCAGGCAGTTTGTCTGCCGGGTGCTGGCGCATATCGGATTGCCGCAAAAGGACGCGTATATCTGGAAGCGGGGGGAATAGGGGTTCTGATTCACCAAACGGCTCTTGGAAGCAGTTTTACGATTAAATCGCTAGTTCCAGAGGCGGAAGGACTGGATTTGCTTCTAGAAATTTGACCATCTCTGGTCCGAATTGCTTTGCGCATTGCTGTGGCGCCAGGTGACCACAACCGGGGGCAATCTCTAGCCGGGATAGGGGAATCAGTGCGTGAATTGCCCTTCCTTCGCTGAGTGGAGTGATGTGGTCCTGGTCGCCCCAAAGGATCAGGACCGGCATCTTCAGCGAGGGCAACTCGGCGTCCATAACGTCATGTGCCGTCAGCATCGACGCAAGCGCCCGCTTGACCACCCAGGAAGATCGAGAAGAAGCGCGGAGAATATCCATCGAAAGGAACCCGGGAAGGTTTGGCGGTCGCGGCATGAGCAGGGCGTCGAGTTGGTCAAGTTCGGATTGGTTTGTCGGAGTAAAGAGCCGAGTGTTCCAGTCCGGGTGCAAGTTCAATCCGGCGCTGTCCAGAAGCATGAGGCGCCGCACTCGCTCTGGATGGTCAACAGCGACTTTCTGAACGATCCAGCCACCCATCGACCATCCGGCAAGATCCGGCTGATGAAGTTGCATGGCATCGAGGTATTTGACGACCAGAGCGGCCTGCTCAGGAATGGAGTAACTCGCGTCCCGGGGCTCCTCGGATTGACCGAAGCCGAGAAGATCCGGGGTATAAACGCGATAGCCGGCCCTTACGAGGTATGGCGCGATGTTGATCCAGTCTTCCGATCTTCCTCCCAGTCCGTGAACCAGGACGATGGGCTTACCGGCCGCTTGGCCCCGGACGTAGTAATGGATCTTATGCCCATCGATCATGACCTTGTGGCTTTCCACTCCCTCAGCGAATAAGAGCAGTGACTCAGCCTTACCAAAGACCCACAGCGGCCGGAAGTAATAGGTTGTGGCGACGATACCGAGGAAGATCAGCCCCGCGAGGATGAAGCGGGGGAATCTACGTTTGTCAGCCATGAGCGCCTGCCCTGCATGCCATTTGCCAGCCCTTTTCAATTACCTGTACAGTGATCGCTTCAAGGCCGTACTTGTTGGTCTCCATCCACTCGTCGCGAGTTGCCCACGCGATATCCGCTGCGTCGCTTGACGGTCTCGCTTCACCCTGAAGGACGCTGCACCAGTAGTCGACGATGACGTAGTGATAGCGGATTGCGGACGGTGTGTTCTCAGCACTCTCTTGCTTATGGATGCGATCCACCACTTCCACGATTGTTTCAGGTCTGACGGACAGTCCGGTTTCCTCGGCCACCTCGCGTTTGACTCCGTCAACGAGAGTTTCACCGAGATCCAACAAGCCACCCGGGATGGACCAGCGACCCTTCATCGGCTCAGTACCACGTTGGATCAAGAGGACGCGTTCGCGATCATCGACAATCACGGCGCCTACGCCAACAAGCGGATTTGCGGGAAACTCCCGTTGCACCAAGAGCCGTCTCCTGTAATTATGCTCGTGCGAGATTTTGGGCTTGTTTGTCAGTAGGGTTGCGGCTAAGGCGGGTCAGTTCAAGGAATATCGTGCATTGCTTGCTCGACCGCGTAGCTTCGCCGTCCGTCTTTTTCCGAATAGGCCCAGAGCCCGTGAAAATTCTCCCGCAGTTCGGGATGCAACTTCAGGAACGCGCTCATTACCGCAATTGCTTCGGCCCGGGCGGCCATGGGGTCGGTGAGACCGGTACCTTCGTAGACTACGGCGAGATCTGGGGTATGAAGCGTAGTGTCGAGGGTGAGTGCGGTAATCTTCCAGGATTTTCCGGAATCTGGCCCCGAGCCGGTTACGGTCAAAGGCAACGAGTCCAGGGGATTGGCTCCGAGCTGCGATTGTTCCTTGTTGAGCTTTTCGAGGTGTGGAGAAGAAAGAAAATCGACCGGCAGCAGCAGCCAGCGCGCGGTGTCGTAGCTGAACCAGGCACTCCATTCCGCCTTTTTAGTCGCTAATTCCCGTGCGTGGCGCCAGTACCAAATTCCATCGTGGCCCTCGAGCGATCCTTCGCGCGCAAAGAGGCCACCGAGCTTCCATTTGCCGCCTGCGGTAGCGTCTGTTCCCAGAATGAGCGCCAGTTGTCCGGCCAGGGGTGCTCCTTCATAATCTCCGATGAGCAGTGCATAGCGGCCTGCGGGCAAATTCCGGAGACTGATGGTCATTGTGGCGGCACTGTCGGCATTGGAGCAGAAAAACTGGGTGTCTGCGGGCGCCTTCAGGTCGGTTGCATCCAGCAGGTACCCGTCTCCCCAATAGACTTTTCCGCCTTTGAAAAGCGGCGCCGCTCCCTGAGCCGCGGAACGGATACCATCCCAATCACCGGTTACAGCCGGCAGCAAGTCTGCTTGCAACAATTCGAAATTCTGGGAGGCGACTGCGTCTGCGATCGAATTGCTTGCAACGAGGAGGGCATCCCGGTCAGCCGGCTGCAGAGAACCCTGAGTTGTACAGTTGACTGCCGAGATGGGAAGCACTGAACTTGCCAGAGCGAATCCGAGGAGAGCGTTTCTCGTCATTCGCGGCGTGCGAAGACGGGCGAGATTGGGAAATGAACTCTGACCTTGCACATCCCGTACTGAATGCGGCACCATTTTTACGACTCCCGCCCTGGCTCCAGCCCCGGTTTGCAGCGAGCGTTTGCCAACTCTTGCTAGTCTAGTACAGTGGGTGCTGAGATTGTTTCCAGATCGCACTCGGGTAATCAGGAAGTGGCAATGGCCTTGGCTTCTGTTCTTCGACATGGTGGATCCGGGACGCTGACGATTTCGATCGCATTGGCTTGCTTGTCGATGGCGCCGATATTGGCTCAGAACCAGGCCCCGAACCAAACACCAGTTGTGCCACCGGCTGGGTTATCGACGGTTCGAACCCCTCCATCCCATGCTTCTGGACACGTTGCGAAACGTTCAGTACACGGCCGAACAGTGAAAGAAAAGCCTTTGCCTCCTGCCGCCGAGCTGCCACCTCCGCCTCCACAGCCTCCGGATTGGCCGGTGAACGATCAAGCCGGGGTAGCTTCCGTGGACTGGAATGGTCGAAACCTCGTGATCGCCGCCACCAATTCAAGTCTGCAGCAGATCCTGCGCGATGTTTCCACGGCGACCGGTGTCAAAGTGGAAGGTATAACGACCGACGAGAGAATCTACGGAAGTTATGGACCGGCTCCCGCACGCGATGTTCTAAGCCAGCTGCTGGATGGTTCAGGCTACAACGTGATGATGGTGGGTGATCGCGGCGAAGG
>Ga0302319_10025138_pt1 | contig 10557 bp, 8 predicted proteins | sample Bog_T0_2_FD_203319 | JGI IMG/M metagenome (GOLD analysis project Ga0302319, IMG submission 203319) | Peat permafrost microbial communities from Stordalen Mire near Abisko, Sweden - Bog_T0_2 | ecosystem: Environmental > Terrestrial > Soil > Wetlands > Peat | place: Sweden: Abisko, Stordalen Mire... | reverse complement strand
GGCAGCTTCCCGTCCGCAGCAGGCGGAGCAAATTGGGATGCGACAATTGAGCGGCCCGCTCCCATTGGGAAAGTAGTTCGCTGTTCGGCCCCACCAGCACCAGCTTGATGGCGGCGTTCCGCGGGTCCGGATCGCCATACTGGGTGAGAAACACAGCGCTGTGGTCCGTTCCACCGAGGTACCGGCGCAGGGGGAAGCAGCCATCGACTACCTGCCCTTCCCACAGCTTCCAGGGCACGGACGTCATACCTCGAAACCTCCATCTGTTCTTGGGGAATCCGATTCATTGTAGCGGGAGGACGAACCTGTTGGCGATACCTTTCGCTTTGCTCGGCGAACAATGGCGCGTAGACCGGATGATTCATGAAATGCCCGAGTTGCGGCGCTCCTTTGGCTCTGCAGGATGGCCGTGCATCCCTAACCTGCGAGTATTGCCACGGCGTCTATTTGCCCGAGCCAAACGACGATGGCGTCAGAGTGTGATCGACGATTGTTCCCGCTGCGAACTGAACTGGCTGGATGCCGGGGAACTGATGTCCCTGGTCCGCGCCCCCTATCACGCGGTGGAGGATATCGGCGAAGGCTGGTATTACAGTAATAGCAGGCAAGTCTCCAAATTGCCTGCACGCTTTCCCAGGCGCCATCGTTACACTTGGCAGAGGAGTACCCATGCGCACTGCCGTTACCGTGCTGACCACCGCCGCGTTTTTCACGGGCCTGACTCTGGCCCAAACTCCCGGCGTACCGAGCCAGGATCAAACCTTTTTTCTCAACCAGGCGAACACGCCCCAGGAGTTGACGGCCGCGGCCACGATGCTCCGGACGGTCGTTGCCATGAACGATGTCACGGTGGACCAGGAGCGCAAGGCGCTGATTTCACACGGCACGCCCGACCAGATGATGCTCACCAATTGGCTGGTGCAACAGTTGAATCAACCTGCTGCCGGCCAAACTGCTACGCCCGAGTACCGCATGGCCGGCGCCAATGCCGACGTAGTTCGCCTGTTCCGCATGGATTCATCGGCGACCAACGCGGATATGACGGCGCTGGTTACAGCCATCCGTACGCTTGCCGACGCGCAGCGGCTTTTCCCCCTGGAAGCGCAGAAAACCATCGTGGCGCGGAGTTCCGTCGACAGGCTCGACACGGCCGAGTGGATTTTCCATCAAATGAGCCCCGCCGGGCAAACGCCGGGCGTGGATTCACCGGCCTTTCCCACACCTCCCCTTGGCGCCACCGAAGGGAACGACATCGTGGTGCAGGTGTTTCGTTTGGACCAAAGTACGACCAACGCCAACCTGACGGCAATCGTCACCGCCATCCGCACCGTCGTCGATGTGCAGCGCCTGTTCCCGTACGAAGCGTCCCGGGCCATCGTCATGCGGGGACCTTCCGACCGGGTTGCGGCCGCCGCTTGGCTGGTTCATCAGTTGGCCAAGCCCGCCGGAGCCGGCCTAACCGCCGCCGCGCATGAGTTCCAAATCCAGGGACTTCCCGATGGCGCGGTGCATGTATACTTCCTGACTCACCCCGGCACCGCGGCCGACCTGGCGTCGCTCACCGCCCAAATCCGCGCCACGTCGGGCATCAGCCGGATCTTCCCCTTGAGCAATTACGGTGCCGTGACCTTGCGCGGCCGTCCGGACCAGATTGTCACCGCCGGGGCAATGGTTGCTACCTTCGACGCCGCCGTTCGCTAGTAGCCCGAGGCGAAAGTCGCAAAACACCGCTAACTGACGTGCGCGGCTCAGTAGGATCAATCAGTTACAGAGCCGCGACCGTGAGGGAGCGAGACTTTACCACGGGCTGCTAGGTCTTCCATCGTCTCCACGCCCAGCGGACCGGGAAGAACAACAGCGCCGCCCAGAGCAGAACCGTCGGCCCAGCGGTCGCCAACAGCAGACCTAAGCCGACCACACCGGCGACCATGTTGCGGTAGCCTTCCACCGCGGCGTTGCGGAAACGGCCCGCGGTCGAGCCGGGAACCGCTTCCAGGCGTTCCTGGTACACCTCGTTCACGGTGAGGGTCAAAGTGGCGAAATCGACCCGCTTCGCCAAACCCTTCTTCTCGGCGTCCATACGCTCGATCTCTCCGCGCACGCGGTCCAGTTCGCGTTCCACGTCCAATACATCGGAGAGCTTGCCGGTGCGGTCGCGCAGAATGTTGGTCAGCCGCAGTTCGGTGTTGCGGGCGTTGGCCAGACGGGATTCCAGATCGACATACTGCTCGCTGACTTCCTCCCCGTTCTGCTGTTCCGATTCCACCCGGCCTAGCGGCTTCAACCCTGTCAAGGCGGCAGCCAATTCGCCATCGGGCACGCGCAGGGTCGCGGTGAGGCTGCGGCCGGCGCCGGCTGGGGCGCTGATGTTGAGACTGGCCAGATATCCGTGGTGAATTTTCAGCATCTCATCCATGCCGGCGCGCGCGCGGTCGAACTCGCGCGTGGTTACAACCAGCGTGGCCGTGCGTGCCACCATCGGAGCGGCGGGCGCGGACAGCGGCTCGGCGGGCGGTACCGGCTGGGCCTGAGGAACTCGCCTCGATGCCTCCTGGATAGAGTCCGCGACCGAGTTTTCCACCATCCTTGCCTGATTCCGGTTCCTCACCGGAATGGCTACCAGCAACACCACCAAGCCCGCGCCCACCACGCCCCATACCCACGGCCGCACACTCATCCGCTCACGCCAGGTCCGCCGGCTGCCGCGTTCCGCCAGAGCGGCGCTCAGCGCCGGCGAAATCCCCTCGCGGGCCGATTCCACCTGCCAGGCCAACAACCCTTGCGAAGAAGCGCGCAGGTAGGCGGCCAAGCCCTGGCATTCGGCGCACCGCTCCAGGTGTGTGGCCGCGGAGGCAGCGCGATCGAGCGGAAGTTCGCCGTCCAGATAGGCCATCAACTCTTCGGGTTCCACGGGATGAGTGGGTCTTCGCATTCTAAACCTCGCCTTCCGCGGGCCGCCGCCCGCCTTCCGCCGTCAGGTGGTTCCTCAGCGCCAGGCGCGCGCGGAACAGCCGCGAACGCACCGTATTCACCGGCAGCCGCAGCAGTTCGGCGATCTCCGTATACGCCAGTTGCTCGTACTCCCGCAGCATCAAAATCTCGCGTTCCGTGTCCTCCAGCTTGGCCACGGCTTCCCGCACCCAAAGGGAGTCGTCGGGACGATCCGCCGTGGAGGGTTCGGCAACCGCGTTCGGCCCGTCGTGCCGCTCGCGCCGCCGTTCGGAGGACAGCAACTTCAAGGCGATGCCGTATAGCCAGGTTCGTACCAAAGCCCGCGGCTGATACCGGGAGGAGGAGCGAATCACCGCCAGAAAGGTCTCCTGGGTCAGGTCTTCGGCGCGTTCCCGGCGTTCCAGTCGGCGGCGGAAGAAACCATAGAGCGCTTGCCGATGGCGGGCGAAAAGCTCCTCGAACGCGTCGCGGGATCCGCGCTGGAACTCCAGCATGAGAGCTTCGTCGGTAAGCATATGGTCGAACTGAGCCGCGGCCAGAGGGAGCGGTTTCTTTTCTAACAGGGTAATGTCGCCAGGCAGCAAAAAGTTCCCGGCCGGGAAAGAAAATCGGAAACGTGTAGGAAGGGCTCCAGGATCAACCAGTTAATCAAAGACAGGATTGAGAGCAGGCCAGGCCGATGATAAGGTTCTCTTAAGGCCTTAGGCTGCGAGGGAGTTCCATGCGTGCTATCTGTAGAGTCGCCGTCCTGATTCTGGCCGTCTGGCCGGCCGACGCGGGCGATATCACCGTGCAGGTGAAGATCACCCGGCGTCTCACGAAAAAGTCGGTGGCTCCGGCCGTGTACAATCTGCGGGGCGCCGCGGCCGCATCGGCAGCCCCTCAACCCGAACTGGTGAACGAATTCGATCGCACCGTGGTCATGCTGACCGGGAAAAAACCGGCGCCGGCGGAGCCCCAGACCATCACCATCGAACAGCGGGGCGGCCGCTTCGAACCGGACCTGGCCGTGATCCCCGTGGGCTCGACAGTGTGGTTTCCCAATGCCGATCCCATCTTTCATAACGTTTTTTCTCTCTCCCGCTCGCAGCAATTCGACCTGGGGTTCTATCCTCAGTCCAAGAGCAAGTCGGTCACATTCGCGCACGCGGGCATCGTGCAGGTCTACTGTCATATTCATGCCAACATGTATGCGGCCATTGTGGTGACCGATAGCCCGTGGTACGGCAAGCCGGCGGCGGACGGCGACATTTCCTGGTCGAACGTGCCGGCCGGGCATTATCGTGTGTCGGCATGGCACAAAGTGGCCGGGCTCTATCAGGCTGAGGTCGACGTGCCCGCGAACGGCAAGGTACAGGTAACCATTCACGTGCCGCTGGATTCGGAGCGGCGGCCTTGAAGCGCATGAATTCGCTCGCTACGCGGGCGTTCGTGTTTTCGTTTGTTCCGGTGTGCGCCGTGCTGGCCACCAGTTTCTTCGCTCTCACCGCGGTCATTGAGCGGCATATCCGCAATGGGCTGCGGGAATCCATCGAGAAATCGGAAGAACTCCTGCAAAGGGCCAACCGGGAGTCGGCGCAGCGCATCACCCAGTTCGCCACCGGCCTGGCGGAAAGCGCCGGCCTGGAGGCCGCGATCTCTCTCGTTCACGAAGGCTCCAGTTCGCCGGAAAGCGCCGCGGCAACCCGGCGTACCATCGAAGCGAAACTGGGCGATATTCATCAACTGGTGGGTTATGACCTGCTGGCAGTCACCGATTGGAATGGGCGTACTATCGCCGCCGTGGAATACGGCGGCGGTGAGGGGCGCTCCCTGGAGAGGATGCCGACCTTTTCGGAACAACCCTCGCTCGCCGAGATCGGGGGGATGCTCTACGACCTCTCCACTGTGCCGGTGACCATCGGTGGCGAGCAGATCGGCGACTTGAGACTCGGCATGCTGTTCGACATCGGACACTATCGCTATCAGGTGGGCGGCGACGCTGTTCTGATGCATGGCGGCAATATCCTGCGTAGCACGTTCGGCGCCGGAATGTGGCCGGCGCTCGAAGAGCAGTTGCGGGCTCACTGCCTCCGGCCCGGCGAGGAATGTGAAATCGAGCGCGGAGGAGAAACTCTCATGGTGCTGCCGGTGAGCGAGGCCGGCCTCGGCCCCGACTACCAGCTCTTGGAGTTCCGCTCGCTGAGTCAGGCCGTCCGCGAGTTCACCGCCGGATGGGCCGCGGTTCTGCTGGAAGTGGGCGCCGGCGGAGTGCTGCTGGCGCTGCTCTTCACGTTGCTGACCTCGCGCTCGGTGTCGAAACCGCTCAGCGATCTGATTGCGCAATTGCGCCTGGCGGAGCGCGACAGTCAGATTCCGGGCGCCGTGCATGTGGGGCATGCGGCCGGAGAGATCCACGTTCTGGCGGAGGCGTTCAACCGCACGGCGGCGGCGGCCCAGCGTTCGTGGGACGAATTACAAGGCGCCAAGGTGGCCGCCGAAACCGCCAACGTGGCCAAATCCGAATTCCTCGCCAACATGAGCCACGAGTTGCGCACGCCCATGAACGGGGTGATCGGCATGACCGACCTGCTGCTCGATACCGGCCTGGACGACGAGCAGCGCGATTATGCCGCCACCGTGCGCGAATCGGCCGACGGCCTCATGGCCCTCATCAACGACATTCTGGAGTTCGCCCGCATCGATGCCGGCAAGATGACCATCCAGCCGGCGCCCTTCGACTTGCGACAGACTATTTCGGAGGTTACGGGTCTATCGGCAGTGAGGGCCTCCGCCAAGGGTTTGCGAATCGGGCTGGTGTACGCCACGGACGCCCCCAGCCGCCTGCTGGGCGATGCCGTGCGGATTCGCCAGGTGGTGATGAACCTGGTGGGCAATGCCATCAAGTTCACGGAGAAGGGCGCCGTGGGACTCCGCGTGGAATGCCGCGGGCGAACTGCTACTCACGCCGCGCTCTCGATCGCCATTGCGGACACCGGCATCGGCATCCCCGCCGACAAATTGGACGCCATCTTCGAAAAATTTACCCAAGTGGATGGTTCCATGACGCGCACCTACGGCGGCACGGGCTTGGGGCTGACCATTGTGAAGCAGTTGGTGGATTTGATGGATGGGAACGTGACCGTGGAAAGCCGCTTGGGCGAAGGCTCCACGTTCCGCGTGATGCTGCGTCTTCCGCTCGACGCCACGGAGCCACTCGCACCGGAAACGACTAGGCGCGCCAGGGAGTCTGCTGCATGTTGAGACGATTACTAATTGTTGCGGGGATCGCATCCCTATTGGCCGCGCGGGCTGTGGCCCAGGAGGCCGACTACGGAATCGGCGTGCCGGTAACCGCGAGCTTCGGCGCCATGGATTCGCAGCGGCTGCGGTTATTCAACCCCGCCGCATCCCCCCTGGGGGCGAACTTCCGCTTGATGTTCTACCCCACCCTCCGTCTAGGCCCGCACTGGTTCGCGTACGCAGCCATCCAGGTGCGGCGGATGCCGTATTTCTATTACGACGCTTTTCTCACCCAACAGGGCATGCAAGCCGACGTCATCCAGGGATACGTGGGATATTCCCTGCACCGTGGTCCGGCGACCATGGTGTTTAAGGCCGGACAGCTTACTTCGGCGTTTGGGTCGTTTCCGCTGCGCTACGATGACGCCGAGAATCCCGTGCTCGATCAACCGCTCAGCTACATCACCAGAATTCCCGTCCGCGCCGACCAGTTGCTCTGCGGGACCAGTGATCTGCTCCGGCAGCATTACGGCTCCGTGAACGCTTCCTGCGGCGGAACAGCCGGCCCGGGCCCCGGGTTGACGCCGGCGACACCCTATGGCCTGCCCGGCATGCAAGCGGAGATCTCGGCATCGCGCTTCGACGCGCGGGTGCAGACGACCAGCAGTTCGCCGGCGTATCTGGACGGCTGGCACATCTCCCGCCAATATCTGCAATGGGCGGCGGGCGGCGGGTTCACCATCCGGCAGGGGTTTCGCCTCGGGGCTTCGGCCTTCCGCGGCCCGTACCTGGACGACTCGGTTTCACCCTGGCTGCCCGCCGGAACCACCGTGCGCAGTTTCCCCGCTACGGGCACGGGAGTAGATGTCCAATGGGCGCGCGGCCGCCTGAGCGCCACGGGCGAATGGCAGCACTTCCGTTTCGACGCACCCAATTTCGTGGTGTCGCCGCAGATTTCCTCCGGCTACGCGGAGCTCAAGGTCAGGCTGACACCGCGGCTCTTCACCGCCGGCCGGGTGGGGTATCTGGCGACTGGATCGGTATTGGATACGCAAGGGGTCTTTGCCTCGTCGTTCGCGCCCACCCTGCGAGCTACTGAACTGGCCGCCGGCTGCTGGCTACGCCCGCGCGTCCTGCTGAAAGTCAGCTACGAATTCATGCAGAGCGCCGGGCAGACGGGAAGCCGCTATAACATTCTGGGCCTGCAACTGGTGGCATCGTTCAAACCGGTGGAGTGGGCGTGGCGATAGGCGGCCCGGCAAGACAGACTGGTGTTCATTTTACAGGGTGGGAAAACGGCTGAGCGGAAACGTCTCCACCTGCGGGGAACGCTGCTGTACCAGAACTCCGCCGTCCACTACCAGACAGGCGCCCGTAATGTAGCGGGCGTCCTCGGTGGCCAGGAAGACCGTGGGGCCAGCCAGATCTTCCGGTGAGCCCAGACGGCCCAACGGCACCACTTTCCCGCGCTCCAGGGCCGCTTGTTCGTCCAGGTCGTAGGTGAGGATCAACCCCGGAACAACGGCGTTGACACGCACACCGTATGGCGCCAGATCGAGCGCCATGGCCCGCGTCATCGCTTCCACGCCGCCCTTGGATGCATCGTAGGCCACGTTGCCGCGATGCGCTTTGGTGGCGCCCCCGCTGGACATATTGATGATGACCCCCGCCCGCTGCCGCGCCATATGGTGCGCGGCGCGGTGGGCGCAGAGAAACGCACCCTTCAGATTGACGTTCAGGAGTTGATCCCACCAGGCTTCATCGCCTTCCAGGAAATGGCGCGCGGCATGGATGTTGCCGGCGTTATTGACCAGCACGTCCAGCCGTCCGAAACGCGCCAATACCTGGTCGAACATCGCATCCACCGCCGCCTTGTTGGAGACGTCGCACGGCGCGGCCATGGCTTGCGGCCCCAGAGCTTGGGCCACTTCCGCGGCGCGTGCCGGGCTGACATCGTTGACCGCCACGCGCGCCCCTTCGGCCGCGAACCGTTCGGCCACCGCGCGCCCAATGCCGTGCCCCGCGCCCGTCACAATCACTACCTGGTCCAGGAATCGCTGAATCTGCGCCGTCATGCTCTCCGATGCTACCAAAGGCGACAGCGCGGGGGGTGCGTAACCGTTTTGGGATTTCGCCGCTCGGTCGACAAATTCGCTCCCTTACGGTCGCGGCTCCGATTGGTTTGCCGTATGTTTGCAGCCACTTACAGAGCCGCGACCGTAAGGGAGCCTTTGCCGGAAGCCGGTTTCCCCAATTCGGTTAAGCACCCTAGCGCGGGCGGCACGCAAACCGATCCGGTTGTAAACTCTCTTCATGGTATTTGCCAAGCGGCTTCGCGAGGGAGTGCGTCGCGGAGAAATCACTTGCAGTGTAAGAATCTGGAAGCATCCGCACGTCAAAGTGGGCAATCGGTACCGTATGGAAGAAGGTGAGATCGAAGTGGAATCGATCCAGCCGATCGGCTTTCCGGATATCACTCCCGCCTTAGCGCGCGAGTCGGGATTCCTCGGTATTGTGGATCTGCTGAAGGTCGCGAAGCACGGCAGCGGCGAAAACATCTATCTGATTCGCTTCCATTACGTGCCTCCTCGCGGCAAGAAATCCGCAAATCGCAAGCTAGTTCCGCGACCGTGAAACTCACGGTCACAGCACCGCCGAGCCGGGAGTCTCCTGCTTGTCGCCTGCTGGATGAGGAGCGTGCCGGCCCGGTCTATCTGCCAATCCCCGCAGTCGCGGAGGTGGTAATCGCCTCCCTCGGAAAGGAACGCCCGCCGATTACGGCCTACTAGTTCCCGCCGCCCCGCCTTCCACCGCCTGCCGGCGCCGCCGTCGGCAGGTTCACCTTAAAGTATGTCACTCCGGCGTCAGTCATCAACTTGTTCAGCTTGGGCACTTCGTCCCACAACTGGTTGATGTCCGCGGTTCCCTTCTGCAACTCCGCCGAAGCCTCCTCGATGTCCGCCAACTGGCGCGAGGTGGGCGGGCCCGAAAAGCCGCCGATCAATCCCATCAGCCGGGTGAGTTTCTGAGTCACCGGCGGAGGCGTATAAGCGGCTCGCGCGCCCGCGCCGCCGCCACCGCCGCCGCGTCCGCCGCCGGCAGCGGCCTGGAACGTGCCGGCTGCGGTGTTCACCTTGGCGACCATATCCTCGACGGCTTTCTTGACGTTGTCGGGCACCGTGGCGGCATTGGGTGCGGCCCAACTGGTTGTCAGACTGGTGAGCGCGGTCGTCATGGCCGCAGCCTTGCGGTTGGGCTCGTCCGCCGCGCGGATCAGCGTCACCAGGGTGTCGATGGCTTTGCGCCGCTTGGCCCGGTCCTCGGCCGACAGTTCCACGCGCGGATCCTCTTCCACCATAAAAGTCTTGGAATCGGATTTGCCGGCCGCGGTGATCGTAACAGTATACTCGCCCGGATCCACCGGGGGCGCGCCGCCGCCACGTCCACCACCACCACCTCCTCCTCCGCCGCCACCGCCTCGTCCACCGGCCGCGCCGCCGGCAGCACCGAACTCGGTATTCAGTTCGCCGCCAAGTCCGCCGGCCGCGGCATCAGCCGCTTGCCCGCCGGCTGGAGCCGCGCCCGCGCCCGCGTCCGCTGGGGCAGCCGGCGCCGCAGTCGCAGCGGCGCCACCGCCACCGCGTCCACCGCGCCCCCCACCGGCGCCGCGTCCACCACCTCCGCCACCGGCGCCACCACCACCTCCGCCGCCGCGTCCACCGCCTCCGGCAGGCGCCACCGGCGGGTCGAATCGCATATCCCACACCGTGCGGTTCAGAACCCCGGCCTCGGCGCGCGGCACGTTCATCTGGCGTACCTGCTTGCCGTCCTTATCGGTCACCTTCACCTGCACCGGACCGGCTGTTTTCAGCCAGTAATCCAGCAATACACCGGTGGGCGCGTTGGCCGCGAAGAATTGATTCGTGCCTTCGAAGCCGCGGTAATTGGCCATCTTCCATTCGATGCCCGGACGCCCGCCGAGAATCTTCACATCGCTGGTCAACACCTGATCGTTCCATTGCTCCAGCGACGAAATATTGTCCATGATCCAGATCGACCGCCCGTGCGTCGCCAGGATCAGATCGTGTTCCCGCGGGTGGATCTGGATATCGAAGACCGGCACCGTGGGCAACCCGTTCTTCATGCGATGCCAGTTGGCGCCGCGGTCGAAGGTTACGAAGATGCCGAATTCCGTGCCCGCGAACAGCAGGTTCGGATTCACCGGATCTTCGCGGATTACATGCACCGTGCCGGCCTCGGGCGGAATGCCATTGGTCAGTTTGACGAAGGAATCGCCATAATTCTTAGTAGCGTAAATGTAGATGCCGTAGTCGGCATTGCGGTGATTATCGAAGGTCACATAAGCCGTTCCGGCATCGGTGT
>Ga0302319_10025136_pt1 | contig 10558 bp, 12 predicted proteins | sample Bog_T0_2_FD_203319 | JGI IMG/M metagenome (GOLD analysis project Ga0302319, IMG submission 203319) | Peat permafrost microbial communities from Stordalen Mire near Abisko, Sweden - Bog_T0_2 | ecosystem: Environmental > Terrestrial > Soil > Wetlands > Peat | place: Sweden: Abisko, Stordalen Mire... | reverse complement strand
AGGTGACCCGGTTATCGGAAGCGATCTCGGGAGAGACAATGGGCTCTGGCCGGCCACCGCCTGTCTGGGCTAATGCTAACGAGGCTAAGATCAAAGGAATAGTAGTCACTGCTTGTCCTTGGGAATCAAAAGTTGGGATAAAGCTTTGGCATCGGCCGGAAGTTCTGCTTTACCGGCCGGGAACCCGTTCTTACGGAAGATAGCGGCGAGAATGTCGGCGCAGCGCTGGCCGCTTAGACTACCCTGTTCATTCGGAGGCATGCTGGCCTGAATGTAGTTGTAAAGGGCGCCGGCCGTTTTACCGCCCCAGCTGAACTGAAATTCCGCCCCGATCATAGCGGGCGCTTCCTGGCCGCCCTGCATTTCGCCACCATGGCACAAGCCGCATTTGGCGGCAAAGGTATCGTCGCCACGCCTGGCCTGTTCTTCGGTGTAGACGCCGTCCTCCAGGCTACGGGTTTTTTGGCCCGATCCGGGAATCACGCACAGGCCCAGAATCAGAACCGGAACAAGTGCCAGCTTCATCCGCTTAGTCTCCCAGCGCAAACACGAAGATCGCATTGGAACTGCTGGGATGCAGATCCGGCGTCAGGCGGTTGAGCATAGGCGACTGGAGCGCATTCCCGGTACACACCGCTACATACTGTTTGCCGTTCGCAAGGTAAGTTATGGGATAACCGGCAACCGGCGAGCCAAGGTTTACATCCCAAAGAATCCTGCCGGTTTCCTGATCGAAAGCGCGAAAGTGCCCGTTGTTGTCGCCCCCGAACAGAAGTCCGCCGCCGGTGGCTGCGAGCGACATCATGGCGGCGCGCTGTTCGTATTTCCACAGAGTCTTGCCGGTTTCGACCGAAATGGCGCGAAGGGTGCCCAGCTTTTCTTCGCCTTCAGAAAGCCTAAGCGCGTATTTAATTGCGTAGTAGGAGTTGGGAACCGGTTTGTCGGAGATCGGCGTTACGGTCATGCAGGTATTCTGCAGCGGGAAATACATGACGTTGTTCAGAGGACTGTAAGCCCCGGCCTGCCAGTTCTTCCCGCCGCTGACACCAGGACAGACTTCACGATCCTCGCCCTTATGGCTGAAAGTAGTCTCGGGGTTCACTGTCACTTCGCCCGTGGCGCCATCGATCTTCGTCACTACATTCTGTTTCACGGTAGGAGTCGCCCAAAGAAATTCGCCGGTCTTGCGATCCAGCGTGTAGATGATTCCGGTCTTACCCGGAATACCGGTAACCACCTTGCGAAGTTCGCCAGGCTTGAGCCGGGGATTGATCCATAGAACCTCGCTCTTATCCGGCGTAACTGCGGTGTCAACCAGGTAACGTTCAAAGGGATGGTCGAAATCCCAGTGATCCACGATGTGCTGGTAATACCAAACCATCTTGCCGGTCTCGACATCCAGCGCCAGAGTGCAGTTGTGATAGAGGTACTTCTTATCGTTGCCGGCCAGCATGAACTTGGGCGCGGGCGAAGTCACCGAAGTTCCGATATAGATCAGATGCAGTTCGGGGTCGTAGCTGGGAACCATCCAGGTTCCTACGTGCTTGCGTTCATCCCACGGGATATCGCCCCAGGTTTCGTTGCCGGGCTCGCCGGGTTTGGGGATAGTGTGAACGCGCCAGATCTCTTTGCCGGTCTTTGCGTCATGCGCGGTAATCACGCAGGCATCGGGTCCGCCTTTGGGCTCGCAGCCGCGGCCCGAGATGACTTTGCCCGCGGCGATGATGGGACCGGAAGTCTCCTGCGCCGAATTCTCGCGATAGTCGACAATCCGGGTTTCCCAGGTTTGTTTGCCCGTCTTCGCATCGATCGCGTAGACGAAATCGTCGGCGCTGGTATTGATGATCTGATCGCCGTAGACAGCAATATTTCGATGGATTGAAAACGCCCCGAAGATCTTCGGGATATCGTCGGGCAACTGGCGCCGGTATTCCCATCGCAGATCTCCCGTAGCGCCGTCGATGGCGTCGATCAGATCGCTCGGGTTCGGCAGATAGACGATTCCGCGGTAGGCCAAAGGGGTGGCTTCCATGATGCCGGGACCCATACCGCGCGTCCAGATCATCCTGAGCTTGCTGACGTTGGTTTTGTTGATTTGGGTAAGCGGGCTGTAGCCCTGGCTGTTCTGAGTCCGACGCCACATGAGCCAGTCGCCCGGGTCGGGCTTCTCGATCATCTGGTCGGTTACCGGAACGAAAGGCGCGGCGTTCTGAGCGGCCGCCGGTCCGACGTGCAGAGTCGCCACAATCAGGGTGGCTATCGCCGCGAAGCGTTTCATCATATTTCTCCTGCTGAACCGACAAGAATATCGCAGACGGACACCGTTCGAATATATAATCGGCGGAGCCACCTAACCGACAGATATGCTTAACGCCGACAACCTCATCATCATTGCCTATTTCTGCGTCGTATTCGGGATCGGAATTTACCACTCGCGCCGCCAGAAAACGACCAGCGAATACTTTCTGGCGGGCCACAGTATCGGATGGTTCGCGGTGGGGGCTTCTCTGTTTTCCACGAATATTTCGAGCGAGCATTTCATCGGGCTGGCGGGTTCGGGGGCATCGAGCGGGCTGGCCGTCGGTTGCTATGAATGGTCAGCGAGCTTTTGCCTGTTTATCCTCGGCTGGCTCTTCGTTCCTTATTACCTCAAGTCCAAAGTCTTCACGATGCCGGAGTTTCTGGAGCGGCGCTTCAATTCGAAATGCCGCTGGTATCTGACTACCGTTTCGATCATCGCGTATATCTTTACGAAGATCTCGGTTCACCTTTTCGCGGGTGCGATTCTGATGCGCTCTGTGCTGGGCTGGGATTACCTGACGACCTCGATTCTCCTGGTTGTCGCGACTGGCATCTACACGATTACGGGCGGACTCAAGGCCGTGATCTACACGGATCTCTTTCAGTCCTTCGTCCTGCTGACCGGCGCCATCGTGCTCACCGTCATTGGACTTCAGCACGTCGGCGGATTCAGCGGGCTTCGCGCCGCGCTTCCGCCCGATTTCTTCCACATGATCAAACCCGCCAGCGATCCGGTCTACCCGTGGGTTGGGACGATTTTCGGAACTATGATCCTCGGCATCTGGTACTGGTGCACGGACCAGTCGATCGTGCAGAAAACTTTGAGTGCGAAGGACGCGGAGAACGCGCGCAAGGGCACCTTCTTTTGCGCCGCGCTCAAGATCCTGCCGGTGTTCGTGCTGGTGCTGCCGGGCCTGATCGCGAAGGCCCTCTACCCGAGCGTCGTGACCGGAGACAACGCATACCCCACGCTGGTGCTGAGGCTCCTGCCTCGCGGGCTGGTGGGTCTGATGGTGGCGGCGCTTCTGGCCGCGCTCATGTCGGCCATGAGTTCGGTACTGAACTCGTGCTCGACGCTGATCACGATGGACATTTTCAAAAAGACCCACCCGAACTCAAGCGAGAAGCGCCTCGTTATGGTCGGCCGGATCGCCACCGGCGGCATCGTCGTGATCAGCATTCTCTGGGTGCCGCTGATCAAATACCTCAGCAACGAGATTTACCAGTACCTGCAAAGCGTGCAGGCCTACATCGGCGCGCCGATTACCGCGACGTTCCTGGTAGGCGTTCTCTGGAAACGGGCAACAGGGCGAGCCGCTTTCACCACGCTGGTCACCGGCGGCCTTCTGGGCGCGGGGCGGTTCATTATGGATGTGATGCACGACGCGTTCAGGGTGGATCTCGGCGTGTTCAACGGACTGGTTGCTTTCAGCTTCCTGAACTACAGCGTGATCGTATTTCTGTTCTGCGTCTTACTGATGTTTGTCATCACATTGTCCGAACCGAAGCGTAGCGCCGAAGCGGAGAGCAATCTGACGGTACAGTGGGGCGCAACAGGGGTGCGGGTTTTCGACCGCGCCGATGTCGCCTGGACGGGCATGGTCGGCTGCTTCATCATCGGCCTTTGGGTGCACTTCAGCTGAGGCGCGGGCCGGGCAGATGATTGCGGATCGACGCGAGGCCCCCAAAGGTGAGGATCATCGCTATCGCCAGGCACACCCAGTAGCCCGATGCACCGCTTTGAATAACGGCCGCGCCGGACAGGGAACTGATTAAGCCGCCGACTCGGCCGACGGCGGACGCACACGCCACTCCCGAGGAGCGCACTCCGGTGGGATAAACGTGCGCTGCCAGGGCATAGAGGGCAGTTTGAATGGCGTTCGCGAGGAAGCCATTGAGGGCGATGCCGGCGATCAGCCAGTTCACCGAGCCGATGGGAACGAGCAGAATCGCCAGGGCACTCGCCGCCGTTGCTAACGAACCGATCAGCATCGGGGCGCGCGAACCGAGCATAGTCAGCACGGCCGTCAGGCATAACACGCCCAGCACTCCGCCGAAGTTATAGGAGGCCAGACCCGAACTTGCCGCGCTCGCGCTGAGCCCCTGAGCGCTCAACAGCGACGGCAGCCAGCCAAAGACAAGATAAATCGAACCCAGACAGAAAAAGAAAGCGATCCAAAGCCCGACGGTGTCCCGAGCGAGCGCCGGACTAAAGAGGGTGCGCATAGAGGCGATCGGCGAATGGCGATCGCTGCCGCGGTTTTCGGCCCGATCTTCAAAGCCGGTATCCGCGGCGATCGCATGCCCCCAGCGGTTGAGAAGAGCAGCTAAATCGGGCCACGATCCGGGGCGCCGCGCAAGAAAGCGCGGTGACTCGGGCAGCGCCATCGAAAGGACCGCCGCGAACAACAACGGCGCGGTTCCGCCAATGCCGTAGAGCGCCCTCCATCCGAACGCAGGCAGCACACGCGCCGCAATCAGGCCTCCCAGCATGCCGCCAAGCGGGACGCAAACCATGGTGAGCTTGACCGCTGTGGCTCTGCGACGGGTCGGCGCAAACTCAGCCGCCAGAGCCGCCGCATTGGGTAATGCTCCGCCGGCCCCCAGTCCCGTAACGAAGCGCAAAATGGCCAGCCCGGTCACGCCTTGCGCGAACGCAGTCGCGATGGTGGCGATGCCGAAGAGTACGACGGACGCGATCAGAGCGGGTCTGCGCCCTAACCGGTCTCCGGCATATCCGGCTAGCGGACCGCCCATCGCCATTCCTGCGAGCCCGAGAGCCAGAACGGGCCCGAATTCGGAGCGGGCCACATGCCAGTCGCGCATCAATGAAGGAATCGCGAAGGCCAGAATCTGGATGTCGAAACCGTCGAACGTGACCGCGAGCGCGGCCAGGAGCGTCAGCAGTTTCTGCCGCGTGCTCCATGCTCCGGCGTCCAGCAATGCGTTTACATCGACGGTACCGGCAGCCGGATCAGGCACGATTCACATGGTACACACGACCCAACTCCCCAAAAGAGTTGGGCCTCTGGAGAGTTACTGTTGGCCGCCGGCCGTGCGTTCGACCATAGTCGCGCCGCCGGAGACTTCGCTGAGTTCCTCTTCGGGAATCTCGTTCTGGTTCAGTTCTTCGTTCTTTGTTTCCTGTTGTTCGTTCATGACGATGCCTTTCTGCGAGTGGGGCGGATGTAACCGATTTACCCCCTCTGAATGAACAGGCGCAAACAGGGCTGGAGATTGTGTATTTATTTTGACTTCTTTGCGCGCCGTGGGCCGGGGATGCAATGATCGAGTGACTGACCCATGCCATTGACAGTTGCCCAATTGACGGAGCGCCTGCTGATCTCTTACGAACGCGCGGCCGGGACCAATCACGTGGACGGCAAAAATCTACCCTCGAAGCACACCGTGGGGGGGATTACGACCGATCTTCTGCATCTGTTGTTTCCTGGATTTTTCGACGAGAGGCCGGTACACTCCTCCGAGATCTCGGATGTGGCCAGTTCGCTGCTGCACAGCGTCCTGGCGCGTCTTGAAGCTGAGATTCGCAAGAGCCTGAAATACGCTGCCGTCACTCGGCCAGGAGATGCGGAAGCGCCGGAAGCGGCCCATGCGCTGACACGCCGGTTCCTGGGCAATTTGCCGCGTATCCGGGAGCTGCTGCGCACCGACACCGATGCGGCATTCAACGGCGATCCCGCCGCTTACAGCCGGGATGAGGTGATTGTGGCTTATCCGTGTATCGAGGCGATCGCGGTGCAGCGGCTGGCGCACGAACTCTATCTTGAGAATATTCCGCTGATTCCGCGCATCATGACGGAATGGGCCCATTCGCGCACCGGAATCGATCTCCATGCGGGCGCACGCATCGGTACTCACTTCTTCATCGACCATGGGACGGGGACGGTGGTGGGCGAGACGGCGGTGATCGGAAACCAGGTCAAGTTGTACCAGGGGGTCGGTCTGGTCGCGAGGTCGCTGGCAGCGGGGCAGGCGCTGCGGGGAACGAAACGCCACCCAACGCTGGAGGACAGCGTAACGGTGTATGCCGGGGCAACGATCATTGGCGGGGATACGGTGGTCGGGGCGGGCAGCACGATCGGCGCGAGCGTGTTCCTGGCGCGGAGCGTTCCGCCGAATTCGCTGGTGGTTCCGGAGGCGACGCGGGTGCGAGTGACTCCGAAGTACTCACCGGAACCGGATGCGTACGATTATCAGATCTGAGGCGAGTTCAATGCGGGGAAGCGGAGTGGGGTTCGCAGGTGGTTGCACGAACGCTCACGGCGTCCCGCGATGGTTCAGATCGCGCGAAATCATCAGCTTCAGGGTTAGCCGGTCAGCGCCGGCGGTCACACCGAGTCCGATCCCCGCTTCGATGTTCAGAACTTTGCCTTTGTAGTCGGTAACGGCCCAGACTTCGTGGAACTGGTCGTGAATCGGCACGAAGTGGCGCAGCGGCCCCAGGTCGGCGTACTCCTCGGCGGCAAGCGCCCAGGCCTTATTGAGGTTATAGGCAATTCTGGTCGACGGCACAAACTCGAGATTGCCCGGGCCGCCCGTGTAGTTGGTATCCATGATCGGGTTGAAGATCAGGTCGAAGCGATCCACATGGGTTCCGACGATGGGTCTGAGCTCGGACGTGATTCGCTTCGATTCCCAATACTTTGCGTTGACGCTGAACTCGAAATTGAGGCCGTAGAAGAACTTGTGGTCGGCGGCGTTGGGACGCACGAAGAGTTCGCGGATCTTGAACCCGTTAATGGTTGCGCCGCGGCCGTCCGAATAGAGGCTGTAGACCGGCAGGTAAAGCCCCTGCTCGAACCACGGGGTGACGCCATAAGCCCATTCGGCGGCGCCATTGAAGGAGTGGTTGGCAATGATGGCGCCGGCGAAGTCGGTGCTCTTACGTCCGATCGGCGTAAAGTTACTGTGGATCATCAGATTGAAGACGCCCTGCTCGGCAATCTCCGCATCGTAAACCTGGATCTCGTCGGTTTGCGAGAAAAGGAGCGGCGGCGCCGCCACGAGGATGACGACAAGAGCGGTGCGAAGTCTTTGAGCGACAGACATGTGATTACTCTCCTTCCGGCGGCGTCGACAGGCAGGGCTGCGCGACGGTTCAGTGAATTCGATGTTCGTATATTCGTCGAACTTCAAAGAACAACATTAGCGCGTGGACGTGAATTCTCCTGGAGTGCCGCCTTTACCTGCGCCTGCGGCACTGACCGGACAGCCTTCGGGCGCTATGGGGCGTCCGGGTTCATTTTCGGAGTGGCAGGCGGCACTTCGTTCTGCGCGCCGGAGTGTGTAAAGGGATGCCTGATGGCCATCGAGTGTAATCCGTTCCTACCGCGATACAAACGCAAACCCCTTACCCAGTTCCAGCAGGAACGTCTGCAGGTTATCGATCAAAGCCTGTTCCAGCGTTGATTCCACCAGCCTCGGCGACTCCGGCAATCCCAGAAATTCGATCACCATCGGATCCTTGAAAACATCTCTCGGCAGCGATACTCGCTGCCCCTCGATGGCCAGCTTCATCAGCCCTTTCCGATCGCGGCTCTTCGCCAGCCTCTCGTACAACAGGCTGTTAATCTGCCGTTCCAGTTCGCGCGCCGACCACGCATGCCGTGCCGCCTCTATCTCATAAAATGCCCTCGCGGAGCTTGTCTCAACGCGCAGCAAAGTTCGATAGTGCGTCCACGACAGTCCCGGGTGCAAATGTCCCGGCTGCCACGCCTCCAATTTTCCACGCACTGCGTGGAAAATCTTCATTTCCCCGTCTTCAGCCCCCTTCTCCACCGTCTCTCTCGCCGCCCCCGGAATCGCCCCTCCCCTTTTTTCACCCCCTTTGTATGGCGGTTTTCAAATTTTCCACGCACTGCATGGAAAATCTCCTCCTCCTCCATCGCCTCTTCCAGCAGCGCCGGATACGCGATATAAAACTGCTTCATATACTCCAGGTTCTGCGCCGAATACCCCGCCCCATAATCCGTCCTGAGCCTCTCCGAGAGCAGCGCAATCAACCGTTCCGCATACCCTGCCCGCTCTTCTCCCTCCTGCTCCTCCTCCACAATCTCGCGCCCCACCATCCAGTTCGCCACCACCTGCGCGGTGTTCACCGACCTCGCTGCGCTGATCCGCGCCGACTCCAGAATCCGGCACACCCGCCCATACATCGCCCCCGGCAACACCACCTTCCACCCCACTCAGACCCCTCCCCGAATCCCGCGTCCGCAATGTGCTGCGACAGGCAAACGCAGACGCCCCAAATGTGTCGCACGCCTCCCCTGGAAACCTCCGGGGAAATTCTTGATTCCGGTGTGGGGCAGGATGGCATCCTGCGCGCCGATTGGCAATCGGCGCTGACCTGGTCCACGAGGTTTCCCGGCGCAAGAGACGCTCGCAAAGGGAACGACGGAAGCTTTGGTTTGCACCGACTCGCCCTTCTGTAAAGCCCCCTGCCCTGTACTGTAGCCTTCACACGCCGTGTCGCGATCCACTCGGAACCGCGACCGTGAGGGAGAGGCAACGGCATCAACGGAGAAGACAAGGCCGGTCGTCGCCCTGCCGCCCCGCCTTGTTCCGGAACATATGGGCAAAATCTCACATATCCTCTCATTACCCGGCATCCCCCTCATCGAACAAGCCCTGCTGTCCCTTTTTAGGCGGCGCCTGAGGCAGGTTCTCCACCCGGAGGCTGTAATCGCCGTGCCCCCATTCGCACCGCGCCTCCACATGCTTCGGAATCTTCCTCACCGTAAGATTCGGATACTGATCCGGCTTGCCTCGAAAAGCCGAGCACAGCAGCAGCAGCGTCCGCTCCGGCCCCACCTCGTCGCTCAGTTGCCGTAACTGATCGTGATTCAGGTGAGCCGTAGTCACATAGAGATAATCCCGCTCCGTCGAAAATCCCTGCTGCCAGTAAACGGTCTCGCTGGGCCGGTAAGTAAACCCTTCCAGCTTGCAGAGCGCCTCCGCCAGCATCGGAGCGTTGTATTCCTTACTGATCACCCGGCGCCCCCACTTATCCTCCATCAGCAGGGACGGCGCAAGCTTGAAATATCGAAATCCCCTCCGCCTTCCCAGCCAACGGCCTTAGTGATTCCGCCGGAGTCCTCACCGTCGATCACCTTCTTCATCCGTGGAACGATATGAGTGTGACAATGTTCGCCTGGTTCCACCATGATCCAGCGACGGCCCATTTTGTGGGCCACTGCTCCCGTGGTACCAGAACCGGCAAATGAATCGAGAACGATATCGCCAGGTTTTGTTGATATCGACAGAATCTTGGCCATGAGCCGCTCTGGCTTTGGAGTCCCGAAGAGATCGGCGCCAAAAAGAGCTTTGCTCTCTTTTTTCGCCTCATCATTATGTCCGGCTTCTGAATAGCTCCACCAAGTAGTTGCTGGGATGGTATCAATAACTTCGCTTAGAAAGCGTTTAACTGCCGGTCGCGCATTACCGTCCGTCCCGAACCAAATTCGATTATCGGCAATCATTTCATCAAACTCGTCCTTCGTATAGCGCCAACTAGTACCGGAGGGCGGCATCACTTCACGCCCAGATGGAACCTTAACGGGGAAAATAGCGTAATCTCGTACCTCATTTCGAAGGACGTCACCCGCCTTCCACGGACCACGAGGATCGCTATCACGGTTGGTATATCGGTCAGTCTGACGTTCCGTCTTAGGTTCTCGATTGAGCTGAAGCTTGCTTATATCCCCAACCCCCACTCTGTCAACCACATAAGCCCCCGCGGCCCCCAGAAAACGCCCTCCGAAGTACCCACCCGTGAGATAATAACGAAGAGTCGCCTCCGCCCCGTTCCCAAAACAGGGCGATTATTGGAAAAAGTTTTTTGTCGATACGAACCTGAGAAGTTACAAGAAGTTACTGATTCTAAAGAAAAGTCGCAAAAAACTGAATCTGAGGGAAGCCTTTTGAAGCCCGAGGGAAGCCTTGGGAACCCCTCGGGAAGCCGCGGGAACGCCACCGAACCCGAGAAATCGCCCCTCCCCCGGAACCACGGATCGCCCCAACACCCATCCCACCCCTCACGTCCCTCCCGCAAACGCCTCCAGTCGCCCGCAAACAGCCTCCTGAAGGCATCCTCAAAACCTAAGGCTCCCTGGCAAACTCCTCATAAAGCCGTTCAATCTCTGCCCCGCTCATCTCCCCGTGAATCACAAACCGATACCGCAGGCGCAATGACTTCCCCTTCGGCAGCGTAAACGTCGAATCCGGCAGTTCCTTATCG
>Ga0302319_10025135_pt1 | contig 10558 bp, 9 predicted proteins | sample Bog_T0_2_FD_203319 | JGI IMG/M metagenome (GOLD analysis project Ga0302319, IMG submission 203319) | Peat permafrost microbial communities from Stordalen Mire near Abisko, Sweden - Bog_T0_2 | ecosystem: Environmental > Terrestrial > Soil > Wetlands > Peat | place: Sweden: Abisko, Stordalen Mire... | reverse complement strand
CCGGGGAAGTGGGGGCGAAGACGATCCTGGAGGGACGCAGGTCAGGGCGTCCGGACGCGGTAGAAGCGGTTGAGATAATTTGTACTATTCTGGTCCCTGATTAAAGCGGTGCCATTACTGAGCAAATTGGTGGCAACCGGCGTCCAGACGGGAGCGGCTAGATTGGCGCAGGCTTCCACGACGACGTTTTTACCGTTGGCCCAATTGATGTTGAAAGCGAATTGATTTGTGGGCACCGGCAGAGCGACACTCATTGGTTGCATATGCGGAAGCCATTGCACCATGGGAAGGCCACTAAAATTAGTGGTCCAACCTGTTGTCCCTGGCAAATAATAACCTATGTCATTTAGACCGTCGAAAACTTTATAATAAACGTACGGAGCATCCCCTTCGAAATAAACATTAGTCAGATTGGGGCAATCGAAGAAGACCGAATCTTCCATGTTCGTTACGCTGGCAGAAATCGTCATAGTGGTGAGCCCGGAACATCCCTCGAAGGCGGACGATCCAAGCGTGGCAACGCTATTAGGAATCACGAAATTGGTGAGGCCTGAGCAGGACTCGAACGCATACCAACCGATATAAACCAGACTGTTCGTAAACGCGACGCTGACCAGCTTTGAACAAGAAGCGAAAGCACTCTGTCCAACATTGACAACGCCGGTGCCCGGCAACACCTTGGTGAGGTTGAAGCAATTTTCAAACGCACGATCGCCAATGTTGCTCACGCTGTTCGGAATTGTGACGCTGGTGAAACCCGCACAATGAAAAAACGCACCGGTTCCGATGCTGGCCAACTCAGATCCCATCGTGACATTTGTCAGTTCGCTGCAATAGTAAAACGCATAACTGCCTATGCTCGTGACGTTGCTTGGGATCGTGTAGTCTCCGACTTTGCCGAAAGGAAATTCTACAAGGGTTGTTTGATTTTTATCAAACAACACACCATCGATGCTGCTATAGACGGGGTTGCCGTTCGCCACATTGATCACCGCTAGATTGCTGCAAACCCCGAACGCAACGATTCCTATGTTCGTAACGCTGCTCGGAATTGTGATATCGCGGAGGCTAAAACAATCCAGAAACGCATCTTGCCCAATACTCGTGACACGGGCGGGAATCACAACGTTCGTCAGACTGGCACAACCCGTAAATACACCAAAACCGATATTTGTGACACCATTTGGAATGATGATGCTGGCGAGGCTCTCGCAACCAATAAATGCCTCGTTTCCAATACTAACGATATTTGTCCCCATGGTAATGCCAGTTAGTTTTCCGCACTGAGAAAACGCCGCATTGGCAATACTGGTTACCGGCCTCCCATTGATATTATTTGGAACGATCAATGCGCCAGTCGAATAAGCGTTACATTCCGTTATGGTGATGGCACCGTTATTGGTGGTAAATGTCAGCTGCGCAGGAGCCATAACCGGCACCATGATTGCCAACGCCAACCATAATATCCTCATCACCGAGCACACCTTCATGATGTCAAAGAGTGTTTCACAATCTGGGAAGGCGCACAAGCGGTAGTGGGAAAAATAAACTACGCGATCAAAATGCCAGCTACGACGGCGGCATACGATTCTTGGTAGGACGGGCAGTCCTCTGCACGCCGTCGTAGAATGTTGTGAACCGCGCTATTCGCCTTCATCGCTCTATGACGAATAGCCCTTAGCTCGATGATCCACACATTTCACGGATACGCCAATGGATACGGCCGGAAATCTTTTGCCATGTTAATCTTCGTCGGCTTCTGGATGAAAGAGATGCGGTTTCACCGCCGAAGGATTTTTTCGATGCGGGCGGCGTTTTCCTCAGGCGTGACACCTTTGACTTTCCCGGATTCAATTTCCGCGATCCGGCGGTCAGTTTCCGCTTTCCATGAATCTGCCACGGGCAGTTCCATGCCCCCGTGCCGAGCGACCATGATGCGGTCAATTAATTCCGCCACGACCTCCGCCGGCATCTCGCGGGTCTCTTCGACAATTTGATCCAATGTCATTGGCATGTTGCAAGTCTCGCTCACACCGTGATTTTTGACAAGCGCGAAGCCGAAACCGCGGAAAAGTCGACGTTTACTTTTCGCTGGCGCCGCGCGTGCCGTGGATGGCGTATCGAGTCGATTAGATTCGAAATGTGGGACCCCGTTAAGGACTCGTTCAGCGCCGTAGGCGCGGCCTATTTGTAGAAACCCAGCAACCAAATTCCCAAGCCCCATTTCGGGGCGGCCTATTCCGATTCCTTTATCGGAAACAACCAGCGATTGAGGTGAAGAAAGGCAAATTGAACGGATGTCCCGGCAGAGTTGAATATCTCCTCTGCTTCCTCTCCGCGTTCTCCGCGACTCCGCGTGAAATCTCTTCGTCTTTCTGCCTTTCGCGTCTTTCGTATATTTCGCGGTTAAGATTCCCCGGCTTCGTTTTGGTTGCGGCTTTGCCATGAAAGGGTCCTAGAAAACTGACATATTGGGTTTCTATTCATCTCTTTCATTTAGATGCTGAAGCTGGCGCTTAAACTTTTCCATCTTTTTGCCAGGTTTTCGCTTCAGCCGGCTGACGGCCTGCGTTACCCAACCCATCAGGACATACGCATGAATGCGCCAACCCGTCTTCTCCGCCGCTTCCCCCAACGTCTCTAAAAAACGCCGACGGTCCTTATCGTCACGAAAGATCGGCTGCCCCTGGTTCCCGCGAGCCATCACACCCGTCCTCCGTAGCTTCAGAGCGAAGGAGGATGGTAAACCGCGCCAACATATTCTATGCGTAACGGACGAGCCATTCTGAAAATTACCTTGACCGGCTAAAAGTCTCCAGTCAATCCCATTTTGTCACTTTTCTAGGACTGACCTTTCAAGGAGCGCTCCGGAATCAAGCGCGGAAATCAATGGCTCGAATCGAATCTGCGAAACGAACTCCCGGGCAGCCGTGAGTCCGCCCAATGAAAGAGAAAAATTGGGAACATAATTTTTGTTGCCGGTTGACAAATGCCCTAATGGGTGACCCCTTTATGCTTGCACGTCAGTTTGCGCGCCTGCTTGCGACCGCTGGCCGCCGGCCTCACGCCGCGCTCGGTTTTGGAGAAGTTCGCCGCCCTCCAAATGCTCGACGTGCATTTCCCCACCACTGACGGCCGAGAACTGGTCTTCTGCCGTTACACCCAGCCTGAGCACGATCACAAGATGATCCTGGCACAACTTGGGTGGGAACTGCCGCCCCAGTCCCCTCCACGGATCACTCAGAAAGGCCAAGTGCTCAAAGAATAGCCTTGGTGCAGACCTTTTGGATCGTTGCTCTCATTTACAACGATTTACAACTGATCACCCCATCCAGTAGCGAAAGTCGGGTTAGTGCCCCCAGTTCCTTTCGGTCCCCAATTGCCGGCCTTGCTCTCACCTGCCGGCCAGCGCTAGATCCAGATGGGTGACTGAACGGATCGCCTCATTGAGCAATGGCTCAACGAGGAGCGCTCCGGAATCAAGCGCGGAAATCAATGGCTCGAATCGAATCTGCGAAACGAACTCCCGGGCAGCCGTGAGTCCGCCCAATGAAAGAGAAAAATTGGGAACATAATTTCTTTTGCCGGTTGACAAATGCCCTAATGGGTGACCCTTTCATAAACTGAACCGTTGATCAGGAGCAGTCAGCTCGGGAAAGGCCGGGGAAGTCAGCCAGAGTTTAATCCTGCGGGAATGGCGCGTGCTATGGCTGGCGTATTGGATTCACTTTTGCAGTAGCAGTCATAGAGTTTGTGGTAAAATCCCCTCTAATCTCAAGCCCACCAACGAAATGATCGCAAACAAAATGATAGCCCTTAGCATTAATCTGAAAGCTATTCGTGAGAGGCCAATATTGATATTGATTTTTCCAATTTGTTTGAATTATTTCTTTTATGACATCTCGTTCATCAGCTTCAACATATGATACTAATTTGGACACCGAATCAGGGTATTTGCCTTGAGTTGATTCAAACTCCTCAATAAATATCGAGAGACGTTCAACATCCGAGAACGTTTTCTCATAGTTAGCCATCTTTTTGCTAGTGGGTGCCAAAAACACAAATAGACAAAAAATAATAGAAACACTAATCGTTAATATAATCTTTACTGTTTTCAATTTCACACTATTGACTGAAAAGAAATGAAGTCGTAAAATCGGGAGTTAGTCCAGAGAAGGAAATAGTGTCCCCAAAATTCGCAGAAATAAAATAATTCGGCTCTTCATTCCACTGGGTATAATATTGCCCATCTATTGAAATTGGATACAAAACATCCCGTACTCCGCCGAGATCCGTATTATATTGATTATATCCTGGCTCAAATGTATAGCTCTTATGAATAAATACTTTAAGCTGGCAGTTGGCTGTGCAAGAGCATTTACCACTGCTATCGGCTGAACTGCACTTCCAATCACAATTTGCTACTACATCAACTTGCCAAGAGCCCATATTAACAAAACCAGGATCTTTTTCAAAGGAAAAGGCGGGATCATTAACGTTAATAGTAGCCTTTCCCATATTGCAACATTTTAGAATAAGCCGCAACCTAGTTTTCAACTGCAACATAGATGTTGAATTCTGTGAAACTATCATGCTTTCAGCTTGCTGCTGCAATTGATCAGACAAAGTTAAATTTGCCCCCAAGTCGCCTGAATTCAAGTACATAAACATTGACCAAGGGCCACTAAGTGTCGTTGGCGGGGGGTTAGGATTGGGTGGGGGACGAAGCCACGGCGAAAGAGTTGGGTCAGTCGATGGATTATAATTATACCCTCCCGGCGCAAGACCGGTAGCGTCATTGCGATTAATTCCATCGTTGCCATTAAACCCAAACAAATTAATCCCGCCACGTTCCTGAATAGGGTCACGATTTGGCCACCTCCCGGTACTTGCGTTGTAGTAGCGGTAGCCGTAGTAGAGCAGGTCGGACTCGTCGTCCTGATATTTGGTGGAGAAGCGGAAGGGATTGTTTCTGGCCAGGGGGCCAGTGGAGCGGACGACTTCGCCGAAGGGCGCGTATTCGTAATTGGCGGAAACTGATCCATCAGCAGCGTTGATGAGCGCCGCAATATTCCCGTTGCCATCGAAGGCGGCGAAACAATTCGTGGTGATGGAACCGTGATAGCTGATGGCAATCAATCCGCCCACTCCCCCTGCTCCTTGGGCGGATCCCGAAAGATCGGTTCCCCAAATATAGCTGCGGACCAGTGTGCCGTTTGGATTCAACTCGGCTGCCAAGTTCCAGCCGTCGTAGACAAAATTGTTCGTTGATATCGCCACGCCATTGGTCGCCACGATCTTTTGAATCCGGCGGCTTTGAGCATCGTAGGTAAAGTTCAACTGGTACTGCGGCCCGACAGAGGTGTTCGCCGTCATTTTTACCAAACGGTTTTCACCGTCCCAAGTATAAGCCCAGCGACCGTCATTGGTCAGGTTGCCGTCGGCATCATAGTTAAAGACTTCAGGCGTTTGCTTCACAAACACATTGCCTTGATTGGTCCCGATGATGTCGGCATTCGTGCCGTTGTTCAATACGGCTAGATTGGTGAGCGCCAGCCACAGCGGGCTGGTGGTGTTGCCCACCGCCAGTTCATCCCAGAAATAGTTTTCCTGCCGCGTCGCCCGCTGCAAATTCACCGTCACCGTGGCATTGGCGTTGGCCGAGCCGGAGATTTCTGCATACGACGGAATGCCGCGGCCGGTGTATTCATTCAAGTTGTTCGCCGCGTAGTTCGCAGTCCGCAGGTTCGAGCCCGTGGCGTCGCCGCCGCTGGCGGTGGATTGCCGATTGCCAATCGTATCGAAATTGGCCTCGTCAGCAAAATCTGTGGGTAGATTCTTCGGGCTCGGGTAGCCGGCCTAACGTATGATACAAGGCTATTTCCATAGCTTTATAAGTGCGAAAACCATACGAGCGTCTGGTTACCACTCGGATTTTATTGTTCAGGCCCTCGACGGCACCGCTGGAGATCTCGCCCTTGGCCTTAAACCAGTTCAGGAGCAAGTCCTGATGGGAGCGCAACATCCGCGCAACTTTCTTCATCGGCTCCAAGCGGCTGCGCAGGGCGCGCTCGGTCCAGACTTTCAGGAAGTAACCGGCCCAGGTCAGCGAACGATAGCGCCAGAAGGGTTGAAAGCTTTCCTTAAGAATCCACGCCCGCGCGGTGGCCAGTTTGCTGGCGACCAAGGCTTGGAGTTGCCGCCGGGCGGTCCCCCGTACCCGGCTGCCGCGCCGCAGCAGTTTCCAGCGCATATCCTTGAGCCGGGCGGCCTGCGCCGAGGCGGCGGTGCGCAAGCGCCCGCTCTCCGCCCGCCGGACCTGGTCCACGGCCTGGTTTAAATGCATCGTAATGTGAAAGCGATCCAACACGTGCAAGGCCTGCCCGACCCGCGCCGCAATCACGTTCAGGTACGGCCGCCACATGTCGCTGCAGACAAACCGCAGGCCGCCGACCACTTCGTCGCCCAAAGCGTCCAGGCCCCGGCGCAAGGTCGCCTGCGTGCGCCGCTTGCCCACCCACAACAGCCGCCGGCAATGCCCATCAATCTGGTAGATCACGGTCAGAAAATTATCCGCTCCTTTGCTGCGGCCCCAATGGATCTCGTCCACGCCGATGGACCGGACATGGGTCAGCTTCCGGTGCGCCAGACCCCATGCGACAAACCATTCCACCGAGCGATAAACGCATTCCCAACTGGTGTTAAAGGCCCGCGCCGTCTCGCGCCACGACAGCCGCCGCGCCCACCGCGCCAAAAAAACCATCATCGCCCGGGTGACCGGACGCTTGCCTTCACTCCAAGGCAAGTGCTCGATCACCACCCCGTGTTCGGGGCATTTCACCCGCCGGGCGGCATAGATAAACCAAGTGATAATCCCCCACAGCGGAATAAAGCGCCAGAAGCGCTCGGGCAGACGATCATAGCCCGGAGCGGGCCGCTGACACCGCGAACAACGCGCCGGTCTCCCCGCGTGCGCCGCCACCGTGATGTGGATCGCGCGCGGCCGGCCGGTCCGCTGACGGATCAGCCGGACATCCTCATAGACAAAGCCAGGAAAAAGTTGCACGGCGTTCAAAACGGTCTTAAGTTGCAATTGCATGTTTGGCCTTTGGTGCTTGGGTCCAACCGGTTCGTTACACCGGTCCAAGACCAAAGGTCATCTCTTTTTCCCCGTTGGCAACCCATCGCCCCACCAAATACCCGCCTCGCGCCGTCCGATTCGCCGGGGCGGGCGAGCGGCGGCAACGAGCGGCCGAGCCCCAGCTCGCGTTGCCGCCGGTCGCCACGCGTAACGGACTCGCCCCGCCCCGGCGAATAGGCGCGCCAGTGACCTTAAAATCAAAAAACTCCTCTAATCACCCACAAATTGTGCTACACACCCCGAAATTGTAGGTGAATTGCTGCCCGGCGACCGGTGTGCCATTGGCCCAATATTTCTTGCCGGAGACCACCTGCCCCAATGAATCGTATTGATAAACCCAATAGCTGTTGTCCACGTTCGTGGCCGCCGTCCTCTGATTCGCCAGATTGTAGTTGTAGTCGAACGAAGCCACGGGGTTCAGATTGGGTCCAGCGTCACGCTGGTGGATCGCCGTCAGCCGGTTCAGATAATCGTAGGTTTTGCTCGTCGTCATCACAGTCTGGCCATTGTGCTGAAACCCAATATTGCCCACCAACGGCGAATTGGCAAGGTATGTATAAACCGCGGTATTCGTCCCATCGCCGACCGTGGCCAACCGGGAGGTGATGTCGTAGCCGGAAGCCTTGTCGCACAGCCGCACCCTAAAAAATCGTTTGCGCGGTCTACACCTTCTTGACGATTAATATTACAATCTAATTAACTGACCCCTTTACGACCTCGGCCACGGACATTGCCTGTCCACGGTCGCGGACACGGCTGCGGACTTGGCCCGGACTGCGCGCGTCCATCGCCGGTCCACGCCCCGGACACCAAATCATTAATACGTTAAGGGGTAGGGCGTGCCCTGGGTAAATTGGTGACCAGTCAACTCATTGTGTCACTTTTCTAGTCCCGACCCTTTCACGATGTTACTCACTAGAACCTGAATCTCGACCCCTTCAGTAATGTCACTCCCTTACCCGGCAAGTTCTATTCTTTCACGGCCTTTAAAAATGATCTGTCGACGTATCGGGTTTGTTGGTAGCCATCTCGGCTTCAAGTATACCTTGTTTGATCAAACTGTCATTCTCAGAGGCAATGTGTTGAATTGGATTCCAATGTAATGTGATCTTGATCTTATGATCGTCGTCGATATTGAGGGGAGGGATCTCGGTGATTTCGTTTAAATCCGCGTTAACGACTTTTAATGAAGCTATACTCAACAGCTCAGTAGGAAACGCTGTCAAAGCACAATGTGTAATCCCAACATATTGGAGTTTTCGATGACTCAGCCAAGCTTTCGGAATATGCTTCAGCCGACAACCTCCTAAATCCAACTCGATCAGGTTCGGGGGTAATTCAGGCAGACGTTCATCAATTCCAGATACGTTCATTATATCCAGATCCTCGAGAGTACTGTCTTTAAGGTCATTGGGCAGTTTTCCAAATTGAATTGCACGTTTACCGGAAATCATCATCTCAACCAGATGCTTCAAATTTGAAATGCCATCAGGAAAATCTGCTTTTCTTACGCGAAAATCTAATTCCCGCAATTGCGATAGATTATAAATTGAACTGTCGATATTGGTTAGACTTAGGCCAGCCACATATAGAGACTTTAAATTAATCAGATTCGTCAACGTTGCAACGGTCTTCGGCATCCGATTCGCATTTATTACGAAGAAATCCAAATATTCCAGCCTTGGAAAATTGGTCGCGGCTGCTATCATATCCGGTAACGGATCGACACGCTCCGATTCAAATCGTATCGCAACCACATTAGTCAATTTGTTTCCCCAAACCGCACAATTTGTCAAGGATTTATCGGTTAACTCCAGTCCCCAAATTTGGGTTGCGTCATTTGCCAAGGAATTATCGCCTAACTCTAGCCCGCCAATTTTGGACTCTTCACGCTTATCAATAGCGACTTCGTGGGCATAATGAGCATAACGATTGTCTGCGTAAAACTTTGCAGTATCGACCCACCCAGAAATGTCGCCAGAAAGGATTCCGGCAAAAGTCCTGGAATCCAACCAACCAAGACCTGCAGCAATAATACAAAATAATTTCAAGACACGTAAAATCATATAAATCAGCGAGATCTATTCATTTCATTAATTGTTGTATTGAATTAGACATGTCACCTCCCAGCTTCCCTTTGCAAGGGCCATACAATGATCTTCCCAATGTAGCGTTTATCTCGTCACAGTCCGGTCCTGAATGATCATTTTTTAATGTGGTCAACGCCCTCTCCAAAGAATCAATCTGGATACCATTTAAGGCTTTAGCAGCCTTTGAATATGAATCCTTATAAAAATCAACCCAAATCATAAGCGGCTTCAGCGGAAGGGTCGAGTCATCAGCCAACTTTCCGCCTATATCAGCGACCTGTTGGATTGCTGTAAACGTTGCATTAACCGCATCACCATCATAAAGATCTCCAGCAGTGCTAGCAGTCGATGTAACCCCACCGATTTTTTTATTAAGATTCTCAAAAAAACTATTCAAAGCTTCCGCTTTCCCGCCCGCCTTTTTAGCCAGAAAACCAAGTGCATCATCAAGTTTACCAACAATTGGACCATATTTTGTGTCGTGAATCTTTGAGTCTTTTAGCAGTGTATCAAAACTGATCTGCCAATCATCGACACTGTCTACAGCTTGTTTTAGCGCATCTAAGTATCCGCTCCTTTTTAGTTGACCACTAAGATCGCCCAGTACACAGGAAAGATATGCTCTCACACAATCGCATTCTTTAGCGTTTTTCCCCATAACATCGAAAATATCACTCATAACCCGCACAAGTTGCTCTGGCGAAGCCATGCCTAAACCATCAAAGTTGTTAATCGGATTATTTCCGATAAAACCATAAAGGTTTAATCCTCCCTTTTCTTGCAAGGGGTCTCTATTTGGCCACCGGCCGGTACTCGCATTGTAGTAGCGATAGCCGTAATAAAGCAGGTCGGATTCGTCGTCCTGATATTTGGTGGAGAAGCGGAAAGGATTGTTTCTGGCCAGGGGGCCGGTGGAGCGGACGACTTCGCCGAAGGGCGCGTATTCGTAATTGGCGGAAACTGATCCATCAGCAGCGTTGACGAGAGCGGCAATATTCCCATTCCCATCAAAGGCGGTGAAACAGTTCGTTGTAGCGGAGCCATGATAGCTCACAGCAATGAGCCCCCCCACCCCGCCTGCACCTTGGGCGGATCCGGAAAGATCGGTTCCCCAAATGTAGCTGCGGACCAGTGTGCCGTTTGGATTCAACTCGGCTGCCAAGTTCCAGCCGTCATAGACAAAATTGTTCGTTGATATCACCACGCCATTCGTGGCCACGATCTTTTGAATCCGGCGGCTTTGAGCATCGTAGGTAAAGTTCAACTGGTACTGCGGCCCGACCAAAGTGTTCGCCGTCATTTTTACCAAACGGTTTTCACCGTCCCA
>Ga0302319_10025133_pt1 | contig 10559 bp, 8 predicted proteins | sample Bog_T0_2_FD_203319 | JGI IMG/M metagenome (GOLD analysis project Ga0302319, IMG submission 203319) | Peat permafrost microbial communities from Stordalen Mire near Abisko, Sweden - Bog_T0_2 | ecosystem: Environmental > Terrestrial > Soil > Wetlands > Peat | place: Sweden: Abisko, Stordalen Mire... | reverse complement strand
GCAACTGCACCACCGCCCACGGAGTCTTCCCCGTACGCGGATCGCGCAACCCCACCGGCTTCATCGGCCCAAATCGCAGCGTATCCGGCCCGCGTTTCGCTAGAATCTCAATGGGAAGGCAGCCTTCAAAGTACTCAGCCTTCTCCCATTCCTTCGCTTCCGCCGCCTCCGCCGTCACCAGCGCATTCAGAAAGACTTCGTACTCCTCGCGGGTCATCGGGCAGTTAATGTAATCCGCCGTCCCCTTATCCCAGCGCGCCGCAAAGTAGACCCGGTTCATATCAATCGTCTCGGCATCCACAATCGGCGAAATCGAATCATAGAAAGCTAAATGCTCGGCGCCAGTGAGCTTCGCAATCTCCCCGCTCAGCGCATCCGACGTAAGCGGCCCGGAAGCCACGATCGTGAGTCCGTCGTCCCCAAAATCCAGCGACTTCACTTCCTCGCGAATCACCGTAATCCGTGGCTCCGCGGCAATCGCCTCCGCAATCCTCCGCGAAAACTCCACCCGATCCACCGCCAGCGCATGCCCCGCCGGAACCGCCGTCTCATCCGCCAGCGCAATCAGTCGCGAACCCGCCCTCCGCATCTCCTGCTTCAGCAGCCACGGAGCCGTATTCGGCGACTCGCTCTTCAGCGAATTCGAACAAACCAGCTCACCAAACTCCGTCGTCTGATGCGCAGGCGTCAGAACCGGCTGCCCTTCCACCTCTCGCCGCATCTCGTAAAGCTCAACTTCACAGCCAAGACTCGCAGCCGTCAGCGCAGCTTCAGGACCGGCAAGTCCACCACCGATAACTCGGATCCTGCGCGGAGGTCTCAAACTAGACACTTCTTCATTCAAATAAAACTCCGATTCTCGATCCGAGCACGTCACGCGGCGTTGAAAAACTTCTCCACCTTTGGCTGCTTGCGTCGTGATGCGTGCCAAAGATCGTACTGCTGCTGCAAATCGAGCCACATCCCCGGCTCGGTCCCAAAAGCTGCCGCAAGCCGAAGCGCCATCGGCGCAGTAAACGACGCGCGTCCATTTAAGAGCCGCGAGAGCGTCGACCTTGCAACCCGAAGCCTTCTTGCTGCCTCGCCAACCTTCACCGAACCCACGTACTCACGAAGAATCTCGCCCGGATGGGCTGGGTTATACATCGTCATCACCTCTTCGCTCTCCTTTCAGTGCAAATCGACAACGGTCGCATTCTCATTATCCAGCGCCGCCAGCTTCTCCAGCGCCTCGCCCGTCATGCGCACATTCCGCCACTCATCCAGAAAGCTCGCTCCCAGGGCCGTATAAAAATCCACCGCCGGAGTATTCCAGTCCAGCACCTCCCACTGCAACCGCGGACATCCCTTCTCAACCGCAATCGCCGCGACCCGCGCCAGCAGCGCCTTCCCAATCCCAAACCCGCGAAACTCCGGATTGACAAACAAATCCTCGAGATACAGCCCCGGCCGCCCGGTCCAGGTCGAATAGTTGAAAAAATAAAAAGCAAAACCCGCAGGCTTGCCACCATGCTCGGCAATCAGGCAGTGGTAATAAGGCTCTGGCCCAAACCCATCGCGCAGCAAATCGGCTTCGGTAGCCGTCACCGCATCCGGCTCGCGCTCATACACCGCCAGCGCGCGAATAAACTCCAGAATCAGCGGCACATCTTCCGGCACCGCCTTGCGAATCGTCGTCGACATAGCTTTATTGTATGGGGAACCTAACTCTCGAAAATCCTCGGGGCCAAATATTGAAGCCGTCGCCGAGTGCTCCAGATCACAAATACCCCTGCCCGGAAGCGATACCATAGCCGAGTAGGATCAGACTCGTGAGCAATACCCAGCCAACCTCTTCCCAGGACCGACCGCGCTCCGTCGTCTGCCTCTCCGGCGGCATGGACAGCTGCGTCACGGCGGCCCTCGCGGCTCGCGAAACCGAAGCGTACGCCTTGCACTTCAGCTATGGCCAGCGCACCGAGGCCCGCGAACTCGCCGCTGCACGCGCCGTCGCCCAGCAACTCGGCTTCCGCGATTTCCTCCACCTGCGCATCGACGTCTTCCGTCAAATCGGCGGCTCCGCGCTCACCGACTCCAAGATCGAGGTTCCCGACGCCAGCCCCGAATTTCGCGATCACGGCATCGTCGAACAGCACGTCCCCGTCACCTACGTCCCCTTCCGCAACGCCCATTTTCTCTCCGCGGCGGTCAGTTGGGCCGAGGTTCTCGGAGCCACGCAGATCTACATCGGCGCGGTCGAGCAGGACAGCTCCGGCTACCCTGACTGCCGACCCGCCTACTACGCCGCCTTTCAGCAGCTTGTCCACACCGGAACCCGCGACGGCAACATCGAGATCCTCACCCCGCTCATTGCCCTCAACAAAGCCCAGATTGTGCGACTCGGCCTTGAATGCAATGCACCTTTGGATTTAACGTGGTCCTGCTACCGGGAAGAGCAGGAAGCGTGCGGTACCTGCGAAAGTTGTGTCTTGCGCCTGCGGGCCTTTGCAGCGGCCGGAGTTCAGGATCCAATCGCCTATGCGCCGTCTGGTCAAACAGACCCGCTCGACCAACATCTGCAAGCACCAGGGAGTTGACACCATGAATTCGTCAGATTCGAATCGCGAACACCTGGGCGACCGCCATGCATCCTCACCCTCGACATTTAAGGAGAAGAATATGAAGCTCAGAACTCTACTTTCCGTCACTGCGGCGGTCCTGCTTTCCGCATCGGTCGCGATGGCCCAGGAAGCCCCCGGCAAGATCCACGGCCGCGTCACCGATCCGACCGGTGTTCCCAAGGGCGCAGGAACCATCAGCCTGTCAACCGACGGTGGCCACACCTACAAATACACGTTCCCGATCTCCGCCACCGGCGACTTCTCCGGAGAGGGAATCGCTCCCGGCACCTACTCGATGATCCTGCGCCTGCCCGACACTGCTGAGGGCAAGTTCGTCGACATGATCGAAAACGTCAAGATCACCCCCGGCGAAGACCTCCATCAGGACGACGACATGTCCCGCCAGGCATACATCGACAAAATGACGCCGGACCAGAAGAAGCAGGTTGAAGAGTTCAAAAAGAAGAACGCCGAAGTCATGAAGACCAACCAGGTCATCAAGACCCTGAACGTCGATCTCAGTGACGCCCGCGCTGCAAACAAGGACAAGAAGTACGATGTTGCCGAAACCCTCATGCTCAAGGACACCGGCCTCAAACCAGATGGCGAACTGCTCTGGTACGAACTCGGAAACGCCGAACTGGGCCTCAAAAAATGGGATGATGCCACCGCAGCCTATAAGAAGGCGATCGATCTTTCGAGCGCTTCCAAGAAACCCAGCCCTGAATTGATCGCCGGAGCGCACGCCGGTCTGGGCGAGGTTTACGCCCGCAGCAACAAGGCGCAAGACGCGGCCACCGAATACGATCTCGCCGCCAAGACGAACCCAGCAAAGACCGCCTTCTACCTCTCCAACGAAACCGTCGTCTTCCAGAACGTAGGCAATGCTGACGCTCAGGTTGCCGCTGCCGACAAGGCAATCGCCGCCGACCCCAAGAATCCCCTGCCGTATTACCTGAAGGGTCAGGGATTGGCAGGCAAGATCACGGTCGACGCTAAGACCGGAGCCTACATCCTGCCTCCAGGCTGCGCCGAGGCCTACCAAAAGTATCTCGAACTGGCTCCAACCGGCCAGTTTGCCGCTGAATCCAAGGCCATTCTGGACGCCAGCCAGACCAAGGTCGAAAACAAGTACAAGGCTAAGAAGTAAATCTTCGAAGCCTCGATCCGACAAGAGCTGCCGCGAACCCAGCATCACTTACTGGGCTTGATTCGCGGCAGCCTTTGTTCAGCCTCACTTTTCTTGATCGTCAATCTCAACACTCCTCATTTCCCGCCCTCGCCCTTGTCTCCTCCGCCGCTACAATCGAATTCATGGCGTCACCGTTGCTGAGCTATTCCGAAGCTGCCGAGCAGGTGCACCGTTTCATCCTTGCACTCGCAGAGCAGAGTCAAATTCCAGCCGATCCGGTGCTTGAGGCTCTTTCCTCTTCGAAACAGGTTGAAATCGCTCCGTTGTTGTCTGCGGGCGGCCGGGTTCTGGCGGAAGGAATACGAGCAGACCGCGATCAACCCCCTTTTCCGCGTTCCACCCGCGATGGATTCGCCTGTCGAGCAGCCGAGGCCAACACCAATCAGTTCCTCTTCTTGTCCGGACACGTGCGCGCCGGGGAAACTCCTTCAAGCGCTCTTGGCATCGGCGAAGTTTGGGAAATCATGACCGGAGCTCCAGTCCCCGAAGGAGCGGACGCGGTCTTCATGGTGGAGCACTCCGAAATCTCCTCGAATTTCGTTCGCCTGGTCGCACCCCGCACCATCGCACCCGGCGAAAACATCGTCCCACGCGGCGCGGAAGCCCATGCAGAAGACCTCCTGATACCGCCCGGCGTTCGTCTCGGCCCTGCTCAGATCGCTCTCGCAGCGCAATGCGGGTATACCGAGCTCGCCGTCGCGCCCCGGCCCAAAGTCGCCATCCTGTCCACCGGCGACGAACTCGTCTCGGTCGCGGATTCCCCCGGTCCAAGTCAGATTCGGAACTCCAACTCACCCATGCTGGCCGCTCTCGTCTCTAGCGCAGGCGGAGAGCCAATCGTTCTTCCTACCGTTCCCGATCAGGAAGCTCCTCTCGACGCCGCCATTAGCAATGCTCTTTCAGCCGATCTTCTGCTCATCACCGGCGGCATCTCCGCTGGCCGATTCGACCTCGTCGAAGACGCTCTCACCCGCGCCGGAGCCCGCTTCTTCTTCGGAGGAGTCGCCATCCAGCCTGGCAAGCCGGTCGTCTTCGGCCAGCTCCCGCGCGCCGGACAGCTCCCGCTGCCATTCTTCGCGCTCCCCGGCAACCCGATCTCCAGCGCCGTCACTTTTCAGCTTTTCGCCGCTCCGCTGCTTGCCGCCCTCGGCGACGATTCGACACCGCTGCCTCGCTTCGGACTCGCGCATCTCACCGGCGAATGGCGCGGAAAACCCGGCCTCACTCGATTCCTGCCCGCCTGGTGCGATTTCGGCCTCGCTCCAGAAGTCCGGATCATCCCCTGGCAGGGATCCGGAGATATCGCAGCCTTCGCGCGCTCCAACTGCTTTCTCGTTGTCCCACCCGACGCTGCTGAGATCAAAGACAGTAGTATCGTTCAGATTCTGCTGCCTTAAGCCTCCCGCTCGTCGTTCTTTCTCCGCCTCAGGAATGCCCACATCCCGATCGAAGCAAACACCAGCACCAGCGCGCTCAGGAAGGCCAAGAGGTGATCCCGGACCAGGTCGCTCACCACCGAGACCGCGCTCGGTCCCAGTTTGAGCACCAGCAGCGAAAGAATCAGCCAACGCACCATTCGACCCACAAATACCGCCAGCATGAAAGGCGCAATCCGCATCTCAAACACGCCGGCTGCAAAAACAAATGCCTTCCACGGCGTTGGAGGCGGCAACATGCTCGGTACCAGCACGGCCATAAACTCCTGCCGCTCAAACCGGATCCTCATATTTTCAAATCGTTCCCTGTTTACCCGCTTCAACAGGAACAACTCGCCGCCCGCCCTGCCCAACCCGTACGGCAGCAGGCCGCCAATCGCCGAACCAGCCGCGCCCATCAGGCAGTAAATCCAGAAATGTCCCTTGTCTGCCCAGACATATCCCGCCAGAATCAGGTCCATCGGCACCGGCAACGTCGAAGAATCGATCAACGCCACCAGTCCCACGCCCCAAAAGCCGAGCTTGGCCAGCGCCGGAAGCACGAAGAATTTCCAACGCGACATGAGATTTACAAAGAATTGTTTCAATCAGCAGTCTCTCGGAGTTTGGATCTGAAACCAGGAATCTGAAGCCAGATTCTTGCTGTTGGATTCCCGCATGGCATTGGAGGGTTCAAGAGGTCCAATCTCGCGTAAATCCCGGATGAAATGCGCAGCCCCGGTAACATCGTCAACCCCAATCAGTCTAAAGAAATGCACGCGGGGCGAACTGTCTTCTCTGATACCAGAAACTTCATTCTAAGCCGTTACGGTTCAGTTATATGTTTCTTTCCAGGGAATGCGGACTTTGCAGGCGCTCTGGCCGTCTATCCGAGAGAATGAGAGAATAAATAGAGTCCAGAGAACAATCTTGGATGGAAGCCCGGCAGGCGCTTAAACCTCGCCGCCAATTGATTGCCTGATGCCGCCCAGCGAAACGCCCACTAATCCGCCCAGCCGAACATCCGAGCGAACGTCGGAGACTGACCAGCCACGATCAGCCTCGGCTGCCGTTGAGGAGATTTACGCGGACAACGACTCCGAAGATGTTTCTGAATCAAACGGCGCGGGCAGGCGAAAATCTTCCGGAGGCTACTCCACTTCTCGCTACGTCGATTACGACGCGCACGAGCTGCTGGAAAAAATCTCCCAGTATGAAGACGAACGCCGCTGGCAGCGCATTCGCGAAGGAATCTGGATCTCCATCATCATCCACATTCTCTTCTTTTCCGGCCTCACCTGGATTCCGCGCTACATCTTTCACCAAAACCAGCTCATCGACCCGATCCAGGCCATCAAAGACCGGAAAGACCTGACCTATCTGGACGAACTGCCTGACGCGCTCAAGCAGATTCAGAAGGCCAAACCCAAGCTTCCTCCGCTCAAGCCAAACGAAGCGCAGGTCGACAAGAAGACCCTCGAAGCGCTCAAGGCGCTCCAGGAGGCGCGTCCGAAACCAACGCCGCCGGCTCCCGAGCAGCAACAGGCTACGCCGCCGACGCCGCAGCCCCCCGCGCCCCAACCCCAGCAGCAACAACAGGTTGCGCCGCCGTCCACGGCCCCACCGGTCCCCAATCCTCAACTCGCTCTCGACGCGCCGAGGCCCGCTCCCGTTCCGGCACGACCAAATTTCTCATTGGGCTCACAGAATCCAGCCGATCAGCTTCGCCAGGCCCTGCGTGACTCCGCCCACGGTCAGGGAGCCGGCATCAGCGGTCCGGGACTCGCCCAACATTCCGGCGCCGCGGGCGGGGCCGAGATCCTCTCCGACACCCAGGGTGTTGATTTCGGACCCTACATGCAAAAGGTGATCCGCGAAACCTACCGCACCTGGGATCCGCTGATCCCGGAAGAAGTGAACCCACCCATCCTCAAGCGAGGGGAGTGCGAGATCGTCTTCACCATCCTGCCCAACGGCAGGCTGCAGCCCCATGCCATGATTCTCACGGGCCGTTCCGGTGACGTCGCGCTCGACCGCGCCGCCTGGGGAGCAATCGAAGGCGCCGATTATCCGCCGCTCCCACGCGAATTCCACGGCCCTTATCTCCAGCTGCGCTTCCGTTTTCAATACAACATTCGCTGACAGAAGAGTCCGCGTGTGTCCTCCCTCACGGCATCAAGCCGCCAAGGTGTTGTAGACTTGCTTCGTTCAAAAAGGGGCACAATTCATGCAATTTCTCACCCGAGGTAGAACTCTGTTCTCATTCGATTCCTTCCGATTCATGCTTAGCCTCACGCTTGGCGCAACTCTTCTCAGCGCCGTCCCGTCGATGCATGCGCAGACAACTCCGCGAGCCGTTCTGGATAAAGGCGTTGCCGTCACCGGTCTTACGGGCACCGATGTCCCCGCCTGGCATCTCAAGGCCAATTACAGCCTCTACGATCGAGGAAATCTCACCGAATCCGGCGTCCTGGAAGAATGGGCCACCGGTCCTTACACCTGGCGCCGAACCTACACCGAAAAGAAAATCGTCAGCAACGAGTGGAGCGTCACTCGAGCAAAGCAGCTCCAGACAAAAGAAAGCAAACTCAACCTCACGCAACTCGACCAGCGGGTCGCTACCATCCTCACCGACCCTCTTTTCCAGGCCGGGAACTACAAGCCCGGCGTAGATCTGGACGGTCGGGCCGGCACCTTCTCCGGCTTGATTCTGAACTGCGTAGCCGCTGCCAACCCATCAGCCGCCGCGGGCAATATCGATCCGAACGCGCTCTTTCCCCGACTCTGCTTCGACGCAAAGGACGCGACCCTACGCTACGTCAACACCCCGACCACATTGATCAGCTATACCGAGTTCAAACCGCTGGGCAACCGGCAGGTGGCGACCAAGGTCAATGTGAACTTCGGAGGAAAGCCATCTGCCGATCTTCAGATCACCCTGCTTGAGCCACTCGCCGCCGCCGACCAGGCCCAGGTAACTCCGGATGGAAAGGCAGCGCCCCGGCCCTATGTCCACCAGAGCGGTGATACGCCCCTCGTCCCCGTTCGCATTACCGAATGCGCCTACCCGATGGCAGCTTCCGTCAAACAGGAGCATGGAATCGTAATGATTCCGGTAGTGATCAAGAAAGACGGCGGCGTCAAGAACAACGGCTTTCCCGAAGGGCCATATGAACTCGCGCAAGCAGCCAGCGACTGTGTCGGCAACTGGAAATTTGAGCCATTCAAACTGGACGGCGAGGCCATCGATGTTGCGGATACTCTGATCTACAACTACGACGGCAAGCCATTCAAGGGCGTTATCGGCATCGCATCCGAACCACCCCCAACTCCGGCCAGGTAAGGGACACCGCAAGCTGCGCCTCAGTTTGCAGAAATGAGGCGCAGCTTGAATACCAAAGAGCCTTTGAATGCCTTAAAATTATCGCGTCGCATGAACCCCGTATTTCCAAGCCCGCAAACTGATTCACCTGGCGTTGCGCTCCCCGTTCGCCGTCCCAAACGCTTTCGCTATGGGCGAGCGGATCGCGGTCGAAGCCAGCCCTCCTGAAACTTTCCCCCCGAAAAGATTTAGTATTACCGCGCCTGCCGTCTCTGTGAAATTGGACCGGAGAAGACAGTGAGCATCCACATCGCGACACGACCTTGAGACCAGTACCAACAGCCAGAAAGGCATCTTCACTATGAACACCTTCCAAAGCCGGACGATACTCACCGCCGGCAGCCGCAACTACACCTACTTCAGTCTTCCCGCCATCGGAGCCCAGGGATTCAACCTCGCCCGCCTGCCCTTCAGCCTCAAGATCCTTCTCGAAAACCTGCTCCGTCGCGAAGACGGCGTGAACGTTACCGCCGCCGACATCTGCTTCCTCGCCACCTGGAAAGCCGAAGCCGAACCCAGCCGCGAAATCGCCTACATGCCCGCCCGCGTCCTCATGCAAGACTTCACCGGCGTCCCGGCCATTGTCGACCTCGCCGCCATGCGCGACGCCATGAAGACCCTCGGCGGCAACCCCGAAAAGATCAACCCCCTCCAGCCCGCCGAACTAGTCATCGACCACTCCGTCCAGGTCGACGAATTCGGCTCGCCCCGCGCCTACGACGCCAATTCGCTCCTCGAATTTCAGCGCAACCGCGAGCGCTACGCCTTCCTGAAGTGGGGCCAGACCGCCTTCCGCAACTTCTCCGCCGTCCCTCCCGGTATGGGCATCTGCCACCAGGTCAACCTCGAATACCTCGCCCGCGTCGTCTTCACCGCCGATCAAAATGGCGAGACGATTGCCTACCCCGACACCCTCGTCGGCACCGACTCTCACACCACCATGATCAACGGCCTCGGCGTCCTCGGCTGGGGCGTCGGCGGCATTGAAGCCGAAGCCGCCATGCTCGGCCAGCCTGTCTCCATGCTCATTCCGCAAGTCGTCGGCTACAAACTCACCGGCAAGCTTCGCGAAGGCGCAACCGCCACCGACCTCGTCCTCACCGTCACCGAAGCCCTGCGCAAACTCGGAGTTGTCGGCAAATTCGTCGAATTCTACGGCCCCGGCATCGCCGAACTACCCCTCGCCGACCGCGCCACCATCAGCAACATGGCACCCGAATACGGCGCCACCTGCGGCATCTTCCCCGTCGACGAAGAGACCCTCCACTACCTGCGCCTCACCGGCCGCAGCGAAGAACAGATCGCGCTTGTCGAGGCTTACTACAAAGCTCAGGGACTCTTCCACGCCGCCGACTCACCCGAAGCCGAATACACCCAGACCCTCTCGCTCGACCTCAGCACCGTCGAGCCCAGCGTCGCCGGGCCCAAGCGCCCGCAGGATCGCGTGCTGCTCTCCGAAACCGGAGCCAGCTTCCGCAAACAGCTTCCCAACCTGCTCGGACCTTCCGCCAAACCGCTCGGCACACGCACCGCCGCAACCTGGTTGACGTCAGGACCCGCTGCAACAGCCGTTCTGGATCGCGAACTCGTTCAAGAACTGCCTGCCGAGCCCACCCCAGCCGAAGCCAGCGGCCTAAACGAAGGCCTCGACAGCGGATTCGAGCAGAATCCAGCGCTCCACGCCTACGCCAACACTGTCAAAGGCCGCTTTGGCGTCAACCCCGACACCTATCTCGACCACGGCTCCGTCGTCATCGCCGCCATCACCAGCTGCACCAACACATCGAACCCCTCTGTGATGATCGCCGCCGGCCTGCTCGCCAAGAAGGCAGTGGAAAAAGGCCTCACCGTTCCGCCGTGGGTCAAAACATCGCTCGCGCCCGGCTCCCGCGTCGTCACCGACTACTACACCAAGGCCGGCCTGCTCCCGTACCTCGAAAAGCTGCGCTTCAACGTCGTCGGCTACGGAT
>Ga0302319_10025132_pt1 | contig 10559 bp, 10 predicted proteins | sample Bog_T0_2_FD_203319 | JGI IMG/M metagenome (GOLD analysis project Ga0302319, IMG submission 203319) | Peat permafrost microbial communities from Stordalen Mire near Abisko, Sweden - Bog_T0_2 | ecosystem: Environmental > Terrestrial > Soil > Wetlands > Peat | place: Sweden: Abisko, Stordalen Mire... | reverse complement strand
GAGCGTCGAAGGGATACTTGAGCGCCTGCGTGATTTTGAATTTTGCCGCGTCGGAATGGCGGGGATTGAAGAGGAGATTCGCGGTTTCAGGCACAAGAGCGCTGGGCACGCGAAGAAGAACAGATTCTCCTTTGGCGAGCCACGCGGTTCCGATCTCGCGGGTAACATTTTGCTGTTCTCGCCAGGCAGCGGGGAGATCCTGCTGGCGAATGGAGGGAGTCCGCAGATCCGGGCCTTCCGCGCGCAGCAGGGTAAAGGCCGGAGGTACGTCGTTGGCGTTGGTGTGGACACAGACTTCTAACAGGGCACCGGCGGGGGATTCGGCCAGGTAGATGACTGGCTGTCCAGCGTAGTGCCAGCGGCCCGGCGCCCGGAGTCCACCCGCTCCGCTGAGGTCGCGGTGGCGGCTGACCCTCCAGAGGATCATCAGACAAACATGCCCTCGTCGATTTGGACGAGGAGTTCTTCGACGATGCGGCTGCCGGTGTCGGTCTTGAGGAGCGAGAGAGGGGCGCGGCCGTCGAGGCGGGGATGGGGGCGGCGCAACCAGGCGAGAGCACGCTCGCGGCTTCCATAAACGGCCTCGGCGTGGGAAAGAACGCGGATCGCGCGCACTACGCGGTCGGACTCCTCGACGGTCAGCTTCTCGCGCCGGGAACGGCGATGCTGGAGGGTGCGCAGAGGGATGATGATGGCATCGACTTCGGAGCGATCGAGACCCAGGCCGAGGAGGCGCTTGATGACAGCGGGAGGGAGCTGCTTTTCGACGATGCCGAGAATTTCGGTTTCAGAGTTGGGAGACTTGAGGCCGAGCCACTCACCGATCTGTGCATTGGCGGCATTCATATCTACATTATGCCATAGAAATGGCGGCAAAGTGCAGGGAGGCGAACCGCCCGAAGACTCGCTGAGGACAGTCGCGGATAGAGCGTGAGAAGATGCGGGGATGAATTATCTGGACGCGGCGCGGGAGTTACGAGATCTCGTTGGCGAGTGCGAGCGGAAATTTCTGGCGATTCCGGACAAAGAGGCGGGCCGTTCGCCCGGGCCGGAGAAGTGGTCGCGAAAGCAACTTCTTGGGCACCTGATCGATTCGGCGACGAACAATCATCAACGGTTCATCCGCATGCAGCTTGCCCGGGAGCTGAAGTTTCCTGGCTATGAGCAAAATGAGTGGGTGCGACTGAATCACTATGGGTCGCGGCCGTGGAAAGACCTGGTGGTTTTTTGGGCCGCTTACAACCGGCATCTGGCGGCGGTGATGGAGGGGATCGCGCCGGAGGCGCTGGCGCACACGTGGGACAAGACCGGGGATCAGGGCGACACGCGCTACGATCTGGAATTTGTGGCGACGGACTATGTGGTCCATCTGCGGCATCACGTCGAGCAGATCGAGCGCGGCTGATTCGCATTCCGAGAGGGGCTCACGGGCGGCCGGCGGATTACTTCGCGATTTTCATTTGATCGAGGAAGCCCTTGACGTGGGTGGGCTTCGACTCGTCGAGGTAAATCTTCACGTAATCGAGATAATTGCGGGCGTATTGCAGGATCATCTCGCGGTCGTCGGAGGTGAGGTCACGGCGGACTTTGCCGGGGACGCCAGCGACGAGCGAGCGCGGCGGAATGACCATGTTTTCGGGAATGACCGCGCCGGCAGCGACGATGGAGCCTTCGCCAATGCGGGCGTTGTTGAGAATGGTGGCGCCGATCCCGATGAGGCAGACGTCTTCGATGACACAGCCGTGGACGGTGGCGTTGTGGCCGATGGTGACCCAGTCGCCGACGATGACGGGATATTTGTCGCGCATACCGTGGAGGACGGCGCAGTCCTGCACGTTGGAGTGGGCGCCGATGCGGATGGAGTGGACGTCGCCGCGGACGACGGCGTTCATCCAGATGCTGGCGTGCTCGCCAAGGACGACATCGCCGATGACCTGGGCGGAGGGATCGACGTAGCAGGTGGCGGGGATGGTGGGGGTGTGACCCTGGTAGGGGCGGATCATGGGTTTAGTTTAGCGCCGCCTTTTCGGATACGAGGCCTCCGCTGATTTATCCTCAAAAGAATCATGCAGGAGAACGAGATACCACCGGGAGTTCCGAGTTTGCTCGGATGGAGCGATGCGGAGCTGGACCGGGCGTTTGCTGCTGTTGCCGCGGAGGTGGAGCAGTCGGCTGCGGCGATCCGTTCGGCCAACGACAAGGAGCAGTTTCGCCTGGCATGGCTGGGGCGGAAGCAGGGGCGGCTGAAGGCGATCAGCGACGCGTGGCTGAAGTCTGCGCCGACTGAGGCAAAGAAGCAGATTGGGCAGCGGTTCAACACGCTGAAGGCGGAGATTGAACGGCTGCTGGAGCTGGCGGGTGCCGGGTCTTCGGGCTCGGAGCTGGATGCTGAAGCCATCGATATCACGCTGCCGGGGACGCAGCGGAAGCTGGGCGCGGAGCATCCGCTGATCAAAACCTGGAACGAGATTGTTTCGGTCTTTCAGCGGATGGGTTATTCGGTCGGCGTGGGGCCGGAGGTGGAGACCGACTACTACAACTTCGAGTCGCTGAATTTTCCGCCGGGACATCCGGCGCGCGACACGCAGGACACGCTGGTGATCGCTGGGCAGGAGCGCAAGGCGCTGCGCGACCGGCTGCTGATGCGCACGCACACTTCGCCGGTCCAGATTCGGACCATGGAGCAGCAACCGCCGCCGGTGCGGATCGTGATTCCGGGCAAGGTGCATCGGAACGACGCGGCTGACGCCACGCATTATCCGATCTTCCACCAGGTGGAGGGCCTTTGCGTCGACACGAACATCACGTTCGGTGATCTGAAAGGGACGCTGGACTTTGCGATGAAGGCGTTCTTTGGATCGAGCGTGAAGACGCGGTTCTTTCCATCGTTCTTTCCGTTCACGGAGCCGAGCGCGGATGTGCAGATCAGCTGTCCTTTCTGTGGAGGGTCGGGATGCAGGAAGTGCAAGCAGTCGGGATGGATTGAACTGCTGGGCTGCGGGATGGTCGATCCTGCGGTGTTTGGGTTTGTCCAGGGGAAACAGCCGGGGTATGACCCGAAGAAGATCAGCGGGTTCGCCTTTGGGATGGGGATCGACCGGATCGCGATGATGAAGTACGGGATCGCGGATATCGGGCTGCTGTATTCGGGGGATTTACGGTTTTTGGAGCAATTTGCATAGGAGCGAGTTGGCGGGTCAGCAGGTTAGCAAGTTAGCGGTGATCGGGAAGCAGGCGTTTCGATGGCGAGAACGAGGCACTTTCGGGATTTGTTGGTTTGGCAGAAGGCAATGCAACTTGCACGCGATGTGTATCAGGTGACGAGTGGTTTTCCCAAAACCGAAACTTTCGGATTGTCGATGCAGTTGCGGCGATCAGCGGTTTCGGTCCCGAGCAATATCGCCGAAGGGCATGGACGGCTATCCGACAGGTCGCTGAGAGTTTTTCTCGCGCAGGCTCGCGGCTCTTTGTATGAGCTTGAAACGCAGCTGCAGCTCGCGGCGGATCTGCAATACGTTCAACCGGATCGGGCTGAAAAACTGAACCTTGAATGCGATGAAGTGGCCAAGATGATTAACGGCCTTCTGAGTGCAATTGAAAGGTCTTCCAATGCGGCAGCAAGCTGACTTGCTAACTTACTGGCTCGCTAATTCGCTATGAAAATCCTCACCAACTGGCTGCGCGAATATGTTCTCGGGATCACGGTCTCCGATAGAGAGCTGGCCGACGATCTGACGCTGCGTGGCATTGCCGTCGAGGGGGTCTTCGACCTTGGCGCGCATGGATCGCTCTTCGAGATGGACATCACGACGAACCGCGTCGACGCGATGAATCACTATGGCATTGCGCGCGAGGCTGCGACGATTTACGGGCTGGAGCTGAAGCCGCTCTCCAGCGATTTGTCATCCCGAGCGAAGCGCAGCGGAGCGGGGGGGCCTGCTTTTCCGGTTTCGATCGAGGAGCCAAAGCTGTGCGGCCGGTTTACGGCGCGGGTGCTGCGCGATGTGAAGCTCGTGCCGTCGACGGGCATTGTCGCGGAGCGGTTCCGGCTGCTCGAGCAGAAGCCGATTTCGAACGCGGTGGACGCTACGAATTACACGACACTGGCGATTGGACAGCCGACGCATGTGTTCGACCTAGACAAGCTGGAAGGCGGGATCATCGTGCGGCGGGCGCGCAAGGGCGAGAAGCTGCGCACGCTGGACGGAGTCGAACGGACGCTCGATCCGGACGACCTGGTGGTCGCCGATGAGAAGAAGGCGGTCGGCCTCGCCGGGGTGATGGGCGGATGGGACACGATGATCACAGCGGAGACGAAGAACATTCTGGTCGAGGCTGCGTGGTTCGATCCGGGTGTGGTGCGGCGGTCTTCGAAGCGGCACCTGATGCATACCGACGCGTCGCATCGGTTCGAACGCGGCGCGGATTTCAGCGGGCCTCCTTTGGGCTCGGCGCTGGTGAGCCGCATCGTTCTCGATGGCGGCGGCTATGCGGAAGGTGATTTAGTCGACGTAGTGGTGCCGGAGGCCGAAGCGCGCACGGCGAAGCGCGCCGCAATCCAATTCAGCCTAGGGGAAGCGAAGCGGATTCTAGGGCCGACCGATGAAGGCGAAGGGATCACGTCTGCAACGGCGGAAGTGACTCTCAAAGGCCTGGGTTGCGGCCTGGCAAGCGCAGGCTCGGATCAGTGGAGCGTAACCCTGCCGAGCTGGCGGCTGGATCTCGAGCGCGAAGTGGACCTGATCGAGGAGATCGCCCGGGTCTACGGCTACAACCGCTTCCGCAACACGCTCCCGACTTTTTCCGGGACGGTTGTGGAACTGCCGTGGGCAGAGAAGGAAGCGGCGGTGCGGCAAACGCTGCTGGCGCTGGGATGGAACGAGGGGATCTCATCGAGCTTTTGTGGGGCGGAAGACGCGGCGCGTTTTGCGCGGGAGCCGCATTCGGCCGTGGCCATTGGCAATCCGCTGAGTGAGGAAGCAGGGATGCTGCGGCCTTCGCTGCTGCCGGGGATGCTGGACATGCTGGCGCTGAACATCAGCCGCGATGTGGAAGGTGCGGCGCTGTTCGAGATGGGGACGGTGTTCAGCGGAGGGCCGGAGCGGGTGGACGAGCGGCCATCGCTGGGGATTGGGGCGGCGGGCGAGGCGTTCGGCAAAGAGGAAGCAAATTTCTACGATCTGAAAGGCACGGTCGAAGCGCTGCTCGGCCGGTTCGCGATGAGGTCGCTCTACTTCGATCGCTTCCCTGCTGCTTCAGGAATCGTGCCGGCATGGCTGCATCCGGGCAGAAGCGCCAGGGCAGCGCTCGATGGCGCCACGGTTGGATGGTTCGGCCAGCTGCATCCGGAAGAGGGGGCGCGCCGCAAGCTCAAGCAGACCGTGTGGATTGGTGAGTTTTGGCTCGACCGCCTGTATCAGCATGCTTTGCGGCAACCGGTGGTGCAGGAACTGTCTCGTTTTCAGCCAGTGCGGCGCGATTTTTCTTTGATTCTGCCTGACAAGGTGCTGTACGCCAGAGTGCAAGAGGCGGTGGACGGTCTGGCGATCCCTGAATTACGCAAGGTTGAACCCAAAGAGGTTCTTCGGGATGCGAAGGGCAAGATGGCACCGGCCGGGCACTATTCACTGTTGCTGGGTCTCATTTTTCAGTCGCACGAGCGCACGCTGCGCGAGGAAGAGGTGCAGGGTTGGTCGCAGCAGGTGATCGGGGCCCTCGAAGCGGCAGGTGGGACGCTGCGCAGCTGAAGAATCCGGAAACGACGAGGAAGGGCGACTCAGAGGACTTCGGCGAGGCGGGGATAAAGGCCGGCGTGGCTGGTTTGATAGAGGGCCAGGAGGCGCTGCCGCATCAGGTAGTAGGCAGAAGCGGCTTCGTGCAGGTGAAACGGAATGAGGGTGGCAGAGCCGCGCATAACCTTGTGAAAGGTCAGAGCGATCTCGATCCGGCGGATGGCGCGGCGCAGATGGACGGCATCGCGGCGCATGCGCTCGGTGACGATGATGCTTTCGTCGAAGTTCCATTGTTGCGCGTAGGCGGCCAGGAGCAGCATCACCCGGGCGTTTTCGCGCATGCGGCGAAGGCCTTCGCGGCCGCCGAGCATCAGCCACATATCTGCAGGCTCGAGCGAGATTTGTCCTTCCTTAGGCTCCAGATAGTCGCGAGCCACGGAAGTTATGCGCTCGACTTCAATCTGTTTTATCCCGGAGACTAACTCCTGCCAGCTACGGCGGTCGACGCGGAGTGCCGAGACCTGGGTCTTGATTGCGGCTGCCAGGAGGATGGCAACAACCAAGCCCAAGAGGAGGTAAACCAGCACTGGTGCGGCCTTTCTGAAAGGGAGAATTCGAAAGCCCCGAGTCCAGAGCGACGGGAGGACTAATGGCGAGCGTCAAGTCTCCGAAGATCGTACTCGACTCGCTTGTGGAGCGCAAGAATATATTCCTGCAAGTCAGAGGAAATTGGCTGGCGCTCGGGCTCATCCCTCCATAGTTGCACGATCATCCAGCAGACCGCTGCTACGTAAGTAACACCCCGAATGTATTCCACTTGTATGTAAAGGTGGCGGGTACCGAGAAAGCTCTGGATAGCGGTTTTGGCGACCATCACCGCGCTCCAGGCGGTTAACCCCTGTCCTACCGCCATCACATGATTCCGCCATGCCAGGCCTAAACGGTTGGCGGTGAAGGTCATAACCACGAATAACTCACAGATTACCAGACTGGTGAAGAGGTTACCGCGGATCTCCCATACCCGGTGAGCGATATCCGGGGACGGAGGAGAAACCCACCGCGCGAATACGGCGGCCACCAGGATGCCCGCCAGTCCCACGGTGGCGAAATAGCCGCGAGCGTCGTGGACCCAGGTCCCGGTCGGGCGCAGGACGATGCGGGCGATCTCGAAGACCACTGCCAGCTGGAGGGCAAAGTCGATCGAAGCTCCAACCCAGTAAACATGCGCGTACCAATATTTCGATCCATGCAGATAGACCACGAACAATACGAGAGTGCGGAGGAGCAGAAAGATCAGCCAGAGGGTTAGCGTGGGGAACTGGCGCCAGCGGCCTCGTGCGAGGAGGACGAGGACGAGCACGGCGTTCAGGGAGAACGTCGACACCCAGATTAATTTTTCCATCACGGAGAACTGCATCCACCGGCCTCGCTCCTACGATACGGCACACCCCGGACTTCCGCCAGAAAGCGCAGAAGCCCGTGGATGAGGTAGAGCTGAGGCGGCGCGACCGGCTGTTATAGGCCGAGATACGTCAGCATGGCCGCGAGTGCGTCGGAGGTTGTGGAGCTGCCGGCGGTACCGAGGCTGCCGCCTATCGTCACCGCCTGACCGCCGCCGTTGCCCGGAGGTGGGGGAGGGTCACCGCCGCCCGGATCGCCTCCACCACCAGCAAAGACGGGGGATGCACTAAATGCTATTACTCCAGACAGAACTGCAAGCCTAAGTGCCTTTTTCATGGGTATATCCTCTCCAGGCGCGATTTGCGCTAGCAGAGGCTATCCCGAAGGGAAGTGGATTAATCCGGGGCAGTCAGGCTACCTTGGTGCGCTGAAAGGGAGCACCAAAGTCGCTAGATAACGTGGCGTTACATCTACTTATCCGCCACCGTAATGGTTACTTAAGTTGCCGAGATACGCTACTAATGGGTGGTGGCCCCATCAAAACGAACTTGACGGGAGCCCTACCAAACGCGGCAGCTTTTGACGGGGGTCATGGGCTGGCCGGGCTTGCAGCGGAAGGCGCGGGCGAACTCCGGCATATTCACGACGGCCCCGCGTACGCGAATCGCATCGGGGGAATGCGGGTCGGTCTGAGCGAGCATCCGGAGTAGTTCCGGGCGAACATTCGTGCAGTAGTTCTGTGCATAGCCGAGAAAGAACTGTTGCTGGGGAGTCCAGGACTGTTCGGCCGCTTGTTCGCCGGTTGTGGCTGCGGGATTGCCGGGGGCTGCGCTCCGTGCCATGAGCGCCATCAAGGCGAGGCGCAGGCCGCCATTGTCGGCGGTGTTTTCGCCGAGGGTGAGTTTGCCATTGACCTTTACGTCGTCGACGGCGGTGAACTGGCTGTATTCCTGATCGATGCAGCCGGTTTTCTCCTCGAACTGCTTTTTGTCCGCCGGCGTCCACCAGTCGTGAAGATTGCCCTTCGCGTCGAACTGCGCGCCCTGATCGTCGAAGCCGTGGGTTAATTCGTGTCCTACGACGGCGCCGATGTGTCCGTAGTTGGCGGCCTCGGTTGCGTTCTTATCGTAGAAAGCGGGCTGCAGAATGCCCGCGGGGAAATTGATGTCATTCATGCTGGGGTCGTAATAGGCATTCACGGTGGGCGGGGTCATCTGCCACTCTTCGCGATTGACGGGCTTGCCGATCTTGTTGAGCTGATAGGCAACCTCGAATTCGCGGGAGCGCACGGAGTTGCCGAAGGTGTCGCCCGGTTCGATGTTGAGCTGCGAATAGTCGCGCCACTTATCCGGATAACCGATCTTGTCGGCGACGGCATGCAGCTTTTCCCTGGCTTTGACCCTTGTTTCGGGACTCATCCAGTCGATCTCGCCAATGTCCTTGTCCATGGCGGCCTCAATGTCGTGGACCATGCGCAGGGTGGAGGCTTTCATGTCGGGGGTGAAGTATTGGGCGACGAACAGTTTTCCCAGAGCTTCCCCGAGAGCGCTGTCTGTACCGTTGACGCAGCGCTTCCAGCGAGCTTCCTGCTCGGGAGTGCCGGTGAGTTTGCGGCCATAGAAGTCGAAGGTTTCGTCATCGAAGGCGCGGGGCAGGCGCATAGAAAGCGCGTCGGCCAGGTGTACGCGGAGGTATGCCTGGAGGATCGACAGATCGGTGTCGGCGATGGTTTTGTTGAGGGCCGGGAAAAATTCCGGAGAGACCACGTTCAGTTCCACGATGGAAGGCGAGCTCATGTACTCCACGTATTTCGGCGCATCAATGGCGGGAGCGGTCGCGGAGAAGCTGGCGAGGGTCATCATGTGGTAGATCCTGGTGGGGTCGCGCCGTTCGACGACGCCCGCGGAGGCTTTGGCCAATGCGGTTTCCAGATCCATGATTTTTTGCGCTTCGGACGGCGCGCTGTCGGGTGAGTCGCCGAGGAGTTTCAGGACATTGGCCAGGTGAGCGACATACTGCGTGCGAAGCTCGGCGCTCTTTGCGTCGGTCCGCAGGTAGTAGTCCTTTTCAGGCAGGCCGAGGCCGCTCTGGTCGATGTAGGCGATTTCGCGGGTCGCGTCTTTGAAATCCTGCTGGGATCCGTAGTCGAAGAAGACGCCCACCTGCAGGCGATTGAGGTGAGCGATGAGCGCGGGCAGCTCATGCTTTGAATGCAGGGCAGCGATGCGATCCAGTTCAGGCTGAAGCGGGGCGAGCCCGCGCTTCTCGATGGCATCGGTGTCGAGACAGCTTGCGTAGTAGTCACCTATCTTTTGCTCGCTGGAGCCGGTGGGGGCATGGGCCGCGGCGGCTTTCTCAACGATTTGGCGGAGCGCCTGGATATTGAATTCGTAGAGATTGCCGAACTGATCGAATTCGGGCATATCGGAAGGGATGGGATGCAATTTGGCGAAATTCCCGCAGGCGAATTGGTAGAAATCGACGCAGGGGTCGGCAGAGGTATCCATCGCGGCGGGATCGTAACCAGGGATCGGCTGGAAGGTCGGCGAAGGGTTGGACGGGGTTGGGCTCTGCGCCAAGCAGGCGATGGTGACAAACGAGAAAACGCAACCCAACACGGCCAGAGAACGATGTCGCATGAAGCCTCCCGGATAATCACCGATAATACGCAACAGGAGACGATTGGGTTCATCCGATGATCGACAAGACCCGTTGCGCCCCCGGACAGACGCTACTGATGGATGCAGACGACACGCTGTGGGAGAACAACATCTATTTCGAGCGCGCTATCGCGGCATTTATCTCGTATCTCGACCACAAGGAATACACGCGAGAAGAGGTGCGCGAGCGGCTGAACGAGGTGGAGCGCGAGAACGTGCGCCAGCATGGGTATGGGCTGGTGAGCTTTCGGCGCGCGCTGGTGACGTGCTTTGAGAGCCTGGCGACGGGTCCGATGACGCCGGAAAAGCACGAGCGGATTATGAGCTTCGCGCAGTCGATCGCCGATCAGGAGATGGAGTTGCTGGAGGGGGTGGCGGAGACGCTGCCCGTGCTGGCGTCGCGGCATCGGCTGATCCTGATGACGAAGGGGAATCCGATGGAGCAGGCGGACAAGCTGGAGCGGTCGGGGCTGGGCCGGCATTTCACGGGGGTCGAGGTGCCGAAGGAGAAGGATCCGGAGGCTTATCGCGAGGTGTGCGGGCGATACGAGCTGACGCCGCACACAACCTGGATGATCGGGAACAGTCCGAAGTCGGATATCAATCCGGCGCTGGCGTGCGGGCTGCATGCGGTGTTCATTCACCATCCGCATACGTGGGTGCTGGAGCATGAGGGGCTGGATGCGGCGCCGGATGGGCAGCGGCTGCTGGAAGTGGAGAGGTTTGGGGAGCTGCTGGAGTGGTTCTGAATTTCAGGCTGGTACTG
>Ga0302319_10025128_pt1 | contig 10560 bp, 11 predicted proteins | sample Bog_T0_2_FD_203319 | JGI IMG/M metagenome (GOLD analysis project Ga0302319, IMG submission 203319) | Peat permafrost microbial communities from Stordalen Mire near Abisko, Sweden - Bog_T0_2 | ecosystem: Environmental > Terrestrial > Soil > Wetlands > Peat | place: Sweden: Abisko, Stordalen Mire... | reverse complement strand
ACAAATGATGCAACGGAGCCGCTAGCACATGAGCAGCCGCCCTACAGTCCGGCCCACCTCCAATGCCGACCGCTGGTTCGAGCTCAAGAGCCAGGTCCATTCCAAGCTCCTGAATACCCTCACCGCGGATCAGCTCAAGGACCTGAATAAGGAAAGCGTCCGCGGGCAGATCGCCTCGGTGGTGGAGAAACTCGTCTTCGACGAAGCCCTGCCCATGACCAAAGGTGAGCGCGAACGGCTGATCGAAGAAATTCTGGATGAGGTTTTCGGCCTCGGGCCGCTGGAGCCGCTGCTCAAGGATCCCACCATCAGCGACATCATGGTCAACGGCTTCGACAGCGTCTACGTGGAGCGCGCCGGCCGCGTGGTCGAGACCAACGTGCGTTTCAAAGACCAGGCGCACGTGCGCATGATCATCGAGCGCATCGTCTCCGCCGTGGGCCGCCGCATCGACGATTCTTCCCCCATTGTGGACGCCCGCCTGGCCGATGGCTCGCGGATGTGCGCGGTCATTCCGCCGCTCTCCCTGCTGGGTCCGGTAATGTCCATCCGGCGCTACGGCAAGAAGGTGCTCTCCACCGAGGATCTGCTGAAGAATGAAACCTTCACCAGCGGCATGCTGGATTTCCTCAGCGGTTGCGTGGAAGCCAAATTGAACGTGGTGATTTCAGGCGGCTCCGGCTCCGGTAAGACCACCATGCTGAATACGCTTTCGCGCTTCATCCCCGAGGAGGAGCGCATCGTGACCATCGAAGATACCGCCGAACTGCAATTGCAGCAGGGCCACGTGGTGCGCCTGGAAACGCGCCCCCCGAACATCGAAGGCGCCGGCGCCATTACCCAGCGCGACCTGGTGATCAACACGCTGCGCATGCGGCCCGACCGTATCATCGTGGGCGAATCGCGCGGCCCCGAAGCCCTGGATATGCTGCAAGCCATGAACACCGGCCACGACGGCTCCATGACGACGGTACACGCCAACGCGCCGCGCGACGCTTTCGCGCGCCTGGAAACCATGGTCATGATGGCCAGCCAGCACGTGCCCGACAAGGTGATCCGCCAACAGCTCGCCAGCGCCATCAACATCGTGGTGCACTGCGCCCGCCTGACCGACGGCACCCGCAAGGTGACGGGGATCGCCGAAGTAGTGGGCGTGCAGAACGACCAGGTGGAGATGCAGGACATCTTCGAGTTCGAGCGCAGCGGAATCAGCCCGCGCGGCAAGGTGCTGGGCTGGTATCGGGCAACCGGCGCGCGCCCCCTCTGCCTGGACCGTTTGAAAGCTTACGGGATTCATCTTTCGGCCTCCATCTTCCAGGAAAAGCATGAGGTCAAGGAGAAGTAGATGTTCTACGTGGCTGCCGTGCTGATAGTCTCCGTCGCCGTCTTCCTGGCCGGCTATTTCGTCTGGTCCGTGCCCGAGCAGGAAGCCGAACACGCGCTCGACCACCGCTTACGGGAGGTGCGTTCCGGGACGGTCAGCCGCACCAGGACAGCCCCCGAACTGTTGCGCCGCGAACACCGCGGGACCTTCGCCTTCGTGGGAGACCTGGTCACCTGGGTCGGCGTGCTGCGCCGTCTCCAGGAGCTGATCCAGCAGGCCAACCTGAAATACCGCGCGGCCGACGTCTTCGGTTTCAGTCTGCTCCTGGCGGGTACCGTCTTCGTGGTGTTCGGACTGGTGGGCGGCGCCGGCCTTTGGCTGGTGCGCCTGCTGCTCACTGTGCTGATCGGGTTCATCCCGCTGGTTTACATCCTGCGCGTGCGGGCGCGGCGGCTGCGCAAATTCGAGGAGCAACTGCCCGATGCCATCGACCTGTTCACGCGCACCATGCGCGCCGGCCACAATATCCATAGCGGCCTGGAGACCATGGCCGCGGAAACCGCCGACCCGGTGCGCATGGAGTTCCGCAAACTGATGGAGGAGCTCGCACTGGGCTCCCAGGTGGAACCGGCGCTGCATAGCCTGGGCCAACGCGTTCCGTTGATCGACCTGAAGTTTTTCATCACCAGCCTGATTCTGCAGCGGCAGACCGGCGCCAACATGGTCGCGGTGCTGGAAAGCCTCGCCATGCTGGTGCGCGAGCGCCTCAACATGGCGGAGAAGCTGAAAGCGCACACCGCGCAGCAGCGCTTCTCGGCAGGATTGCTGTGCGTTCTTCCGGTGGTGGTGGGGCTGGCATTCTGGATACTCAAGCCGGATTACACCGCGCTGCTGTGGACCGACCCGGTCGGCCAGAAATTTTTCACTTATGCCATCATTTCGGAGATCGTGGGCATTCTGATCATCCGCAAGATCGCCAACGTGCGCGTATGAGAATCGTATGCTGACCGACGTGGTTTTCTTCGCTATCGCGGGCACCGTGCTCACGCTGCTGGTCTGGCTGGCCATGGAGCTTCTGCGCAACCGCGAGGACCATCTGGGAGACCGTCTGGAAGAGTTGCAATCGCAGGCGGTGGCAGCGGCCCCGCGCACCGTGCGCCGAAAGTCTTCGGGCCGCGGCCTGGACCGCTTCCTCAATCTGGCCGGCATGGTTCCCGGCGGCGACGACTGGATGCGGGGTTCGGAAAAACTGCTGACCCAAGCCGGCGTGCGCCGCCGCTCCGCGCTGGCGGTCTATACCGTCTTGACGACGCTCTTCGTGCTGCTGCTCTGCGCCGTCATGATCTGGCTGAATCGCGGCAACCCGTTCTCGTCCGTGCTCATGGCTCTGGCGGCGGCGATCATTCTGGGCTTCATGATCCCCAAAGTGGTCTTGCAGCGCATGGTGAAACGTTACCGGCGCAAGTTGCAGGAGGCGCTGCCCGATACCGTCGATCTGTTGGGAATCGTCCTCGGCACGGGCCTGGCGATGGACCAGGCGATGATGCGCGTCAGCGAGGAAATGGAATACATCTACCCCGAATTGGCCGGCGAATTCGGCACCGTGGTGATGCAGGTCCGCGCCGGACAGGAGCGCGCCACGGCCTTCCGCCAGTTAGTACGGCGCACCGGCCTGGAGGACATCAAGTCGCTCTCCGCCATGATCATCCAGAGCGAGAAGTTCGGCACCAGCCTGGCGCAGGCGTTGAAGGTATATGCCGACGCCCTGCGTAATCGCCGCCGCCTGCGCGCCGAGGCCGCGGTGGGCAAGGCAGGCATCAAGATGCTGTTCCCCATCGTGCTCTTCATTCTGCCGGTGCTCTTCGTGATCACCTTGGTGCCGGGCATGCTCAGCGTGCTGCAGAATCTGAAGATACTGGGGGGCCGCTAACCAGTACCAGTGCTTAATTGCGTATGGCGGGTTCGCCACCGCGCTATGTCGGTACTACAGAGGTGGCCGTGCCCCCAGCCACCGGAGAGAAGCACTTGTGGCGACTCGTTCGCAGCTTATCATCACGGTGAGCCGTTCCTCCACCGCAATCGTGTTGATGTTGTACCGCACAAACCACCCCGGTTGCACGAGGGCCCCGGCAGGACGGTTCCGCTGAAGTTCCAGTCCGCCGCCACTTTCAACGAATACGCCTCCACCTGTAACAACGGGTCGAAGAGGTTGGCCTGCCTGGTGGCAGTCGACGGCATTGCGGTCCTGGAGGGCGGGGCCTGATGCTGCGAGGCCGCCTGCGCTCCCGGTTTCGGGCGGCCGCGAAGGCTCATCCGACGAGAAAATTCTTTCGGCTGAATCGGGGGAGGCTCGGGTGGCCGGCTGGAGGGACTGCCCCTGGGGGACGCCGTGCATCGCCTGATCACCAATGCGGCGCTCGCCGCGCTCAGGATCGGCCGCCGCATCGGAGGTCCCTCCTATAACCCGGAGCCGCGTGCACAATCTGTCCGAAGAAGTGCAGTCTTTGCTGTGGCGGCCGGGTCCTTTGTCCGGGAATTGTTTGAAAGAACAGGGAAAGTGCAGGTTCCGGAGCACCGGAGGTGTTGGCCCCCTGTGTGCTAATTACGATGCCCTGAGTATGTTTACCATGTGTTTCGAGAGCGCGAAGCGTTTGAAACCAACACAACTAATTAGGCTGACTTCTGGCGAATTAGATGATAATTCCAATGGATAGATTTAGCGTAGTTCTTGAAAAGCTACCGCACCATCCCCGCAGGCGTGGCCAAGCGTTGATCGAATTCGCGATGCTGGCCCCCTTAATCTTCTTCTTGTTCATCAGTGTTGCCGATGCCGGCTTTTGTTCGGTTGCGGCGATCGGTGTACAGAATGCGGCGCGGGTCGGAGCTCTATACACCTCTTCAAGTTCGTCGGCCGCCACCGATAGCGCGGGCGCATGCGACGTGGTTAGGCAGGAACTGCAGGCGTTGCCCAATTTCTCCGGGTCGAACTCGGCCTGCTCTTCCGCTCCGCTCCAAGTCACGGCCCAGAAGATCGATTCCGGTGTTGGCGGCACGCCCATCGCCAGCGTGACTGTTACTTATCGGACGATTCCACTGATTCCCGTTCCACTCCTCTATTCTGGTCCGTTCACGATCGTCAGGACCGTCCAAATGCCTGTGAGGCCCGACTAAATGAGCAGACACTCGCGGCGCGGAAGCGCTTTGGCGGAATTTGCATTTGCCGGGGTTCCGATTATCTTCACAATTCTCTCGGTGATGGAGGTCTCGCGGGGCATGTGGACGTCCAGCACTCTGTCGTACGCCGTCAAAGAGGCTACCCGGATGGCCATCGTACACGGCGCGAACTGCGCCACGCCGCCAAATGCCTGCGCGATCACGGTAGGCACAATCGCTCGGCGCGTCGCCGATTCGAGCCAGGGGCTGCTAACCAGCCAGATGAGCGTTACACTCCTTTCGACGGGCGATGGCGTCACCATCAGATGCAATCCGTTATCGGCCTGTTTGAATAATGGCAGCGTCTGGCCGGCATATCCCGGCAACACACCGGGCTCGGACATTCTGATTACCGCCAGTTATCCGTTTCAATCGCCCATGGGGATATTCTTTTCAGCCTTCGGAAATTCGACATTCGGCATAACGACAAAACTTCCGGCATCCTCGCGGGAACGGATCGAGTTTTAATCCCATGCGGAGACCTCGCAACGACCGGCGCGGACAGGCTCTGGTGATGGTAGCTCTGGCCTCGGTCGCGATGTGCGGCTTTCTGGCGCTGTCGGTGGATCTTGGGTTGGCCTATATGATTCGCAAATCGGCGCAATCGGCGGCGGACGCAGCTGCTCTTGCCGGCGCTGGAAAGGCTCAGAGCAGCGGGGTGTTCGGAGCACAGGCCCAGACTCCGTGTGCGGCGATCGATTCGAATGCCGCCTGTGTGTATGCTTCGCTGAATGGGTTTTCGACGGGCGGCCATAATGGCTATCAAGCGGTAAGCGTCGCCTCGGGCATCACAAGCCCGCCGCCTTTTGCTTCAGGAGTGGTCGTCCAGTATTGGGTGATGGTTGAAGTCTCGGAGCAAATTCCACAATTGTTCGGCGGCGTACTAAACACTCCTTTCGTATCGGTGAAAGCGCGTAGTGTGGCCGCAATCGTGCAAGGGATCGTCTCGGGATCGGTACTGTTACTCAATAGATCGCAAGATTGTCCTTCCGGGCCCGGTGCGAACTGTGGAGTTGACCTGTCGATCCATGGCGGGTCCTTAACGGCATCGGGAGGCATGTGGCTTGCCTCGACGCTCAATGGCAGTTCCGGCTATGCAGCCGAAAACCAGGGCGAGGTCTCGGCGCCCTTCGTGTTCATCAGACAGACCGGCGGGTATTCGGGCGCATGGAATCCGGCCCCGGTCAACGGCCGCGCCGATGGTCCGGCATTTGAAGACCCCATGCGCGGGCTGGGCCAGCCCGCCGCTCCAACGGGATTGCCGAGTGTGCCGGTTTTCTCAGGACTGGGCGGAACGCCGGGGAATCCGCAAATACTCACACCGGGCAATTACTATGCCGCGACAGCGGATGCAATTACTGGAAACCCGGTTGCCACCGGCCGGGCTATACAGATCACGGGCGATGTGGAGTTTTCGAACCGCGGCAGCGGTTTTGGGAGCTATGTATTCTTTGGTGGGCTCAGTCATCAGGGTAGTACAAGTACCGCTGTGTTCGATCCAGGCAGTTATATCTTTGCCGGAGTGGGGCTACAGAACAATGGAAGCGCCGGGACCCTATTCGACACCACGAACCTCAATATCAGGGATCTTGCCGGGAGTGGCGGAACCAGCGCGGACGCCGGTGAGATCTTCATTTTCACGGACACGAATTATCCCGGCTTGCAGGTTCCCGGGGTGGTGGGGGCCATCGCCGGCGCCCAATTGCGCCAGGGAATTGCGGGCTTCGCACAGGATCCCGAAAGCTCAACCGGCAGTCTGAGCCTGCACGGGCTAAACCCCGATTCCGCGGACTTGCCGGCCGCGTTGCAGCCGTTCGCGCCGGTGGTGGTGTGGCAGGACCAGAAGAATTCTTCAGTGAAGTACGCCGCCAACGGGTATGTGGATTCCAGTTGCAGCGGTAATCCCGATATCTGCCAGAAGACCGGTAGCCAGATCGCGGCGGCTGGCGATCAACGGCAAGACCGCGAGTTTTCTCGCCGGCGGCGAATTTCCCTATCCCACGCTGCAAGGCGGCGGCGCGGGACTGGGCTCCGTGACCATCCAATTCCGGGAATTCGGAATCCGGCTTGGCTTTCGCCCGCTGGTGACGCCGCGCGGAACCATCCGGCTGCAGGTAAGCCCGGAAGTGAGCGCTCTGGATTATGCCAACGGCCTGACATTTCAGGGTTTCACCATTCCCGGCCTCACTACCCGGCGGGTGCAGACCGAGATCGAGCTCGAAACCGGGCAGAGCTTCGCTATCGGCGGCCTGCTGGACAACCGGCTGACCGAAGCGCTGAGCAAGGTTCCTGTTCTGGGCGATATTCCGTGGCTGGGAAAGCTCTTTCAGTCGCGCAGCACCAGTAAGAACAATACCGAATTGCTGGTTCTGGTTACGCCCGAGATTGTGCGGCCTGTGCCGGCGGGCTCGCCCGTACCTGAAATCAAGATTCCGAAGCAGTTTCTGAAGGACACTGCGTCCACCGCGCCGCGCACTCCGGGCGTGGATGTCACAGGCGCGAAGCCACTGGTTCATGGGGAGCCGATTCCGGTGGAGGAGTTACGCGAGATCCTGCGCAAGGAGCGCGAAGTCGCTCCGCCCGCAACGCAAAACATCCCCGCGGTGGAATTCCGGCCGGTGCCAATCAATTCGCCCGGTCCGGGCGGTCCGGGTGGTCCCACACCGCCCGGCGGCAACGACCCAGGCCCGAAATAGATTGGACGCCATGGAAACAATCCACATTGCCGTTGCCCTGGATACAGCGGAAGCGAAGACTGCGGTTCGGAACGCGGCGCGCGGCCGTGGGGTCGAGGTCGTTCTCGAACGAGCCCCGAATACGGAGGTCCACGTCTTTTTAGAGCAGATTTCCCGATTGCGCCCGCAGATCGTGTTTATTGAAACCTCCCGCCTGTGGGGGCCGCTGGACCGGGTGGTGCAATCGTTGCGAGCGGCCGAAGGCGCGCCCTCCGTGGTGGTCATTCATCCTAGCCCGGACCCGGAGACCATTCTCGAGGCGATGCAAGCGGGCGCTTCGGAATTCATCTATCCGCCGTTCGACCTCAATGCCGAAAAATCGCTGGAGCGTTTGCTGCAGGCGCGTGAGCGAAGCAGACGATCGGTGGCGGGAAAGACGCTCGGCCTTCTCTCGGTAAAGGGTGGCTGCGGCGCCACCACCCTGGCGTGCCACATGGCCGTGGAACTGCAGCGTTCGTGGGGGAAAAGCGTCCTCTTGGCCGACTTCGATCCGGATCTCGGCATGATCGCTTTTCTGCTCAAAACGAAATCGCAATACAGCGTGGCCGATGCGCTTGAGAACGCCCATCGCCTGGACCGTAGTATGTGGCAGGCGTTTGCCGCCGCCGGACCTCAGGGTATCAGCGTCCTGGGCGCTCCCAACGAATTTGGCCAGGCAGCGCCGGATCCCCCTCAATCGGCGCGTTTCTTCCGGTTCGTGCGCTCGGAATACGATTTTACCGTGGTGGACCTGGGCCGGGTAACGCGCTTCAGTATGGCAGCCATGGCCGATATGGATTGCACCTGCCTGGTAACCACGATGGATATCCCGGCGCTTCACCGCGTCCGCCGGACCATCCGCACGTTGCTCAACGGAGGGTGCACCGCCGACGGCCTGCGGTTGATCGTGAACCACATGCCCAAGCGCCAGGATGTGAGTATGGCGGAACTCGAAAAGATCATTGAATTCCCGGTTTACGCGACGGTTTCCGAGGACGTGCAGGCCATCTCCGCCTCTTATTCCCAAGGCGGTCTGGTTTCACCGGGCACGCTGCTGGGCAAACAGATCGCGGCCCTTACTTCCAAGCTGACCGGTCAACCCGAGAAAGAACAGCGTAAGTTCCGTCTGTTTGCGAGGACCTGATGTTTCCACCCCAGGAATTAAACCGCGACGCGCCACGGGAAGTCGGTTGGATCAACCGGCTCTTCACGCCTCATCTGGAACGCGAGGAATATCAGGATCTCAAGTTCACCCTGCACCGGCGGTTGATCCAACGGGTGAATCTGGAAGCTCTTTCTACCCTGGCGCCAGACCGCGAGCGGGCCGAGATTCGCGACGCGGTCCAGCTACTGATCGACGAAGAACGCCGGCCGCTGACCGCGGCGGAGAGCACCCGGATTGTCGAGGAAGTAATGGACGAGGTCTTCGGCCTGGGTCCGCTCGAAACGCTCCTCCAGGATCCGACCATTAGCGATATTCTGGTGACCACGCCAAAGCTCGTGTATGTGGAACGGGCCGGCAAACTTACCGCGACGCCGGTACAGTTCAGAGACGACGCGCACCTGCTCCGCATCATTGAAAAGATTGTGTCCCGCGTGGGCCGCCGCATCGTAGCGACCCGATTTGACGTAATCCCGGAGTTTAGATCGCTCCAGATCCCATGATCCCAAACCCTGCTTGCGCCGTTGAACCTCACTGAACCTATTTCTGAATCGGATAGCCCTTCCAAATATATTCGAGTGCTTGCGGAAGCGTTTGATTGATGATCTTTGCTTCCGTATGGCCTCCGTTCTTCGCATAAACGAACTGGTAATGGTAGTTCTTGGCCTTCAGGACCGCGGCCAGGCGCTCGTTGGCGATGACCCAGTTGCGGCGATTCTCGGAAGGAGTGTTGGCGCCGTTGTCGTTCTGCGCAACCTCCATCCAAATGCGCAGAGGCTTCGCCGGATTATCGGGAAAGAAGTGTTCGAGATATTCCCATGCGCCGTGTGGGGCCTCGGGGCCGTTGCGCAAATTCACGAAGGTGCCGGAGTATGTAAGCACACGGTGGTAGAGTTCCGGCTTGTACCAGGCCATCGTCAACGCCACGGCGCCACCCGAACTGCCGCCGAACGTCATGCGGCCTTCGGGATCCTTGGTCAGCTTGACATTGGCTTCCTTCTCGGCTCGCGGCAGTACCTCGGCTTCCACAAAGTCGGCGTACTTGACTGAAACGGTGTCGTATTCCATGCTTCGCTCGGAGCCGCCGTTGTCGATCATCACGGCCACCATCACGGGCAGGCGGTGGTCGGCAATCATGTTGTCAAGAATGGTGGGCAACTTGTAGCGCATGCCGTAGGCGTCTGCCGAAACGATGACCGGTGCGGCCGTGCCAGGCACATACTGGGCGGGAACGTAAACGCAGACATGGCGCTGGAACGGCGCGTTGACACCGGGGTAGAACTTGCTCTCGGTCGAATCCATGACGAACTCGATAACTTTCCCTTCGGGAACACCAGCTCGTTTGGTCTGTTCGGGCGCAGGCGCGTAATCCGGTCCGGTAGAATAATCGCCATCGGCCGCTCCCGGTTTCCAGGCGGGAAGGTCCATGAGTTTGGCCATCTCGGCCAGGTCTTCCGCCGGCGGCGCTACGGCGGCTCGGGGAGCGCGCCCCGCGCCGGCCGGCGCCGCCGGCGCATTCTGGCGGGGCGCCGCAGGCGGGGGCACGCACGGAATAGCGGCCTGGGCCGGACCCTGTGCCATCGCGAACTGCACCATCAAGAACAAACCGATCGTAAGTTTCATTTCAGGCGTCCCCAGGAAAATATTGTACAGGAAACCGGCTCGCAAATCAGGCGGCTGTCACTGAACAACCATTGCGCCCTTGCGGCGATCCGGCGAAGAGACTGAAGGTAACGCCGCCCAAGCGATTCGACCAGTTGTGTGCGGGCGGGTACACTGGTGACAATGGCGTACCGGATTCCCTTCAATGTGCCTGGTCTGGCGGGCGACGAGCTCCGCCATGTAGCGGATGCCATCACCCAGGGTCACACCGCGGGTGACGGCAACTACACGGCCAAATGCCATACCTACCTGCAAGATGCGCTGGCTGTGCCGCGGGTGCTGTTGACCACTTCGTGTACCCATGCCCTGGCGGCATTCCTGCCGGCCCAACTGGAGCGCCACCAACAGATTCAGGCGGTGCGCAAGCGCATCTGGGAGCGCTACGACGAGGCCCTGCGCGGCTGAGCGGCGCATCACGGCATCGTCTGCCCCCACGTGCCGGCGCACTGTGCCCACGCCTACCACATGTATTACATTCTGGCGCC
>Ga0302319_10025126_pt1 | contig 10560 bp, 9 predicted proteins | sample Bog_T0_2_FD_203319 | JGI IMG/M metagenome (GOLD analysis project Ga0302319, IMG submission 203319) | Peat permafrost microbial communities from Stordalen Mire near Abisko, Sweden - Bog_T0_2 | ecosystem: Environmental > Terrestrial > Soil > Wetlands > Peat | place: Sweden: Abisko, Stordalen Mire... | reverse complement strand
GAAAGATGCCGGCCCGAACGATCCGTCAAACATCGTCCGCCACGTGGTCACCGGGTCCGGTGCCAGCGGCGAATACGCGGTCTATGTCACCGATCTGGGCGTCAAGAAAATCGCGCTCACCGTCGAGAACTACGAGTTGCTGCATGTGCAGCACACGACCGGCATCTACAAAATCGCCATCAGCTAACCAGCGTGACGGTGGACCCAATTGCAACCGCCCGGCTGCCGCACCGGCGCACGCCGGGCGGTCTTGGTCCGAAATTCATAATTTAGCATTCATACTTTTTTTTCATGAGCTGGAACACCATAGCGACCGATGACGTGTTGAACGAGTTCACCCCCGCCGAGCAGGCGCAGTTGCAAAATATTCAGGGGGGCACCGGCCAGTTGCCCGCCATCATTGATAAAACCGTCCGGCGCGTCCGCGGCATGATCAAGGCGGGCGGAAATATGCTGGATCAATCGGCCGCCACCATTCCCGATCAACTCGCGGAGGAAACGATTGCCCTGGCGCGCTGGCAATGGCTCTCGGCCTTTCCCGGCTTGAAAGCGCTGAAAACGGATGAGCGCAAGCAGGCGAGCGTCGATGCGCAGAAAATCCTGCGGGCGATCGCCAGCAACCAACCGCACCGTCCGCGCGTGGAGCTTCCGGCAACCGTGGATATGACCAGTGCGCCGACGAATGCGGTGGCCCTCGTCCGGCCGGGCCGCCGGGTGCATACGCACACTTTTGACCATCTGGCGGAAACCTGACCTGATATGATTGATTTGATCCAGATTCAGGAGGACGTCTTCGAACTGCTGATGTCGGCGCCGCAACTGCAAACGGTGAACATCGTTCCGGAACGAAAGTTTATCAGCGCCCAAGACGTCAAACGGGAAGCGATCTGGCAGACGGTGCGCAATGGCAAATCCGGCTGCGGCATTTTGATCGAGGAACCGGACGTGATTTGCGATGCGCCCAACCTGACCGGTCCGCCACAATCCGTACAGCTTTCGTTTGTCTGCTGCCAGAACGGCGACGCCGCGTTGGGCAGTCTGGGCGCGGGTTTTTATGCCGCGCAATTGGAGCAATTGATCGTTGATGCGTTGCACCTGCAGAATATTGGCGGACTCGGTTCGTTGCTGGTGAAGGGAAATTTCAGTTCACCGGCTTGCGACTTTCCCGGCGTCAATTCCCGGCGGATGCGGGTCTCCATGACCGCTTTCAATACCGCGCAGACGCCGCGGACCGCCCCCGTGATCGCCGCGATCCTCAATGATGTGTGCACCCTATCGTGCGCGACCACCAACGCCCTCATTTACTACACGCTCGACGGCAGTTTTCCTTCGAACCCGGCCGTCGCCGTGGAACCTTTAAGCGTTTCCGACGCGACGCCGAATGGCACGCCGATCAATTCCAACTCCAATCTTTATGCCGCTCCGTTCGCCGTCGTCCCCGGCCAGACCCTGCGCGCCGCCGCCTACGCCCCCGGCCTGAATCCCGGCCAGATCCTGTTCCAACCAATCACCTAGCCCCCAAGATCCCAGATCCTAGATCCAACTTTTCTTATGAGCTCCCCCTACTATTCCGGTCCCGGCAAAGTTTATCTCAACTCCGTTTCCTTGCAGGCGCAGGGTGAGAACGGCCAGATCACCGCCATCATCAATGAGCCAACCACCCCCGTGGCGGCCGCCATGTTTGGCCGCATTGGCGAAACCTTCGATGACCAAACGGCAAAGATCAGCGTCACGCCGTTTGATAACTGGGGTCTGCTCGCGACGTTGTACCCGGCGTTCCTCGGGATATCCGTGGGGTCGACTGCCGGGGCGCTGGTCATCGGCACACGTCCGCACGGCACGACAAATCTGCCGACGAAGATTTATGCGCCGGACGGACGCCTCTATAGCTTCGTGCGGACCGCCGTCACCAGGCATCCCGATCTCAAGCTCGGCGTGGGCGAGCCGCTCTTCGGCCCTTGTGAAATCACCGCGCTGGGCGATCCGACGTTAAATCCTGGTGCGGCCAGTTTTCTCCTGACGGGCAATGCCATCACCGAGACGGCCGGGGCTGATCCCGGCGGCGCAATGACGACGGCAGATTTTATCCGCGGCGCCTGGACGGGCGCCTGGGGCACCTTGGCCGGCTTTGGCGGGGACGGCGGCGCGGCGCTGCAGGCGGAGGATTTCTGGACGATTCAAATCCATGCAAAGTATTCACCGCTTAAAGTCCAGAAACTCACGCGGCACTTGAAGCTGGATTCGGTCGAGATCATGGCAAAAGCCCGGTTGGTCGGGCCGACGCACTCGCAACTGGTGGCGCAACTCGGCACCCATACGCTGGGATCGCTCGCCGGTTCCGGCGCCAATGCCGCCGATCTGATTCTGACGGGGCCGGGCAGCAAGACGATCACCGTCAAACAAACGGAACTGCGCGGCGCCGGATTTGAATTTGGCGGCGCCAAACTCGGCACGGGCGAAGTTGGCTTCGTGACGCAAATGAAGTTCAACGCCGGCGCTCCGGGACCCTTGCTGACCTTTAGTGTGTGACCCTATGAACTTGATTGATGCGGCTCCGGTCCGGCCTCCGAAATGTGCTGGGATATGCCAACGCGGTGCCCTCTCCTCTCAACGAGGAGAGGGGCAGGGGTGAGGAGTGAGGCCACGCCAGTCTGAGGCCGCCTTTTAGGTTCCCGCAACACGCAATTGAGCCAAGCCACCATCTTGTATGCAGATTAATTATCAACCCGCCGGAAGCTCTTCCACAACCTTCGCCAATCTGCTGGTGGATGAAGCGGCCGGGGGCGTGGTGTTGGATTTTAAGCCGAAAGGTGTGATTTCCGTCCAGCGGGATCCGCTCGCGGTGACAACCGGGGCCACGAATTCGACCTTTCGGCAGCCGATGGGAAATGTGACGCAAATTATTCCCCTGGTCGTGCAACAATTTTATCCAACGAGGGCGGCGGCATTAGCGGCGATCAACACAGTTATCTCCGCCTTGTTGACCGTCAAAAATGATTTCCAAATCTGTGAACCCAGCGGTTCTCCAGTTCTTTATTACAAAAACGCCGTTTGCGCGTCGCTGGATGCCGATCTGACCGGTTCCACCGTGCAATTCCGTCTGACTCTCGAAACCGATCTCGTTAAAACCTCCTATCCCTAACGAGCGTGACGCTCGACCCAATATGAAACCAGCGTGACGCTGGACCCATTTATGAAAAGCAGCGTGACGCTGCACCCAATATGAAAACCAACTCTTTTAAACGGCCGGTGCGGATCGCACTTTTATTAATCCTGTTAATGCTGTCGATTCGGTCATTTGCCACCGTGGTCACATTCTCGGTCTTGGACATGACCGGCGGCACCAACGACGTGACGATCAATCTCAAGCCGGTCAACAATCCGGTGATCTGGAATGGTGGTTTCTACTGGCTGCCCACCGGCGGCACCAATATCACCACGACCAATGGTCTCGGCCAAATCAACCTTATCCCCGGAAAATATAACGCGGTGATCGTGGGGCAGCCCGTCAGTTGGGCTTTGAATGTGACCAATAGCGCCCAGGCGTTGCCGGCCATCGGGCTCAGTTCCGGCATCACCTATTTTTCCGGAGTGCAGGGACTTCAGGGTTCGGGCGGAATCCACGTGACGCAAATTTCGCCGGGAATTTTTGAAATTGACGGCTCCCAAATCTCCCGCCAGACCGGATCCGGATCCGCTGCGCCAACGGGCGCACTCATCTATGACGAACCCGGCCTCACAATCACCGGCTATCTGCTCTTCAATTAACGCTAAATTCAAAAATGAAAGACCAAGGCTAAAATGAAAACATTCTCGAACTTTTGCGCAACCGTGACCTGCGCCGCTGTGGTGGCGGCATTGGTTCCAAACCCCGCTTGGGCCCAAACCAATCGTTATACCAGTCAATTACCGCAAACGGCCGTCATGGCCGGCTCCGATTTTTTCATGGTCGTCACGGGCACCCCTGGCGCGTATGGCACGCGATTGATTCAGACGACCAATGTCCAGAACTTGCCGGGTTGGCCGGCCGGCGCCGCCACCAACGGTTTTGTGGACGCCCGCGTGACCAACGGGCTTTCAACGATTCCCTACGTGCAGGCGCAAATTCAAGCGGCCACCAACAGTTTGGCGATGGGCGGTGTGCCCGGCGGATTGGTGACCAACAATTCCCCAGCCTCCGTGGTCGTCGCTGGTGCGGGGGTGCTTTCGGTGCTGGCCACCAATTCGGTGTCCTCGCCCAACGTCATCGCTGCCACGGTGAGCGTGACCAGTTCGCTCACCGGGCCGGGGTCCTTGTCCTTAACCAATCCCGTTGCCCTGAACATTTTCGGGGGACAGGTCGTTGCCGCACTCCTGAATTCCTCCAACGTGGCTGGAACCAATAATTTGGCCGGGAACGTGAACATCGGCGGTAATCTGACCGCCGCCAATGTGGTGCCACTGCAAAGCGGTTATGTGCCCTACACCAATTTGAATCCGATCGTATTTGCCAACTGGGTGCAGTTTACCAACGCCATCAATGGCAACACGAATGCAGTGGCCCCCGCCAATACCAGCACGATCCGCGCGTGGGTGAACTTCACCAATCTTGCCGGAGGCGTCTTCAAGCTTCCGCTCTACCAATAAGAAACCGCGAAGGATGAGTCTTAGGGACCGTGCAAAAATAAATTCGGTGATAATGGCGCAGGAATTTAGCCCGCTGGCGAGGCGCAAGCGACGAGCATACCCTGCCAGTGGGTCTGTCAGGAGCGAGCAACGAAGCCAGTGGGCAAAAGGCCAAGCCAGAATTGCCGAAGTTGTTTTTGCACGATCCCTTAAGCAAATATGAAGGATGAATTATGAATTATGAATTTTCAAAACGTGCATTGCTGTTGATCCTGTCCCTTTCCTTAGAGTTCTCCGCCTTCGGGCAGGTGTTTAATCGCTTTGCTTTCCCGGCTCTCGCCGGGGTGCGACTGCGCGAGGCAAATATCACTCCCGGCACCAATGACAGTGGCAACAGCGCGCTGTACGGTGTGCCCGCGAACTATTATGACCAGGATTATTATTGGGCCAATCCCGCAGGGCCTTCCGGCGATGAGTGGGACCAGTGGATTGCGCCGCAAGTGCTGGCCGCGAAGGCCGCCGGCGCAAACTGCATCCGGTTGATGTGGAGCCCGGATGCCTTCATTGGCGATGGCTCGCACCATGGCGCCGCCGTGTGGCTGGGCACCAATACGTGGACCGGCTTGACCAACGAAATCGGGATGATAGCCAGTCTCTGCCAGAGCAATGGCCTTTGGTTTTATCCCGCCTGCTGCGAGTCCCGCGTGATCAACGACGGCAATCTTCCGACCAACATGGTTTTTTTGTACATCAGCAACTTCGTCGCCTGCGTTTCCACCTACGACAATGTGCCGGGCATCGATGTAGTGCAGGAAGCGGACGGCAGCGCCGCGGGCACCAACGGTTTCGTGGCGCAAGATTGTTTTCAATGGATCGCGGCGGCCCAGGCCGGTCTGAAAAGGTCCATCCCGCTCACGTGTTCGTTGAATGGCGCGGCCTCGGCCGCCGACTTGAATCTGGTGAACCGCTGGCAGGCGTATAATCTGGCGGCCTCCGGTGTGAACTACTTTGATTGCCACGCCTATTATCAATATGCCTTGGGCGATTGGTATCAGACCGTGACCAACCAATGGGGATTGCCCGTCGTGTTCGGCGAAACGGGCATTAACCTGAGCGGCGTCTGGGGCAGCGGTCCGGACAACGAGAGCACGCATCCCTATTCCTCGGAAAAGCGGCAGGACTTCTTTTTCGCCGCCCAGGCCGTGGCCGAACTTCCCTTTTTCCAGTTGGAAGGAATCTGGGCCATCGCGCCGAACTGGCTGACGAATGAGGAGGATTTTGGCCTGTATTCCGGCGCGCAGAACGGCTCCTACCAGCTCACCCAGGCACGGGATCAATTGCGAAACTTTGCGCTGTTCCCCACGAATATTCCGCCGGCGAATTACGCCTGGTCGATCGGCTGCACGGGCGTGAACACCTCCGCCAGCAGCTATTCCGGTCCGACCCGCTATGCCGTCCAGAGCGGCATGCTGGACGCCGCAGTTATCGCCGGCTCCAGCGCGCCCCTGTGGCAGCGCCAGAATAACCTGATCCAGGATCTGGGGAACACCGCGTCGATTTCCTATGTCGATTGCACCGGGGTGCTCTGGCAAAGCGCGTTGCCAAACGCCACCGGACAATATGTCCAGTTCGATATCCCGCCGCAGAGCCCGGTCTTGTACCTCAGCGAATATGCCACGTGGGAAGGGGTGGTGCGCGGCCAGGCGAATGGAAATAATTACACCATTTCCCTGACGCATGATACCGGTGGCACCTACGACAACAAATTGGAGGTCTTCAGTTATGTGGGAGGCGTTAAGGCGAGTTTGACGAATATTACCTATGGCAGCGCGCTGGATTTGACGAAGTGGTGGCGGGTGGCGGTGAATGTCTCGACGAATACAACCCCAACCACGATCACGTGCACGGTGAGCAACATGACTTCCGGAACGGTGATGTCGCCCCCGCTCGTCTGCGTCGATTCCACTCCGTCGCTGCAAGCGCCGGGCGGAATCGGACTCTGCGGTTACCTGGGCCAGCCCTATTATACGAACATCCTCTTTTCCACGAAGTTCGACAATGTTCCCACACTGGCGGGTGCCGCGGCCGGAACTCCCAATGGCGCCTCCGTCGCTTTGAGTTGGCCACTGGCCGCTGGCGGATCGGGAACCATCAACTATACCCCGCAATTCAACGTGAGTGACTCGTTTGGTTTTCCTTCAACGACGACTTGGACTAATGGCAGCTCAACGACCAGCACCGGCGAAACGCTGGCCAGCCTCCCGGCGAGCACGAATCTTATCTTTCGGGTGATGTCGGTGGATGCGACGAGCGCGACGAATTATTCCCCTTGGGTAACGGTGAACACAGGCGCTGCGGGTTCCGCAATGAACTCCTACATTTTATTCCGCTACTAATGAAATCAACCGTCGGCCAGCCGCTTATGGCCATCATCATTACCCGGCACTCTCCCAACGGTCAGACTTTCATCGTTCGAACATCTTGGATTAATTTATGAGCGATCCTGATGATAATTTAAAAGGGAACGCTGTCCCGGAGGTCGTCGCTGAAGCAAAGGCGAAAGTCATTCAACCGATTCATGGAGCCCACGCAGGCTCGGATGGTCCCGCGGCGGTGATGAACGATGAATCGGGCGGCACGCGCGAGAAGACTGGCGAACCTGCCGACTCTTTTGCCTCGGCGGGGAAACCATCGCTGGCGGAAACGCACGCCAATGATGGTTCATCCGCACTGCGCGGAAACCGGCACGAAACGCCAGATCGGATCGAAGCTGAGATGAAACGTCTCGGTGAAGAACGGGCGTCTTTGGGCATGGAGGCATGGGCTGGCCAGTCGGAAGCCTTGAAGAATGCCGCGGCGGCGGCGCGGGAGTATCGAATCGCCATTGCGGATTTGGGGACGGCGCTGGACGCGGCAAGCGGCCGATTCGACCTCTATGCAAAGGGGCTGAATAAGTTGAGCGCGGCCCATCGCCGATTCATTCGCAGCGAGCATGAACTGGCGGCGGAAGTGATGAATGCGTCCGGAGTTGGCGCGCCGCCTTCCCTCGCGCCGGCAGCCGGCGAAAGGGGAGACGAGCCGCCAAGTCCCCCCGTACCGCGGCCATCTTCTCACTTCGTTGCTAAGCCAGTGGACCCTTCGACGCTTGCGGGGCCAAGCTTATTCAGCCAGGCAGAAACCATAGTCGCCAGTGGCAGCGCGACACCCCAACAACAGCAATTTCTCGCAAATCTGGCCAGTATAATGTCGGCGCATAGTCTCACGTATCAACAGGCGATTGAATATTTCAAGATCAACGAAGGCAACCTTCAGATCGTGACCAATATTTTGGAGCATCACAAAACCGCCATCGCCAATTTCGCCGCCCGCCTCGATGCCTTGGGCCACTGACCAACCTTTGTATTAACCTTAAACATTTTGTTCCAATGACTGACGTGGCCTCACTCCTCACCCCTGCCTCGGACTCGCTCGCGCCCGCTCGCTCGGCCCTAACGGGCCTCCGGCTCCGCCGAATTCCTATCGCTGCTTTCCCAAGCAGCAATAGTCTCCTCGTTAGAGGAGAGGGTGCCGCGTTCGGATATCTCAGTATATATGACCTTTGACACTCTCACCTATGCGGGCACGGAAAAGGCCTTTAAGGATTGGAATCTCGCGCTGGATTCCGTGCAGGACCACCTCACGAATCAAGGCCACGATGTCTTCACGGCCACCAGCGCCAGCGCCAGTATCGCGGCCGAGGCGGATTCACCCACGTTTACGTTCGAAGGAACGGTGGTCGTACAGATTAACCGGGCCAGTCCCACGGGCGCCCCGAACAGTTTTAGCGGCGGATCGATTGCTTTCACCGGCAAGCGCGTGGAGAATCCCGCCGCGGCCACGGGCTATCGGCAGGGTGTCACCTATAAATTTCACGGGCCTTGGTACGATCTCAGCAATACTCATTATTTGCAGACGTTCATGGGCCAGGGCGGCGTCACGTATTTGGCGGCAGAGACCATTCTGAATACCTCCGCGGCGGTCACCGCCGGCCAGATTCAAATCAGCCTCGGCGATCAAATACAAGCCATCCTGCAATGGTGTATCGACAGCTACCGCACCCAGGGTCTGGCGCTGCCCTTCCAGTATATTGGGCGGACTCTCGACATGTCGGTAATTCCGACGGGCGCGATCAATCTGAATGTCGGCCCCGCGCCGGGCACACCCGGTGGCAATTACAGCTTTAGCGGGTTGGAATATAATTGTCTGCTCTCGACGAGCACCACGATTGACGCCGGTCTTTATCAGATCTTCCTGCCGAGCTACATCACCAAGCCGCTCATGTGCGCCGACGCGCTGCGGAAATGCCTGGAACTTTCGCCCCGCGTCACCGTTTGGTTTGATTACACCCAATCGCCTCCGATGATCCATTTTACCGCGATCGATTCCGCGACGCCCCAGACTCTGGCGCTGTTTGATGGCACATCGCACAAGAGCCTGAATATTCAGGCGCGCAACGATCTGCTGGTGAATTCGGTTCGAATCCTGTACCGGATCAAGAATACCAGCGGCGGTTCGCCGGTGATCAATTTCTCCGTCGATAAATGGGGCCCGCATGGCAGCAACTCCGCCAGCGATCCGGATTATGGTCTCCGGGTGGTGAATGAACTCGTGGACCTGCAAGGATACGCCCGCACCGAGTGCGTGGGCCATTTGGATTGCGAACCTTTGGCCTGCGTTGGCGGAACCCAGGCCATCAAGCGGGCGTGGTGGTCCAGTCCTCGCGGCGGCGGCCAGCGCCGGCTGATCGATAGCCGGGTGCGCTTTGCCGCCACCATTCCGGATGCGACCCTTGTTTATGCCACCACGGGCGGAACGGATTCCGGCGGCAATGCGCGTGTGGCCGGCCAGCCGCTCACGACCGCCGATGGGGCGCTGTTCACCAATAAGTTGGTCCGGGGAACGCATCATAATTGGATGATGCTCGGCGGCGGCGTCGCGGTGGTTTCCTTGAAAGCGGTCGTCCGATCCGCCATGACGTACTTCGAATACGATCAGGTGGCGGCGGGCGACACACCATTTCAGTTGCCGGCGAACGAAACCGCCTCGAATGCGGCCACCAATGGAACGCCGTTGCGGGCCGTAAACTCTGCCGAACATCACACCGAAATCGAGCTGACCAATGGCATCACGGGAACCTATTACACGGTGGCAAGTACGGTCGCGGGTGAAAGTTGGATCACGGGCTATGGCGGCACGGCCTGGTACCTCTACAACCAGATGAATGTCCTCCAGTTTGATGGCGACTTTGCTAAGGTGGAGGCGGCATTCGGCGCCGGCGTTTCGTTGGGCGCGCCCGTCCATTTTACGGGCGGCGCGACGTTGTGGACCGCGATGAAAGCACAAGTGCAAGAAGTGCGCCGGGACTATGGGCGTCACGAGACAAGCGTACGGATCGGCGTGGCCAAACATCTGAACGCCGGACAACTCTCCGCGCTGCTGAACATGTGGCGCTTTCGGCGTCCCTGGTATAACCCGGCCGTTCGCTCAGACAACACCGCTGGTGGCACCAGTGGATTTGTGGATCAACCGATCACCGCTGGGAATGATAATTCCACCGATGGCCAGGCCATCCCCGCGATGACCGCCGAGATCACCTACAACACGCCGGGCGTCCCGAGTTCCGGCATCGCCTCGATGATCGTTAAAGACCCGCAACACGCGGCCAATAATTCCGGCCTAAATAGATGACCAAACGCAGGAAGCAATATGAAAAAATTTATCACCAATAACCGGCGAGCGTATGTCCTCTCCGCGGGGAGAGGAAAAAGGTGAGGGCGAGCAACTGGTTGCGCCCGGGGCGCCACATTTTAAAAGACCAAACCCCCGTGAATCAAAAGAACCCATTGTCTGAAGGCGTTCGCCGCTCCAACGCCCAATGGGTTCAAAGCCCCGCTTTGTGAGGGATGAAAGACCAAA
>Ga0302319_10025124_pt1 | contig 10561 bp, 13 predicted proteins | sample Bog_T0_2_FD_203319 | JGI IMG/M metagenome (GOLD analysis project Ga0302319, IMG submission 203319) | Peat permafrost microbial communities from Stordalen Mire near Abisko, Sweden - Bog_T0_2 | ecosystem: Environmental > Terrestrial > Soil > Wetlands > Peat | place: Sweden: Abisko, Stordalen Mire... | reverse complement strand
AGAAGATCGGCGTCAGAACCGGCACCAGCGGTGGGAAAGCGAAAATGCCCGCGCAGCCGAAGAAAACCACGCCGAAAACGGGAAGCGTAATGCGATCGAACGGACGCACGTAATTAATACCGTGGTATATGCAAATGGCGCCCGCGACGGCGAAGATGGCCGGGGCGACGAAGTTCGATCCGAGGGAGGCCGGAAACAGCGGATGCCATCCGCCCAGAAACAGCAGCGTCGCCACGCAACAGACCGTGACCATGTTGGCGTATTCCGCCATGAAGAAGCCGGCGAAGCTCATACTGCTGTATTCCACATGGAAACCGGCGACCAGCTCGTTTTCGGCTTCCGGCAGATCGAACGGAATGCGGTTGGTTTCGGCGAAGGCCGCGATCATGAAAATGATAAAGCTGAAAACCTGCGGCGCGGGATAAGCGAAGACGGCCCAGCGCGGAATGAAGCCGAGATGGAAACCCGCCTGCGATTCCACGATGGAGCGGAGACTCAGCGAACCCGCCATCAACAGCGGAGAGGCGATCGCGAGACTCATCGGCAGTTCGTAGCTGACCATCTGCGCGGAACTGCGCAGTCCGCCCATCAGGCTATATTTATTGTTCGAGGCCCAACCGGCCAGCGCAATGCCGTACACGCCCATGGAACTGATGGCAAGAATGAACAGGATGCCGATATTGAGATCGGCCAGTTCCAGCATCGTCGTGTGACCGAAGACTGTGACGCTGGTGCCGAAGGGAATGACGGAGATCGAGATGAGCGCCATGAACACGGCCAGGATGGGCGCGGCCAGGTAAAACACCTTGTTGACGTGCGGCGGAAGAACGCCTTCCTTCGTGATGAGCTTGATGACGTCGGCCAGCGGCTGCAGCAGGCCGTGCGGACCCACGCGGGAAGGACCCATGCGCACCTGCACATGCGCGATGACCTTGCGTTCCACCCACTGTATGTAGGCGAGCGCCGTCAGAAGGACAAAGGCGATGAGTGCGAGCTTGATGGATGTCGCGATCAGGAATTCCATTATGAGTGCGCCATCTCCTCGTTTGCGGGTTTGCGGCTTTCCATAACGGCGTGCAGAATCTTAGAGTATCGCCCCAGTGTGCCCGAGGTGAAAAGGCCATCGTGCGCGCTGCGGACAAGATCCGGACGGCTCTCGACGGGCACCCTGCCGTTCACCGGCGCGGTCTGCTGCGCCTGCACGGCGAGCATGGCGAGCGGGATATTGTAGCCCTTCACCGTCTTGCGGATTTCGTTGTACACGGTGTCGGGAACCCACGGGCCCACCTTCGCGGCCAGCCCCATTTCCTTCGCGATCAGACCGATGATTTCGAGATCCGTCTTCACGCCCACGGCGGAAACCGCGCGGGTCAGGCGCTGCACTTCGCCGCAAACGTTGGTGACGGTGCCGTTCTTCTCGTAAGCGCTGGCGGCGGGAAGAATGACGTCGGCCCGCTGCGCGGTCTCGGTCAGGAACATGTCCTGAACCACCACGAACGCTTTTTTCGACACCATCGCGGCGTTCTTGAGAGGGTTCGCACCTACTACCCAGAGGGCTTCAATCGTCTGCGATGCCAGCATTTCCTGCACGGACATCCCGGGCTCGCCGGAAGGCTGATAACCCGGCAGTAGTTCCGGCACCAGGCCCATGTCGATGGCGCCGCGCGAATTGGAGTAATCGACCAGCGCGCAGTACTTCACAGCATTGCCCAGAGACTGGCCGAAATCCACTAATCTACGGACCGCGTCGCCCTTCACGGAATCGCCGAAAAGTACGACAAGCTCCGGCTCGGAAGCCAGCGTGGCGCGGAGGTCTTCGAGAGCGTCAAGTTCCTGACCCGCGGGCTTGAGGATGGCGCGAATCGCATAATCGTCTTCGCGAACCTTGCCCGGCGTAACCGTGAAAATGCGCGCCGCGTGGTGACGGTAGCTGGCGCGGATCTGGAAGGAGAGGAAAGGATGTTCCAGCGCCAGATCGGCGCCCACGACCAGGAAGGACTTCTTCTCGTACAGATCCTGGGTGGTGGCGAGTTGGCCGGTGGTTCCCGACAGCGCGTCGATCAGAGTCACGACGTCGCCCGTGCGGTGGTGATCGATATTGTTCGTGTTCAGGCCGTTGCGCGCGAACTTCTGGAGATAGTAGTTCTCTTCGTTGGTGGTGCGGTTCGAACCGATAACGCCGAATTCGCCGGAGTGCGAACGAATGGCGCCGAACTTATTCGCCACCAGTTCGAGAGCCCTCGACCAGGACGCAGGCTCCAGTTTTCCGCCCACACGAATCATCGGGGACTGAATGCGCTCGGCATGGTTGTAGAAATCGTATGCGTAACGGCCCTTGGCGCAGAGAAACTCGCCGTTGACGCCGGAACGGTCGCGGTTGTTGCCACGCATGATTTCGTCGTTGCGAACGCCGAGGGTGGTCTTGCAGCCATCGGAACAGTGAGTGCAGATGGTGCCGACGTGATGCATCTCCCAGGGCCGCGTCTGGTAACGGTATGCGCCGCTGGTCAGCGCGCCCACCGGGCAGATATCGATGCACTGGCCGCATTCGTCGCACTCCAGATGATCGCCGTGGTTCGGCGCGATCAGCGACATGGCGCCTCGGTTGATCACACCCAGCGCTGCCACGCCCATGCCTTCTTCGCAGGCGCGCACGCAGCGGAAGCAGAGGATACAGCGGGGTCCGTCGTAGAACACCACGGGGGACCACTGCTGCTCATCCACGTGCAGCTTGTTTTCCGTAAAACGGCTTTCGCCAGCGCCGTAGCGGAAAACCATGTCCTGTAGTTCGCACTCGCCGCCTTTATCGCAGACCGGGCAATCAAGCGGGTGGTTGGTGAGGAGGAATTCGAGAGTGGACTTGCGGGCTTTTCGGACCTGTTCGGTGTCCGTGTGGACGACCATGCCCGGACCGACCGGCAGGGTGCACGCCACCTGCATTTTGGGCATCTTTTCCACTTCGACCAGACACATGCGGCAGGCCGCCTGGAGCGAATAGCCTTCGTAGTAGCAGAACGAGGGGATCTCGATACCGTGGCTTTTGGCCGCTTCGATGACGAGCGTGCCCGGGGCCGCTTCGATCTCGTGTCCGTCGATTGTGAATTTGACCAGATCAGGCATGGTTTAGAGCCTCACTTTCGATTCGGCTGCGCACAGAATACTGGCGGGCGACAAGATCGCCTGCCCCACAGGGTAACTGAATGATCTCGTACCGCTCCCTGACGGTCGCGGCTCAGCAGTAGTGGCAGAAAGGCCGGGGCTGCTCATGCTGTCACCATCCGGGAGGATTTCTCGTACGGGCAGGGCTGGCCGTCGAGATGCGCTTCAAACTCTTCCCTGAACTTTTCGACGATCGAAATTGTCGGCAGCGCGGCGGCGTCGCCGAGCGGGCAGAAGGTGCGGCCCAGCATGTTCTTCGAGAGCTCGCCGATCAGAACGATGTCGCTTCTCTGCCCCATGCCTTCGTGGAAGCGGGTCAGCAGTTTCTTCAGCCAGGTGGTGCCTTCGCGGCACGGGATGCACCAGCCGCAGCTCTCGTGGGCATAGAAGCGCATGATGCGCAGAGCCGCCTTCACCATGCAGGTGTGTTCGTTCATGATGACGAGGCCGCCGGAACCGAGCATCGATTTCGCCGCGGCCAGTGTGTCGTAATCCATCGCAATATCGCACTCGTCGGCCTTCAAGAGGGGGCAGGACGATCCGCCCGGGATCACGGCCTTCAGTTTCCCGCCGCGCATTCCGCCCGCCACCTCATTGATCATGCGCATGAGATTGAAGCCCAGGGGCAATTCGTAGACGCCGGGCTTGTTCACGTGGCCGGAAATGCAGACCAGGTGCGTGCCGCCGTTTTTCGGCGTACCGAGACCGGCGAAATAAGCCCCGCCGTTCAGAATGATGGGAGGCACGGCACAGAACGTCTCGACGTTGTTGAGAATGGTGGGGCACTGATACGCGCCCGCCACGGCCGGAAACGGCGGACGGATTCGGGGATTGCCACGCTTGCCTTCGAACGATTCCAGCAGCGCCGACTCTTCGCCGCATTCATAGGCGCCCGCGCCGGAATGCGTGGCGAGATGGAACTTTATGCCGCGGCCCATGATGTTGTCGCCCAGCATGCCCTTCGCGTAAGCTTCGTCGATGGCGCGGTCCATGACGCCGATCAAGTAGCGATACTCGCCGCGAATGTAAATATAACCCTGGTGAGCGCCGACGGCCAGAGAGGCGATCAGGATGCCCTCGATCAGCTGGTGCGGATCGTACTCCATCAGCAGACGATCCTTGCAGGTGCCCGGCTCGGATTCGTCGGCATTGACCATGATGTACTTCGGTTTGGGCGACTGGCGGGGGACGAAACCCCACTTGATGCCGGTGGGGAAACCCGCGCCGCCGCGTCCGCGCAGAAAAGACACTTTGACTTCGTCGATGATCTGCTGCTGCGTCATGTCCAGCGCTTTTTCGAGCGCCTTATAGCCGTCGTTGGCCAGATAGGTTTCAATCGACTGCGAATTCGGCAGACCGAAGCGCCGCGAAAGCACTCTCACTTCAAGCGGATGGGGCTGGTTGTAGAGCATCAGCAGTTTACCTTTACGACTTCCGCGATCTCTTCGGGCTTTTTGCCGGCGGCCAGACCGTCGATCAGTTTGTCGAACTGCTCCGGCGTCACGTCGTGATAAAAATCGTAGTTCACCTGCACGGCCGGCGCCCACGAACAGGCGCCCATGCACTCGACTTCTTCGAGCGAAATCAGGCCATCCTTCGTGACTTGCTTGTGGCCGATGCCGAGTTTGTGGCAAGCCTGTTCCCACAACTCCGTGCCACCCACCAGCAGACAGGAAATATTGGTGCAGATCTGCACGTGATACTTGCCCTGCGGCTTGCGGTGCAGCATCGAGTAGAAGCCGACCACTTCGTTGACCTGGAGCGGCGTGACGCCCGTGCGCTTCGCGATTTCTTCGACCAGTTCATCGGTCACAGCGCCGACTTCGTCCTGCCCGTAGATCAGCATGGGGATCACGGCCGAGCGCTTGCGGTCCGCCGGGTACTTGGCGAGGAACTTTTCGAAGCGGGCTTCGAGTTCGGGCGAAAAGGTCATGGCTATCTGTCCGTGTCTCCGAGTACAAAGTCCATGCTGCCGAGGGCTGCGATGACGTCGGCGATCAGGGTGCCTTCGATGAGCCTCGGGATAGCCTGCAGATTGCCGAAACTGGGTCCGCGCCAGTGCACGCGATACGGCTTCTGCGTGCCGTCGGAGATCATGTAGCAACCGACTTCCCCGCGCGGCGATTCGATGGTCTGGTAAACCTCGCCGGCCGGGACGCGGAAGCCCTCGGTCACGATTTTGAAGTGATAGATGAGCGCTTCCATCTGCGTCTTCATCTTTTCGCGCTCCGGCAGCACGATCCCCGGCGCATCGGCCTGATGCGATCCCGACGGCATGCCCTCGAGCGCCTGGCGAATAATCTTGGTCGATTCTCGCATTTCTTCGAGGCGCAGCTGGTAGCGGGCAAACACGTCATTGACAGTGCTGGTCGGCACCTTGAAATCGAATTTTTCGTAGCTGGAATACGGGGCGTCCTTGCGGACATCGAGCGCGAGGCCGGCGGCGCGCAGCATGGGGCCGGTCACCCCCAGATCCAGCATGTCTTCGAGTGAAATGTAGCCGACGCCCTTGGTGCGGCCCATCCAGATGGAATTGCCCGTCAGCAGTTCCTCATACTCGTCGATGCGCGACGGGAAGATATCGATAAAATCCTTCACGCGCTTCTGCCAGCCCCGCGGATGCGGCAGCGCAAGGCCGCCGATGCGGAAGTAGCTGGTCATCATGCGCTGACCCGAGAACATTTCGAAGATACGCAGAATCTCTTCGCGTTCGCGGAAACAATAGAGGAAGACGCTCATGGCGCCGATATCGATAGCGTGGGTGCCGAGCCACACCAGATGGCTGTTCAGACGCGTGAGTTCGGCGAGCATGACGCGCGTGTACTGCGCCAGCGGCGGAATCTCCAGGCCCAGCAGCTTTTCCGCAGCCAGGCAATAGACCAGATTGTTCGAGAGCGGGGCGAGGTAATCGATGCGATCGGTCAGCGTGACGCCCTGCTGATACGTCTTCACCTCGAACTCCTTCTCGATACCGGTGTGGAGAAAGCCGATATCCGGAGCGGCTTTCAGGATGGTTTCGCCGTCGAGTTCCAGTAGCAGACGAAGCACGCCGTGCGTGGACGGGTGCTGCGGCCCCATATTGAGCACCATGGTGCGATGGGCCTGCGGATCCTTGATGTGCTTTTCGTAATCCTGTTCGACTTCGAGCGCGCTGGTGACTCCGGATTCGATCGCCATGGCTTTAATACCTCGTCCCCGTGACCGGAAAATCCTTGCGCAGAGGATGGCCCTCGAAGTCTTCGGGCAGCATGATGCGTTTCATGTCGGGGTGATTCAGAAAACGGACGCCGAAGAAGTCGAAAACCTCGCGCTCGTACCAGTTGGCGGCGCGAAAAACCGGACAGGCCGATTCGATTTCGGGATGGTCGCCCGGAAGGCGGGCCTTCAGGCGCAGGCGCTCTTTAGTCGTCATCGACTGAAGGTGGTAAACCACTTCGTAGCGCGGCTCGGCCGGATAGCGATCGACGCCGGTGATGGTGCTGAGGCGATTGAGTCCCAGCGAGGTTTTGGCGCGGCCCAGCGCGGCGAGAATATTCCCCGGCGCGACCTCGACCGTAAGCTCGCCGAATTCGAGCTTGCCGGCGGTCACCAAGTCAGCCAGGGCGGCGGCGGTGGAGTTGTCGCGAAGTGATTCGGGAAGCGGCATCGTGAGACCCGGGGCTTAGTGCGGACGTCCTTCCGTTTGGTTGTCGGACAGGGGAGTGAGCGGAGCGTCCCGGTCCGAATGAGCCCAGTCCAGCACGCCCTTCTTCCAGACAAAAAAGAAGCCGGCCATGATGAGCAGGACAAAAGCCAGCATTTCCACAAACGCAAACATTTTGAGCTGCTTGTAGACGACAGCCCAAGGGTAAAGGAAGATTGCTTCGATATCGAAGAGGATGAAGAGCATCGCGACCAGGTAGAACTTGACGCTGAAGCGCTGGCGGGCGTCGCCGGTGGGGGCGATGCCGCATTCGTAGGGCATGTCCTTCACGCGGTTCTTGACCTTGTGGCCGATGACGTAGGAGAGCGTCACGAGCGCACAGGCGATGACGAGCGCGAGCACGGTCTGCATCAAAACAGGGAGCCATTGTTCCGGAAGTGAAGTTGGCATGGTCTCTCGATTTCGGGGCGGACGATTTCCCCAAGGAACTATAATAGTCCACGGGTCGCCGTGAGGAAAGCAATGAATGAAGAAATTCACATTACGCTGAACGGCGAGGGGCGGAAGTTCCCGGCCGGGACGACGCTGCAGGGGTTGGTGGCGGCGCTGAACCTGGAGCCGGAGCGGGTGGCGATTGAGCTGAATCGGGTGATTGTAAGGCGCGGTGAGTGGGGGACAACCGAAGTGGATAGCGGGGCGGAAGTGGAGATTGTGATGTTCGTGGGGGGCGGGTAGGGGGCGGGACGGATCATCAAGTAACGACCGGTTTGGCTTGCCGCAGCCGCCAGGCTGCGGCGGGATGATCTTCGCGAATTAACTGCTGCACTGCACGGCTGGAACACAATAAATGAACGAAAGAGAACCCAACCGCATGCCGATCGGCGATCTCGTCAGTGAAGACGTGGCGCACGAACTTGCCACGTCGGCGGACATGCAGCCGTACCTTCGGCTTGCGATGGCGATTCTGAAAGACATCGATCCTGCCCAGGAGCTTGACGAGGTGGCACGCTTGCCACTGGAGAAACGCTATATCTGGCGAGTGGCGTCGGCGCTGAAATGGGGCTTCGCCGATTTCGACGACGTGAACGTCGAAACGGACAGAGCCACAGTCTCACTGGAAGACTTGGAGAAGGTGCTAGACCTGCTGAGGTTCCGACCTGCTCAGTTTTGCCTCTTTCTCACAGCGCTGGTGGGGACAGAACAAATGGAACGCATAATGGTCGAAGCCATTTCGGTCGCCAAACGGCAGTCGGCGTGAACACGCCATGAAAGACTCGCACCTTAGGAGCTGAACTTCAAGGATCTACCGGAACCCTGTGGGAAGCCTATGGATTGGATCAACCATCAGATTGCGCTTGGCGACATTGATGACGGCAGAGATCCCGAGCGCGTCGATGCAGTTCTGAACGTTGCGGCGGAAGTTCCGGTTCTTCACAACCTGCCGTGTTTCCACTTGAAGATTGAGGACCAGCAGCCGATAACCCGGCGTGATCTCAGCCGAGCGCTTCGGTTTCTGACCGAACGGACGTCCGTTGACCACAACGTGCTCGTACATTGCAACGCTGGAATCTCCAGGTCCCCCGCTGTAGTCGCCGCCTTCTTGTCCGCGACGACAGGGACTTCTGCCAAAGACACGCTGACGATCATTCGGCAGAAACGGTGGATAGCCGATCCCGATCCGGTCGTGTGGCAATCGATCCTGGCGGCAGTCACGAGAAGTAGAAGTAAGAGTGATGGTTAGCGATATGGCCGCGACAACGTGGTTTGAAGGAGGAGGCGGTCGCTTGTCGCCGGCCCTTATGGCCCATCCCGGCTCAGCCCGGCCGGGCTACCTCTTGGTCGATATAGTGTTCCCCGATCTCGATTACCCTCCTAAGATGCGGAAAAAGGTCCTCCACCATTTGCTTCCCGCCGTTGAGCGCCATTCTCCTTATGACATCTCCGTCGTACCAGTTCGCGTACCTCGGCATATCCAGGTAGACGAGAGACCCATACCAATCCCAGCATGGCGAGAATTTGGCTTTGTAACCCAATGCCTGATTGAGTTCATTCTGTAGGGTTCCACCCGCAATGCTCGTTCCCGGAACTCTTCCCCAATAGTAGACGCCAAAGATAACACTCTTTGCGTCGCGCTGCGCGTTAGAAAAGCCGATCGCGAAGCGCTCCCTCCACGCGGGCTTGAAGAAATAAAGGCCCGACCAGGCTTCGTCGAGATCGGGAACTGTGCGTTTCTCAATCAGGAGTTCGGCTTCCCAGTGCTTATCTTTAAACTCTTCACGAAGCCTCGCAACCATCGCCTCCTTGAAGGCCTTCAGCAATTCCCGACGTATCTCACGAGCACGGGCAACAATCTCAACGGTCACATCAATGTTTCCCGCTTCCAGAAGCTTATCGATCATTTCCTTCTCCCCGGCATGCAGAGGTATTTCTCCGTTAATGCGCTCGCAAACAAAACGTTTGAGGTCAGCCAGAAATGGCAACAGCGCCGCACAGTCAGTGGTGAGAGCTTCGGCAAGGTCATCGCACTTCAGTCGTTTAATGCGCGGGTCATTCTCGTATTTACCCAACGTTTTCGGCTTCACTCCGTCAGGGGTGAGGAAGATGAACAGCCACCGACCCGGCTTGAGCCGCTCAAGCGCCTCGCAATAGTCCAGGCACTGATCTTGCTGCTCGCCAGCTCCCCAGGCCTTGTTCTCGAGTCCGATACGATAGCCATCGCTCAGCGTAATCAACACGTCCATGTATCTGCCGTTGGTCCGTATCAAGTATTCGGTTTGGATCAGCGCTTCGCCGAGTGGCTGATCGCAGTTGATCAATCTCAGGAACTGCTTCAGGAAGTCAGTACATTGGCCGTGCCCTTGCCGCTGGTCGAAGAGGTATCCGAGCATACGGGTCAGCGCTCTTTCGTCGGGGAGTAGCGCCTCGAATGGTGAAAACAAGGGCGCACTTCTACGATGGAGCTGCAGATTCTCCGGCAACGCGTCTCGCAAACGCTCGATCACGGCCTGAACGTCGGAGTCGGGCGGCACAGAGACATTGTAACCGAAAACAGCAGGCTGTTACTAATTGATATGGAGTTGGCGTACAGGCCCTGAAAAGTCGGGCATACTTCCAGTACCTAACTAACTAGCAAGACTCCGGAATGCAAGAGGCGTTGGCGAAAAACGAGATCGCCAAAATCTTTGTCGGCGGTCAGCAGGACACGATCGGTTTGCAGGCTCCTACCCAGTACAGTCTGGTCGTCGGTTCCGGGATCTGCTTCGGCAATAATCGGCAATAAACAGAACATCGTGCCCATCCGCGCGCAGCCGGTCGACGATCTCCCTGTCGATATTCTCGTCCGCAAGGATGTTCACGCCCGGGTGTATTCCATCGGATAAACGACTTCGGCTCGCAGTACTTCAGCCGCAAAGGCGATTGCGGCGCGGAGACCCTGTTCAGTCAGGTGCGGGTGTGCCGCCAGAATCTGGTCCACGGTCTCCCCTGAGGCGAGCTTTTCCAGAATCAGTTCCACCGTGATCCGCGTTCCCCTCACGGTCGGTTTTCCCATCATGATTTTCGGATCGGCGACGATGACGGCTTGCGCCATATGAGTTCAGTCTACCGCGATTTGATAAATCCGGACCGGGTCAGTCCCGACCCTGCTGGTGAACTGATCTGTCGTCAGTTCCTCCGCTCCCGGTGTGCCGGAAAGTGCCTCCCGGCGCTAAGATGCTAAGACAAAGAAATGGAGAAGGTACTTCGAATCTTCGACAGTTT
>Ga0302319_10025123_pt1 | contig 10562 bp, 7 predicted proteins | sample Bog_T0_2_FD_203319 | JGI IMG/M metagenome (GOLD analysis project Ga0302319, IMG submission 203319) | Peat permafrost microbial communities from Stordalen Mire near Abisko, Sweden - Bog_T0_2 | ecosystem: Environmental > Terrestrial > Soil > Wetlands > Peat | place: Sweden: Abisko, Stordalen Mire... | reverse complement strand
GACAAAATCATTCCGCCCTACTATTTGGTGCCGCTTTAGTCGAGACCCAGCGGATGAAACTGCGCCTGGTGACTGACGGCCAGCCACCAGGCGCATTGCTTCTGCTGGCAACGGCAGAGGCTTCGTCCGAAGCTCAAACATGCTCGCGCGCGCGAAGCCACCAGGTCTTAATGCAGGAACACGGATTGATAGAACTCGTTGGGAGAAACCGGCAGAGTGAAATCGGAAATATACTGCGGAGACTTAGTCAGCTTGTTCGTGGTAAAGGATGTCCAAGGTCCGGTAACCGCCGGCGCTCGTTGCACCGCATAGGTGTCGCCGATCGTTCCGGTGAGGGCGACCGTTGGGAACAGATAGATGCCGTTGAGTGCGAGCGGTGCGTTTAGGCTATAGACGGAGCCCACGCCATTTGCCACCAGCACCCGATAATGCCCGACATCAGCCGCAGAAGCGCCGGTAATGGTGAGCGTCGCCGTGCCCTGGCCGCTAAACTCGGAACCGCTCAGAGGGTTGCCATTGAGCGTCCAGACATAGCTGGTAGGGGCCGGAGTGGCGACCACGGTAAAATGGGCGGTGCCACCGGGCGAAACGGTCGTTGAGTTCGGCTGCGAGGTGATGACCGGCGAACCGGGAGGAGCCACTGATTCCAGATCAAAATCGTCCATCGTCAAGGATTGCGCGCCGGTGGTGCTCCAGACGTTGGTCATATACGCGCCCACACGCACTGTCGCGCAGAGAGGGGGGGCAGTAAATTGCGGCGTGGTAAATTGCACCGAGGGAACGGGGTCGCCCACATTTGAAAGGCCGTTGGCCGCAAGATCATACTGGTTGTCGGCGAGAACAGTCCCTGACGCATCCAAAAACTCAATAAACAGCCCGGTGCCGGGATAATTCGGGGCACCCGTTTGGTAACCGGAATAATTGGCCTGGCCCATGGCATAGGCGGATAGAGTGTATTTAGTTCCCGGCGAAGACGGGTTGTCTTGATAAAAATAAACGCTCAAAAGATCGTCTAATGTAGAAGGGTTGTTTGTTGACCCTTGGAACGGCTTAAAAAACAAGCCCCAGCCGGTTCCATCCTGAAGCGGATCATTGGCGCCATTGCACCACGATTCTGAGTCGGCGCCGTCGTTAAAACTTCCACTGATGGTTTTCGTGGCAACAATTTGCCAGCCGTCCGGCGAGGCATTCACCTGCGGGCCAACCGAAATAATATTGAGATCAGGATTGTAGAGATCGTTGGCGCTCGCCACGCTGGCTCCCAAGGCCAGGAGTCCCGCCGCCGCGGTGACTGTAAGCAGGCGTTTGATTAATGATTCCGTTTGAGTCTTTTTCATGATGGTTAATTTGGTTGAAATGTTTCGGCTGATGCTTGATTGGTTTTTTGTCGTTTTTTCACCTTTAGTTGTCTTCGACTACCAGACGCACTGCAGAACCGCCTCGCACTCCCAAGGGAGTGCGTGATGCTTCAGCGCGCGTGACTGCAAGAACAGCTTGCCATCAAGACTGAGCGATTCTTGTTCTCGCAAAATTCTTCAATCCTGCTTGAAACAAAGCCGTTTCAGTCTTCAAATAATCGGGACTTGAGCCACTTATAGCAGAAAGTGCAAGGCCTGTCAACCAATTGTTTTACAAAAAATACTTTTTGTAATGCGTTTTGCTCGCCGAACAGTGTGCCTGTGGCTGCCTCGGATAGTCATCTGTTTAATCGCCGGAGAAACCGCTCCGGCAGCGGAGGCGTCTTCGTCTGGTTGCGGGCAACCGCAAGTCATCCCCCCACTTCCTGGTGCCCGTTTTCTTCTCCATCGGGTTTGAAGCCGATTGCCTTCAGCGCGGGTTGAATCTCCGGATTGGCCATGAAGTGCTTCCAAATCGTGCCGGAGCGATAATTTTCAATCATCACGGTAATCACGGCCTGGTTGAGCCCCATCCACACCGGTTCAAACCAGTGCTGGGTTTGATTGAAGCCATCATGGAATCCGTAGATGCCCCACGTCTTGTCCCCCAAAGTGCGATAGAAGTGCTTCAGCGCCGCCATGGATTCCTGCGGCGTATAGGGAAACGCGCCGAGCGCGGCGGAACAACAGAGGGTGCCGTTGTCGTCACTCGGCAACGGCCGGCCGCCACCGGAATTGACGCCGGCCGAGAGGCCCCAGCAATCGGCGCCATACCCGACGAATTTGCAGGGATTTTCGGCGCAATAGGCGTGGTTGATGAGCGCGATATTGCGATTATTCCGAAAATAATCCGTGAATTGATCCGCCTTGCCGCGCGGGTCAAAGCCCATAAACGAAAACTGGGTGAAAAACAGCGCCCCCCCAGTGCCTTCGCCCACGTCGAGTTTGATTCCGTAGTAACTGCCGCCGTTGGTATAGTGATCCCCCTGCGTCGTGCGGCTCCAGTTCTGGCGATAGCGAGTGGCCAGGTCTGACTGGCCTGCCCAACCGGTGGAAAAAAGACTGGCGGGCACCGGATGCGTCGGCGAAGCGATCGCGAGCAGATAGACGATCAGGGTCTCATTCCAGCCCACCAGCGGATGGCTGATGTGCCAACCGTGATCGGGCGACCAATGCCAGTAAAGAAAATCGCTCGTGGGCGTCTTACGATACCAATCCCACTCGACCCCACGCCACAGCCCGGTGATGGTTTGGCGGATTTCGCGTTCCGCCGCATTGTCGCGATCGAAGAATTGCCGCGCCGCCAAAAGGCCTTGGCAGAGGAAAGCGGTTTCCACCAAGTCACCGCCGTCGTCGTATTTTCCAAAATAAGGAATGACTTTCCCGGTGGCACCGTTGAGGAAATGGGGCCAAACGCCATGGAACCGATCTGCCCTGCGGAGAAAGCGGGTGATTTTGAGCAGCCGCTCCGCGCACTGTTCGCGGGTGATGAAATGCCGCTCAGTTCCGGCCAGCAAGGCCATGATCCCGAAGCCGGACGCGCCCACCGCCACGAGGTTTTCGTCGCCGGGCAAAATTTCGACGGCCATTCCAGAGTTGTGGTTTGCAGCCTCCCAGTAAAAGCGGAAACAGCCTTCCTGAACCATGTCCAGCAGCTCGTCGTCGTTGAACGGCCGGGTGGTGGCAAAAGCAGGCAAGGACAACGGAGACTCCTTTCCCGACAAATCCACTGCGCTGACCCGATAGGACGCTCTCCGCCCCGGTTCGCCCACAAAGTCCACGAAGCGATTGAGGTGCCCTTTCTGAATGCCGATCGGACTATACGCCGCCCCATCCCACGAGCGATAGATTTGATAGCGCAGCAGATCGCTTGCCGGATTATTCGACCACGTCAAATCGAAGTGGCGCTCACAGCCCTTGACCACCAAACCGACGGGCGTCGATGGCGGTTTCAGGCCGGTGCGATCACGTCGGCAGATTTGCACGTCGTCCAGGTAGAGCGTGCGCTCCTGGCCGTCGTCCAACCCCTGAACGAAAGCGATGGTGGCCAATTTTGCAGGATCAAAAGTGATATCCTCGGTGCGTTGAAACAACGACTTGAAGTGCTCGAAAGGGATGCTGATGCGGACCCATTTGCGGGCGGGCAACCGTCCGTAGTCGGCCAGCAAGCGGATCGTTCCCGTGCCCGCATCATCCGTATCCTGCAAGAAAATCCAAGGGGATGCCTCCGGCAACAGTTCCGTCTCCGAAAAGCACCAGAAGGAAATGGTGTCACCCGCGAACACCAGATTCCGCCGATAGGGTTTCGCGGCATGGAGCAGCATGCGCCAGTCCCCGCCAGGTGCAGATGTCCAGTGCAGCCGCAGTCCATTCGGGGGACTCACGAAATGATTCGTATCCACCGGAAATCTGTCATCCACCAGTTCGAGTTTGCTGGGGGCAACCACCATTCCCTCGCTCCGGTAAAACGACTGCTCGAACGAGCTGTTGTCGAAGACCACATGTTGGTCGTAAAAAGTTTCCGCCTGGACCATCGCCGCAAGGCTCAAACCCATGGCGAAAGCCACCGCCAACCTCCGCCGACCGCGCCAGGGCCAACTGCTCGTGGAAGCGGTTGGCAACGCATCCTTTGTGTGGTCCTTGCTCGGCTTAAGGCTGTCCATGAATCTCGATTGGGCGAAGGGTCCAATGAACCAAACCATTGCATTCCAGTTGTGAGCCCGCCGACTGCCAGTCGGCGAAACACCAGTCAAACTGTCTGCGCTACCGCCTTGCGGCCCGGCCAAGACCAGCTCGCGTTCATGGGCCGTGAGCAGGTCCGCACGGAACACGCGACTTTTCATGAACCTCGGGGCAAAGCTAGTGTCAACAGAGCTCGCCCTCACCCCGGCCCTCTCCCCCGGGGAGCGGGAGGAGTTGTTCCCGCGTCTTGGTCGTGAGATGGCGCTGAATTGGCGCTGAATCATGGTCCCAAGGTGCGGCCGTGGACCGTCGTGGCATTCCATGGGCCGTTGCCATCCAGGGCCATTCGGCGATCGCGTGGGGTACGTTTGGCTCATCCATCGAGGACTCCCAGGCAAACATTCAAAAAAGCCAATGTTTAGCAGGTTTGCACGGTTCATTGATACAAAACACTACAAGATAACAAATTCGTGTAAAGAAAATACTTGCCATTTGTCGTGTCTCAGGCTAAATTTTAAATTAATCATCAACTTTAATCATGCAAATGCTATTCGGTTATCCCATTGAAGCCAGTGAGACCAAGGTTGGCGGGACCCAGTCCAAGCCCGGTGCGCGGCACGCTTTTACGCTCATTGAACTGCTGGTGGTGATCGCCATCATCGCGATTTTGGCCGCCATGTTGCTGCCGGCTTTGTCGAAGGCCAAGGCCAAAGCGCAAGCGATCCAGTGCATGGGCAATTCCCGGCAACTGATGCTGGGCTGGATTCAGTATTTCAATGACAATGACGATCGGCTGGTGAATAACTGGGATACCACCTCCATTCTAAATGACTTGGCGAGCACCCCGCCTCTTTACCGCAGTTGGGTGACCGACCTTATGAACTGGGGCATATCCACGCCGCTGGTCATTGACACGACCGGCATCACGGCGGTGCCGTTCTTCAAATATACCTCGAGCCTGGCGATTTACAAATGCCCGGCGGATTCATTTCTAAGCCCACTTCAGCGGGCTGCCGGCTGGTCGGCCCGACCGCGTTCCTACTCGATGAACTGCTTCTTCGGCGCCTCGGATCCCACTTGGGTCAACGCCGGGAACGAATTTTATACGGGCTATCGCCAGTTTCTCAAAGGCAGCTTGATTCCCAATCCGGCGAACCTCTATGTGACGCTGGACGAACATCCCGACAGCATCAACGACGGCTATTTTGACAATAATGCCAATCCAGATGGCACGCAATGGGCAGGTCAAACCTGGGCCGACACACCGGCTTCGTTTCATGCTGGGGCGGCGGGTTTCTCTTTTGCCGATGGGCATTCCGAGGTCCACAAATGGAAAAGCACTGCATGCACCATTTTGCCGGTGACGTACGGCCCGCTGCCGCACCACCCCTTTGATGCCAATGGTCTTATTGATGCCAATTGGATCGCAACCCGTTCCAGTGTGTTAAAGTGAATCCGGGTTGGTGCTCCCGGGGTCGCCAAGCGTTCTGGCATTGGAGTTGGATGGTCGCTTGGATGAGCAGCGTCCTGCTGGCGCAGGCGGACGGGGAATCAAACTCCGACGTTGGCGTGCCGGTTTTGCTCACGAATGCGGCAGCCGTGCGCAGTTTGACGCCGGGAGAGTCCGCCCGGCACTTGCCAGTCCGGTTGCGCGGCGTCATCACTTATTACTTCGACCCGCGCGCCTGCTTCATTCAGGATCAATCGGCCGGAATCTTTGTCGGGAACGGAAGCAAAGGTCCGCTGCTTGCGCCAGGTGATCTCGTCATTTTGGACGGCACAACGGGCGCTGGAGAATACGCGCCCATTGTTCAGCCGTCAAAAATGGAGGTCATCGGACACACCAACCTGCCGGCACCCAAGCGAGTATCCTATGAAGACTTGGTGATGGGCAGCGAGGACAGCCAGCGGGTGGAAATAACCGGGCTGGTGCGGGCGGTGTTCGCCGAAACCAGAGAGCCGACTAATGGCGTTGATCTTGAAATCGCGGTTGGCGGCGACCGGTTCACTGCCTTCGTTCCAAGTTTAACTGAATCCGCCCTGGCCAGCCTGGTGGACAGTGAGGTAAGCGTAAAAGGGGTGTGCAGCACCCGTTTCAACCGCCAGCGCCAGCTTTTCAGCATCCGGTTTTTGGTGCCCTTTGCCGAGGACATTGTGACGGAGAAGCCAGCGGCCGACGATGTATTGGCGCAGCCAGCCCGGCCGATTGGAAGTCTTATGCGCTTTACCGTGCAGCCTTCCGCCTATGGTCGGCGCGTTAAAGTGGCCGGGACGGTCATCCTGGATCAACCCGGCAGCTCGTTGGTTGTTCAAGACCAAGAAAACGGTCTTTATGTGCAGACGCGACAATCAGACCAATTAGTGCCCGGCGACCGCATCGAACTCGTGGGTTTCCCTATGAAAGGGGACTACACCCCGATTCTGGAGGATGCCATCTGGCATAAAATCAGTTCCGGGCCGGAACCCGAACCAACTTTGATTCGGCCAGATGACGCGCTGGATGGACTGCACGACTGCCAATTGGTGACGATTGAAGGCCGGTTGCTGGACCACGCTTTCAACAACAATGAATTGGTGCTGTTGTTGGAGTCGGACAACTGGGTTTTTTCCGCCCATCTCCTCTGCAATGATCCCCGCAGTCCATTGGTCAGACTCGAGAACGGCAGTCGCCTGCGCTTGACGGGGGTTTGTCGCATCGAAGTCGGCGATATTTGGCGCGCCGGGTCCGCCTGGCACGCCAAATCATTTCGCGTCCTGATGCGCCGCCCGGCAGATATGCAGGTGATGAGGCGGCCTCCTTGGTGGACCTTGCCGCGATTGCTTTGGGCCTTGGGAGTGCTGATGGTGATCGTCGTCGCCTCACTGTTTTGGGTGGGAATGTTGCGCCAAAAAGTGGGCCAGCAAACCGAGTTGATCCGCAATCAGCGGGACGTGGAGTCGGCGCTGAAAGAGCGGTACCAGGATTTATTTGAGAACGCGAACGACTTGGTTTACACGCACGATCTGAATGGGCAAGTCACCTCGATCAACCTGGCCGGTGAGCGCCTGCTGGGGAGTCATCGGGCCGAGATCGTCCGCAAAAAATTTATGGACTTCATCGCCGAGGAGCAGCGTCCGTCGGCGGTCCAATGGCTCAAGCAGATCATTGACGGCACCGCAGTTTCGCCGGCGGAATGGGATTTCATCCCAGCCTCCGGCGGCCGGGTTCAGTTAGAAATCAGCACCCGCTTGATCGAGCGCGAGGGCCGACAAGTCGAAGTCGAGGGCATTGGGCGGGATGTGACGGAACATCGCCGCTTGGAAAAGGAAATCCTGGAAACCAGCACGCGGGAACAACAGCGAATCGGCCACGACCTGCACGACGGGGTCTGTCAACAACTGGCAGGCATCGGCTTTCTTTCGGACATCTTATTTGATCAACTGGAGTAAAAAAAACGCCCGGAGGCGGAGGCGGCAAAGAAAATCACGGACCTAGTCAACCTGGCGAACAAACAGGCGCGCGGTATGGCGCGCGGACTGTTCCCGGTCCGGCTGGAAGAAAACGGCCTGGCTTCCGCGCTGGAGGAATTGGCCAACCATGCCGGTGCGTTCTTCAACACGAAGTGCGAATTGCACTATGAACCCAGGGTGGTCATCCGTGATCACTCCGTCGCGCAACACCTTTACTACATCGCGCAAGAATCCATCATCAACGCGGCCAAACACGGGAAGCCCCGGATCATCGAGATCCACGTCAACGCCGACGGCGCTAACGGTTGCCGGCTCATCGTCCGCGATGACGGGGCGGGCATGCCGGCCGTGGCCCCGGGGAACCTCGGCATGGGGCTTCGCATCATGAAGTACCGGGCGAGGTTGATTCATGCCGCGTTACAGGTCAACAACCGGCTGGAGGGTGGCGTGGAGATGGTCTGCCGACTCATCGGATGACTGTGACCGCAACAATGGGACACGGTGCCTTTGCTGCTGGCGCCCTTCAAGTCAGACCGCCAAGTGGGAGCTTGTATGTCGAGGCCAACTCGGATATTCTGCAAATCATTTATGACTACAGCGGACATTGACACCGCGACTTTCCGCATTTTGATCGTGGATGATCACCCGCTTTTCCGCGAAGGTCTGCATCAAATGATCGAACGCGAATCCGGGTGGACGATATGCGGGGAGGCGGCGGATCCAAAAGAAGCGCTCCGGTTGGTCCAAGAAACCAAGCCGGATCTCGTGATCGTGGACATCTCGCTGGGCAGCCAAAGCGGCCTTGAACTGATCAAAGATATCAAGGCGGACGACTCTGATCTGCAGGTGCTGGTGCTGTCCATGCACGATGAATCGCTTTATGCGGAACGTTCTTTGCGCGCCGGCGCGATGGGGTATGTGATGAAACACGAGCCGCCCAAGACCGTGATGAAGGCGATCCGGCGGGTGCTTTCCGGAGAAATGTTTTTGAGCGAGCGGATGGCCACAAACCTCGTCCAGAAGCTGATGCACCGGGGCGATGAACCGCTGGAATCATCCATTAGCCAGTTGAGCGACCGTGAAATTGAAGTGTTCCGCCACCTTGGCTCGGGGAAAGGCAGCCGGCAGATTGCCAAAGAAATGGACCTCACCATCCCCACCATTAATTCGTTTCGCGCCAGAATTAAAGACAAGCTGGGTTTGAAAGACTCCTCCGAGTTGATCCTGCAGGCCATTCATTGGGTGCAGGAACAAAGCAAACAGTAGTCTGGCGTTGCCCCGGTTTATCTCCAGGTGACGGTACTAAGGTTTGGCGTTAGCGACGTCCGCACGGTCAGCGGCATGAATGGCAGCGCCACAAAGCCCGCCCGCAGCAAACCGCGCTGGACTACGGCATTCCGCATAAACAGGTTCCAAGGGCGCTGTGTGCGATAGTTCTCGATCATTATGACTATCGGACCCTGGTCTATGCCCAACTCATCGCCATCGTACCAGGGAACATGGCGCAGGTTGAACGCGTCGCGGAAACCGTTGGCCGTCCACAAATTTGTCCGATAATTGGTGTACAAGTATCGCAAAGTCGGCACCGAGAACTCCGGAGTAAAGACGATGGATCCACCGGGCGCAGTGGGGGCCAGTGTGCCGTTATCATTGAAGGCCGGTGGCGCGCCGTGCGCCAAGTAGCTAACATAGGGATCGTCACAGGCGGTCAACCCCCAGAGATTGCTGCCGTATCCAGGCCAGCCCGACGGGTTGGCCAGGCAGTAGGAAATCTGTGCGAGCGTCGCGCGGCGCGAGTTCTCAAAGTACGTGCTGCCGTGGCTCTTCATATAGGCATCCGCAATCTGGCGAAAGTCCACCCAGCAATGCGAGTAGGCGTGCGCAAACAAAGGGGGAAAAGGAACATAAGCCTGGTTGTAATTTGTGGTCCAAGTATAACCGTTGGTCCAGTAACTCCACGCAGAAGTGGGAAGCGGGTTGGTGGCAATGCCCAGTCCGAGCAAATATAGGATCATCCCTTCGTTGTAGCCGGTCCAGTTGTTCGCGATGAAACGCCCGGGCGGGAACCAGCCCATCGAAACCGCGCTGGTTCCCTGGGCCATCCAATTCCAATCCACCCGGTTGAAGATTGCATCGGCCAGGTTCCGGATAATGGTTTCATCGCGGTTGGTGCCAGCAAAGTACTGCTTGGCATAAAGTATTCCGGCCAGCAACAAGCTCGTGTCAATGGAGGACAATTCCGAGCCGGGGGCCCGCCTGGCGGTTTTCATGTCCAGAAAGTGATAGAACCATCCTTTGTAACCAATCATGCCGGCAACGTTGGTGCCTTGCGGCCCATGAAGAAAGGTGTTCAAAGTTGTCAGAACTCTTGCCGCGCCCTGGGTTCGCGAGATCCAGCCGTGGTCAATGGCAATCCCAATGGCGGTGAGGCCAAACCCTACCGCCGCGACACTGCTCGCCGATCCGCTTGCCGTGCGATCCGGGATGAGGCCATTGGCCGGATTCGCCCCATACCAAAAGTAGTCGAAATTGGCTTGCTCCACATAATCCAGGAAGGCGTCGTCGTTGGCAAAGGGATGCGGCATTGCGAGAATTGCGGAGCACGGAAGGCTTTCCTGAGAGACGCTGGACTGCGCCGTGACCTTGTAATGATAGGCTTGGCCATCGCTCACATTAAGGTCACAGAAGCCGGGGGTGGTCAGCAAATTCCCGTTCTGCCGGACAAAGGGGCCGCTGCCGGAAAGCGAACGATACACATTGTATCCCAAAACATAGATTTCACTGTTCGGGTTCCAATGCAAGATGACACTCTGGTCGCCGGACGAAATCACCAGGCCATTCGGCGCAGCGATCGGCCCGTTGATCTGGTTCAATGCCGCGTCATCAAAATGATTACCTACTTTGGCCGGGCCGCCGGCCAACCCCATACTGATGAGCGCCACCAAGCCAGCCAGCGCTAGGCTGACGATCATGACCAGCAATCGAAGGTTCCAACTATGCATTTTGGGTTCAGAGGCGTTTTCGGTCAGGCAT
>Ga0302319_10025122_pt1 | contig 10562 bp, 13 predicted proteins | sample Bog_T0_2_FD_203319 | JGI IMG/M metagenome (GOLD analysis project Ga0302319, IMG submission 203319) | Peat permafrost microbial communities from Stordalen Mire near Abisko, Sweden - Bog_T0_2 | ecosystem: Environmental > Terrestrial > Soil > Wetlands > Peat | place: Sweden: Abisko, Stordalen Mire... | reverse complement strand
AGACCTCGCGCCGAGCATCCGCCTATCTCCGTCATCTCGACCGGAACCGGGTGCCCCATCCATGGCGCAGTCTCATCGCGACATGGGTGGGGTCGAGGGTGTTGATGACGCCTCGCACCTCCGCCGCCCCGACCTCGCCGACCTGCTCGACGCGCTGGCACCCCTCCCCGGCCTGAAATGGCTGCGCTTCCTCTACGCGTATCCCAACAAGGTCACCACGCGCCTGCTGGAGACCATCGCCCGCCACGACACGATTGCAAAATACTTAGACGTGCCACTGCAACACGCCAGCGCCAACGTGCTGCGCCGCATGAAGCGCGGCGGCTCCGGCGACCGTTTCCTGCAGATCATCGCGAAGGCCCGCGAGACCGTCCCCGGCCTCGTGCTGCGCACCACCTTCATCGTCGGCTTCCCCGGCGAGACCGAGGCCGACTTCGCCGAGCTGCTGGACTTCGTGGAGAAGGCAAAGATCGACTGGCTGGGCGCCTTCCCTTACTCCGACGAGGAGGGCGCCGGTGCGTTCTCGCTCGACGAAAAAGTCCCCAAGCGCACCATCGAAGCCCGCCGCCGCAAGCTGATGAAGCTGCAACAGAAGATCAGCGCCCGCGCGCGCGCGCAGTGGATCGGCCGCGAGATCGAAGTCCTTGTCGAAGGCGAGAGCGAAGAGACGGAACTCCTCTGGCAGGGCCGCTCGCTCGACCACGCGCCGGAGATCGACGGCAAGGTCCTCATCAACGACTTCGGCCCGCACGAGACGCTGGTTCCCGGCACCTTCTACCGCGCCGAGATTACCGAGAGCCACGACTATGACGTGGTTGCCAAGATTCTTGAATAATTTTTGAAAGAATGGCATAGTGTAACTGTTTTTAGTTACACTATGGTTTCTTTGGAGACCGGGAGCGAACGCAACTCACCTCATGGAGGTTTCCTGTGTCCAAAAAACAAAAGTTGCTTCGTCGTCTTACGTCAAAACCTAAAGATTTCACTTGGTCTGAACTCGTCTCGCTCATGACTGCGCTTGGCTTTGACATGGAGAAGTCATCCGGTTCCGGGCGCAGGTTCATCCTCGAAGAAACCGGTGCTGTACTCTTCATTCACGAGCCCCATCCGCGAAAGATACTGAAACCGTACCAGGTACATGACGCAGTCGTTCTTCTGGAAAGGGAGGGTATTCTCAAATGAGCACAACACTCCAGCACCGCGGCTACGATGGTTCGGTGGAATACAGCGCAGAGGACAAGATGTTGCATGGCCGCGTCGTCGGTATCCGCGACATGATCAGCTTTGGCGGAAAGAGCGTCCGCGAACTGGAGAAGAACTTCCGCGAAGCCGTGGAGGAATATATCGAGTTCTGCAAGAAGCGCGGGAAGGCACCCGATAAACCCTTCAAAGGAAGCCTTAGCGTCCGACTCAGGGATGGGCTCCATGCCAAAGCAGCCATCTTCGCAGAGAAGAATGATGTCAAGGTCAACACCATAATCAACGACGCACTGGATGAGTACCTGGCAAAATCGGCTTAGGCAAATGAGCCCTCACCCAACACAAAGGGCCCCTCTCGGGGCCCTTTGTTATCTCCACTCCGGCAAAACCTACATGCCCGAGTTGTGCTTCACAGCGGCCTGGTAGCCGGCGGTAAACGACTGCCGGTACGCATCGCGCGCTTCCTTCTTCACCTTGGGGTGGACGTACAGGAAGGACGTGGTCGGGTCGATCTTGCGGTTCGCCGCCTTGTCCAACTGCGCGGCTTCCACGCCGTCACGGTAGGCCTGGGCCTGCTCGGTGCCGGCCGGCGGTGCCGACCAATCAGTAGTGCTGTTCTGTGTTGCATTCCCGGTCTGGGAACTCTGGGCCAGTGCAATCATCGGGCTGGTCATCATCGCCACTGCGATCAGTGGTGTTGCGATACGGGTTAGCTTGCTCATTGTTTCCTCTTGGTGCGTTTGTTGCTGCATGGCGGGCATATTTCGTTGCCATAACCTCAAGCACGCTATACCCGTCCATTTACACTTGGCAAGTGGCCGCCGGTACCCGCACAGCCACCCCCTATAGGACGCGCACCATGACCAAAAAGCCGCTTCTCTGCCCTACCTGCCGCAAGCTCGTGGAGGCCACCAATACCGACTTCCCCTTCTGCTCCGACCGCTGCCGGGTCATCGACCTGGGCAAGTGGGCGTCCGGCGAGTACCGCATCGCCTCGCCCATCTTCGACCCCGACCTGCTGGAAGAGCTCGAACACAGCGAGCATCAGCAGAGTCCCAGCAAAGAGTGGAAGAACTGATGGCAATTCAAAAGACCCGCTGGGCCTGGGCGCTCGGCACCTTCTTCGGCGCGGGATACCTGCAGCCCGGCCCGGGGACCTATGGCAGCGTCGCCGCGCTGTTGCTGTGGTACGCAGCGGCGCATCTCTTCCATCCCGGCGCACTCACGCTGGCGCTGGCAACGGCACTCGCCGCGATCGCTGTCACGCTGATCGGCATCCCGGCCTCGACCATCGTCGCGCGCCAGTCCGACCGCAAAGACCCCGGCTTCGTCGTCATCGACGAGGTCGCCGGCCAGCTCGTCGCGCTGATCCTTATGCCCCCCGACTGGCAGCACGCCGCGCTCGCGCTGGTGCTCTTCCGGCTCTTCGACATCACCAAGCCCGGGCCCATCCGCCGCCTCGAAGCCCTCCCCGAAGGCACGGGCATCATGCTGGACGACATCGCCGCCGGCCTCTTCGCGCTGGTGCTGGCCGTCATCCTCTCCGACCTCGCACACCGCTTCCTCTAGTACGCTTAACTACAGATGCCGCTGCTGCCCACAATCCGCCTTACGCCAGACCCCGACGCACCGCACCTGAACACGATCACCCCGCGCGCGGCCATCCCCGGCGGCAGCTTTCAGGTCACCGGCAGCGGGCTCATCACCCAGACGCAGCTCCCCGAGGCCTTCTTCGGCGAGATCCCCGCCGCGCTGGACCTCGCACGGCCCACGCGCGCGCTCATCCGCGTGCCGGACGGCGCCATCTCCAGCGACCTGAGTCTGCGCCGCAACGGGCTGGTCAGCAACGTAGTGCACGCAAACGTCGCCGTGCCCATGGCCGACGACCTGCACATCATCTCCAACCCCGCGGTCGACGCCGAGGGCAACCTCTTCGCCATGGTCTCCGGCCCGCGCGGCCAGCAGGTTCCGGTCTCCATCTACCGCATCGCGCGCGACCTGCAGATTCGCCCCTTCGCGCATGAGCTGCTGAACATCTCCGCGCTGGCCTTCGACCGCGACGGCGACCTCTATGCAAGCTCGCGCACCGACGGAGCCATCTACCGCATCACGCCGGAGGGCGCAGTGAGCACCTTCGCCGAGGGCATGGGCATCGCCACCGGCATCGCCTTCGACCGCGAGGGCAGCCTCTACGTCGGCGACCGCTCCGGCACCATCTTCAAGCTCACACCGCGAGCTGCCTCAGCCAACGGCGCTGCCGCCACGCCGGAGATCTTCGTCTTCGCCACGCTGGAGCCCTCGGTCGCCTTCTACCACCTCTGCTTCCGCGCCGACGGCACGCTGCTGGTGACCGCGCCCAGCACCAGTTCGCACCAGCCCATCTACGCCATCTCGCCGCACGGCGACACTACGGTCTTCTATCAAGGCCTGGGCCGCCCGCAGGGCATGGCCTTTGACGTGGAGGGCAACCTCTACGTCGCGGCCTCGCTGCAGGGTGAGCGCGGCATCGTGCGCATCTGGAACTCCGCCAGCGGCGAGCCGCACGCCGAGCTCACCGTCGCCGGCAACGACCTGGTCGGCCTCTGCTTCCTCGACGACGGCTGCGCCGCGCTGGCCACCAACAGCACGCTCTACCACGTCGACCTCGGCATCGAGGGCAAGCCGCTGATCTGATCCGAATGGATAATGGATCAACGGAGCTAAATCCCCATGTCCAAAGCAATCTTCCGTGCAACAACTCCGGAAGAGATTGAACTCGCCCGCCAGCGCCGCGAACTCGCCGCTGTCCGCGAGGCACTCGCCGCCCGCGAGCGTGAGCTCGGCCATCTGCGCGATCAGCTCTTCAGCTTTGAGGGACGCTACATCCGCCAGGTCGGCGTGCTCTATCGCCAGCTTGAGGAGTGGGAGGAGCGCATCGCCGAGCTCCTCGTCTCGCGCGAGAGCCCTGAAGACCGCGCCGAAAAAGTCCACAAGGCGCAGGAAGCCGCTATCGCCGCCGAGATTGATGCCATGGTCGCCGAATCAAAGGACGACGCGCAACAAGAACCCGCGCTCGACCTCAAAGCGCTCTTCCGCGAACTCGCCAAGCGCATCCATCCGGACTTCGCCACCGACCACCACGACGAGCGCCACCGCACCCGCCTGATGGCGCAGGCCAACGAGGCCCTGCGCCGCGAGGACGCCGCCGCGCTGCAACGCATGCTCAACGGCCACGATCCCTCCATCGATCTCTCCAACCCCGCCGCGGTCAAGGCCGAACTCCAGCGCGTGAGAAAACTCATCCTCGAAGTCCAGCAGGACACCGCGGCCGCCGTCTCCGAGAAAGACGCGCTCGCGCAATCCGAGATGGCCAAACTCCGCGATAGTACCCTCGCCGCCGCGCTGCAGGGCCGCGACCTGCTCGCCGAACTGGCCGCGCGCGTGAAGGGCCGCATCGGCATGGCGATGCGCCGCTTTGAGATGGAGTCCAGCCCCAACCGCCGCCCCGCGCCACCCATCGACCCCGAGTCGCTGCTCTCCGCCGAAACTGCCCCGCCGCGCAAGCCCATCGGCCGCCGCTTCCGCTGACTGGTAAAGATGTCTGGGTGCCCCATCCATGGCGCAGCCTTATCGCGACATGGGTGGGATCAAGGATGCCCAACCGCGCTATCCTCAAACTGAATGCTCGCCGAGATCATCGCCGTTGGCTCCGAGATGCTGACGCCGTACCGTCAGGACACTAACTCGCTCACCCTCACCGCCGGCCTCAACGACCTCGGCGTCTCCGTCGCGTTCAAGACCATCGTCGGCGACAACCGCGAGCACCTCACCGACGCCATCCGCATCGCGCTGCACCGCGCGGACATCCTTCTGCTCTCCGGCGGTCTCGGACCCACCGAAGACGACCTCACCCGCGAGTGCGTCGCTGCCGCGCTCAGCCTCAAACTGCACGCCGACGCTGACGTACTCGCCTCCTTGAAGGCCCGCTTCAAGGCGCGCAACATCGCCATGCCACCCAACAACCGCAAGCAGGCCGAGGTGCTCGAAGGCGCGCAAATACTGCCCAACCGCAACGGCAGCGCGCCCGGCCAGTGGCTGGACACCACCTTCCCCGGCGCGCTCGGCCAGCGCTTCCGCAAGATCATCATCCTGCTGCCCGGCCCGCCGAAAGAGCTCGCACCGCTCTTTGACGACGAGTGCCGCCCGCGCCTCGCCGCCATCCTGCCGCCGCGCCACCTCGCCAAGCGCACGTTGCGCATGGCGCTCATCCCGGAGAGCACCGTCGACGCACGCTGCGCTCCCATCTACAAACAATTCCCAGACGTCGAAACCACCATCCTCGCCGGCCACGCCGAGATTCAACTCCACTTCCTGTGCAGCAAGCCGACGCTCGCCGAAGCCGAAGCCTGCGTGAACGAGGTCGCCGAACTCGTCGAGCACGAGATGGCCGACGAGATCTTCTCCGCCAACGGCGACTCGCTCGAAGAGGTTGTGCTGCTGATGCTGGAGATGCGCGGCCTCACGCTCGCCGTCGCGGAGAGCTGCACCGGCGGCTTGCTCGGCGAACGCATCACGGCCATCCCCAACAGCTCGCGCGTCTTCCTCGGCGGCGCCATCTGTTATTCCAACGCCGCCAAGACGGAGTTCGCCGGCGTCTCCGCCGACCTGCTTAAAGCCAAGGGCGCAGTCAGCGAAGCCGTCGCGCGCGCGCTTGCCGAAGGCATACGCCAGCGCGGCGGCGCGTCCCTCGGCATAAGCATCACCGGCATCGCGGGACCGGCCATCGCAAACGGGCCGGACGCCGGCAAGCCCGTCGGCCTGGTCTATATTGGCCTCGCGGACGGTCAGGATACCCAGGTGCGCAAGCTACAGATCCCCGGCGACCGCGAGCGCGTCCGCCTGTGGGCCACGCAGCACGCGCTGGAGATGCTCCGCCTCAGCCTGCAATAACCCAGAACCCATCGCGCCCTTTGCGCTTTCCTTTGCGTCCTTCGCGTTCGTCTTTCGCTCATTCACAACCTGTCACCTCACGCTGCTACACTCAACCACGACGACCATGATGCTCTGGCTCCTTACATTGGCGATGGCCTACCTGCTCGGCTCCATCCCCTTCGGCTATCTGCTCGTCCGCTTCTTCCGCAAGCAGGACATCCGCGACACCGGCAGCGGCAACATCGGCGCCACCAACGTGGCACGCTCCGGCGCCAAGTTCCTCGGCATCCTCACGCTGCTGCTCGATCTGCTCAAAGGCTTCGTCGCCGTCCGCATCGCGCATCATCTTGTACCCGGCACACCCGGTCACCCTTCCACGCTGATGATGGCCGCAGCGCTCGCCTCCGTTCTGGGCCACATCTATCCCGTGTGGCTCGGCTTCAAGGGCGGCAAAGGAGTCGCCAGCGCGCTGGGCGTCTTTCTGGCCTTCGCTCCATGGGCGGGGCTGGCCTCATTCCTCATCTTCGTCCTGCTGGTGGCGATCACGCGCTACGTCTCACTGGCCTCCATCATCGCCTCGGCGGTCATTCCCATCTTCGCGATGCTCACGGTCCCCGACCGCTCGCCGGCGTTCCTCTTCACCATCTTCTTTCTGGCGGTCCTGGTCATCTCCAAACACCATGCCAACATCGGCCGCCTGCTGCACGGCACAGAGAACCGCATGGGCAACAGGAAGGCCGCCGCATGACCCGCCCCGCCAGTCGCATCGCCATCCTTGGAGCAGGCGCATGGGGAACAGCGCTGGCGCTCTCGCTCGCCCGCCGCGGAGGCCACCAGCTCACGCTGTGGGCACACGCGCCCGAGCACGCAGAAGCTCTCGCCGCCACACACGAGAACGCGCGCTATCTCCCCGGCTTTCACCTGCCGCCGGAGATCGTCGTCACCGCCGATCTGCACACAGCCATCCGCGATGCCGAGATCATCCTCTGCACCACGCCCTCGCAGTCGCTGCGTGCGGTGATGCAGCAGATTGCGCCCGCGCTCACGCCGCGGCAGATCCTGCTCTCCGCCGCCAAGGGCGTGGAGGAAAAGACCAGCCTGCGCATGTCGGAGATTCTCGCGCAGATCTGTGCGAACCCCATCGGCGTGCTCGGCGGCCCGTCCTTCGCACAGGAGGTCGCCGCCGGTATGCCCACGGCCATCACCATCGCTGCTCAGGATTCAACGCTCGGCAAGCAGTTGCAGCATGCCTTCAGTTCGGACTCGCTGCGCGTCTACCGCAATGACGATGTCATCGGCACCGAGCTCGGCGGCGCGCTCAAGAACGTCATCGCGCTCGCCGCCGGCGTAGTCACCGGGCTCGAGCTCGGCCACAACGCCGCCGCCGCGCTCATCACCCGCGGCCTGGTGGAGATCACACGCCTCACCGTCGCCAGCGGCGGCCGCGCCGAGACTATCGCCGGACTCGCCGGCATCGGCGACCTGGTGCTCACCTGCACCGGCGGTCTGTCGCGCAACCGCGCCGTCGGCATTGAACTCGGCCGCGGCCGCAAGCTCGCCGAGATCCTCGCCGGCCTGCACGGCAAGGTCGCCGAGGGCGTCAGCACCACCGCCGCCGCGCTCGGGCTCGCACAGCGTCTCGGCGTGGAGATGCCCATCACCGAGCAGATGGCCGCCGTACTACACCAGAACAAGTCGCCGCTCGATGCCATCCACCTGCTGATGACCCGCCCCGGCCGCGAAGAGTAGTTCCATCTGGGAACTGGCAACTGGAAAAATTGGTAGCTGTATCAATAAAAACTTCCGCCAACCGAAACCCGTTGGACGAATCCTCGTCCCAACTGCGTGACGTACCCAGGCAAAGGTCATCGCGCCTGCGCCGAAGATGTTGTTTCAAACGAGAGCACACACTCTCGTCGGGCCCCTGCTTGTCGTTCGTCTATGAGGTCGGTCATGAAACATCTCTTCACCCTTGCTCTTCTTCTCCCGGTCTGCCTTCTCGGTTGCGCTGTCGGCACCACCGCCACAACCTCTACAACGACGACAAGCACCACCACCACAACCGTCGTTACCGTCCCCAACCTGCAGCCCTATGCTGACGCCACCGGAACCGTCGCCACCTACACCAGCGCCGGCAGCATCGTGGAATCGAATGACTTCTTCCAGGCGCTGGGCAGCAACAACCGCACCTGCGCCACATGCCATCAGCTCAGCCAGGGCATGAGCATCACGCCCGCCGCGTTGCAGACGCTCTTCACCAGCACCAGCGGCACGGACCCGGTCTTTGACGCTATCGACGGCGCCAACTGCCCCACGGTCGCCACCGGCAACACCGCCGGCCACAGCCTGCTGCTCAACAGCGGCCTCATCCGCATCGCCTTGACGTTGCCCGCGACCGCACAATTCACCGTCACCGTACTCTCTGACCCCTACGGCTGCGCCGCCACACTCAGCACCACCGGTCAGCAGATCGTCAGCGTCTATCGCCGCCCACTTCCCACGGCGAGCCTTCCCTTCCTCTCCAACGTGATGTGGGACACGCGCGAGACGCTCGCCGCGCTGAACAACTCCGTCACGCTGAACGCCAGCCTGACCACCGATCTCACCAGCCAAATGGACGATGCCGTCTCTACGCATGAGCAGGGATCGGCAACGCCCACAACGGCGCAGATCGCCAACATCCTCACCCTGGAGCAGGGCTTGTTCACGGCGCAGGCCACAGACTCTGTCGCAGGATCACTCTCGGCCAACGGCGCCACCGGCGGGCCCACCAACCTTGCCGCCCTGAACTACTACCCCGGCATCAACGACTCCGGCGGCAATGATCCCACCGGTGCCACCTTCAATCCCGCCTCCATGACCCTTTACACTGCGTGGGCCAACAGCACCAACACCCAGCAGGCCTCCATCGCCCGCGGCGAGCAGCTCTTTGCCAGCGGCATCATCACCATCACCAACGTCAACGGCATCAAGGGTACGGTCGTGCATGGCTCGTGCAGCTTCTGCCACGACACACCCAACCTCGGCAACCACTCCACACCGCTGCCTATGGACACCGGCGAGTCCCACGTCGCGGCCAATGAGACAGACCCCAACGTCGTCGCCGGCCTTGGCGCGCTCAGTACCCCCTCGCTGCCCGTGTACCAGATCACCGGCTGCAAGGTCGCCGGAGTCGCGGTCACCTATGTCACCACCGATGCAGGCAAGGCATTCACCAGCGGTCTTTGCAGCGACGTCAACGTGCAGAAGGTCCCCATCCTGCGCGGCCTCGCGGCCCGTGCGCCATACTTCCATAATGGCTCGGCGACTTCGCTGACCCAGGTCGTCAACTTCTATAACGCCCGCTTCCAGATGGGCCTGAACGCCGGTCAGAAGACCGACCTCGTCAACTTCCTCAACGCGCTCTAACCCAGCCCTTCCATCTCATCCAGCTCCGCGAAGATCTCCCCCACAGGAACCCGTATCTTCGTGCCCGCTACTTCCAAAAACTCGCCCGCCGGTTGCAGCGTCACGGAGCGCTCCGCAAACTGCACCGTCCTCCGCCGTGGATCCACCACCCACACCGAATCCACCCCCATGCGTATGTAGTCCTCCACCTTCTCCTGCATCCGCGACATCCGGTCCTCCGCCGACAGCACCTCAATACACACCAGCGGCGGCGTGCGGATGATCTTCTCCAGCCCCGTCGTCCGCCGTACCACGCAGATGTCAGCCACGCGGTACCGTGTCGCCGAGATCTGGATACGGTCCTCCGGAAACACCCTCACACCCCACTCCTTCTCATGCCTCAGAAAGATACCGATGAAGAACTTTTGCACACTCGAATGCGGTGTCTCGCCAACGTTCCTCTCCTCGATCTCACCGTCTACATAGTCCACGTCAGGGCTGTAGCTGGTAGTCAGGTAGACCTCAACAGGGACCATCGTCGTCGTTGCCATCGCCGCCCTCCAGTCCCGGTAGAATACTCCCTCTTGACAGGCCGGTTATAATATCCCCAGAACAAAAGACGCGCGGCTAACCCCGGGCTCTGCTGCTTACTGGCCCAGGCCAGGTGGGTATTCAGACCTTTGACAATTCAACCGCCGCAACGGATGCGGAATATCTCTTTAAGATATGTTTCCTGATCGGATATATCTTAAAGATACCTCTTCTAACCCCGATTTACTGATAACAAAGGGGTTGATGGATATATCTTTAAGCTATGTAGACATGGCAGAATATATCTTAAAGATACATCGCTGAGATACGCCTTGTTGAAAACAAAGGGGTTAGCGAACCTTATAGCGAACCCTCCACGCCGGAGGTCCACCGCTAACTCCTTATTTTTGCGTACTTTGCGGCAAATGGGGAGGGGGGAGGGGTTCCCGCCGTGCCTGCGGCTTGAATGCGGACTCGACTAGACTGGAAGCCGATGGCCTTCTCTCTCCTCGACCGCATGAAGCAGGCGGTCA
>Ga0302319_10025121_pt1 | contig 10562 bp, 11 predicted proteins | sample Bog_T0_2_FD_203319 | JGI IMG/M metagenome (GOLD analysis project Ga0302319, IMG submission 203319) | Peat permafrost microbial communities from Stordalen Mire near Abisko, Sweden - Bog_T0_2 | ecosystem: Environmental > Terrestrial > Soil > Wetlands > Peat | place: Sweden: Abisko, Stordalen Mire... | reverse complement strand
AGACCGGCGTCTATGATCTGCCGCTGGTGCATGGCGACATCAAGGCGGTCATGACCCACACCGCGCCGGTCGGCGCCTATCGTGGTGCCGGTCGTCCCGAGGGCGTCTTCATCGTCGAGCGCCTGATGGACGCCGCAGCGCGGCAGATCGGCATCGATCCGCGCACGATCCGCAAGCTCAACTATATCAAGCCCGCGCAATTGCCCTATACCAACGCGGTCGGCCAAGTGTACGACTCCGGCGCTTTCGCGCATATGCTGGATCGCGCCACGCAATTGGCTGACTGGGACGGCTTTGCTGCGCGAAGGAAGGCGGCGAAGAAGAAGGGCCTGCTCTATGGCCGCGGTCTCACCAGCTACATCGAATGGACCGGCGGTCGCGCCCATACCGAGAATGTCAGCCTGCATGCCACCGCCGAGGGGCGGGTAATCCTGCATTCGGCCACGATGGCGATGGGGCAGGGGCTGCAGACCACCTACAGCCAGATGATCTCGGATTCGCTCGGCATCGACCTCGACAAGATCGATGTCATCCAGGGCGACACCGATCTGGCTACCGGTTTCGGCAGCGTCGGCTCGCGCTCGCTGTTCGTTGGCGGCACCGCGGTCGCGGTCTCGACCAACGACTTGGTCGCCAAGGCGCGTGAGAAGGCGTCGGCGATGCTGGAAACCGCCGTCGAGGATATCGAATATCAGAGCGGCTGGCTCACCGTGGTCGGTACCGACAAACGGATCGGGCTGTTCGAGATCGCAGCCAAGGAAACCGGCGCGAAGCTCAGCGTCGACTCGACCGGCGAGGTCGACGGGCCGAGCTGGCCCAACGGCACCCATATCTGCGAGGTCGAGATTGATCCCGACACCGGGATGACGCGGGTGGTCCGCTACACCACGGTCGATGATGTCGGCGTCGCGGTCAACCCGATGCTGGTGACGGGGCAGGTGCATGGCGGCGTCGCCCAGGGCATCGGGCAGGCGCTGTACGAGGGCGTCACCTACGATGCGGAGGGGCAACTATTGACCGCGAGCTATCAGGATTACTGCCTGCCGCGTGCCGACGACGTGCCGCCGATCGAGGTCACGCTCGATGCTTCCGCGCCCTGCCGCAGCAATCCGCTGGGCGCCAAGGGCTGCGGCGAGTCCGGCGCGATCGGTGGCCCGCCCTGCATCGTCAACGGCGTGATGGACGCGCTCAGCGAATACGGCATCAGCTCGCTACAGACGCCGCTGACGCCGATGAAAATCTGGCAGGCGATCCGGGATGCCAAACGCGCGAAGGTAGGCTGAGCTTGTTCAAACAGCGCGCCCAACAAAGGCGCCGCTGCCTGTGAACCTTTCGCCGCTCGGATTCGACATACGGCTACTTTCACAACCTAGGATTTTGCCGATGTCTTATTTCTCTCATTCATGGCCTGGCGTTGGCCGGGTGCTGCTGATCATGGCGGGCTGCGTAACTTGGTCGGGCGCGGCGCGCTGCCAGACAGTGACAGCGCCGGCCGAGGTTGCGCTGAAGCTGGTCGCGGCGCTGAAGAGTCACGATAACAAGGCGGCGGCGAGCTATCTGGTCGCCGCGAGCCGCGACGACTTCACTGGCTTGATGGATGCCTCGGCGGCCGTCGCCGCGGCGCATACAAGGCTCAACGCGGTCGCCGCCAGTCGTTTCGGTGATGCGGCAACCTTGTCTTCCAGTACACAAACCGGGCCCGATACCGTGCTGCGGGCCGACATCACCTCGCAGACGGAAGTCAATACCACGACGGTGGACCTTGGCATTGATCTCGTCACCACAGCGCCCACAGCCTTGCAGCACATCATTTGGCGCGCGGTGCAGGAGGATGGCACCTGGAAGATCGAGCTGCCGGCCTGCGCGTCGCCCACGGCGGCCGGCGGCCTGAAGCAACGGATGACGCAACTGACCGGCGTCGCCGATAAGATCACGGCGGAATTGGAGAAAGGCACCTACGCCAGTGCCGTCGAGGCGCGCAACGCGCTGACCAGTGCCGAGCGCGCGGCAATTCCCGCAACCCGACCATGAGGCTGACCATGTATTTCGCTCGCAAGCTTCGCTCGCTGATCGGCGCACTCGCCACGATCTCATTCGTCGTCCTTGCTAACGTCGCGCATGCCGGCGTCGAGCAACTGGTATTGCAGCCGGCGCTCAACGTGACGATCTATAAAGGGCAGTTTCACGAGGACAGTTATTCGTGCTGGCCGTTCACGTGTTTCTTTACCAACGGCATACCGGGGCCATTAACCCCGCCGCTTGGACAGGTCGCGGTCGGCTTCGACTATTTCGACGATCCCGGTACGAAGCCCTGCAACTGCCAGCAATGGGCGGTTTACGCGTATCGCGGCCAGATCTTTTTCAAGGTCGCAGACCTGCCGAAAAACTTTCTGACCGCGCATCTCGTGCTCGGACCGATCGTCAGCAATCAGCATGGCAACAGCCTTTCCAATCCGATCACCGGTGTATTCGAGAACGCGAACGGTGCTAAAATGGGATTCGATGATTCCAGCGCATGGTTCGCCGCTGGCGGCACGCCGGGCCTTGCTCCGGCGCTGTTGACCCAGTTCGATGTCATCGCTGGAGGGGTGACGGCACTCCGGCAATTTTCGGTGCTGCCGTCTGGCATGATGCAAAATCCGGTTTTTTCGAGCTTTCCGGTGCCGGCCAATCCGGGACTTAACACAGAGCCGGTGGCAAAGGAGGGTTTATTCTATAGCATCGATGTCAGCCAGACGGTGCGCAACTGGGTCGGCACCAACACGCCACTGCGTGGCTTCAACCTGGTTGGTCCGGACGAATCGCTCTCGCATGCCTCGACCACGGCTTTAACCGTGCAATATGCGGCTACACTTGTCTTCGAGATCCTCGGCCCCTGATCGCCCATCGACTCTCCTCCCGGGCCGGGCCTGTAGGCGACGCTCGCCACAGCCCAGGCCCGGAATCGCCCTCCGATCTTATGAGGGCTTCCGGCGTGGCGTCGGGAATAATGATTTGTTAATAACAGCCCGGTCGGGGGCGTTCTGCTAGTCTGCCGGCGATCGATCGGGAGAAAACGATGCGCAGATTATGGACCGTGCTGGCGGCGCTGGTGAGCTTGAGCCTTTCGGGTTGCGGTTACAATGCGATCCAGAGCAATGACGAGCAGGTGAAATCGGCCTGGTCGGAGGTGTTGAACCAATATCAGCGCCGCGCCGACCTGGTGCCCAATTTGGTCAATTCGGTCAAAGGCTTCGCGCAGCAGGAAAAGGACGTGCTGCTGGGAGTGACCAATGCCCGCGCCAAGGTCGGCAGCATCCAGGCGACGCCGGAACTGGTCAACGATCCCGGCGCCTTTGCCAAGTTCCAGGCAGCCCAGGGCGAACTCTCCAGCGCGCTGTCGAAACTGCTGGTGGTCACCGAGAACTATCCTCAGCTCAAATCCGACGCGCTGTTTCACGACCTGATGTCGCAGCTGGAGGGCACCGAGAATCGCATCACGGTGGCGCGAAACCGCTACATCAAGGCGGTGCAGGAGTACAATGTGGAGATCCGGTCGTTCCCGAGCAACCTCACTGCGATGGCGTTCGGATATAAAGATAAGGCCAATTTCACCGTCGATAACGAGAAGGAAATCTCAACAGCGCCAAAGGTGGATTTCAATCCGGCGCCGGCCAAGTAGTGCCAAGATTTGTCGTGGCAAGGCTTGATCGCTTGGTGATGAACGCCGCGAGAGTCTTTGCACTTGCGCTTTTGATCGGATGGACGTTCGCGGCCCTGGCCGACGTCGCGGTGCCGCCGCTCACCGGGCGGGTGGTTGATCTGACCGGCACCCTTGCGAGCAGCGATATCGCCCGGCTGACCGACACGCTGAAGGACCTGGAGACCCGCAAAGGCAGCCAGGTCGCGGTGCTGATCGTGCCGACCACGGCGCCGGAGACCCTGGAGCAATATTCAATCCGGGTCGCGGAGGCCTGGAAGATCGGGCGCAAGAAAGTCGATGATGGCGCCATTCTGGTCGTCGCCAAGGACGACCATAAGCTGCGCATTGAGGTTGGTTATGGCCTCGAAGGGGCACTGACCGACGTCACCTCCCAGCGCATCATTGACGAGATCATCACGCCGAAATTCCGCAGCGGCGATTTTGCCGGCGGCATATCGGCAGGCGTCGCGCGCATCATTGCCGTGATCGATGGCGAGCCCTTGCCGGCGCCCAGCCCTCGGCGCAATTCCGGCGCCTCGGGCTCGATCGATGATCTGTTCAACCCGATCCTGATCTTCGCGGTCTTCATTGTCGGCAGCATACTGCGCGTCGCCCTGGGCCGTCTGATCGGCGCGGTCGCCGCCGGCGGCGTGGTCGGGCTATTGGCCTGGCTTATCCTGGGATCGACGCTGCTGTCGGTGATCGCAGCGGTGATCGCCTTTGTCTTCACCATGATCGGCGACAGCATCTTCAACTTCGGTGGTGGCGGCGGCTATGTCGGTGGCGGCGCCAGTGGAGGCCGTTCAAGCGACAGCGGCACGTTCAGCGGCGGCGGGGGCAGCTTCGGCGGCGGTGGCGCGTCGGGAAGCTGGTAAGGCTGGAGCGATCGGCATGAGCATCAGGCGAATCGGCAGACATCTTGTGGCGCATCGCTGGCGCCTCAGGCGGATGTTTCCGCGCAACACGCTGGCGTCGATCGAGCGGGCAATAAAGGCCGGCGAGGCTACGCATTCCGGCCAGATCCGTTTTGCCGTGGAAGCTGCGCTGGACGGCGCCCCGTTGCTCCGGAATCAGACGGCGCGGGAACGTGCCATCGATCTGTTCTCGCAGCTGCGGATCTGGGACACCGCGAATAATAACGGGGTCCTGATCTATCTCCTGCTCGCCGACCGCAAGGTCGAGATCATCGCCGACCGCGGCATCGACGCCGCGGTCGGCGATGCTGGCTGGGCCAAAATCTGCGCTGGCATCGAGGCAGATTTCCGCGCGGGCCGGTTCGAGGCCGGCGTGATCTTCGGAATCGAGGCGGTGTCGAAGCAATTGGCCGCGCATTTTCCGCATCATGCCGGCGATCCAAACGAATTGCCCGACGCGCCGGTGGTGATGGAGTGACACGCGTCGTAGCTGGAGCTAGGCCTTCACCGAAGACCGCGCGGCGACGCGGACGAACCAGGCTGCGATATTGGCGTTCGCCGGGTCCAAGGGCTGACCGACCTGGGCGCCGAAGTCCAGGAAGCAATAGAGCAGGATATCCGCCAGCGTGAAGCGTTCGCCGCACAGGAATGCCCTGCCTTCAATCTGTCCATCAAGCCATTTAAGCCGATTGGCCGCGATCTGCTTCAGGCCGGGCGATGCCTCAGGAGCGACCGGAATCCGGCTCTGGAAAAACTTCAGGCCCTCGCCGAAACGGTAGCCATTGGCGAGCGGCTCGCAGATGTTGAGATCGACCCGCCGGGTCCACATCCGGCATTCGGCGCGCTGCTCCGGCGTCGCCCCGATCATGGCAGGCTCGGGCTGCTTCTCCTCCAGATATTCGCAGATCGCGGTGATTTCGGAGAGGAAGCTGCCGTCATCGAGCTCGAGCGTGGGCAACTGGCCGTGCGGATTGCGCTGGAGGTGCTCAGGCTTTCGATTTTCGCCGCCGCGCAGATCGACTTTCTGCTTCGGCATCTCGATTCCCTTCTCCGCCATGAACATACGGACAATACGCGGATTAGGACCGATCGAATCGTAAAGTTTCATGATTGTTCCTCCCGAACGTGTGGTTACGTCTCGACGCGATGCGTTGCAGCAGAGCGCGGTCCGGATTGTCAATCCGACGAGGCCGCTTCACGCGTCATCGAGCTTGTTGAGATCGCGCACCGATTGCATGATCGGCTCAAAATTCGAGCGCGCGTCGAGCGCGTCGAACAATTGCGCGGTGTCCGACAACAGGCCGTGCGACCGGACCAGGGCGATCCTGGCATCCTCCTGCGGCGTGTCGGACAGCCGGCCATGCCCGGACAGCAGAATTTTCGAATTCAGGCCCTTCAGCCGCTCCAGCGACTGGATGTAGTCGGCGATGCTGCCCGAGCCGAACACCCCGCCCATCACGCCGCCCGGCATCAAGGTGTCGGCGGCGAACAACAATCCGTGCTCCGGTTCGAACAGGCTGATGCAGGCCGAGGTATGGCCGGGTGTGTACATCACATTAAGGCGGAAATTGCCGAGGTCGAGCAGATTGCCTTCCTCCAGCCAGATGTCGATATTGATCGGGACGTTGGGCTCGTTGAACATCTTGCGCAGCATCGAGAAGTCGTCGCGCAGCATGATCTTGTTGGCGGCGAGCCGATGCGCGGCCATGATGGTGCGACCGGCAAAATGGTAGGCGGCGCCGATATGATCGAGATGCTCATGGCTGAGAATCACCATGTCGATTTGTTCCGGCGGGCAATCGATATGATGCAGGCATTCGAGAAGAGCAGGATAGTTCGACGACAGCCCGACGTCGATCATGACGGTCCGGGACTTTCCGCGCACCACGTAGGAATTGGCGGCGCGGTTCTTGAAGCGAACCTGGTAGACGTCCTTGGCTGCTTCGATCAGCGTGCAGGTGTCGTTGTTGAGGAGAATCGGAAACCGATCGGGTTTTCGGTCGCTCATGGGTTGGCCGCCCTGAAGCTCACCTCATTGGCGTGGCGCAGCCGCCGGCTGAGCGCGTCCATGATCATCAGCGCGAATGCCGGCTGCTGGCTGACGAGATAGACGAAGCGGGCGTGATTGATCCGCATCACCCGTGTGTTTGGCGTCGCGGCAATCGCGGTGGCGGAGCGGGAGGAGCCGTCGATCACGGCCATTTCGCCGAAGAATTCGCCCTTACCGAGGCTCACGATCGGGGTGTTGCCGGCGTCGGTGATCTTGACGATATCGACCTTGCCATCGAGCACCACGAACAGCTCGCGGCCGGTCGAGCCTTCTTCAAAAATGACCTCGCCGAGGTGAAAATCGTCGATGCATTTTTCGATGGCCATAAGCCCTCCCTCCCGCCTTCTGGCTGGTTTCTGGCGCCATGTTAGTCGGGAAAGCCCGTTGCGCAAATGACGCATCGGACCGCCGTCGGTTGCCGCGTGCAACGGGGCCGGATGGCGAACAGGGTGACCGATTCCGCAATCTCAGCGGACGGCAGGATATCCGTAGATCTACGTGGGTCCGCCCGCCGGTAACGGATTGGCAAGCATTAAAAGTTACCAAATATTCAACTTTCGATGGAGATTCGACCGTGAGCGAACAAGGGGCCGAGCCAAACAGTGGTGAACCCGGTCCCCCCGAGGCCGAGCGTGCCGCGGGGGCAACGGATTCCGGCATCGGGTCGGCGCCGGAGACGGTTCAGACATCGGCCCGTGGCGACTATCCGATGCCGTGGGAGGACGACGCCAATCCGCTGGACGTGGTTCAATCCTATGCGTCCAAGCGCGCAAATCTTCGGAAAGATCCAGAAGCCCGCGGCAAGGTCGTCAACCCCTTGACCGGCAACCGCGCCTGGGAAGCTGCCGGAGCGGAGCAGGAGTTGGAAACCAGCCCGAGTAGCGAAGGCCTGTTCGGCAAGCAGCGGCTGGCCGCGCTGGCGGCGACCGTGGCGCTGGCCCTGGTGGCGGGCGCCGTCGGCGGCGGGCTACTGGCGACGTCCGATCTGAGCCATGTGGCCGAGAGCGATCCGGCCGCCTCCGGCAACCGCGCGGTGGAAGCCGCCGTGGCGCGGATCGACGCCGACCTGTTGGCGTTGAAGACCAGCGTCGAAAATACCTCGCGGCTTGGTCTGGTGCAATTCAGCCAGACCAGCGAGCGCCTCGAAAAACTCGAAAAGGCGCAAGCCGAGCCGGCCGCCAAACTCGGCAAGCTGAGCGAGGCGCTTGAGATGCTGCGCGACGCGCGACCGCCGGTGGTCGTGCCGCCGCTCGAGACCGCGCGGGTGATACCGAAGGATGCCACGGGATCGATTGCGGCTCCGGCCAAGCTGCCGAGCAAGACCGCGGTGGCGAGGTCGCCGGTTGTGCAAGGCTGGCTGTTGCGGAAGATTGCCAATGGTGTGGCCTCGATCGAGAGCCGTGACGGTCTGTTCGAGGTGCGGGTTGGCGATCCCGTGCCTGGTGTCGGCGACGTCGATGCGATCCGCCGCCAGGATGGTCGCTGGGCCGTCGTCACCAGCAAAGGCCTGATTGTCGGCCACTGAGGCAAGGGGCGCGGCGTTAAGCGACGGCCCGCCCCCAGCATCGGCAACGGCCACTCGCCTCGTTTTCGGCTAGTTTGCGCACTAGCAGATGCTGCGCTGCGGGATGCCTCAACGGCGTTGTCGACGGCGTGGCTTGGAAGAGATGAGCGCCGCGTGCGATATTTTGTTGCCCTCCTGATGCTGCTCTCCGGCGTCCTCAACATGCGCTCCGCGCAAAGCGCTGCGCTTGAGCGCGGAACCGCCATCACCGATCCGATCGCGCTGCGGGAGCTCGACCGCGGTAGGTTGGGGCTTGCCGATATGCTGGCGCCGACGCGCTCGAAGGGCGAACCGCTTCCGAGCGGCGAGATGTTCGAACTGCCGTCGATGCGCCCGGTCCGCGCCGCGCTCGATCAGGAGTTCGATCGATACGTCTCAAGGCATCAGGCTGATCTGCCCAATGAGACCGTCGGCGTTGGACCATCCTACGACTTTCAGCTGTTCGACCGCGCTCCGCTTTATTCGCCGCAGGCCCGCTTCATGCTGGCGGGCATCGTCAGTCGGCTCGACCGTGGCTATGTCTCCGCCGCCAATTGCGGGGAAGTCAGGCTGATCTACCGGCTGGCTCGCACCGACATGGCGGAGACCGAGGGGGAGGGCGCGGTCTCGGCGCGGCTGCCGATGACCCTCAATATCGTGCTGAAGGCCAAGGGCGATGGCCCTGTCGATGGCATGGCGGATGTCAGTTGCGCCGAGATCGCCCGGCGCTGGCTCGCCGCTGGCGATTTGCCGCTGACCGGGGCGGCGCTGTCGGACAGGCTGATGTCGGGCGACGGCCCGCTGGATCTGATCCGGCGCGAAAACATCGACCGTATCGAAACCAATCTGCAGATCGCCCACGCCCCGAAATCCAAGGTCCGCGATTTCCGCACCGACTATCTGTTCAAGGTGTTCGACTACAAGGCATCGACGCAGCGTTTCGAGGAAGCGCCGCTCGAAAACCAGATCGATCGCGATCGGATCCTGGCGGACGATAACCTCAAGCGTGATTTCAGGGCCTGGCTGCTCGATCCCGCTCATTTGGCCGACTTCGACCGCGGCACCATCCTGGTCCCTGAAAAATTTCTCGCCACCGGCGCCATTGCCGCGACGCCGGTCGGATTTGCGCTGTCCGTCCTGCAGCCGGCCTTTGGACTGGTGCAAGGCGAGGGCGGGACATCCGATGCGGCGTTCAGCGAAGAGGACGTCGTCGCGGCGCTGCGGCGCGCCGCCGATAGCGGCGTGGTCCTGAAGAATATCCGTTCGCTGGCGGGCTTCGAGCGCCGGCTCAACGATATCACCTGCTCCGGCTGCCACCAGACCCGCGGCATTGGCGGCTTTCATTTCGCCGGCGTCGACTGGCTGGCGCCGCATCCGGACAATTCCCTGATCGTGCCGGCCTCGCCGCATTTCTTCGGAGATCAAGTCCGCCGTCGCGATATCCTGGTGGCGCTGCGCGATGGCCGCCCGCCGGATTATTCCCGCGGCTTTTCCGCACGCGCCGAACAGCGCGGCGAGAGCGAACTCGCTGGAACGCAGTATGGCGACGGCTGGGGCGCGCATTGCTCGATTCCGAACGAGGCCGGCGACCACGACCCGAGCTTCCAAACCTGGACCTGCGCCGCCGGGCTCGCCTGCCAGGCCATCGACAAAAGTTCCCGGGTCGGCATGTGCTTCATTGGCAGCCATTAGGTTGATCGCTGTCGTGGACAACAAGCCCGATCACCGCTCCGGGCAGCCGCGGTGACGAATTATTGTCACCATGACGAACTTGCAGCAAAGACTCCCTGGGTTAAGACGGTATTATCGGCCGGAGCACTTTCCCAAGGAGGCTGCCGGTGAGCGATTCGGACAACAAACAACGCGATATCAAGATCGCGCGCAACGAAAGCGCCCGGCAAACCACAGGCGACTTCCGCGTCAGCGCCGCAGCGATCGGGATCGCCGTCCTTCTCGGCCTTGCCGCCGCCGGCTGGTGGCTGATCAGCAAGTAAGAGCTCTTGGCCTAGGGCGCCTTGGAGCCGAAGACGCAAATGCGCCGTCTTGGCGATTCATGACGGCGGATCAATCCGCCGCGAAGACGGGTTAGCCTTTCTCCGCAAGCACGACGAGGTGACGGATACCAGTCATGTAATCCGGTCACATTGCCTCACGCATAATGCCTTAACCGCTTCCCCGGCAGCAGATCGTAGGCTGACCGCCAGCCGGGCAGGCTGGCGATGCGGGCGAGCCAGGCGTGCACGGCAGGATGGCTCGCGGCCCAATCATAGCCGGTCTCGTCGCTCGGATAGGACAGATAGGCGATCATCGAGAGGTCGGCGACGCTCGCCCGCGCGCCGATCGCGAAGGGCTGCCGTTGCAGGTGCTGCTCCA
>Ga0302319_10025120_pt1 | contig 10562 bp, 11 predicted proteins | sample Bog_T0_2_FD_203319 | JGI IMG/M metagenome (GOLD analysis project Ga0302319, IMG submission 203319) | Peat permafrost microbial communities from Stordalen Mire near Abisko, Sweden - Bog_T0_2 | ecosystem: Environmental > Terrestrial > Soil > Wetlands > Peat | place: Sweden: Abisko, Stordalen Mire... | reverse complement strand
GCACGGCCTCGGCGTTTCCCATCTATGAGCAGCGCAAGCGCATCTGCGATCTTGGCTACCTGCGGGAGCCCTACGCCGATGGCGCGAACAAGATTGCCTACCGCTGCTCGGCGGAGCCGGTTGAGAATTACCTGGCCAAGGGTGGAAAGATTGAAGACACCGTGGGACGCAAATGCCTGTGCAACGCCCTGATGGCCAATATCGGGCATCCGCAGACGCGAAAAGGGGATGCGGTTGAGTTGCCCCTGATCACAACCGGCGACGATCTGAACACCGTCGCGCAGTTCCTGATGCCGGGGCAGGAGAGCTATAGCGCTGTGGATGTCGTGGAGACCCTGCTGAGCCTGGTCGATGAGGAGCAAGAAGCTGCCGAGCCGGTGCTTTCGGCGGCGCAGTTGCTGGGTATTCATTCCGTGTTGGCCACGGCCTGATCGGCATCGCTTCCTTAATCCGCACTATCATTCCTTCCCAAATTTCCATTCATAATACGTTGATTTTTCCCGTCAGGGTCTGGGCTGGTATGGTCAGAAAGGCGTTTTGTTTTTTTGCCCAAAACACTTCAATGAACCCACCTTAGGACCCCTCGTGCATGTGGAAGCGCTGGCGAATCCGGATACTTCTGTTTCTGGCCGTGCTCGGCCCCGGATTTATTACCGCCAACGTCGATAACGACTCGGGGGGAATCCTCACCTACTCGCAGGCTGGCGCGCAGTACGGCTACACGCTGTTGTGGACCATGATTCCGATCACGATCGCGCTGATCGTGGTGCAGGAGATGTGCGCGCGCATGGGCGTGGTCACCGGCAAAGGCCTGAGCGACCTGATCCGCGAAGAGTTCGGCCTGCGGCTGACGTTCATCCTCATGTTGCTGCTGGTCGTCGTCAACTATACAAATGTCGTGACTGAATTCATCGGCATCGCCGGCTCGCTGCACCTGTTTCATGTGACCAAGTTCATCTCCGTGCCGCTGTGCGCGGCGCTGGTCTGGTTCATGGTGGTGAAGGGCAACTATAAAAGCATTGAGAAGATCTTCCTGCTCGCATCGGTGGTTTACATCGCCTACATTTTTACCGGCGTGCTTTCGCAGCCCAGTTGGCATGACGCGCTGCTGGCTACAGTCAAATTGCCTTCCCGATCCGTATGGTCCGACAAGGCATATATCTATATGGCCATTGGCATCGTCGGCACCACCATTGCGCCGTGGATGCAGTTTTATCTTCAGTCGTCGATCGTGGAGAAGGGCATTCCGGTAAAGGATTACGGGGCCTCGCGGCTAGACGTGATCGTGGGCAGTTTTTTTACCGATATCGTTGCGTGGTTTATAGTGGTGGCCTGCGCGGCCACGCTTTATGTGCACGGCATGGGCGCCATTCAAGTAGCTGCCGACGCAGCTGAGGCCATGCGTCCGCTGGCCGGCGACTACGCATTCATTCTCTTCGCTTTCGGGCTCTTCAATGCGTCGTTGTTTGCCGCGTCGATTCTGCCAATCTCGACCGCTTACACGGTCTGCGAGGGCCTGGGCGTAGAATCCGGAGTGGACAAGAGCTGGAAAGAAGCGCCGTTCTTCTACTGGCTCTACACATTGCTGATTGCCGGTGGCGCGCTCACCGTGCTTCTGCTTCCAGACGCCCAACTGATCAACGTAGCCATTCTTTCGCAGGTTTTGAACGGCGTGCTGCTGCCGGTGGTGATCATTCTCATGCTACTGCTCATCAACCGCCAGGACCTGATGGGTACGCACAAGAACTCGCGCCTGTGGAATGTGATCGCGTGGGGAACCAGCATTATTGTCATCGGCATGACGATGGTGATGCTGTGGGGGTTGATGCCGGGGCATTGACCACCTGCGGCGGGGCCGGCGGCAGTCGGCGTGGCGGGGATTCGGATGAAATTGCATAATGGCGACGCGTCGATTGTTGAGATTGAGAAGCTGCGAGACTATTGTCTGAGCCCAGCGCATCCTCGCGGGCGGCACAAGGCGCGCGTGTTTAAGGCCCTTCTGGAGATGACCGCCGCCGACGCCGAGGAGTTTCGCAACGCACTGATGAAAGCTGCAAAGAATAAGGATGCGACACTTGGAATCTCCGATCAATAGGGGTTCGATACACCATTGATTTTGAACTGTCTCGGGGCGACCGCACAGCCGCCATTCGGAGTTGCTGGATCGTCAAAAGCGGCGAAATTTTTCCACGGTTTGTTACTTGCTTTATTCTCTAGTTAGAATGATTGGTGAGGGTAACATGGAACTTCTATCCGAGGTAGCTGTCCTCAAGGATTTGCCCGAAAAAGGGCTCGTTCGTGGTCAGGTTGGAACCGTTGTCGAATTGCTCGCTCCCTCCGTGGTCGAAGTGGAGTTCGCAGACGATGAAGGGCGCACCTACGCCATGGCGGCGTTGCGGTCCGAGGAGTTGATCCGCCTTCATCACCAGCCATACGAACGGGTGGCCTGAGTCACATGGATCAGGAGTTCCTTGGAGATTCATACGATTTGGTAAAGCGATTCTGGGCGGAAAATCTCTCTTCAATAGCGACAATTTATGCGGACGAGCGATTTATACCGGAGGAAATTCGCCATGCTTACACTCGAATGACACGAATCCCACTATTTCATAAATCTATACCGCATCCGTTCGCTATATTCCTTGACCCCTGCACAGGAATTCCGCGTTTAAAGAATCGCGCTCGGAGGCCAACGAAAAAGTACGCACCATTGCCGTTCATCATCGAAGTATTCGAGCAGCACCACCCGGAATTTCTGGTCTGTTTCGACCAGAGCTTTGGTCGAAACGATGACAAAGAAGCATGTATGGAAGAGAAGCGGGGAGAACTGTTTTCTAAAGGACTACACACCTTTTATTTCACGTCTCACGCAAATTTTCTCTTCGTCTCCGAATCGCCTGAGATCATTTCTTCGATCAAGAAACTTCTACTTGAGCTTGGAATACCACACACAAGATTTAAACCTAATGAGCAGTATGAGCAGTCTAGGTGACGCTCCGATTCATGCGGCGCACTACAGATACTACGCAGGTCACCGCCAATCGCTTGAGTTGAATCCGCCCAGCAGGAATCTGCGCGAGATCATACTGAGCCTGCTGCGTGATCCAGCTTTGCGCGCTGCCGCCGAAAACCTGCGAGATCCGAATGGCCATCTCCGGAGAGATGCCGCGTTTGCCGTTGACCAACTCAGAAAGAGTAGTGCGCGTTACGCCCAGCGCTTCTGCCGCTCTGGTGATGGTGAGGCCGAGCGGTTCGATGCATTCGCTGAGAACAACAGTGCCGGGATGCGGCGGATTCTTCATCGGCATGGGGAAATCTCCTTAGTGGTAGTCGAGATAATCGACATCAATCGCGTTGCCGTCACCAAATCGAAAGATCACGCGCCAGTTGGCCCGTACTGTTACAGCCCAAAATCCTCGCAGAGTTCCCTTGAGGGCATGAAGTTTGAACCCCGGAAGATTCAGATCCTCGACAAAATTAGCTGCATCCAGGCGCGCAAGAATATTTCGCAACTTGGGCAATTGTTCCGCCATCACACCGCGCGGATCGCCCTCCTCGTAGAGGCGTTTCAGCCCCTTGTGCCGGAAGGATTCAACCATGAACAAGTGTAATGCGTAACGTAACGCCAGTCAAGATAGGCTTCCGGCGCTGTCACGAGTCCACGCCTTACGGTGTTAGCCTCGATGTACTCCACACAGTTGAGGGATTTCTCTTTGGTTGCGATCTGGCTTTCATTGAAGCCGCGCATCCACACATCGTGCTTGCTCTTGAGGCGGAAGGAGAAGCCGCCTTTGATGAACTGCATGGCTTTCTCAAGTGAGAACTCCGGGGCGGGTGTAATCAGCGCATGGACATGATCGGGCATGATGACGAACGCATGAAGCAGGAACTTTCCCTGGTTGCGATAGTCGAGGAGCGTTTGTTGAAGTACCTCCGCCGTGGCCGTCACCTGAAACAGGCTGCGGCGTTGGGCCGTGATGGCCGTTACGAAATAAGTGCGTGTTTCCTGGGGCGCAAGCCGCATGCGTAGCAGTGCAATCCAAGGGCCCGCGGCTAAAGCGGCATTTTTTCGAAGGCCCCTGCTCCCTCCGTTAACCGAGCGGCTCGAGATCGTATGCGGAACGGATCGAGATTATTTCTAAGGCATGTTTCAAAAATGGCCAGGTAGGTTTGACCTGCATCCCGCAGGGCTTAAAACCCCAATTATTTTGCGCTCTCTCGGCACGAGTAAACTCGTGCCCTGACACAAAGCGGATTCTTGAAACATCACATCCAGCGAAATGCGTCTTTAAGCAATTTGTGGTTTTTTGGCGACGGCCAGCATGGTTTGGAACTGGGGGCCTTCGGGTTCTTTGTCTACTACGGATGTTTCTATCTCTGCGAAGCCGGATTTTTGGAGCATGGATTCGAGTTCCGATTCGGTGAAGCCTAGCCACTCGTCGGCGTAGATTTCTCTTGCCTCTTCGTATCGGTGCTTTACCAGATCGAGAATTACTACGCGGCCGTTGGGGACGAGGATTCTGTAGGCTTCTTCGAGGGCGCGGTCGGGGTGCAGGGCGTGGTGGAGAGATTGGGAGAAGAAGGCAAGCTCGACTTCGCAGTCTGCGATGGGGAGCTCTTCCATGTCGCCTTGTCGGAACTCGACATTTTTTACGCCGTTCTTCTGGGCCTGGTCGCGGCCTACTTCGATCATCTTTGCTGAGGAGTCGACGGCGATTACTCGTGTCGCGCGTTGAGAGAGAAGAAGAGAAAAACTCCCTTCGCCTGCGCCGAGGTCGGCGATGGTGAGCGGGGGCATTAAGCGGAGCAGGGCTTCGGCCATGGACTTCCAGGATTTGCCGGGGACGTAGTTTTTGCCCAGGCGGCCGGCTACGGAGTCGAAGAAGGCGCGGGTCTTGTCTTGCCGCTTGCGCAGCACGCGGCGGCGGGCGGATTGGTCGGCTTGGGCTTCGGGGATCTCCAGCTCCGCGCCTGAAATAATTTCATCCAAAAGGCTGTTGCCCGCGGGGCCTTCTGCCGATAACAGACGATACATATTGCTTTTGCCTGTTCGGCGATCTTCGATGAGGCCGGCCTGTTTTAGCTGTCCGAGGTGGGTGGAGATGGTGCTTTGGCCCATGCCGAGGATTTCTTGAAGCTCAGCCACGGAGAGTCCTTCTCCCTTTAATAGCAATAAGATACGGAGCCGGTTGGGGTCGGCTACTACGCGGAGAATTTTTACGATTGACGGCATGGGTCGGTTTCTGAGATTATATCAACATATCGCGATATGTCGATATGATAGTTTTGAGGTTAGGGTTAGTGGGTGTAGGTTCGTGGTCTCCCCGGTCCCCAAATGCGAGGGACAGGGGGCACCCAGAATATTTGGATCAGCGAGTCAGCGGGTTAGCAAGTCAGCGAGTCAGCGCGGAGATGTTGGGATCGCGCTGAATGTTTGGAAATTGGATAAAACTTTGAAAAGAAATTGAGGAGAGAAAATTTTATGGCGAGTTCGACTCTGGAAGTAACCGAACTGAAGTACAAAGTGGCCGATATGGCGCTGGCCGATTGGGGCCGCAAAGAAATCACCATCGCCGAGCATGAGATGCCGGGTCTGGTGTCGATTCGCAACAAGTATGCGGCAGCCAAGCCGCTGGCAGGCGTGCGCATTACCGGGTCGCTGCATATGACGATCCAGACCGCCGTGCTGATTGAGACGCTGGTGAGCCTGGGCGCGGAGGTTCGCTGGGCGAGCTGCAATATCTTTTCGACGCAGGACCATGCGGCGGCGGCGATTGCCGCATCCGGCGTGCCGGTGTTTGCCTGGAAGGGTGAGTCGCTGGAAGAGTACTGGTGGTGCACGTACGAGGCACTGAAGCATGAGGGCGGGCTGGGGCCGCAACTCGTAGTCGACGACGGCGGCGATGTGACGCTGCTGATTCATAAAGGATACGAACTCGAGAACGGCGACAAGTGGGTGGACAGCCCTTCGGAGAGCCATGAAGAGTCTGTCATCAAGGACCTGCTGAAGAAGGTGTATCAGGAAGATCCGCAGCACTGGCACAAGGTGGCCAAGGCGTGGCGCGGCGTTTCAGAAGAGACGACGACGGGCGTGCATCGGCTCTACAAGATGATGGAGCAGGGCAAGCTGCTGGTGCCGGCGATCAATGTGAATGACTCGGTAACGAAGTCGAAATTCGACAACCTATATGGATGCCGCGAGTCGCTGGCCGACGGCATCAAGCGCGCGACGGACGTAATGGTTGCGGGCAAAGTGGCTGTGATCTGCGGCTACGGCGACGTGGGCAAGGGCTGCGCGCATTCGCTACGCGGCATGGGCGCGCGTTGCATTGTTACCGAGATCGATCCGATCAATGCGCTGCAGGCGGCGATGGAAGGCTTCGAGGTTACCACTATCGAGGACACGCTGGGCCGCGGCGACATTTACGTTACCACCACCGGCAATGTGGACATTATCACCTACGAGCACATGGCGAAGATGAAGGACCAGGCGATCGTTTGCAACATCGGTCACTTCGACAACGAGATCCAGATGGACAAGCTGAACACGGCCAAGGGCGTGACCAAGCTGAACATCAAACCGCAGGTGGACTTCTACTCATTTCCTGATGGGCATGGGATCTTCGTTCTCGCCGAGGGTCGGCTGGTGAACTTGGGCTGCGCCACCGGGCACCCGAGCTTTGTGATGAGCAACAGCTTTGCCAACCAGACGCTGGCGCAGCTTGACCTGTGGGCCAACAAGGACACCTATAAGGTTGGTGTGTACGTGCTACCCAAGAAGCTGGACGAAGAAGTGGCGCGACTGCATCTTGAAAAGATCGGCGTGAAGCTGACGACGCTGACACCGAAGCAGGCCGAATATCTCGGCGTTGCGGTGGAAGGGCCGTACAAGGCTGAGAATTATCGGTACTAGCTTTCAGCTGTCAGTAACAACATACGATGCCCATCCTTTCGTTTTGCTTTTGGCGGAGGGGTGGGCAGAGTTGTAAGCGAATCGGATAGAGTAAGAAATCAATATGCCTTTGCCAAATTTTTCCTTCGAATTGTTTCCGCCGCGTACGCCTGAGGGCGCGGCGAAGCTGCCTGCCGTGATTGCTCAGCTTGCCAAAGCCGGGCCGGATTATTTTTCCGTTACGCATGGCGCTGGCGGGTCCGGGCAGGACGGGACATATGAAACGCTGCTGGCGGTGGTGAAACATGCCGGTGTTGAGGCGGTGCCGCACCTGACTTGCGTTGGGTCTACGCGGGAGCGGATTGCGGAGTATCTGGAGCAGTACCGCGAGGCGGGCGTGAAGCGGATTGTTGCGCTGCGCGGCGATCTGCCGGCGACGGCGATGACGGCTGCTGGACCGGGAAGCGCGGCTGCGCCGGGGGAGTTTCATTATGCGAATGAGTTGGTGAGCTTCATCCGCGAGACGCATGGGGATCATTTCGAGATTGAAGTGGCTGCGTATCCTGAGATGCATCCGCAGGCGCCGAGCCCGGCGGTGGACTTTGAGAATTTCCGCCGCAAGGTGGATGCCGGGGCCGATGGTGCGCTGACGCAGCTCTTTTACAATGCCGACGCGTATTTTGATTTTCTGAACCGGTGCGCGCGGGCGGATATTACGATTCCCATTGTGCCGGGCATCATGCCGATTACTGGTTTTGCGAATACAGTGCGCTTTTGCAAGAATTGCGGAGCGGACCTGCCACAGTGGGTGAAGCTGCGGCTTGAAGAGTTGCAGGACGATAAAGCGGCGCTGCTCGACTTCGGGCTGGAGGTTGTAACCCGGCTCTGCGAGACGCTGATGAAAAGCGGCGCGCCGGGACTGCATTTTTATACGATCAATCAGTCTGAGCCTACGTTGAGGCTGCTGGCCAATCTTGAGCTGCCGGTTCGGGCGTAAAGCGGAATTTCAAGATTTTCGGGTTAGGTGTTTACATACCCAGATGAGAGCAGTGGTGTCCCACCCATGAATCAAGAGCGATTCATGGATGGTGCACCCAGCGTGTTTCATAAAGCCACGAGCACCAAACAAGACATCCCTCAGGGGCTAAAGCCCGATCAAATTCGGCCCTTTTTCGGCACGGCTGAAGCCGTGCCCTTTCAAAGCCCAATGCATGCAAGTTTATCTAGTGTTGAAGACTGCGCAATGCAGTCCCTTCATGTATTCATAGCGTTCTCTCCATTACCGAGGCGAGGCGCTGCGAGAGCCTGCCGCGGAAGATTTCCGTGGGCAGGTAAGCTCTACGCTCGCCACACAGCGGGCAGAGAGCCACGATCCAGGTGTCGGGCATGGTGCCGATGGGCGCTGGAATGTTTTCCTGGCAGCGCTTGCAGGCCACCGTGAAATCGCAGATTCGAGGCTGTGGGATGTTGAACACTTAGCCAGTATAGGCGAATAAAAGGCGAATCTTATCCACAATTTTGACCGTTCCTGTGAACTTCAGAAATCGATAAATCCACGTGTGCAGAAGCCAATGTGCAGGGCATGGCCAGGGTGAGTTAGCATCGATGTGACCCGGCCTCGCCGGTATCTAAACTGACCTAAATATGGAGAGTAGATATATGACAAAAAAAATTTTGAAACTGATCGCTGGATTGAGCTTTGCGACGACGCTGTGCTCGGCGCAAACGCTGCCCTCGAAGTGGGAGGATCTGACCTCGGCCGATTTCGTGAAGGCGATTCAAAAAGCGGACGGAGTTTGCATTCTGCCCATGGGCAGCCTGGAGAAGTTTGGTCCGTCGGCGCCTGTGGGAACCAACCTGTATCTGGCGCGGGCGGTTGCCGAGGAGGCGGCGAAGAAGGAGTACGCGGTAATTTATCCGTCGTATTTTGTCGCCGAGACTTCGAACACCAGCAACCTGCCGGGAACGATCCACTACAGCCTGAAGACGCAGATGGATTTTTTGACGGAGACGGTTGGCGAGATGGCGCGCAATGGCTGCCGGAAGATCATTCTGGCCAACGGCCACTCAAGCAATTCTGGGCTGATCAATTTGTTCATCTCCGACCTTGCGGATACGCCCCATAAGTATTCCGTGTATTCGATTTATCCGACCGGGTTTCCGGTGGCGGGTCCGACGCTGAATCAGTTGCCGCCTGCGGCGCAGCCCTCGGCGCGCGGCGTGGACGGGCATGGCGGCGAAGAGCGTGTGGCGGCGATGCTGGCTTACTATCCGGAGTTGATCCATTTAGACCGGGCGCACGATGAGCCGACTTCGACGGGCCATGGAGTGGAAGGAACTCCTGCCGCGGTGCAGAATCCGCTGCCGCAGGGCGCGATGCGAGAGATCCCGACGGGCTACTCGGGCGATGCCGCGGGGGCGACGGCGGCTCGCGGACAGGCTCTGATGGATTGGGGAATCGACAAACTGGTGAAGTTCATCAAAGCCGTGAAGGCGGATAACGAAACAGTGAAGGTGGAAGCGGAGTTCTATCAGAAGTTCGAACATCCGGAGAATCCGAAGCCTGGGAAGTAGTGGGTTGAGGGTCGTGCTTTCCCCGGTCTCAAAATCGAGACCGGGGGCACCCATATTTTTGGTAAGTGTGGGATGGCCCGGGGGCGCCGAGGCTGTGGCTCGCTGGGCTGGTTCCCAGGAATTCCTGTGTCCCGTATGATCGAAATATCCGATCAATCCGGGAGATGAACTCCACCATGATTCTTACGCCGGCGCTGTTGGCAAGTATTGCAAGCATCAGCGGATTCGCGATTGCTCTGCCCATGACCATCGCGACCTATTATCAGGCGTTCAAAACTCGCCAGGAAGCAAACCGCGAACGCGAGGGCAGGTTGCACAGCCAGGACTGCCTGGAGTTTGTCACGATAGATGGCGACTGCGTTAACCTGGTGCCGCTTGAGACGCTGCATTCGCTGCCCAAGCCGGGCGATGTGATCCTGTTGCCGGCCGAAGGCGTCGGCGTGATGAAGAAGCATCTTCCCGGCGCGTACAGGGTCGAGTCCATCGAGCACATTTATACGCCGGTTGAGGGCAAGGGCAGCCGCCCCAGCGAGGCGCGGCTCACCAAGGCGGTGGCCAAGGTTACGTCGCTTCATGCCGACTTGACGGCCTGACCGCTCAACCGCTCTAACGCCCTTTGCGCCGCGCGAGCCGGCGGCGGAGCTGCCAGAGGGCGCTGTGCAGCAGGCTGGTCTGTTCGGCTTTGAGGGCTTTGTACGAGCGCTCCACATAGACATCGAACTCCGGCGGCCAGCCGATGGTGGAGCGGCGCTCAGTGTAATCGCCCTCGGCCCACTTGGCGAGAACGGCTTTGTAACCCACGACGTGGGTCACGAAGTCGAGCAGGCAGCGGGGCATCTGCTCCTCGACGATGAGGTGTGCCTTCTCAATGATGATTTTTTCGCGGACGTCGTTGAGCGGCATGAAGATGGTTTTCATCCACAGCATCCAATCCTTCATCTCGGCGTCGGTGATGGGATAGCTTTGCGTCTTGCCCATGCGGGTCAGGAGTGAGCGGTAGGCGATGTTGCCGGCCTGGGAGGCGACGTAGAGCGGGCCGTAGAACTCGTTGAGGCGCTCGTTGACCAGGCGGAGACGGTCGGCGCGGCGGGCCATC
>Ga0302319_10025118_pt1 | contig 10562 bp, 7 predicted proteins | sample Bog_T0_2_FD_203319 | JGI IMG/M metagenome (GOLD analysis project Ga0302319, IMG submission 203319) | Peat permafrost microbial communities from Stordalen Mire near Abisko, Sweden - Bog_T0_2 | ecosystem: Environmental > Terrestrial > Soil > Wetlands > Peat | place: Sweden: Abisko, Stordalen Mire... | reverse complement strand
CGTCCGTCGCAAACACCAGCGACTTACTTCAAACGACCCTATCGAAACTGTCCCGGCAGAACATCCTGCCACAGGACACCCTCGTCGCGCCGGGACAGTCCCGATAGGGACCTAACGTTTATCGGGACAAATCTGCGGATGCACCTAAGTCCGAGACGGAGCTGGCCCTTCGTTCCTGCCGCGCTCAAGCGCCAGAGTTCGCATCTTGCTCCATTCTGTCAAGCAGAATCTCTGCAAAGCCATGGCCTACGAGGCTCTCCCTGAAGATGCCCACACAGTCCTCTGGAACTCCCAGCCAGAAGAGATTGCGCGCACGTGTAAGTGCCACATAGCCGATTCTTCCTATCTCCGTGTTGGTCCCTGATGTCAGGGCCTCGATGTGTTCCTTGTCAGCGAGGTACAGGACAGCATCGAGGCTTTCTCCCTTGACCCCGTGGACAGTCTCCACTCTGAGACCCGGCTGAATTATGGACCCCTCGCTAGTGGTGTCGACAAAAGGAGCGTTCGGAAGCGCAGTCTTCTTTAGTCGCGACCCCAGATTGTTAACCGGGCGGAGCCCGGGCTTCGCTTGCAGGCGGGCCATGAGGCCCTTCACTCTTTTCACCATCTCTGGGTGCCAGCAAACGTCTGCAATCAGCGTCGCAGGGGGCAATCCGGACTTGCCATCGCGGGTGAACTCCCAAATTTCCCTTCTGGCTATCCGAATCTCTGGAGGAGGGGAAGACTGGATCAGTTGCGCATAAAGGTTCTCCGGGGGGTTCTTGAGCAACAAGGTGATGCATCCGGCGACGGTGCGGAAAGCCTCCAGATAATCCTTTGCGGAATCACGGGCGATTGCTGCTGACGCTAGCAGCTTCGTGAGGCCCTGTCCGTAGTCTGCGCCGTAGTTCCCGAGCTCTCGCTTTCGCTTGGTTGCCCTACAAACAATCGCGGATTTCTCCAAGAGCATTCCGCCCGACTTCAAGGTTTCCTGAAACAACAAGATAAGCCGAGAGCGCTCTGTCGGCTTATAGGCGATGAAGAAGGCACCGCTGGCCGATTCCGGCGTCTTGCGGTGAGCCGTGCCGGACAGCCCGGACAGGCTTTTGGCAACCTTAACGATCGCCGGAACCGACCTGAAATTGGTCGTCAAATGCTTTGCCCGAGTGCCCTCCTTACTCTCGTATGCACGGAGATATGCGCCGTCGGCGCCGCAGAAACCAAATATTGCTTGGTTTGGATCTCCGATAAGCGTTATTTGGGCTCCCGCCCTTGCGAGTTGGCGCAGGATCGCCAGATGCATCGATCCCACATCTTGCGCCTCGTCCACGATTATGTGTGGGTAGCGGCGAACCAAGGCGGAAAGGATGTTGGTCTCCCGCTTGAGGGTCAGGTATGTCCAATACCTTCCGGTTGAGTGGGTGTACGCTCCCACCTTTCCCAACCTCTCAGTCACTGCACGGCCGTCGGGAATTGGAATCGAAGCTTCAAAAAAGCGATAGCAAAAGCGAAGGTCGCCATCGGAGAGGCAAACGTCGACATCCTTGATGTCTTTGGGTTGCACCGGAAAAGGTTTCCCTGAGGCAGGGTTCGCCCAGTACTTATATTTTTTGTTTTCGAGAAACTGCTCACCCCCAAAAACCAAGAACGGAAGCCCGTCGCATCCCATCGTACGGCCGCCGTGCGGTCGAAGTATATTGGTCGTGATGAAGCCGTCAAATGTATCAATGCAGATGCGGGTCGATGGCCGAGCGGCGCCGCTAGGGTCGGGCTGGCTTAGGTAGGACCTATTAAATACCTCGACGGCAATATTCGAGAATGACAACAGCGCGACATGGCCGCGGCTCATGCGGATTCTCTTGCGGACCTCGGCAAGACGGAGCACTGCTGCCAATGTCTTACCGCTCCCAGCACAGGCGACGACACACAGCGGGCCTAGCGGCGCCCCGATTATTTCGATCTGTTGGGGCGAGGGATCAATCACGTCTCGACCTGCGTTCCCTGGCAAGCGTGCGCCACGGCCATTTTTATGTAATCAGGAACGTGACACTTGGCGCCATTCTCCATAAATGCCTGAGCAAGAGCCTGACCGAACCGTCCCTTCTGGACGTTGTTGTTTGGGCGCTCGAACATCCCGCAAAACAGTGCTTTGGCTTTAGACGTATTATCTGGAGCTGCCGCAACTTGTTCTTCGACCTTTGCGCCAATCCTGGGGTGCAGTTCTTTCAGAGTCTTTATCATCAAGTCCCGGTTCTCTTGAAATAAGGCAAGATCGTATTCAAAGGTCTTCTTCCCATGAAAAACTTGGACCAATTTGTCCTGTGCCTTCAGCATCGCTGTAGTGTTGTCGGATACCTGCACTGTGTCGTCGAGCGACGGGTAGGAGGCCCCGGAGGCGTCCGCGACATCCGATTTGGAATCGGCGTCGGTGATGAGTGCTACTGGGATTTTGATAGATTTCTCGCCAAACAGTGGGACGAAACAGTCGAAATTGAGCCCCTCCACGCTGATGAGGCTCACGCCGTGGTACCTGAGGTCGCAACCGCACTTCTGAGCTAAGACGCTAACGAGAGCGAGTTCCGCCGCTCCTTCGACAAAAATTACCCGGCGCGCAAAGAAGAGTTCGGCCCGCGTGACGTCTAGGTACCGCTCAAGCTTTTCCTGCTTCCCGTCGCGAAAGGGGACCGAGCGCGGGGAGAAACAGTTCACGCCCTTTTCAGTCTCAAAAAGGCAGATCAGCGATTTAAGTTTGGCAATGCTCGCGAAATGCGGCGAGTGGCTTGTAACGAAAACCTGAACGGGGCGGCCTTGGGTGCTGTTTTGGCCGCCGAGTGGCTCTGTTTCCTCCTTGCCCACTTCGGCTCTCCCCTCTGCGGCTTGGGCACCCATCTTCTCTGCTGTGATCGTTTCTAGATATCGAAGAAGTACTGCCTGCAACTGCGGATGCAGGTGTGCCTCAGGTTCCTCCACGATAAGGCCCCTGAAACTTGGCTCTGGATTTTTCGATAGCTCACTCAGGACAACCGCCATAAAAATTAGATTGTTGAATCCCAGGCCGTTTCGCTCGATGTCGAAGGAGTCCACTGTCAAGGAGAGCCTGGAGGTCAGCCTTTGGAAGTCACTCGCGCTCAGGCCGACTTCCAAGGATTGGGAAAGTTGTTGGCCAAGCATTGAGGTGTGACGAACCCTGATTGCCGCCTCGGTGTCGACAATAGGACTATGCGTCTTAAGTTCTTTGTCGAATGCTTTGAGCACTTCGTTGATTTTGCGTCGCCCTGATTCGTCTGCAAGGAGGCGAACCAGCCCTGCGAGCTTGCTTGATCGGCTAGGGCGGAGGCCAAGGGAAGCGTCGCGCAGCGGGGGAAGGTAAACCCCGCGGAGATTCTCCATCATTTCAGAGTTAAAGCTGTTCTCTTCATGTGGCCCACACCAACGCTTAATTTTCAACCTTCCTGAGCTTTCATCCGGGTCAGAATACCTAATATGGATTTGCGCCTCAAGCTGGGTAGATATATTCGGGACGAGCGCGTGTAGGAAATCTGCTTCGTCGTCTGCGTCCAATCCGCGGAAAGTGTAGTCAAATTGAATTAGCCCCGTAGGCGCCCCATTCTTGGGGCTGTGAATGTCTTCATCAAATAGCCTTAGGGGGATTTCGTCTTGGCCCGACAAGAGAGCTCGCAGGCTGTCAATAATGGCGGTTTTCCCTACATTATTTGGACCGACAATCACGTTCAGGCCTGGGCTGAAGGTGAGGGACACCTTTTGCAACTTTCGGAAGTTGCTGATCGTTAGCTCGGCTAGATACATTAAGCCTCCTCGGACTGTGTTTCGATGGTCGGCTGCTTGGAAGTATACCGGGATGCCCGTTCTGAAGGTTCAGTACCGGGAAGTCTTAGTGCTGTATCTGGAGCGCCCCGCGACGCAACTGTGCGCGGTGGGATGGTCTTGGGCGGGGCGCTTCGGATACAGCGACTTGAAGGAAGCCGCCCTCATGGAAGGCTATGTACTTTGAATGGGTCTGAGCGGGTGCGGAGGGATCAGGAACAGACTGAGTTGGGTAGGATCCGGTGGCTTGAAGGCTGGATGGAGCGGCGCGGTGGCTCGCAGAGACCTGATGTGGAGGCTGGAACGACTGGCATCCGAGGGGTTTTGGTCAAATGAGACAAGGGTTCCCCGTACGCGCCGAAGCACGAGTAGAAGCCGAGGGTGGAAACAGAGGTTCAAGCGGCGCACCGGTCTGGTTGAGGTGGAGAGCGGAGCAGGAGTTGGGCGGCAGAGAGGCGTTCAACAACACGGATAGTTCCGCCGCAGACTGGACAGCTCCAAAGCGAGTGAGTCTCTTCGGTAGGCGGCTGTGCTGCTGAAGGGGTGCTCTGCCCTGCACCGCCGAGTAGTTGCAGGCACAGCGGCAACAGCGCAGCGCGGTTCCGGTTGGCGAGGAATCCGAAGTTGCGGATGCGCACGAAGCCGGGCGGCAGCAGATGGAGCAGGAAGCGGCGCAGAAACTCATCGACATCCAGAGTCATGAGCCGTTTCCTGTTGCCGTGCGCGGAATCGCGCCAGCGGAAGGTGACGTTGCCTTCAGAGAGTGCGACCAGCCTGGAGTTGGAGATGGCGACGCGATGGGTGTAGGCGCCGAGATAGCGCAGCACATGTTCCGGTCCGCCGAAGGGCCGCTTGGAGTAGACGACCCAGTCGTGGCGGAACAGCACTCGCAGCCAGGCGGCGAAGGCGCGTGGTTCGGCAAGGTGCGCCAGGCTGCCGTGGAACTGAAGCTCGCCACGATGGAAGGCGTTGCGAAGTCCAGCGACGAACTTGCCGCGGAAGACGCGGCTGAGCACGCCGATGGGAAGGAAGAAGGAGCGCCGGGCCGAGATCCAGCTTGAATGATCCGGAGCGAGGCCGCCGGCGGCCAGTACACAGTGGATGTGCGGATGAAACTGCAAGCGCTGATTCCAGCTATGGAGCACGCTGAAGAAACCGATCTCGGCGCCAAGATGGCGGGGATCGCGGGCGACTTCCAGCAGGGTCTCAGCACTTGAGTGAAAGAGCAGGTTGTAGATGAGCCGCTTGTTCTGCAGTGCGAGCGGGGCCAGTTCCCGCGGCAGAGTGAACACGGCATGGACGTAGCGTGTGGGCAGTAGTTCCCGCTCGCGCGCCTGGAGCCAGCGTAGGCGTGCGTTGCCCTGGCAACGCGGGCAATGCCTGTTGCGGCATGAGTTGTAGGAGATCCTGGTCGTATGTCCGCAGCCGGTACAGCGGTCGCGATGCCCACCCAGCGCGGCGGTGCGGCAGCGCACGATGGCCAGCAGCACCTTCCGGTGTTGCCAGTTGATCCACCTGCGGCTATGTTCGATAAATGCCTGTCCCGCACAGCGAACAATATCGGCCATCTCCACGAGAGGCCGGCTTTTCAACTGTGCTTCTGTCCTCCTTGTGAAGAGAACGTCAGTGCATCGAGCGGGCTGGCGGTCGCGCTCAGGTGCCGTTGGGACAGATGCAGATAGATGGTTGTTACTTCGAGGTCGCGATGACCGAGCAATATCTGGATGGTGCGCAGATCGGCGCCGGCTTCAAGAAGATGTGTGGCGAAGCAATGTCTTAAAGTGTGCGGGTGGATGCGTCTGTTATCGAGGCCGGCGCGTTCAGCGGCGATCTGACAGGCAGACCAGAGGACCTTGGTGGTGACAGGGTAACTTGCCGTGTGCCAGCGGTTGCCGGGAAAGAGCCACTCCTTCGGCTTGCGCCGTAGTCCGCGCCAGTATGTCCGTAGTTCTTCGAGCAGCTTCGGGCTGAGCATGACGTCGCGATCCTTGCCGCCCTTGCCCTCTCGGATGTGAACCACCATCCGCTGGCTGTCGATGTCGCTGACCTTCAGGCGGGCCGCTTCTGCGCGGCGGGCGCCGGTGGCATAAAGCGTCATCAGCAGGATGCGATGAAAGGGTGTATCCGCGGCTTCAATCAGCCGCGCAACTTCGTCCTGACTGAGTACCCCGGGAAGATGACGCACCTTCTTCGGGTAGGGCGTCTCGGCAATGCTCCAGCCGCGCTTCAACACGTGAATGTAGAAGAAGCGCAGCGACGCCAGCCGCAGGATGACGGTGTTGGGGCTGAACTTGAACTGGGTGAACAAAGCTGCCTGATACTTGCGTATATCTTCTGGACCAAGCTGATCGGGCTGGCGATGAAAGAATTGGCTGAAGTGCTCAACACCGTGCAGGTATGTGCGGATGGTGGTAGCGGCGAAGTTGCGGCGGTGCAACTCCTCAATCATGAGCTGACGTAGATGGTTCACAGAGAATCCTCCTTCTCTGTGTCCCAAGCTATCCCGGCAGCCGCAAATGCCGGTTCAGCCGCACGCGAATGCGTCCGCCGCCGCAGCGGCTTCGTTCAAGTGCCCCAGTGTCCGCCGATCCACTTCCGCATGGTCTTCGGTTGACGGTAACAGGCCTTAGCACTTATTGAGACGGCCGGTCAAAGCTGGCTAACTCCCATGCCGCTCCCAAAAAACCGATACTCTTAGCGCAGTTTTCGGACTCCGGCAATGCCCTTTCAAAGCACGCAGCGCTCCAGTCCAGCAGACGAACTCATTGAAAAGTTGAAAAGGCCCGGACTGCAAAGTCCGGGCCTTTTCATAGTTCAACGCCGACGCAGCAAGCGCAGGCGGCAAGTGAGTATCAGCGCACCACCCCGAAGGTGAGAATCGTCGTGTGCGTAATGCCTCCGCCGGTGCCCGTGATGGTAATCGGGAAGGTGCCGGTGGGGGCGGTTCTGGATACGGTCAGGGTGAAATGCGACGTGCCGGAACCCGTGATGGAGGTGGGGCTGAAGATCCCGGTCACACCTGTGGGCACGCCCGTAGCAGACAAGGCAACCGCCGAGTCAAAGCCGCCGGAGACAGCGATGGTCACGACCGCAAAGCCGCTTTGGCCCCGGGCCAGAGATCCAGAAGTGGGCGAGACGGCGATGGTGAAGGCGCCAACCGTCGGCCCGGTTACGGTGAGCGATACAGTCGCCGTCTGCGTGACTCCGCCGCCGGTACCCGTGATCGTGATGGTGTAGGTGCCGGCCGCGGTGGTTGAGGCCACTGCTATGGTCAACGTGGACGTGCCGGAACCCGGAGCCGCAATCGACGTGGCGCTGAGGCTGAGGGTAACACCGGCCGGCTGGCCGCTCGCAGTCAAGGTGACCGCCGAGTCGAACCCGCCAAGTGCGCTGGTTGTGATGGTGGAAGCGCCGCTGCCGCCCTGCACTATGGAGACAGAAGCAGGCGAGGCGGAGAGGGTGAAGGTGGGAGACGTCGCCGTTGGAGCCAGGGCGTTGATCAGGCCGGTCCCGTTCGGACTGCCCCAGCCGGTCACCAGATCGTAGCCGGTTACTGCCGAAAAGCTCCCGGATGTGCCACTGGTGATGTCGTGGAAGTCCGTGCCATAAGCGGACGTCACATTCTGCGCGTAGATGGTTGGGTTGAGGAAGCCGACGGTCGGTTCGCCATTCTCAGCCAACTGCTGGTTGGCCAGGGCAATGTAGCCCGCCCACATGGGCGCGGCAAAGCTGGTGCCGCCGAACTCGTTGGCCAGGCAGGCCACTTGGTTGGCACAGGTGTAGAACGTGAAATTCGCGTTTGCCGATACGTCCGGGCCGTTGCGAAGGGTCGTCGAACCCCTGTTGCTCGAGTTGATGACGCCGGAGAGCTGCTGCCACGAGGGGATAGCAATTCCGTCCGGCGAGATGCCGCCGCCGCTGTCCACCCAGGCGGTTTCCGACTTCCAAGGGCCTGCCGCGCTGGCGGTGATCAAGTCCGTTCCGCCGACCGAAACGACATGTGCATCGTCCGCCGGCCAGGCCTCATTGCTCGCCGACCAGGTGGAAGCGTCGCCTGACGCCGAAAAGAAGTTCTGGCCTTGAGCCGCCATCCTCTCGAAGAACGGGTCAAGCGTGGTCGGATCCGCCGGTGTCCAGCCCCACGAATTGCCGATGGTGGTGGGCAGCGGGCTGTGCGTTGTCATGGCGCTGATGATTGCGGTATCGGTTGATCCGACGTAGACCACAAGACTGGCCAGCCCAGGCGCCATGCCGAGGGCCTGGGTCATGTCGAGGGTCTGTTCTGTGTCGTCGCATTCGCCACCGGCTCGCGTATCCAAGCAGGATGTACTGGTCCCATCGGTGGAAAGGAGGGTAATCGGGACATTGTTGGTTTGCCCGATGTTCTTGAAATAGGTGGTCAAGTCGGCCAGATCGGTGCCCAGAAATTCGAGCAATCCGAGGTTCTGGCCAGCGCCGGTCAGGGCCGTTCCGCCGTAGTAGGCCGCGCGCATGTCGCTGCCCAAAAACGAAGCGGACGGACCGGAGCCGGTAGTGGCATGGGAGACGACATCCTTCACATCGATACCATGGGCAGCCGCGTAGTCGGTCTTCTTCTCTAACATGGGATGCGGGATGGAGTAGTTGTCCAAACCTGAGATATGCCAGAGCGGAATCGACAGGTCTGCAACCGGCTCGCGGTCGGGTGCGTAAAAGGTGCGGCTCTCCGTGGGGTGCTGATAGGTGCGCATGGTGACATGAAACGCAGCCTCAATGGCCGAAACGGGGCCTTTGATCTGCACGTCCATGCCATCGCGTGTTCCGCCAACGACCGCGAACCCTTTTGCTTGCAGGAAACTCACCACGGCGTCGTAGTCAGCCTGGGTGGGTCCAAATCTTTGGGTGAACTCCGGCACAGTGACGAAATGCCGGTAGGAGGGGCTGGTTGGATCGTAGACTTCCTGGAGAAACGAATCCAGTCCTGCCTGATCGCGCAGGGGAAGAACCACGTCAAGGTTCATGATCTGGTCTGAGGGTAGCTGACCGATGGGCTTCGCCTCGCCGGTGCGAGTCGCTTCTCGCACATGACGGGTTAAGACGGACTGCGCTTGGGAATTCGTTGTCAAAACAGTCACAATCGCGGTGATTGTGAGCAGAAACAGACTGATTTTCCGCACCATGGTTTTCTCCTTAAAGGGGGGGATCGTTTAAGGGGGTGTCCGATTGGCTTGCACGGGCCGGGCAGCCCTTGTGTCCACGTAGGGTATCACCGCCCCTGCATGAACTGCGACGGAAATTCGACATTGATTTTCGCTACAGTCAAACTTTTGGCACGTCAATCCGCTTTTCAATTGACGTAGCAACGGCCTCACCAAAGCACTCCCTCGCCAACATTCCATCGAAAATCATCCGACAGCCTGAATAAAGCCGTCCGCTGTGGGGACGGCTGCGAAGCCCCGCTGATTCCCTTTGCAGGCCAGATTCTTTGTGATATAAAACAAAAGGTATTTTCTCTATCTCCCCGGATAGAGGGCCCCACGACAACCAATCGATATCACCTTCCACGAATGGAGGATGCCATGCCCCCAGGAGCGACATTCTTGCGTCGCGCCTTTGTCGCAGCACTGCTGACAAGCGCGATCGTTGCATCTGCCGAAGAGATCACAGTTGCCGGTAATGCGACAGGCGAGGTCACGGGAGTGCCGCAACTCTCCTTCGACGGCCATGCGTTTGCCGCGACTACCTCGAATGGGATTGGATCGTTGACCGCGTCCAACTCCCTCGGCAGTTTCTCACTCGCATCCGGTTCACCCGTGACGCAATCGGGCGCCTTCATTCTGCGCCTGAATATCGAGGAACCAAGAACAGATGGACAACCCAGGTACCTGAGGGGAACTGTCTCGCCGAGCGGCAGTGGCGGCGTGTTCATCCACTTCACCCAGCCCGCGGCGAAGGTGGTATTGAGCGCAGGCGGCGTGCAGGAATCTTTTGCCATCACGTTGTCTGACGTATCCATTCAACCGGGGCAGAGCGCGCCCCTGGTCGCTGTGCTGGCCGGCTCCCAACAGTCGGACGCCTGCCCGTTGAACTTTACTGCCGCCCGCGCCATTCCATCCATTCTTCCCCAGGCCGATGGCAAGATGGTGGCGGTTCTGATCAAAACCGCGGCCACGGATCACCCCAGTTGCGGTCTCACGTGCAAGATTGATTCCGTCAGCAGCAGCGACGGCCGCGGCGATTGGCAGACGATCAAAGACCTGGCGCTCAAGGTGTGGGTCGATCGCCAAAATGACACGAATGGCCGGGTTTATACCGTCGCCGTGCGGTGCAGCGATAACGCCGGCAACACCCAAGTACGCAAAGCGCCCGTGATCGAGGCGGGCAGCCCTTCAAACAAATAGGTGACGCATGAAACGCATTCTGCTTCTGCTTGGTTTCTTCTCGTTGTTCCTGGTGAATGTTGCCGTCGCGCAAGCTCCGCTCATCACTCCGTTTGTCAATTGCGTGACGTTCGACGAAGGCCGGAACGAGTTGCAGGCCAACTTCGGCTATGTTTCTAACGCTGATTCAGACAACGACTTTGTCCCCGTCGGCGAGGACAATTTTATAAGCCCTCCTCCCTTAGATCGCGACCAGACCACGTTCTTTCAACTGGGCGTCATATTCCAAGCCTGGTCTACAACGATCATTCTGAGCCAGACGCCGTCGGTCACCTGGAATTTGCTGGGGCAGTCTGTGACGGCTTCAAACGATCCATCTAAATACTGCGCGGGTGCGGT
>Ga0302319_10025117_pt1 | contig 10563 bp, 7 predicted proteins | sample Bog_T0_2_FD_203319 | JGI IMG/M metagenome (GOLD analysis project Ga0302319, IMG submission 203319) | Peat permafrost microbial communities from Stordalen Mire near Abisko, Sweden - Bog_T0_2 | ecosystem: Environmental > Terrestrial > Soil > Wetlands > Peat | place: Sweden: Abisko, Stordalen Mire... | reverse complement strand
GGCCGCCCGCCCCCGGCCCCTTGCCGGGAACGGCGCGGGAGCCGCCGCGCTTGGATGCTGGTGGTCTGGGTCTATCAGGCCTTGACGGCCGCTTCCTCTGTTTCTTGGGCCTTCTCCATCTCCGCCTCGGCGACCTCAGCGGGCCCGCCGGCGATCTCACGGCCTTCCTTGGCGCTTTCGGCGATGACCGAGCACATCATCTTGATGGCGCGGATGGCGTCGTCGTTGCTGGGGATGGGGAACTGCACCTCGTCCGGGTCGCAGTTGGTGTCGCACAGCGCCACGATGGGGATGTGCAGGCGCTTGGCCTCGGCCACCGCGGTGCGCTCCTTGTGCGGGTCCACGATGAAGATGGCGTCGGGCAGGCGGACCAGGTTCTCGATGCCGCCCAGGTTCTTCTGCATGCGCTCCAGCTCGCGCTCCTTCACCATGACCTCCTGCTTGGGCAGGCGGTACAGCGAGCCGTCCTCCTTGCTCTTCTTCAGGGCGCGGAAGCGCAGCAGCGAGCGGCGCACGGTGGCGAAATTGGTCAGGGTGCCGCCCAGCCAGCGCTGGTTCACGTAGGGCATGCCGCAACGGGCGGCTTCCTCGGCGATGGGCAGCTGGGACTGCTTCTTGGTGCCCACGAACAGCACGCTGCCGCCCTTGGCCGTGACGCCGCGTGTGAACTCGATGGCGGCCTTCAGGCGGATGGCGGTCTTCTGCAGGTCGATGATATAGATGCCGTTGCGCTCGCCGAAGATGTACTTCGCCATCTTCGGGTTCCAGCGGCGCTTCTGGTGGCCGAAATGGACGCCGGCCTCCAGCATGGTCTTAATGGTCACTTCAATGGCCATGGTCTTGCTCCTCTTGGTTTTTCCTTGGCCGAGGGCCCTGTTCCCGGACGCGAACGCGGCCGGACCTGAACAGGGCCGGATAGGGTCCGGCCTGTGAGATTGGGCCCGGTAAGACCGGAGCCCGGAAAAAGCCTAAAAGCTTAACGCCGGGGGGAGGGAACAGGCAAGAAAAATCCCTGTTTTTCCCGCCAGGCAAAACCACCCCCGAGCCGCCTAAATGGCGGCGCCGCGACCCAGGGGCCGCGGCGCTCTTGTTTTGTAGGATCCAATCAATGGCTACGCCGCGTCCTGCCGGCCCACCCCGTTGACCGCCCGCTGCAACGACACGAAGCCTTCCGGCCGGCGCAGGAAGCTGGCCAGGTCGGCCGCGTCGGAATTCTGGAAATCCTCCACCAGCGCCAGCAGCAGCGCCGGCAATTTCTCCACCGGCACGCTGCCCAGGGCCTCGGCCAGGTCCGGGCTGCTGGGCGGGCGGCCGTAGACCTTGACCCAGGCGTGCTTGGTCTTGTCGTCGTCCTGGCGCAGGAAGCCCTCGAAGCCCAGGTCCGAGGCCTTATGGCGCCCGCAACCGTTGGGGCAGGCCGAGGCGCCCAGCTTCAGGCCGGAGGTGGCGCGGCCCACCTGATGGCCCAACCCTTCCTTGAGCGTGTCCAGCGCGCGGCGGCCCAGGTCCAAGGTCTCCACCGAGGCGTTGTTGCAGATGCCCAAGCCGGGGCAGGCGCTGAAGGTGCCTAAAAAGGCGCCCGCCAGGTCCAGGCGCTGCAGCTCCTGGTAGGCGGCCAGCAGGTTGGGCTCCTGCACCCAGGGCAGCCAGACCTGTTGGCGCGTGGTGAAGCGCAGCTCTTGATGGCCATAGCGTTCGGCCAGCTCGGCCAGGGCCAGGGCCACGGACCCGCTGATCATGCCCCCCAGCGGCTGGCCCTTGACCAGGTAGCTGCCCTTCTCGCCCAACGGCAGGGCGAAGCCGTGCAGCCATTCGGGCAGGCCTTCGTCGCTGCCGCTCTTGGGGGCGTAAGGCAGGCGATGGTGGAAGATGGCCGCGCGGTCATGCGGCTGTTGCTCGGTCAGCACGGCCACCTCCTCCTGGAAGGTGGGCCAGCCCTCCTCGGCCAAAAGGTGGCGCAGGCGGTTGAAGGGCTTGGGCGCGTGGCAGCGCAGCTTGAAGTGCAAGGCTACCGCCCGCACATGGGCGTACAGCTCTTCGGGCGCCACAAAGCTCTTCCACAGGGCCTCGACCCGCGCGCGCGGGCCCAGCCCGCCGCCCAGCAGCAGGCGGAATCCGCGGCGCAGGCGGGTGCCCACCAGGCGGCGCACCGGGATGATGGTCAGGTCATTGCCGGCGTCGCTCTCCTCGTCGTGCAAGCCGCGCCAAAAGCCCACCTTAAAGGGCCCCGGCAGCGCGCGCAGGGCCTCGTCGGCGTCGAAGCGCCGCTCCACCATGGCGGCGGCATAGGTGGCATCAAAGGCCTCCCCGGCCAGCAAGCCGCTGCCAGCGGGCAGGGTCACGTTGGCGGGCGCCTTGCCGCCGGCCCCGGCCACGCCGAAGCCCGCGTCGGCCGCCGCGCTCAGCATGGCCGGCGAGTCCTCCAACGGCACGTCGTAAAAATGCAGGTTCTGCCGGGGGGTCAGGTGGAAGGCATGGCGCAGCGTGAAGCGCTCGGCCAGCTCGCCGGCGATGCGCAGTTGCTCCGAGCTGACGCGGCCCAGGGGGACCTTGAGGCGGATCAGCACGCGGCCAGGGCTGAGGCGGCTGCCCACGCCATAAAAGGCGCGCCGTCGCTTGAAGCCTGCCTCATCCACGTTCCCGCGCAGGTACAGATGATAGAGCTCTTCGTACGCATGAGCGGCCTGCACATGCAGCGCGCGCTCCTCGTCCTTCCAAGCTTGGACCCAGTCAGCCGTGAGCATCTGGGCCTCCGCGTGAGCCGCCACATGGGCACGGCGCCGGATGGTCGGCGGTTCAACCTTGAACCGCTCTCAGTGAAGTTTAGCGGAGGATATCGGTCAGCTTTATGACAATCCACAGGTTGGCCCAAAAGACCTTACGGTTTTATCGAATTGCAAGAATTCCCGGCCTGACAAAAGGGTTTACGTTGACCAGGGTCAATATAAAGAGGCCCGGCGGATCCGCCGGGCCTCTCAAGGGAGCCAAAAAGCACGCCGCCCCTTTTAGGTGCGATAGCTGGCGTTGATCTTGACGTAGTCGTAGCTCAGATCGCTGGTGTAGACCGCGGCCTCATACTTGCCGGCCTTCAGGTCGATGAGGACCTCGACCTCCTTGCGCTTGAGCAGGCCCAGGGCCTTGGCCTCGCTGAAGTCCACCGCCGCGCCGTCCTTGGCCACCTTCAGCGGGCCGAAGCTGATGTCCACCTTGGCGGGGTTGAACTTCACCGGGGCGGTGCCCAGGGCCGCCAGGATCCGGCCCCAGTTGGCGTCCATGCCGAACATGGCGGTCTTGAACAGGCTGCTCTTGGCCACCGCCATGGCGCAATCGCGGGCGGCTTCGAAGGTGGGCGCGCCCTTGACCTTGACCTCGATGAACTTGGTGGCGCCCTCGCCGTCGAGCACCACGCGGCGGGCCAGCTCTTGGCACACCACCGCCAGGGCGTCGGCGAACTTGGCGCCGTCGCCGGCCAGGCCCTTCAGGGGCTTGTTGCCGGCGCGGCCGTTGGCCATCACCAGCACGGTGTCATTGGTGCTGCAATCGCCGTCGATGGTGATGCAGTGGAAGCTCTTGCCCACGGCCAGCACCAGCGCCTGCTTCAAGGTGGCGGCGTCGATGGCGGCGTCGGTGGTGATGAAGGCCAGCAGGGTCGCCAGGTTGGGGTGGATCATGCCGGCGCCCTTGGCCATGCCGCCGATGCGCACGGGCTTGCCGCCCGCGTTCACCGTCAGGCTGAATTCCTTGACGAAGGTGTCGGTGGTGCAGATGGCGCGGGCGGCCTCCTCGCCGCCCTCCACGCTGAGGCTGCGCGCGGCCGCCTCGATGCCGGCGGCGACCTTGTCCATGGGCAGGTAGCGGCCGATGACGCCCGTGGAGGAGACCAGCACCTCCTTCTCGGGCAGCCCCAGGTGGTGCCCCACCAGGGCCGACATCTTCTCGGCGTCCTTCAGGCCCTGCTCGCCGGTGCAGGCGTTGGCGTTGCCGCTGTTGATCACGACCGCCCGGGCCGTGCCTCCGGCCACCCGCTTGGCGGTGAGCTGCACCGGCGCGGCCTTGACCTGGTTGACGGTGAAGACGCCGGCCACGGTGGCGGGCGCCTCGCTGTAAAGGATGCTCATGTCGCTCTTGCCGCTCTTCTTGATGCCGCAGGAGACGCCCGACGCCAGGAAGCCCTTGGCGAAGGTGATGGATCCGGAATGCTGGGTGGTCTTCATCGATGCCCCTTCAAAACCGCGCCAGCCGGCGTCAGACCGGCTGCGCGATCAGATCAAGGCCGGCCGTCTCTGGCCAGCCCATCATCAGGTTCAGGTTCTGCACGGCCTGCCCGGCCGCGCCTTTGATCAAGTTGTCGGTGGCGCTGAACACGATGGCCCGGCCGGCCCGTGCGTCCAATTTCACGGCCATCTCGATCAGGTTGCTGCCCACCACCGCGCGCAGGGTGGGCAGCTCGCCGCCCTTCAGCACCCGGGCGAAGGGCTTGCCGCGGTAGAAATCCGCCAGGCAGGCCTGCAGGGCCTCCTCGGTGCCGGGCTTCACCATCATGCCATAACTGGTGGCTAAAATGCCGCGATTGATCGGCAGCAGGTGCGGGGTGAACGTCACCGTGACGGCCTGCCCCGCGGCCGCGCTGAGCTCCTGCTCGATCTCGGGGATGTGCTGGTGGGCGCCCGCCACCCGGTAGGCCGAGAAATTGCCATCCACCTCGCAGAACTGGGTGCCCGCGCTCAGCTTGCGGCCGGCGCCGGTCACGCCGCTTTTGGCGTCGATGACGATGCCCTGGGGCTGGATCCAGCCCGCCTTCAGCAGCGGGTAGAGCGGCAGGATGCTGGTGGTGGTGTAGCAGCCCGGGTTGGCCACCAGGCGCGCGCCCGCCACCTTGACGCCATGCAGCTCGCAGAGGCCGTAGACCGCCTCGGCCAGCAGGCCCGGCTCGGTGTGGGGGTGCTTGTAAAAGGCCTCGTATTGGGCCTTGTCGGCCAGGCGGAAGTCGCCGCTGAGGTCGATGACCTTCAGGCCGGCGGCCAGCAGGCCCGGGGCGGACTTCATGCTCTCGGTGTGCGGCAGTGCCAGGAATGCCACGTCGGCCCGCCCAGCCAGGTCGCCGGGCTCCAGCTTCTCGAGCAGGGGCAGGTCCAGGCCGCGCAAGGCGGGGTAGAGCGCGCTCAGCGGCTTGCCGGCCTCGCTGTTGGCGCCCAGCGCGGTGATGCGCGCCAGGGGGTGGCGCGCCAGCAGGCGCACCAGCTCGGCCCCGGAATAGCCCGAGGCCCCCACCACGGCGACGGGTAACGGCTTCCCTGCGGTCACGGCTTCACGTCCTCGTCATGCCTCTCGACATAGTACTTGGTCTTGAGCTCCTCGACCCAGTCGTCGCGGCGGGCCTTCAGCTTCTCCTGGTAGACCTGGTTGCGGGCATTGGCCTTGACCTCGTCGAAGCTGCGGGCCTTGCCGCTCTGGTGGCCCTCCACGTAGAGCAGGTGCCAGCCGGCGTCGGTCTTCACCGGCCCGGCCAGGGCGTTGTCCGGCGAGGCGAAAGCGGCCTTCTCCAGCTCGGGCCAGCTCTGGCCCTTCTCGATCCAGCCCAGCAGGCCGCCCTGGTCCTTGGTGGGGGTGTCGGCGCTGTCCTTGCGCGCCGCGGCGATGAAGGCCGCCTTCACGTCGTCGGCCTTGCGCAGGGCCGCCAAAGCCGCCTTGGCCTTGGCCAGGTCCGCGGCCGGATAGAGGATGTGGCGCAGCTTCACCTGGTCGCCCATGGCGAAGGCGTCCGCATGCCCGTCATAGTAGGCCTTGGCCTCCTCGTCCGAGACGCGCAGGCTGGGCTGCAGCTCGCGCTCCTTCATCTTGACCATGCGCTGGAAGGTCATCTGGTCCCGCTCCTGCTCGCGCAGGGTGTTGCGGAACTCGGGCACGGTCTTGTGCTCCTTCAGCAGGGCGGTCTCAAAGCTCTCCTGGTCCGGGAAGCTCTGGCGCGTCTGGTCGAAGACCTTCTCCATCTCGGTCTCGATCTCGCTGGAATCCGGCAAGAAGGGGTTGTTGCTGGCCTTGCCCTGGGCCTGGGCGTCCTTGAAGCCCTCCGGCCCGTCCTTGGCGGCCTGGATCACCAGGCGCATCTCTATCATGTGGTCCAGCACGTTGCGCCGCGCGTCGGCCAGCTTCTTCTGGCCCTCCGGGCTGTTGCGCTCCTGCTCGGTCATGTTCAGCTCGATCACCTTGACCGCGTCATCAAGGTCCACGTTGGTGATCACCTGGTCGCCGACCTTGGCGACCACGCGCACCACCGGGCCGGCGGCCAGAGGGGCGGCCAGCAGGGCCAGGGCAAGGAGCAGGGTGGGTCGGTTGGCGCGCATTCAGCGGGCTCCCGTGGTGGGGGTCTGGGCCGCCGCCTCGGCGGGCGGCGGGTCGGGCTTCACGATGACGGCGGCCTCGCGCAGGCGGGCCAGCCAAAGGCGGTACTGGTCCTGCTCCTTCTCTTTCAGCAGGCGGGCATGGGCCCGGGGCGAGGCGGCTTCCAGGCTCAAGGACTGGGCCGCTTCCAGGGCGTCGCAGGCCAGCAAATGGTAGCCCCAGTGGCTGGCCAGGATGCGGCTGCGCCCGCCCGGCTTCAACTCGGCGGCGGCCTTCGCCAGGACTTTGGGCAGGTTGGCCACGGCCACCGGGCCCAGCAGGCCCCCGGCGGCGGCCTCGGGCCCCTGGCCGCGGGCCTGCGCCACGGCGGCGAAGGGCTCGCCCAGCTCCAGCTCGCGCTCGGCCGCCTCGGCCTGGCCCCGCGTGCGGGTGAACAGCTGGCGCAGCACGCGCTTGACCGGGCTGCGGTAGGCGGTGATGTTCTCCCAGTAGTGGTCCTGGATCTCCTGCCGCCCCACCTCCAGGTGGCTGCGCACCGCCACCTGCACGGCCTGCTCGGCCAGGGCCGCCTGGGCCATGCGGCGGCGCCAATCGTCGTAGCTCAAGCCCCGCTCCTGCAGCGACGCCTTGAACAGCGCCGGGTCGGTGCCCGCCAGGGCCAGGGCTTCGGCGCTGCGGAGGTCGTCGGCGCTCAGCCGCACCCCCAGGCGCCGGCCTTCTTGCAGCACCAGGGCCTGGTCCACCAGGGCGTCGAGCACCTCCTGGGCCGTGCCGCCTGCCTCGCCCAGGAAGGCCTGCTCCCGCTTCAGCTGGCTGGGGGTGATGGGCTCGCCGTTGACGCTCAGCAGGGGGGCCTCGGCCGGCCGGGGCGCGCAGGCCGCCAGGGCCATCATCAGGCAGGCCGCCAGCGCGGGCTTCAACGCGGCGCCTTGTCGAGCACCTGCACGTCGGCGCGGGGCCGCTCCTGCTCGACCAGGCGGTCCAGGATCACCTGCTCCATCAACTGGTCGCGCACCGCCGGGAAAGGCGGCAAGGCCTGGGTGCGGGCGCGCAGCGCGTAGGCGTCCTGAAGGTCCTTGGCGGTGACGGTCATGCCCGCGCGCCGGCGGCGGGACCAGGCCTCCACCAGCACCTGCTGCTCGACCGCCGCGTCCACGCCCTGCAACTGGCCCTGGGCGTCACGGATGGCCTGCTCCAAGCGGGCGCGGCTCTGGCCGCGGCGCGCCGCCACCTCGGCCCGGATGGCCGGGTCCTGGGCCAGGCCCTCCCGCCGGGCGGCCTGCTCCAGCAGGGCGCGCTTGATCATCTGGTCGAGCACTTGCCGGCGCAGGGCCTCGTCATCGGCCACGCCGGGCCGCATGCTCTGGAAGACGCTCACCTGGGCATCGAGTTCCGCACGGGAGATGGCCTGGCCGTTGACCAAGGCCACCGGGCTGGGCCGGCAGGCGGCGAGGAAAAAAAGCAACCCCGGCGCCGCGGTGCGCGCCAGGGATCGGAGGAATGCGGGCATGCGGCCTGTAAATGAAATTGGGAGTCAACCCGGACGGGTTAACTCCCGGTTGGAAAGGATAGCATAGCGTTCCACGCTGGGCAACAGGCTTTTCAACAGCGTGGGCCCCTGGCCGCTGGCCACCTGGAAGACCACCCCCGGCGGGGGCCCGGGCAGGAAGCGCACTTTGGCCCCATAGGCCCGCAGCATGGCCGCCGCGAATTCCGGCTTGGGCACGCGGTCCTCCCAGAATCGCAGCACCAGCTGGTTGGCCTTCTGGGTGACCTCCTTCAGGCCCAGGTGCCGGGCCCAGACCCGCACCGCCACCACTTCCAGCAGGCTGCGCAGGGGCCGGGGGGCCTCGCCGTAGCGGTCCTTCAGCTCGGTCTCCAGCTCGCGCAGGGCTTCGTGGGCCTCCACGGCCGACAGGCGCTTGTACCAGTCCAGGCGCTCGCGCTCGTCGGCGATGTAGGCCTGCGGGATGTAGGCGTCCTGGTCCAGGTTCAGCAGGGGGGTGCGGTCGGCCTCGATGTCCTCGCCCTTGAGGCGGGCCACCGCCTCCTGCAGCAGGTGGCAGTACATGTCGAAGCCCACCGCCGCCACGTTGCCGTGCTGCTGCGGGCCCAGGATGTTGCCCACGCCCCGTATCTCCAGGTCGCGCATGGCCACCTTGAAGCCGGCGCCCAGCTCGGTGAACTCCTCGATGGCGGCCAGGCGCTTCTCGGCCACCTCGGGCAGGGAGCGGTTCTTGGGATAGAAAAGGTAGCAGTAGGCCTGCACGCTGCTGCGGCCCACCCGCCCGCGCAGCTGATAGAGCTGGCTGAGCCCGAAGTCCTCGGCGTGGTTGACGATGATGGTGTTCACCGAGGGGATGTCCAAGCCGCTCTCGATGATGGTGGTGGCCACCAGCACGTCGTGGTGCTTGGCCACGAACTGCTCCATCACCCGCTCCAGGTCCTCCTTGGGCATCTGGCCGTGGGCCACGGCCACATGGGCTTCGGGCACCAGGGCGCGCAGGCGCTCGGCCACCTTCTCGATGTCCTTGACCCGGTGGTGCACGAAGAAGACCTGCCCCTCGCGCTTCAGCTCGGCCAGGATGGCCTCGCGCATCAGGCCGGGGTCCTCCTCCATCACGTACGTGCGCACCGGGCGGCGGTTCAGCGGGGCCGTCTCGATCAGGCTCATGTCCCGCAGGCCGCTCAGGCTGAAATGCAGGGTGCGCGGCACCGGCGTGGCGCTCATGGCCAGGACGTGGATGCTGCTGCGCAGGGCCTTCAACCGCTCCTTCTGGGCCACGCCGAAGCGCTGCTCCTCGTCGATGACCAGCAGCCCCAGGCGCTTGAACTCCACGTCCTTGCTCAGAAGGCGGTGGGTGCCCACCACGATGTCCACCGTGCCCTCCTTCAGGCCGGCGATGGTGGCGCGCATCTCCTTGGGGCTGCGGAAGCGGCTGAGCAGGCCCAGCCTCAGCGGGAAGCCCTGCAGGCGCCGGCTGAAGGTGGCGTAGTGCTGGCTGGCAAGGATGGTGGTGGGGCTGAGCACGGCCACTTGCTGGCCCGAGGCCGCCGCCTTGAAGGCCGCGCGCAGGGCCACCTCGGTCTTGCCGAAGCCCACGTCGCCGCACAGCAGGCGGTCCATGGGCTTGCGGCCCTCCAGGTCCGCCTTGATCTCCTCAATGGCCTTCAGCTGGTCCTCGGTCTCCTCGTAAGGGAAGCTCTCCTCGAAGGTGGCCTGCCACGCCGTGTCCTTGCCCATCGAGCCGGTCTCAGCCACATGGCGGCGGGCGTAGAGCTTCAGCAGCTCCTCCGCCATCTCGGCCACGGCCTTCTTCACCTTCTCGCGCTGGCTCTCCCAGGTGGCCGAGCCCAGCTTGTGCAGGCGCGGATGGTCGTCCCCGCCCAGATACTTCTGGATCTTCTCCACCTGGTCCACCGGGACGTAGAGCTTCTCCCGGTCGGCGTACTCCAGGCACACGAAATCCTTCTCGAAGCCGTCCACGTTCAGGCGCATGACGCCCTGGAACAGGCTGATGCCGTGGTCCACGTGCACCGCGTGGTCGCCAGCCTTCAGCTCGGCGAAGCTCTCGATCTTGCGGGCGCCCTTGAGGCCCTTGAAGCGGTGGCGGTAGACCTGGCCGCGGGCGGCCTCGCGCCGCAGGGCGTCCTGGTCGCTGACCAGCACCAGGCCCAGCTCGGGCGCGGCCCAGCCCTTGTCGACGTGCCCCAGGGTGTAGGCCGGGCCCTCGCCGCCATGCTCCAGCGCCCCCGCCGCCAGGTCCGGCCCCGGCGTCAGCTCGACGCCGGGGAGCCCGCGCTCGTCCATGGCCAGCTTCAGGCGGGTCAGCTCGCCGCGGCTGTGGGCGGCGATCAGGCACTGCCAGCCCTTGCCCAGCCACACCGTCAGCTCGCGCTCCAGCGAGCCCAGGTCGCCGGCGTTCAGGTCCAGGTTCTTGAAGGCCAGCGGCAGGAGCACCGGCGGCTTGAAGCCCTCGGACCCATGCGCCAGCAGGCTGAAACCCACCACCTCCAGGCCGCGCAGGCGCCGCAGCAGCTCGTCCTTACCCAGGTGCGCGCGCTCGGCCGACGGGAACAGCAGGCCGCCTTCGCGGCGGCGCTCGGCCACCGCGTCGTGGGCCTCGCGCAGGGCGTCCAGGCGCTCGGTGACGGCGTGGGGCTGGTCCAGGAAGACCAGCGGCGCCTGCTTCCAGCAGGCGACGTAATCCAGCAGGCTCT
>Ga0302319_10025116_pt1 | contig 10563 bp, 11 predicted proteins | sample Bog_T0_2_FD_203319 | JGI IMG/M metagenome (GOLD analysis project Ga0302319, IMG submission 203319) | Peat permafrost microbial communities from Stordalen Mire near Abisko, Sweden - Bog_T0_2 | ecosystem: Environmental > Terrestrial > Soil > Wetlands > Peat | place: Sweden: Abisko, Stordalen Mire... | reverse complement strand
CAGAAAGTGCGACCAGACGATCAGCCCGCCGTGGGCGGTCAGCCGTTGATCAGTAAAGCCGATCCGGATGGACGGCGCAGCGTTTTTCGTGTCAATTTGGAGCCGCACTGTTTGGTGCGCCTCCCCTCGAGGCTCAGGAACTTGTTTTGGTTTCATCACCACAAGCCCGCCAAACAGTGCTCATCCTTTCAAGCTGAATCGTTCCGGCTAAGCAAAGCTGTCGCAGCCAGGCGGCATCCAAAACAGTGGACTGGCCGGGCGACTTACTGTGTATATGCACACCGTTTTCGGGAGGTGATTTCTTAAAGGGTTTGATCATTGCGATTGACGGGATTAATTCAGCGCCAGCGCGGCGCGTTCGAGATCGCGGAGAATTTCCGTCCAGCGCTCCTTGCCGAGCGTCTTGATGACTTTCTGCTGGGCAACTTGCCAGTCGGGCAGAAACTTTTGCAGCGCCGCGCGGCCCTTGGCCGTGAGCACCAAGCTGACCTTGTGGCCGCGACCTTTGCCAGTGGCCTTGATCAGGCCGTCGCGTTCCAGCGGACGCAGATTGCGCACGAGCGTCGTGCGATCCATGGCGAGCCAGTCGCTGACTTCGGCCATGCTCGCTTCCGGCTTGGCGGCGAGCAAACCGAGGATGGGCGTCTGGGTGGGCAGCAGGCCGTGATGGTTCAACTCCGAGACAAAGAAATGCGACAGGGCGCGCGACACCCAGCGCAGGTTGAAGCACACGCAGTTCTCCATCGAGGACAAGTCCAGTTCTTTCGCCATTTGATGTGTATATGCACTATCGGGTCCAAATTGTCCAGAAAATCTTTTACCGAAAACTTTTTTCAGCGGGAGGTAAGAAACTTTGTTCACGCCGCATCCAACCTGTAAGCCCGGAAATCGGGACAGCAACAATAAAACAATTAACTAAAACAAAACTATGAACCGCATCCAACAAATTGATCCCGCCAGCGCGACGGGCAAAGCCAAACAGCTCCTCGACGCCGTGAACGTCAAGCTCGGCATCGTCCCCAACCTCGCCCGCGTGCTCGCCAATGCGCCCGCCGCGCTCGAAGGCTATCTCAACTTCTCCGGCGCGCTGGCCGGCGGCGTGTTGAGCGCCAAAGTGCGCGAGCAAATAGCTCTCGCCGTGGCGCAGGGAAATAACTGTGACTACTGCTTGAGTGCGCACACTTTCATCGGCGGCAAGGTCGGCCTGAATGAAAAACAAGTTGCGGACGCGCGTCAGGCCATCAGTGCTACTGACAAAGATGATGCGATTCTTAAGCTCGCCTTGAGCATCGTCGTGCAGCGCGGTGAAGTCAGCGATGTGGCGTTAAAGACCGCGCGTTCGGCTGGATTGACCCACGCGGAAATCGTGGAGACGACCGCCAACGTGGCGCTAAACATTTTCACGAACTACATCAACCACGTCGCGCAGACGGTCGTGGATTTTCCCGAAGTCAAGTCCGCCGAGCTTGCGCCCTCCGAAGCCCGCGAAACCGGCTGCGGCTGCAAACACTGAAAACAATCACAGGTGGGCGGCGCTCCGGCGTCGCCCGCCGGCACGACCAAATTCCAATTCGCAAGATGAAAACCACGCACCACAAAATCAACATTGATGGCCTCGACATTTTTTACCGCGAAGCCGGACCGAAGGACGCGCCGACCATTGTGCTGCTCCACGGCTTTCCGTCCTCGTCGCACATGTTTCGCGATCTGATTGCGGAATTGCAAAATGGCTTTCACCTCATCGCCCCGGATTATCCCGGCTTCGGCTACAGCGATTCACCAAGCGTCAGCGCATTTGATTACACGTTCGATAACCTTGCCGACATTGTCGCGAAGCTGCTCAAGTCGAAAAACTGCGAGCGTTACTGGCTCTACATGCAGGACTACGGCGGGCCGGTCGGGTTTCGCATCGCAGCCGCGAACCCGGGACGCATCGCCGGATTGCTCGTGCAGAACGCCAACGCCTACATGGATGGCGTGAGCGAAATGCTCGCGGCGGCCGCGATGCCGTTCTGGCAAAACCGCAGCGCCGCCACGGAAGCGCCGTTGCGCGGACTGGTCACGCCCGGCGGCGTGAAGATGCAATACCTCACTGGCGTGAAAGACGCGGCGTGCTTCAGTCCTGATGCCTGGACGCACGACCTCGTTTCGCTGGGCCGCCCCGGAAACGTAGAGGCGCAGCTCGCGCTTCTTTACAATTATCAGAGCAACGTCCCGAAGTTCGCCGATTGGCAGGCGTATTTTCGAGAGCACCAGCCGCCGACGCTCATCTCTTGGGGCAAGAACGATCCGTTTTTCACCGAAGCCGGCGCGCGGGCGTATCTCAAGGATTTGCCCGAAGCCGAACTGCACCTGCTCGACACCGGCCATTTCGCGCTCGAAGACCACGCGGGCGAGATCGCGCAGCACATCCAAAATTTCATTCACAAAAACATGAAGTGAAGCAACGAAACCAACAAACAAAAAACGATAGAACTATGAAACAAGAAATAACAAATCAAATCCATGCTTACGAAAAGTCCCTGAACACAAGAGATGCAAATGCCGCCCTGGCGGTGTATGGCAGCGAACCTGTCTTCATGGCGCAAAACATGGAGGCGTTTGTCGGCCGCGAAGCTGTGCTGGCGAGTTACCAGCACATTTTCAAAGCCATCAAACTGGACGTGACCTTCACCATTCACGAAATCGCTACGCTCGGCGGCGACTTTGCGTTTGCGCGCACAACCTCGGCGGGAAAGACCGAAATTCTTGCCGCGAACAAGACGGTCAAGGAGTCGAATAATGAATTGTTCATTTTCCGCAAAGAGCAAGGCCTATGGAAAATCCACCGTTATCTTTTTGCCACAACCAATCCTCCGGCTGGTAATTAAATCCTGCTACCATTAAAACCAACTAAACAAAAAAACTAAAAATCATGAAACTACAAAATAAAATCGCCGTCATCACCGGCGGCAACAGCGGCATCGGTCTCGCCACGGCGCACGAATTCAAGGCGCAGGGCGCACGCGTCATCATCATTGGACGCAAGCCGGACGCCGTCGCGGCGGCGGCGAAAGAAGTTGGCGGCGACACCATCGGCCTCGTGGCCGATGTGTCGAAAGTCGCAGACCTCGAAGCTGCGTTCCGCACCATCGGCGAAAAATTTAGCCGCGTTGACGTGCTGTTCGCCAACGCGGGTATCGCCAAGTTTTTGCCGTTCGGCGAAGTCACCGAGGAATTTTTCCTCGAACATACCGCCATCAACGTGAAAGGCGCTTTCTTCACCGCGCAAAAGGCCTTGCCGTTGTTGAGCGAAGGCGCGTCAGTGATTTTCACGTCGTCCACCGTCTCGCATTTCGGGATGCCCGGTTCGAGCGTGTATTCCATGACGAAGGCCGTGCTGATCAATCTGGCCAAGACGCTCGCCGTCGAACTCGCCCCGAAAAAAATCCGTGTGAACGTCGTCAGCCCCGGCCCGATCGCCACGCCGATTTTCGGCAAAATGGGTTTGCCGGAAGCAGCCGTAAATGAGCTGGGCGGCGCAATTTTGGCGCAAGTGCCGCTCGCGCGATTTGGCGAGGCGTCGGAAATCGCCAAGGCCGTCGCGTATCTGGCCTCGTCGGATGCCGCTTACGTCACCGGCACGGAATTGCTGGTAGACGGCGGCATGGCGCAGGCTTGAATTCAACTCCGGGATGCGGTGAACGCTGCGTCCCGGAGAATTGTTTTCGCGAGGTAAGATTTTTTCTGGACGGCGCATCCAATCATTGAGGCGCTCGCCAGAACAACCTGCGCCCGAAAGCAAAACATGAAAACACTGACATTGAACAATGAAAACTTTGAAGCAACCATCACCGGCAGCGAGTCGCCCGTGCTCGTGGATTTTTGGGCGGAATGGTGCGGCCCGTGCAAGATGATTGCGCCCGTGCTGAACGAGGTCGCCGCCGAACAGGCCGGTAAGGCGGTCATTGCCAAGCTGAACATTGACGAAGCGCCGGAGCTCGCCGCGCGTTTTGGCATCACGGCGATTCCCACGCTGATCGTTTTCAAGAATGGCCAACCAGCGGCGACTTTGCGCGGTGTGCAGTCGAAATCCGCGATTTTGAAATCGCTGGCGTCAACTTGACACGTTAAAATCCACCAGAAAATAAATTATGAATCCGCGACCGCCATTACCACCGTTCACCGAAGAAACCGCGCGCCAGAAGGTTCAGGCTGCCGAAGAAGCCTGGAACAGTCGCGACCCTGAGCGCGTGTCGCTCGCTTACACCGAGGACACGCATTGGCGCAACCGCACCGAGTTCATCAATGGCCGCGCGGAGGTCGTGGATTTTCTCCGGAAGAAGTGGAGTCGGGAACTGGATTACCGGCTTAAAAAAGAACTCTGGGGCTTTCGAGGCAACCGCATGGCGGTGCGTTTCGAGTATGAATATCACGATGCCTCCGGCCAATGGTATCGCGCCTATGGTAACGAAAATTGGGAATTTGACGACCTCGGCTACATGAAATTTCGATACGCCAGCATCAACGACCTGCCCATAAAGGAGGCTGACCGAAAATTTCGCTGGGAGAGGAAAAGCTGACGTTGGCAACGGATTGCGCTTTTTGAGAGCCTTCTGCTGGGAATCACGCTCGGAGTCTGCATGTCTGGTTTTGAGAAATGAATGCGCAAGGCTGCACGGCAATTGCGGAAGTGGAAAGCCGGTCGAATTTATTCGGCGGACTTCAAGCGTGCTGGCTCTTCAAGAATGTCGAGCAATGCCTTCGCGCAATAAACCCGGTCGCGTTTCGCATCACCGGATTGCTTCACAATTCCAAGCCGCTCCAGCCGCTCAATGGCGCGTTGCGCCGTAGTAAAAGCCACACCTAATTTTTCGGCCGCGCCTTTGGCGGTGATGAAAGGATTTGCGGCCAGGAGTTCCACCACGCGCAGCGGTGCGTTCGTCGAATCACCGGCAACTTTCTTTTGCCATTCGATCAGCTTGCTGTTGATACGCGCCGCCCGGCTCAACGCATCTTCCGACATCCGGGCCACGCCTTGCAAAAAGTATTCAAGCCATTCATTCCACTCGCCACGTTCGCTGACGCCGCGCAGTCCGTCATAATATTCCCGGCGCGCGGCTTCAAAAAATGCCGAAAGGTAGAGCAAGGGTGTTGGGAGAATTTGCCGCTCAATCAGGAACAAAGAAATCAGCAGACGGCCAACGCGCCCGTTGCCGTCCAAAAACGGGTGGATCGCCTCGAACTGGTAATGCGCCAGCGCAATCGTGACCAGCGGCGGCAGTTCTGATTCGTGCACAAACTTTTCCCATGCAGCCAGACACGTCTCCACTTCATCAGGCGGCGGTGGGATAAACGACGCGGTTGCCAGCGTGCTGCCCGGTTTGCCGATCCAGTTCTGAACTTTACGAAAGCGTCCCGGCGAAGCTTGTTGCGCGCGCACACCGGTCATGAGCTTCTCGTGCAATTCGCGGATGATGCGGACACACAGCGGAAGTTCTTTGAGCCGGACAATACCGTGTTCGAGTGCCACGACATAATTGCCAACCTCCCGCAGGTCATCGGGACTGCGATCCACGGCTACGCCGGCCTCCGCCGCCAGCAATTCGCCCAGCGTCGCCTGCGTGCCCTCGATCTTGCTGGACAGCACGGCCTCGCGTTGCAGGAACGGACGCATCAAAATGTGCGGTTGGGCAGGCGTCCGCCTTCGCCGGCCAGTTTTCCAATCAATCGATCTGCGTCCGACAGCACGCGGATTAGTCGGGGCGTCCAATCGAGCTTCGGCGGCAACGGGGCAGGCACAAAAGCAGCGTAGCTGCCTTGTGGCACCTTTTTGCCCGGAATGTTCGATTTGCTGGCCATCGGTTACTTTCGACGGTGAAAATACCACACATTGCTATTTTCACAAAAGCTAAAAAACGATAATAGCGCAATTCGCTATTTGCGAGGCTGAAGGTGCATCAAACTGCAAATTGAACCGCGGCACGCCCGCGCGGCGCAGCCGGTTGGCTTTGAATTGCCAACGCGGAAGTGGCCGGCAATGATGCAATCCGAAATACTTTTATCTGGTTCGATTCCCAGATTCTGTGAACTTTGCGAAGTCAGGAAGACTTGAACGAAAAGTCAGAAATACGTCAAATTGCAAACTTGATTCGCCTGCACTTTTCCTGCACAATTGCGTAAGCAATTGATAATCAATGGAGCGGGTGAAGGGAATCGAACCCTCGTCTCAGCCTTGGGAAGGCCACATTCTGCCATTGAACCACACCCGCCTCGCGCCGCGCGTCCGCATGCAAGCACCTGTTTCTAGCAGACCCTCAGGCTGGTGGCAACAGGTTTGCAAACGTCAGGGCATCGCCACGAAACGACTGATGGCCGAGCGCAGTTTTTCCTCGATGTGTTTCTGGCGTTCCGGCGAGGTGATTTTTCCGCCGTCCAGTTCACGCACATAAAAACTGTCAACCGCCGCGCCGCGTTCGGTCACGATGCGCGCTCCGGCGATGTCCACCGAAAGCCCGGCAAATGTCTGGGAAATCGCATAGAGCAGCCCCAGCTGGTCTTCCGTCTCAATCTCAATGAGCGTGCGCGAGTCGGAAGCGTTGTTGTCAAAATAAATTTCGGTCGGCATCCGCTCGCCGGCATAGGCCTCATAAACCGGACGGTTCGTGATCTGGCGGGCGATGAGTGCGGGCAGGTCAATAATGTCGCCGCTCAAAACTTTTTCCAGCAGTTCGGCAAATTTATCGTGCTGCTCGCGGGCGGCCAGGTTGCCGGTGCGGGCGTCATTGACGAAAAAAGTGTCGAGCGCGATGCCGTCGGTGCGCGTGAAAACCTGAGCGCTCAAGATGTTCAACCCGGCGGCGCTCAGGGAACCGGTGATTTTTCCGAACAGCCCGGCGCGATCCCAGGTGCAAATTTTGACGACGTTGTAACCGCGGTCGGGTTCATCCAACCACGCCGTGACGGGTGCCAGCGCACGATTGTTCTGCTGGATGAGCCGGTGCATGAAACGGTGCGTGAGTTCGAGGTCGTCGAGGATTTCCTTGGCCGTGTGGATCTGAAAATATGCCGGTGGGAGCGTGGAAAAATGGGCGTTCGTTTCCTCCTCACCGATCACGGACGGCGTAAGATCGCGGACCTGCTGCAGGAGCAGTTCAATCTGCTTGGCGGAGGCACGCCGGAATTCCGTGCCGCCAGTGAGCAGCGTCATCGCGCGTTCGTGCAGCTGCCAGAGCAGCAAATCCTTGAAGCTGTTCCACAGTTTGTCACTCGTGCCCTGCGAATCAGCGAAGGTGAGCAGGGTCAGCAGGTTCAGCGCTTCGGGCGTCTGGATCTGCCGCGAAAAATTGCGGATGACCGCGGGGTCGTCCAAATCGCGACGCTGGGACGTGCTGGCCATCAGCAGATGGTTTTCGATGATGAGGCGCAGGGTGTGGGACGCCGCGCCGTCGAGCTGCAACCGCTTTGCCGCCCGCATCGCCATCTCCGCGCTGACTTCCGCGTGCCCGCCCTTTTTATGGCCTTCAGCCTTGCCGACGTCGTGCAGAAGCAGCGCGAAGTAAAGCAGGCCGGGCCGGTTCAAACCCTGAAGCAGCGGCGCGTATTTTTTATACGGGGCGTCCTGCGCCTCCCAGATGCGGTCAAGCTGTTCAAGACAGACCAGGGTGTGCTCATCGGCGGCGTATTGATGATAAAATTCGTGCTGCACCAAACAGGTTAGCTTGCCGAATTCGGGAATGTATTTGCCGAGCAGGTTCACCTCGTGCATCGTACGCAAAATCGCGGCTACCTCGCCGCGACGCTCGAGAATGGTCAGAAATGTTTCCCGCACGTGCTCGTCGTTCAGAAAATCGCGGTTCACGAGCGAAAGCTGGTTGCGGATGAGCTGCGCGAGGTCGGGATGCAGTTTCAACCGTCGTTGCTGTGCGTGGAGGAAAACCCGCATGAGCCGGCGCGGCGAGTCGCGAAAAATCCGGTCGGAGACGGCATGGATCTCGCCGTTGATGAATTTGAAGCCGTCCACCACTTCCGGTGCCACGCGACGTTTGGGCAGCCAGGCGCGCAGCGAAAGCCGGCTGGTTGGTGGCACCGTCAACGCCATGCGCTGCTCCAGCGTGCGCGTGATGAGAAAAATGTTCCGCGTGTGGGTGTAGAGGTCGCGCATGAATTTCTCGATGCGTCTGCTGGGCGAACGGTCGCCGTAACCGAGCGCATGGGCCACGGCAGGCTGCAAATTTTTCCCGAGCACGTCCAGCGGGCGGGGGATCTCGTAATGCAATTCCGTCCGGACGCGCAGCAGAAAATCGTAGGCCGCCTCCAGCTGCCGGTTTTCAGCCGCGGTCACGAATTCACGCGCCGCCAGATCCTGGAGCGTGCGGGTGCGGTATTTGAAAAACGCCATCCAAAGGAGATTTTGAAAATCGCGCAAACCACCGCAGCCGTTCTTGATGTTTGGCTCCTGCATGCAGGCCGAGTTGCCGTATTTGCTGTGCCGCGTCGCCTGGTCTTCCACGCGCGCCGAGATATATTTCTCCTCGAACTTGACGACACATTGGGCGATGACCGTTTTTTGAAGCTTTGCGAACAACTCCGCGTCACCCGCGATCAGCCTCGCCTCGATGAGCGACGTCTTGGACTGCATGTCGGCATTCGCGACGCTCACGCAATCCTCGATGCTCCGCACCGCATGGCCGACTTTCAGGCCGATGTCCCAAAGCGGATAAAGCACGCCGTCAATCAGCTTGGACAAATGCGGCAGCGGTTTGCCCACCACCACCTGCCCGGCGTGCAAAAACATGAAATCAATGTCGCTGTGCGGATTCAGCTCCGCACGGCCGTAACCGCCGATGGCCACCAGCGCCATGGCCGGAAATTCCTTCTGCGCCTGCGCGGACAGGCTCTGCCGCGATGACTCCCAAAGGTGCCGCAACAGTTCGTCGAGCACCGCCGCCCGCGCCCGGCAGATTTCGCCGCCGCCCGCGCCCGCACGATGCTCCATTTTGAGCCGGTGCGTTTCGACCTTGAGAAACCCTTTATAGCGCGCCAGCTTTTCCGCCGGTGTGGCGTTAGGTGAAAAGGTCAGCCGCGCTGCCGCGGCGGCCTCGATTTTTTTGAGAAGATCCTGCACGGGCGAATAAGTTGCGGAGAAAACGCATTGAAGGCAAGCGCGGGCGCAACAAAATATGAGGTGAAGTCGTTTAGTTCTCGTCGGCAGTGAAACCTTTCCGCGCGCACGGTGTTTGCTACCATTCCCGCGCCATGTCCGTCCAACTCGATCCTGATGCCGCCCTGATGTTGCGCGTGAAGCGCGGCGACCGCGCGGCCTTCACCGGGCTGGTCGAGAAGTACCAGCAGCCCGTGCTGAATTTCGTCTTCCGCTCCCTCCGTGACGAGGCGGAAGCCGAGGATGTGGCGCAAAATGTGTTCCTGCAGGTCTTCAAATCCCGAGCCCGTTACGAGCGCACGGCAAAATTTTCCACCTGGCTCTTCACCATCGCGCGCAACCTTTGCCTGAACGAAATCCGCCGACGTTCACGCCATCCCGCCGAATCGCTCGAGGAAACGCATCCGGAAAACGAGGACCAGCCGACGCGGCAATACGAGGACCGAAAAACTTTTCTCCCGACGGAGAATGTGTTGCACGGCGAACTCGCCGCCAAAATCGAGGCGGCGCTCGCCGAACTGCCGGAAGCCCAGCGCACCGCCATTCTGCTCTGCCGGCAGGACGAATTGAGCTATGAAGAAATTGCCGAGGTTCTGGACTGCTCGCTTTCCGCCACCAAGTCGCTCATCCATCGCGGTCGCGAGACGCTCAAGGAGAAACTAAAGCCATATCTGCGCACCGGCGATTGGAGGGAATGAATGATGCCGCACCGGGAACGGAAGCTTTGCCGCCATGGAAAATTTCATTTGCCGAGGCTGCCGACCGTCGCTGCAAAGCACACATGAGCGAACCTGTCGTTGCCCAGAAAACCCCCTTTGTCCAAAAGATTGAACCCGCCATCTGCTGGTGGTGCGGCTGCAAAAATTGCCAGAACGGTGTTTTTTTGGACGGCAGCCACAACCATCCGGTGTGATCGGTTCAAAAAGAAGCTCTTAATCCTAGCCGTTTGGGGGATATTCGAGTCTGGGTTAGGATTAAGAGTGGAAGCGGCCGTTGAGCCTATTTCTTCCGGAAGAACTGTCCAGCATCCGCGACATTGAGAACGGACAAGTCCAAGCCCTCGCCCGGCGCGCGATCCTGCGCGATGGCCAGCTGGCAGGCAATGCGTTTGACGGCCGGCGACGCAAAATACTTCACCACCCCCACGCCGGTCTGTGATTTGAAAATCACGACGAGCATGCAGTGCTCATCAATGTTGACAACGAACAGGCTGAATTTGTCGCCCTGCTGGTAAATGCTGTTGAAATTCGGTTCATTGACAAGCCCGGCAATGGTCTGGTTGGCCATGAACGCGCCGGAGGAGAGCGCGGCGATGGTCGTCAGATCGAAGTCATCCGCATTGCCTTGATGCGTGATGAGAAAGCCGCCCTTGTCAATGACCAGCGCCGCCGTTGCGTCCGCCGCAGCGATGAGTTCGGCGA
>Ga0302319_10025110_pt1 | contig 10564 bp, 8 predicted proteins | sample Bog_T0_2_FD_203319 | JGI IMG/M metagenome (GOLD analysis project Ga0302319, IMG submission 203319) | Peat permafrost microbial communities from Stordalen Mire near Abisko, Sweden - Bog_T0_2 | ecosystem: Environmental > Terrestrial > Soil > Wetlands > Peat | place: Sweden: Abisko, Stordalen Mire... | reverse complement strand
ACCAGCGAGAGCTACCGCAAAGAGTACGCAACGGTGGCCGAGGGCGACGCGAGCTGGCAGGGGTTGAGCTTCCCCACCGGCGACGTGTACGCGTGGGAGCCGGACTCGACTTACATTCGCAAAGCGCCGTACTTCGACGGCATGACCAATACTCCCGCGCCGATTGGGGATATCGCGGGCGCGCGTGTGCTGGCGGTGCTGGGCGACTCGGTGACCACGGATCACATTTCGCCGGCGGGCAACATCAAGGCCAGCGGACCGGCGGGCAAGTATCTTGCCGAGCACGGCGTGAAGGCGGCGGACTTTAACAGCTATGGCTCGCGGCGCGGCAACCATGAGGTGATGGTGCGTGGAACGTTTGCCAACGTGCGGCTGCGCAACAAGCTGGCTCCGGGCACCGAAGGCGGCGTTACGCGCCTGTTGCCCGAGGGCGAGCAGATGTCCATCTTCGACGCCAGCGTGAAGTACGCCGAGCGTGGAGTGCCGCTGGTGATTCTGGCGGGCAAGGAGTACGGTTCCGGTTCCTCGCGCGATTGGGCCGCGAAAGGACCAAAGCTGCTGGGTGTGCGTGCGGTGATTGCCGAAAGCTTTGAGCGCATTCACCGCTCGAATCTGGTAGGCATGGGCATTTTGCCGTTGCAGTTTGAGGCCGGACAGAATGTGGAGTCGCTGGGCCTGACGGGCGAGGAGGTTTTTTCCTTCCCCGGACTGACCGGACTGCTGAAAGACAAGCTCGCCAACGGCCGCACCATCGCCGTGAAGGCAGCAGCGGCAGATGGAACCGTGAAGGAGTTCAAGGCCATCGTCCGCATCGATACGCCGCAGGAGATTGAGTACTACGAGCACGGCGGCATTCTGCTGTATGTGCTGCGGCAACTGGCGGCGAAGTAATCAAAACGAGGCCAGCGTGGATCGGCCTGGCGCATCAGCAAAGCGCCAGGCCTTTTTCTTTAGACACCAGTCAAGCCAATTTGGAGAAGATAGCAGGGAGGATGTTATATATCCTTTCTGTGCTATGCTTGTTTTTGTGAGCAGGAAGAAGCGCCCGGTCAAGACCGTGTCGGTGGAGATCAACCCTCTTAAAGGCAAGCGCAAGGGAGCGGTGCTGAAAGAGGAGGTCTGGTTCGAGGATGGCCGAGTTATCGCTTATAACCTGGCCTACATCAACCTGAAACGTTGCCATGTGGACCACGGCAGAGTTCTGGGCTTCGACAACAGCCACGGCTACCACCATCGGCATTTCATGGGACGCGTTGAGGCCGTGAACTTCACCACATATGCAGCCCTATCGAGGCGGTTCATGAATGAAGTACACGCACTCTGGAGGATTGAAGATGAGCAAGACTAAGGTTACCCTTCGCGCTGGCAGCACGAAAGACTTTTTCAACCGTCTGCAAGAGCGCGCGAAAAAACTGGACAAGGGCGAAACTCTACCTTCTGGAATCACCATTACTTTTGAAGATCCCGAAGACCTGCTCGATGTACTCACTTCGGAAAGGGTGCGTCTGTTGCGCCGGGTCAAAGGTGGATCGCAACATCTCTCCGCGCTGGCGGCGACCTTGAAGCGCGATGTGCGCGCCGTGAGCCGGGACGTATTGCTGCTTGAAAGAGCCGGATTGCTGCGCACCAGCTATCAATCGAATCCCGGTCACGGTCGGAAGAAAGTTGTGGAGTCCGTCGCGCAGGAATATCAGCTCGTCGCCAACTTGTAAGGCCCTGCGGCCTCGCGCGGTTTTCACAAGAGTGGCACAGCGTTTTCGCTCTATACTCGTTCCATGCGAAACGAATTCACGGCAGTGATCGAGCGCGACGGTGACTGGTTTGTGGGTTGGTCGCCGGAAATCCCCGGTGCCAACGGACAGGGACATACGGTTGAAGAATGCCGTGAGAGCCTGGGAGAGGCCATCCAACTGATTTTGGAAGACCGCCGCGAAGACGGTCTGCGCGGGGCGCCCGCCGATGCTCTGCGAGAGACGGTAACGATCCAGTGAAACGCTGGGGCAGCTCGCATTCCTTGTGAAGGAGTACCGAAACCAAACTGATAATTCTGCATCTATCGTAAAAATGCCGCTCTCGATCGAGAGCGGCATTTTTGTTGCGCCAATTTCTGGTGCGTCCATTACGGATTCGAGATCTTGGACGGGTTGGGCGTCGGGTAGCGCTTGAAGGTGCGCGGCTTGCGCGCGGGCTTTTTGACTTCCGCGGTTTCCTGCAGGGCGGCTTCCTGATCGCGCGTGATGTGGAAGCGGACGCCTTCAAGGCTCTGCTCGCCCATCACGTGCAGGCGCATAAAGTTGGTTGAGCCCGACTTGGTGCGGGTTCCGGCCACGATGGCAATCACCTCGCGAGGCCGAACGAATTCGTTCTGCTCCAGCAGATTTTCCGCGCACTCCACCAGCGCCTCGGTGCTGTTGATCTTAGGACAGCGTACTGGCGTGGTGCCCCACAGCAGGTTGAGCCGGTTGATGGTCACCTCAATGGGGCTGAGCGCGAAGATGGGCGCCGAGGGGTGGTACTTGGAGAGCTGGCGCGCGGTCTGGCCCGATTCAGTGAACAGAGCCACGCCGCGCAGGTCGAGATCGTCGGCCGCGTGCGCCGTAGCCTCGCAGATGGTTTCGGCGATGGACAGGTGCGCCTGGCGCATGCGCGGTTCCCACAGGTTCTGCTCCCGGATGTCGCGCTCGGCCTCTGAGACAATGCGGGCCATCATGGCAACAGCCTCCACCGGATACTTGCCCACGGCCGATTCGCCGGAGAGCATCACGGCGTCGGTGCCGTCGTAGACGGCGTTGGCAACGTCGGAGACTTCAGCCCGCGTGGGGCGCGGATTCTCGATCATCGACTCGAGCATTTGCGTGGCCGTGATTACCGGCTTGGAGTACTCGGCGGCGCGGCGGATGATGTGCTTTTGAATGGCGGGCACCATCTCCGGCGGAACTTCAACGCCCAGGTCGCCGCGGGCCACCATGATGCCGTCCGAGACCTGCAGAATGCTGTCGAGATGTTCAATGGCCTGCGGCTTTTCAAGCTTGGCGATGATCCATGTATCAAAGCCTAGAGCGGAGACGCGATTGCGGACCATGCGCACATCTTCCGCGGTGCGGACGAAGGAAACGGCGATAGCATCCACTCCGTTTTTCAGCGCGAACTCAAGGTCTTCGGCATCCTTGTCGGTCAGCGAAGGAGTACGCACAGGAATGCCGGGAAGATTGATGCCCTTGTGCTCGCCCAGCATGCCGCCATTCACAATGTCGCAGAGAACGTCGCTCCCGCTAACCTCGTGCACACGCAGTTCTATCAGGCCATCGGAGAGCAGAATGTGCGAGCCCTGCTCCACGTTTTCCGCAAGCGTCTTAAAGGTAGTGCCCACCAGCGAGGCGGTTCCGGGAACCTCGCGCGCGGTGATGGTGATGCGGCCGCCGGCCTTGAGCAAGACGGGCTGATGGTCCTTCAACTCCGCCGTGCGGATCTTGGGACCCTGCAGATCGCCCATGATGCAGAGCGGCTTGCGCTCGTCGCGGCTCACCTTGCGGATCAGCTTGATCACCGCCTGCTTGCGTTCGTGACTGCCGTGAGAGAAGTTCAGGCGAATTACATCCACGCCCGCGCGGACCAGGTCGCGAACCACCACTTCGGTATTGGAAGCGGGACCGAGCGTGGCAACAATCTTTGCGCGGCGTTGAGCGGGAGCTTCACTAAGGCTGGCATCAGCGATCGACATAACTATGTCTCCAGGAAATAGATTTTTCAATCGGGCAATAACGGCGTGAGACGAATAGAAAAAGTTGTGGGGAACGTCTACCCCTATTCTACATGGGGCAGTTCTGCTTCCCTCGGATGCGCGCTGGAGCGATTGTGAACTTCTCTTGATTTCACTGTCTGTTGCGCGCCTGTTAAGAATGATCGGCAGGCTCAGAGTGAACAACAGGCGCAAGGGGGGCGAGCCTGAAGTTCGCCGAAGAACAACCGCAGATTCTTCACTCACCACCCCCAAACTGAAAAGCGTTCGGGGCCCCGTTCGTTCAGAATGACAGCCAATGTTTTGATGGGAATCTTGGACTCAGGGCGTCAAGGGCGAAAGGATGCGGTTTCGACTTCGCGCTCGACCAACTTCGCTGCCGTTTGCTCGCGGCGGCCGGAGTAGAGCACGCCATTCAACTCCGCGCCAATCAATACGCTGAATGCGGTGATGTAGAGCCAGACCAGTGTGGCGATGCCTGCGCCGAAAGATCCATAGAACATGGAGTAGTCTGCGATGCGCGTAACGTACCAGCCAAAGGCGAGCGTGGCAGGAAACCAGAGGAGGGTTCCGGTGACTGCGCCTGGCACCACGCGCAACCAATGCTCGGTTCTTTTTGTCCCGAAATGGTAAAGCGCGGCCAGCACGGTGGTGCTGGTGAGCAGTGAGATGGACCAGCGCACCATACGCCAGAAGAACAGAACGATGTGGCGCATCTCGTGGCCGGCATTGTCAATCATCCACATTTCAATCTGGTGGCCAAAGATGATGACCGTGGTGGCCACCGAAAGCGGAACCAGCACGATCGGAATCAGCAGCAACGCACGCAGTCTGCGCGCGGTGAAACCCCACGCGCCAGAAGGCAGCTTGTAGGCGCGGCGAAACCCCTCCATGAGCGAGAGAATCATGCCCAGGCTGGCGAAGAGGCTCAAGAAAGTCGCCGAGAAGATGAGCTGGCTTGAGTGCAGGCGGCGGGTAAGCACGTCGGACTGCACCAGGTCCATGGTGTCGGAGGGTAAAAACTGCTCAAAAACCGAGTGAATCGCGCCCTCGAGCCGGGTACCCTCCTGCAACTGGGCAAACAGAGTGGTGAGCACCAGCAGCGCGGGAAAGATCATGAGCATTCCTGAGTACGCCGCCGCCTTCGCGGTATTGATCACGTCGTGATCAAAGGCCCGCAAGATTGTTTTCCGTAGGATGGGGACGAATCGGCTCATTGGCTCACTGGCAAGAATATTGCATTTCCTCGGGGTTGGCGAAAGTGTTTGTGCATGGCTGCGCAGGCGCGTTCAATGAGCGGCAATGGCGAAACTGGCAACAGCGATGTGTGCGCCTGCCGCCGACAGACGGTTTGACCCATCTTGGCCAGGGGCAATAGGTTTGAAGAGGATGCGGCCTCATTTTCCCGTGGCAACTCAAGGAGACCCGATGCACAACAGAGCTTCTCTCTGGTTTTGGAAGAGTTTTTCGCTGATGTTGCTGGCGGCAACAGCGCTGACGGCGGCACGTGCGCAGGATCTGAAGAGCTTTGAGCAGAAGATCACGACCAAAGTTCTGCCCAACGGGCTCACCCTCATTATTTGCGAGCGGCCCGAGGCTCCGGTCTTTAGCTACACCACGTTTGTGGATGCCGGCGATGTGAACGATCCGAGCGGCGAGAGCGGCCTGGCGCACATGTTTGAGCACCTGGCATTTAAAGGAACGAGCGAGATTGGCACCACGGACTACGCGGCGGAAAAAGTTGCGCTCGAAAAAGTGGAACAGGCCAACAACGCCTACGAGGCCGAGTATCTGAAGCCTGTAGGCCGCGATCCGAAGAAGCTCGAAGAGTTGCACAAGGCATTTGTCGACGCGCAGGCTGAGGCGCACAAATACGTCATCCCCAACCAGTTCACTGAGGTGGCCGACGCCAACGGCGCGAACGGCCTGAACGCCGAAACGGGTTTGGATTCCACACAGTTTTACTGGTCGATGCCGGAGAATCGCCTGGAGCTTTGGGCATGGCTTGAAAGCAGCCGGCTTGCGGACACGGTTGCGCGCGAGTTCTACAAGGAGCGCGACGTGGTGATTGAAGAGCGCCGCATGAGGACCGATTCCGATCCCGTGGGACGGCTGACAGAGCAGTTTCTGGCCACGGCATACGTGGCGCACAACTACGGGCGAAGCAGCATTGGCTGGCCGAGCGAAGTGAGCCAGATAACGGCCACCGAGGCCCTGGCCTTCCACAAGAAGTATTACGTGGGCGGCGACATTGTGGTGTCTGTGGTGGGCGACGTGGACGCAAAGACGGCGATGCCGATGCTTGAGAAATATTTCAGCAAGGTTCCCGGCGGGCCCAAGCCGGAAGACATGACGACGGTAGAACCGAAGCAGTTTGCCGAGAAGTCCGTGGTGATTCGCGAGCAGACGCAGCCTTTTTACATCGAGGGCTACCACCGGCCGAGCTATCGCGACCCTGACGATGCGGTGTACGACGCGATCCAGGACATCATGTCGAACGGGCGCGTCTCGCGCATGTACCGCAGCCTGGTGGAGCAGCAGCAGATTGCAGCCGAGGCCGAGGGATTCAGCCCTTACCCCGGCGACAAGTATCCCAGCCTGTTTGCGTTTTATGCGGTGCCGCTGCCAGGGCATACGCCGGCCGAGATGCGCGACGCAATTCACAAAGAGATTGACAAGCTGAAGACCGCAGACGTGACTGACGCGGAGTTGGCAATGTTCAAGACGCGGGCGCGCGCCGACCTGCTGCGCGGACTGGCCGACAACCAGGGCCTGGCCAACGCTCTGGCCGAGTACCAGACGCGCTATGGCGATTGGCGTGAGCTGTTTCTGCAATTGGACGCGGTGGACAAGGTGACCAAGGCCGATATCCGGCGGGTGGCAAACCAGGTGTTTGTGGCGTCGAACCGCACCAGCGCGGAGATCGACACGGAAGCACCTGCAACAGCAGCAAAGAATGACGGAGGCGCGCAATGAAGAAGCTCAACCGGTTCTCCGCTGCATCGTTGCTTGCAGGCGCACTTCTCTCATCACTGGCGACGCCGGCCCTGCTGTGCGCGCAACAGAGCAAGCCCTGGGAGCATATCCCCATTCCCAAGCTGCACGCGTTTAATCCGCAGCAGCCTAAGCGCATCGAATTGAAAAATGGAATCGTCGTGTTCTTGCAGGAGGATCACGAGCTGCCGTTCATCAGCGGTTCGGTGCTGATTCCCGGCGGCGAGCGCGATGCGGATACTTCGAAGGCCGGCCTGATCGACCTGTATGGCCAGGCGTGGCGTACCAGCGGAACAACAAAGATGGACGGCGACGCGATGGACGATTTTCTTGAAGCGCGCGCGGCACACATTGAGACCGGCGGCGACATCGACTCCACGGCCGTTTCATGGGATTCGCTGAAGGGCGATGCGGATCAGGTCTTCGATCTGGCAATGGATCTCTTGTTCCATCCCAAGTTCAGCGCGGAGAAATTGCAGCTCGCGCAACAGCAGGAGGCGGCGGAAATTGTTCGCCGCAACGACGACGAAGCTGGAATTGCTGGACGCGAAGCCGAAAAGCTGATCTATGGCGCAAACAGCCCGTACACGCGGCAGCCGGAGCTGGCCACCATCGGCAAGGTGACGTTGGCCGATCTGGAGGCGTGGCACGATCGCTCACTGAAGGGCAAGCTGATTGTGGGCATCAGCGGCGACTTCGATCCGGTGGCGATGGAGGCCAAGGTGCGGGCCGCGTTTGAAGGGCTGCCGCAGGTTGAGGCCGCTGCGCCGCGCCACGATGAGTTTGCCGGACCCACGCCGGGCGTGTACTTCATCGACAAAAACGATGTGAACCAGTCGAATGTTGAGATTGTTGGCCTGGGAACCGACCGGCACAATCCCGACGTGCCCACGCTCGCGGTGCTCGACGAGATTCTGGGCGGTGGATTCGGCAGCAGGCTCTTCCAAAAGGTGCGCACCGAGCTTGGGCTTGCCTATGCGGTTGGCGGCGGATTCGGAGCGCCGTACGATCATCAAGGAACGTTCCGCGCAGAAGTGCTGACCAAGAGCGCGAGCACGGTGGATGCAACCAAGGCAACAATGGCGGAGATTGACGGGCTGAATACCAAACCCATTACTGAAGATGAATTGAAGCGGGCCAAGGACAACATCCTCAACTCCTTCCTGTTCCGCTACGACACCAAAGGCAAGGTGCTCGACGAGCGCGAGAAGCTGGAGTTCTATGGCTATCCCGCCGATTATCTTGAGACCTACCATGCGGCTCTTGAAAAGGTGACGCTGGCCGATGTAACCGCCGCGGCAAAGAAGTACATTCATCCCGAAAAGCTGGCGATTCTGGTGGTGGGCAACGGGTCCGAGATCAAGCCGGGGCTTGATGATTTGAAGATGGGTGCAGTGCACCCGGTGGACATTACGATTTCCATGCCGGCGCAACCTGGCGCGGCAAAGTAGGCACGCCGCTGCCCGTGCCCCATCCATTCGCTTTCTTCTAGCGAATGGGTGGGAAAGCACAAACATCAAGGAACGAAATCAAACGGCCATGGACCTTGAGACATGGGCACAACAATCACGAGCGTTAAGAGCGCAGGAGAAGAACGACAGTGAAGACGATTGCGGAGCTGGTTGCGGAAGACGCACGGCTGAAGAACGAAGCGGCAGCGCGGCTGATGGAGGCCGGCGTAACAATTTACCGGCCTGAGACCTCTGTTATCGACCCCGGGGTTGAGGTTGCCGCTGGCACGGTGCTTGAGCCGTTTGTGCAGTTGCTGGGCAAAACGCGCATCGGCGCGGGCTGCCTTATCCGCTCCTTTAGCGTGATTGAGAACTGCACGGTGGGCAACAATGTGCTGGTGCGCCAAAGCTGCATTTTGACTGACAGCACGGTTGAAGACGGCGCAAAGATCGGCCCATTCGCGCACCTGCGCCCCGGCAGCGAGATCGGCCAAGACGCCCATGTCGGCAACTTTGTTGAGACCAAGAAGACCAAGCTCGGCAAAGGCGCCAAGGCCAACCACCTTAGCTATCTTGGCGACGCCGAGGTGGGCGCGGGCTCCAACATTGGCGCAGGCGTCATCACCTGCAACTACGACGGCGTGAACAAGCACCGCACCAAGATCGGCGAGCGCGCGTTTGTGGGCAGCGACTCGACACTGGTTGCGCCGGTAAGCGTGGCCGATGGCGCGTATGTCGGCGCGGGTTCCTGCATTACGCAGGATGTGCCCTCTGGAGCGCTGGCCGTGGCGCGCAGCCACCAGGTAAATGTCGAGGGCTGGGTTGAGGCCAGAAAGGCCAAAGCCGAGGCGGCAAAGAAGAAATAGGCGCGCGCTTTGCTCGCCGTAAATATTTTATTTTAAATGATTTGAGTCCAAGGCCCGCGAGCGGCCCTTTCTTATGCCTTCGCCGCCATCTATGGGCGACTGGGCTGCATCTAATTCCATAGCGGGCTTTGGACCATCAAGCCTGCGGTCTCGAGCTCGACGCCTCTCGAATGCGGTTTCTAATTTGAGGCCAGAAGGTTAAGATAGCCCTTCGAGGATCGGGACGCATTCGCCTAGAATGGGCGATTGCACAGCAGATACAAAAAGCCGTATGACCCTTTTTAGTGATAGGCATAAGGACAAAACCAATGTTTACTGGAACGAGACACTCTCCTCCAGGGGTGGGCAGCGCGTAACAACGTCCACCTGAATGGGACAAACGGGCTTGGGAGTAACATGGTGGCATTGAACCTGGCAGCGCCGGGAACGCCAAACGACGCAACCACCGCGAAGGCCGAGCAAGAGGCCCGCGCGATTGCAGGTGTAAGCCGTCCGGCGCGCGTTCTTGTTGTGGACGACGAGGCGCATGTCCGGTCCATGGTGGGTTCCACGCTTGAGCGGCGCGGCTATGAGGTGCAACTGGCGGCCAGCGGACGTGAGGCGCTTGAAGCGCTGGCCCTGAACAACTACGACCTGGTTCTAACCGACATTGTGATGCAGGACCTGAACGGCATTGCGCTGCTTGAGCGGGTGCACGCGCAGCAGCCCAACCTGCCCGTGGTGATGGTCACCGCCATTCACGACATCAGCGTTGCCATTGACTCCATGCGCCGCGGCGCCTATGACTACCTGCTGAAGCCCTTTGAGCGCGACCACCTGATGAACACGGTGGAACGCGCACTAAAGCACAGGCAGATTCTGGAAGAGAGCCACAACTACCAGCAGAGCCTGGAGCAGATGGTGCGGGCCAGAACCGACATGCTGCGCCACGCGATGGAAGACCTGGAGCACTCCTACGACGTAACGCTCGAGGCGCTGGGCGACGCGCTGGACTTGAAAGACTCAGAGACCGAGGGGCACTCGAAGCGCGTAACGGCGTTCACCATTGCGCTGGCGCGGGCCATGGGCCTGTCTCCGGCTGAAATCAAGGTGATTGCGCGCGGTGCCTTCCTGCACGACATCGGCAAGATGGCGATTCCCGACGAAATTCTGCGCAAGCCCGGCAAACTAACGCCTGAGGAGCAGGAGATCATGCGCGAGCACTGCTCGCGTGGCTACCACATGCTGCGCAAAATACCCTTTTTGGCAGGCGCGGCAGAAATCGTTTTCTGCCACCAGGAGCACTACGACGGCAGCGGCTACCCCAGCGGTTTGCAGGGGCGCGAGATTCCCGTGGGCGCACGGATCTTTGCGGTGGCCGACTCTCTTGACGCCATTACCAGCGACCGGCCCTACCGCAAAGCGCGCAGTTTCGATGAGGCCCGCGAAGAGGTGCTGCGCTGCTCGGGTTCGCAGTTCGACCCGGCCGTGGTTGAGGCATTCCTAAAGATTCCCAATGAGCTTTGGCAGGAGCT
>Ga0302319_10025109_pt1 | contig 10564 bp, 7 predicted proteins | sample Bog_T0_2_FD_203319 | JGI IMG/M metagenome (GOLD analysis project Ga0302319, IMG submission 203319) | Peat permafrost microbial communities from Stordalen Mire near Abisko, Sweden - Bog_T0_2 | ecosystem: Environmental > Terrestrial > Soil > Wetlands > Peat | place: Sweden: Abisko, Stordalen Mire... | reverse complement strand
GGATCGCGCAATACCGTGAAGGCCTCATCCGTGCTGCGGATCAGTTCATGACGAATCAAGAACGCCAGCCGGATGTGGCCGTACACGAAGATCGTGTCACAGCAGTGGATTTCGGCGATCAGTCTCTTGATGGCCGAAAACAGCGTCGAGGTGTCGACCCACTTCTCGTTCGTCAGCGTGTTGTTGATGCTCGGGTACTTGTCATCGATCTTCTTGATGAGGTCCGTGCCCGCGCATTTCGGCACGTGCAGGAAGGTGATGCGCCGGTGCCGCGGAAATGCGCGATAGATCAGCTTGATCAGGTTCTGACGAAACTCCCGCGACTGCAATGCGTCGATGAACTGCGCGCGCGCATCGAACGTTTCGCTGGTATGCGAAACCGCGGCATTCTCGGGAATCCGACCCAAGACGGTCTGATAGATGCGCCGACGATCGAATTGAGTCAAATCGACGCGCTTCACCAACCCGTCGATCCCCGTCGCGGGGTCGAACAGAAGAAACAGGTTCAAGACTGCCTGCGAGTCGGCCGGGCCCGGTATGATCATGATCGGGCGAGTATGCAGGCTGCGTTCGCGCCGATCAATACAGGTAAAATCGAGGGCAAGCGGAATCATCCACGATAGTGTCGGGTCACCCGGTCCGACGGCGAAGGAAACATGAATGCACGGAACCAGCCGGAGCGGCTGAATGCGCTGCCGCCGCTTTCGCGAGAGAACGCGCGCCGCGATCGCCGTGCATGCAAGATCTGTCGCGGTCCGGCGGACTTGTTCGATGTCGTCGACTTCAACAAGATCTGCAGCGAGTCCGATTTCTATGCGTTCGGCCTGTCCGGGATCCCCGTGTATTTCCTGCGCTGTAGGGACTGCGGATTCTTGTACACGGAGTTCTGCGACGGCTGGAGCGCCGAGGATTTTTCGCGCTGGATCTACAACGCCGACTATGCACTCGCCGACAGCGATTACCGTGAGGTGCGGCCGGCACAGTTTGCCAAGGACGTGTCGATCCGCCTGCGCGGCCTCGAAGCGGCGGCAATTCTGGACTATGGTTCGGGCGCGGGTGTGTTCTCGGCGCGGATGCGGCTCAATGGTTTCGGCGGCGCGGCGGAATACGACCCGTTTTCGTCGCCCGAACGGCCCGACGGCGAGTTCGATCTGGTGACCTGTTTCGAGGTGCTCGAGCATTCCCCCGATCCGCTCGAGACCCTGCAAGACATGCGGCGATTCCTGAAGCCGGATGGGTGCATCCTCTTCAGCCAGACACTGCAGCCGGCGAACATCCTCGAGCTGCGCGGCAACTGGTGGTACGCGGCCCCGCGCAACGGACATGTGTCGCTGTTCACGGCCATGGCGCTGGCATTTCTCGCAGGGCGCGTCGCGATGACGGTGAGCGGACGCAACGGCTTGTTCATGTTTCGCAGCGCCGATGCCTCGAGCGTCACGCAGCGCTTGTTCGACGAATTCGCGCCGGCCTTGATCCCGCGACGTCTGCAGGCACCGGCAATGGAAGCCGCGACCGCGGAGGATCCGGGCGGGCGCGGCCGGCAATGGCATGGACTCGAGACGGACAGCCGCGGAAGTTTCCGCTGGAGCGCGCTCGACACGATCACCTGGAAACTCGATCCTGCGCCCTGCTACCCCTGCGAACTGCTGGTGAGCATCCCGTTCCTCATGCTGGCGTTTCCGGGCGTTCTCGAGGGCGCAACGCTGAAGGCCGGCGACCATTCGTCGCCGGTGAGCGTCGACGGCTCCGAGATCCGGGCGAGCATGAGGCTGCCGGACGCCGGCGTCAGTGAGATCACCCTATGTACCCAGGCGCCCCGCTCGCCGCAACAAATGCGCGGCGAAGCCGATCGACGTCCTCTCGGCATCGCAGTGCTTGCGGCCGCGATGCCGCAGATCACGGCGACGGTCGAGTGATGCGGTCAGCGCGCCCGGGGCGGGGGAGATTCGTCAAGCGTTCAAAGGGGGCTTCCGCGACGGCGTGCCCAAGCGGCGCCTGACGCCGCGCTCAGGCTCGCGTCGCGGCGTGCGTCCGGCCATGAGGTCATCGAGCAGATGCAGCCAGCGCGGCAGGATGCGGGATTCGAGATCCAGCCGGTCGACGGCCCGCCGTCGCGCCGCAACCCGCAGCGGCGCGCAGCCTGGCCGGTCCTCGAGTGCCGCGATGACGCCGGCGCTGATCGCGGGCACGTCGAAGAAATCGACCAGCACGCCATGTTCTCCGTCCCGCACATATTCCCGAACCGGTGGAGTCGCGGACGCGACGAGCATGCAGCCGGTCGACATGGCCTCGACGAAGGACCAGGAGAGCACGAATGGATATGTCAGATAGACGTGCACCGAGGAGATTTGCAGCACCGTCAGATAGACATCGGCCGGCACCGTGCCCATGAAATGGACGCGCGCCGAATCGATGCGGTCGCCGAGTTCCGCCAGCATCGCTTCGCGAAAGCTCTTGCCGGACGGGTGCGGCGCGCCGTAGCTCACACCGTCGCCCCCGACGATCAGCACCTGGGCCCGCGGGCGCCGGCGCAGGATCTCGGGCAGTGCCCGCATGAAGACATGAAACCCGCGGTACGGCTCCAGATTGCGTGCGACGTAGGTGATGACCTCGGATTTGGCCGTCAACTTCATGCCGCGCGGCCCGAGAGCGAGCCAGGCCGAGCGATTCGGGGTAAACCGTGTCGTGTCCGTACCCTCGTGCAGCGTCGTGATGCGCGCTTGCAGCGCCGGCGGAAACAGGCTGAATTGCCAGTCGGTCGCGGTGTGACCCCAGTCGGAGGCGTCGGCGCTCATGTGATTCACCGCGTTGCGAACCCGAAGGCGCCCGCCGTCGTCTTCGCGCCGGGGCGCAAACTCCCGATCGAAACCGACGTCCGCGTCCTTCTCGTGAAAGAAGAATTCAAAATTCGAGAGCACCGGGGTTTTCGGGAACACGTCCTTGATGAACAGGGTTTCGCCCCAGCCGCAGTGTCCGACGATGATGTCGGGAAACACGCCGCGACGCCGCAGCCGCTTGCAGACCTCGGCGACGGCAACGCCGGTGCGCACGGCGGCCTCGAGCACCGCTGAATTGGGGTGACAGCTCGCACCGTGGGTGAGATCCGGCTTGTAAACGAGTTTGCGAACCCCCGGAATCTCCCCGTAGCGGGACTGGGTGATGAAATACACGCGGTTGCCGGGCATGTCCGCGAGGTGCCTGACGAGATGCGCGTATTGGCCGGGGAAATTTTGATGGACGAAGCAGTAGATCGCCACGATCAGTTCGCTCTGAATCCGAGCCGTGCGATCAAGGCGCCGCATTCCCGGCGCCGCCGTACCGTGCTGCGTGTGACCAGCGCCCCGAGTTCCAGTGTGTCGCGGCGCCTCAGCAGAATTTGCGAGAAGCCCGCCTGCTGCAGCCGGTGCACGAGCAGCGTCGGCGTGAAGCCCGATCGATGCGCCATCGCCTCGTCACCCCGCGCGATCGCGGCACCGAATCCCCAGATCATGTCGTGTGCCGTGACCGGGCCCGCCGGCGACTCGTAGATCGTCTCGTCCAACCGGTCTTCCGCGATCCACGCGGCAAGGACCTGGAGGTCCGGCACGATGATCAGCGCGAAACCCGAAGGCGCCAGCACCCGGCGAATTTCCGACAAGGCCCGCGGTACCTCGTGCGCGCGTAGATGTTCGATGCAGTGTGACGACCAGACGGCGTCGACGCTGCCGCTGCGGACGCCGCCGAGATCGACGGCGCTCGCGACGATGTCGGGCGATACGGCGGGATTGACATCCACGCGAATCTGCCGCCAGGCATCGAAATACGGATGGACGCCCGCCTCCGCGGGCGGCCCGCAGCCGATATTGAGCACGATCGGCCGGCGCCGACGGACTCGTGCGCCGGCCTCGCGCGGCGAGTCCTTCCGCGGACGGATCGGGGGTTTCGTAAGCTTCATCGGAACTAGTCGGCCTGCGGCTTGGCGACGGCACCCGACTTGCGACCCTCAACGCGGTGTTCGAACAGCCGCACCTCCATCGCGAGGATCGGATCGTCCGGCATATCGGACTGGCACAGCGCACCGTCGTGCAGTGAGTCGAGGATGCGCCCGGATGCGAAGCGCGCACCATAGGCGCAATCGTGCGTCTCGGCATAGGGCGGCTTGATCCGCAGCGAGAAGCCGAACAAGGCGAGTCCCATGCCGCGCGTTCCGCAGAATTCGCCGCATTCGTGCCAGGGCGTGATCGCGCCATCCGCGCGTACGCCCGAGTACTCGAGGATCGAGGCTTGGTCGGTCTGCGGCAGGATCGCAAAGCCCTCGATCCACTCGTCGCCATTCGGGCCGGCGATCGTTCCGGCCGCGAATTCCACTTCGCCGACGCGCTGGATGTGGGCCAGAAAACCCAGCGGTACGAGGTTGGCGGACGGCTCCTCGGCGTCCCCGTCCGGCGCCGGCCCGATCTGCGGAGCGGGGGATTCATGGGCCTCCAGCAGTCGGATGTCGATCGCCATCGGCGCGGCATCGAACGGACGCACCGACGTGAGCAGCAAAGACGCGGCGGTTCCATGCACGACGACCGTCATCGAATCGTCGCGACAGCGCAGCCAGCGGTCGAAGGTGCCGTGGCCGGGCACGAGTTCCACCTGACCCTCCGAGGAGACCGGAGCGGGCGAGATCATGAGCGCGGCGGCGACGACTTCGCCAGGAAGCGGACGCGAGGGCGCGCCGTCGGTGACCGTGATCCGGTAGGAACCGGGGGGCAATTCGATGAGTTTGACGGAACCCACGGGCTCGGCCGGCGGAGCGTAGCCCTCGATGGCGGATGCAAGGTCTTCCAAGGCGCACTCCCAGATTCAAGCGACGGGTCAGCTCACCCCGGCGGTCGGCACGATCGCCCCGGTCGGTGGCATAGATGACTTATAAACTGTGTCGGCGCGAGCGTGAAGCAGCAGATCGTTGATCCGTGACGCAGATGTATCGAGCGGGAGGAGGGACCCCCCCAGACCCACCGCGCGCAGACGCTCGGCAATTGCACCCAGATCAAAGGCAAGGATCGGAAGTCCCGCAGCCAGCGCGTGGCTGAGCGCGTAGCACCAGGTCTCGGGCGTCACGGACGGGAACCAGGCGAGATCGCAGCACTCGCGTGCCAACAGCGCGCTCACTTCATCGTCCGCGTAGGGGCCGGTGATGAACACGCGGCCGGTGTCGAGCAGGGCGTCGTCGGCGTGCGTATGTCCGATCACCACGAACTCCAGATCGAGTTCGCGCGATCGGGCATCGGCCGCACACTGCAGCAGCACGGCGTATCCCTTGTGAATGCCGATGGCACCGATCAACGCGATCCGCACGGGGCCTGCAGTCCGGAAGGTTCCGTGACGGACGACGGGATCCAGGATCTCCCAGGGCTCGACGTCGAATCGAACCGCGGGAAAATAGCGCGCGAGACGCCGCGCGGTGTCCGCGCTCGGGGCGACCACACGCTCCGCGCGCCCAAGGATCTCGGCGCTGCGCGCGCGCAGACGCGCGACCGTGAGCCCAGCCGCCATCGCCGAGCCGTGCTCGCGGACGCAGACTTCGCAAAGCGCAAGCTGCGGTTCACCGCAGTAGCGGTCGGCGCCGGACAACAGATTGATGCGCGGGCAAATCCACGCATGATCATGCACGAAGATCCGATAGGGAACGCCGAGCGAGGTGACCGTCGTCAGGACGTCGTCGGGGAGGCCGAGAAAATGATGAACTTCGACCTGTGTGATCCCGAGTTCGAGCAGCTGCCGCCGCAAGGTCTCCGATTCGTGCGGCACGGTGTAGCACAGATTGGGCAGGTGCGCGGCATGGATGCGCAGGCGGATCCCCCCGTCCTCCCCCAACAAACTCGCCGGGCGCAATTCGACGATCGTATGGCCCGCCGCCTCGAGACTGCGGCGCCGGCCATCGACGTGGCGCTCGACGCCGCCGGGCAGCGCCAGCGTCACCAGCAAGACCGGGTCCACGACCAAAGCGATCAGGCTCGCGAAGTCGAGCGCGCGCCGTGCCGGGCGCACGGGGTCGGCCGCATGGAACCGCGCCACCGCCGCTTCGTAGTCGGGATAGCGGGCCGACAGCACGTGACCATTCCGGTGCCGCAGCGCCTGCTCAGCGGCACCGAAGGAGCGCCCGCCGCTGTGATGCACGTAAAGATCCGCGGCGACCACATGGCGCCAGCCGAGACGCGACGCGCGCATGCACAGGTCGCACTCCTCGCCATAGCCGCGGCCGAAGGCGGCGACGTCGAACAATCCCACGGCATTCAAACAGGTGCGCTTGATGTACAGGCAGAATCCGACGCCGACCGGAACGTCGAGCGCACAGCCCGCATTGACGCGCGCGGCGAGTGCGTCGATGCGGCGAGCATCGCCCGGATTCACGTCGGCGTCGGGGTCCGGGTAACTCGCGATCGATGCCCTGCCGCCGAGCGGCGTCACCGTGCCGATGGTCGCGGCGGCGTACGCGGCGCGCCGCAGGCGCACCAGCCAATCCGCAAACACCTCGGTGTCGGAATTGAGCAGGACCACGTCGCGATCGCCGTGCAGCGCCATGCCACGATTGGCCGCGCCTGGGAAGCCCATATTCACGGCATTGGTGAGCAGCGTGATCGCACCGGCAGCGGCCCAGTCGTCCAAGGCCGCAGTCAGTTCGGCATCCGCAGGCCCGGCATCATCCACCACGATGATCTCGGCGGCCGTGCCGTCGAGGCTCGCGAGCACGCTGCGAAGACAGCGCAGCGCCTCCCGCGGCGCACCGTGCACGGGGATCACGACGTCGACGATGGGCCGGGGTAAGGCATGCGGGGGCTTCCCGGCCGGGCTTGGCGGCGTCGCGGCGACCAACGGCCGATCGGACAGTCGTGCGACGCCCTGCGGCAGCGACATCAGGCGACCATCAGGGAGTCGCGCACGGACCTCGACCCGCGCGTCAGGTGCCGGCGTCGCCGGCAACGTCGTGACGAACTCCGGCCCGACGGATGCGTCGACGAACGGCGCCTCGTCCGGCCCGATCGCGCGCTGCGGGCCTATGCGCAGCAGCACCGGCACGGGCCAATGCGGCGCCCATCCAATTTGCGCCTCACCGACGACGTCGGTTGCGCCTGCAACCGCCCAGCCGCTCAGTCGAAACTCCGGCGGCCACGGTAGTCCCGTACCCAGCACATCACGCAGGCCCGCGCCGGTCGCGCCGATCATGCCCGGCGCGTCGAGCGGCAATGTGCCGCGAAAACCGGCAAACCCGTCTGCCCCGACCGGCGTGAACTCCAGCGGGATCGGCTGCCCGCCCAGCAACACGTGGATCGCACCGCCATCGCGTGCCTCGCCCACCAAGGAGAGGTCGCTGCAGAGGCCGATCCAGCCGGGGCAGTCGGAGCGCGCAAGCCGCACGAGCCGGCCGGCCAAAGAGCCGATGTTCGGAAAGGCATCGACCGCATAGGCCGCGAGCAGCCTGCGACAGCAGACCCAAGCTTCGGTGTCATCGTCCAAGAGGCACAGCGCTTCGGCGCGCAGCGCGGCAAGGCCGTCGTGCAGGGGCGACGTGGGGATGAGCTCGAGTACACGGAGGGGCAAGCCGAGTTGCAGCAGCAGCGTGCCCTGAATGAGCAGCAGGGAGGGATCAGCGGGGGCGAGGCGGCGCGCCCTGTCGGCGAAACGCAGCGCATCGTTCAGATGGCCCAGCTCGATATGACGAGAAACTTCGTGCAGCGCGCGTTCGAGCGGGCTCATGATGAGCAATAAAAACCCGAAGAGTCACGCCGGCCAACGATTCGAACGGCCCGGCAGAACCTCTGCGGAGTCGACGCCGCGGGCGGAAGCCCTCCGCGGCGTCGGTTCATCCGACAATCGATCAGTTCGGCTTGATTACGTTGTGCGTCGGTACTCCGGTCAACGTGACCGTCGTCTTGTCGGACAACGTGATCTTCGCGGTCGCCTTCGTCGCGGACGTGTCTTCCGCTTTCACCGCCGCCGCCGTGTGGCCCGCGACGTTGATGGTGTCCGAACTCGGGCCGGCGCCATGGGCCGAGCCGCTCTTGGCGACGCCGCCAAACGAGCCGGCGACGGCGGTCTTGATGCCCGTCGTGCCCACCGCGGCCGCACGCGAACTCGCGCCGCCGAGGAAGGTGTCGCTGCCGGAGATGAGCTTGGACGTGCCCGCGGCTTCCGGCTTGACGAAAGCCTTCGCACCGCCGTCCAGTGTCGCTGCATGAGAGGAACTCAGCTTCGACAGAGCGTGCTGGGCGGCGAGCCGCTCAGTCGCACTCAGATTGTGGACCGCTTTGGTGCCACCATGTACGGAAACAGAAATTGCCATGTGAATACCCCTAGTATTTTAGCCGAAGAACCGAAATCTCACCCGCGCATCGCAAACTTCGCAGCAGTCGGACCATTTCCTCGGACGCGCGGCCGGCTTACGATCGTCAATCCTCTCACTCATATGAATTCAGCATGGACTACACTGAATAAATTCTAAGTGAGCCAAAAATAGCATCGCCGTCTCACGCCAGTCAACAAAGAAGTGGACGATGAACCGAGACATTTCACCAATGTGTCAAAAGCATTTCGAGAATTCCCTCTTATGTCGAAGAGCAGCGAAAAATTTCGAGCAAGCGGCACACTGTTGAGGCGTAACATCTCGCCGCCGCACCAAAATACGGCGCGAGATCCCGGCACCTGGAGCGGTGTTTCATTGCGCAGCGGTTTGATCTGCTCGGATTCGCACCACACCGCTGTAATGTCCCGAATGTGCCGAAGAGAATCGATCATAGTAACGATCATAGTGTCGTGACTGCAGAAAACGTTTCGAGAGGTTTGGCGGTGCGAAAGAGGTGGCGCCTCGCGGTCTGCGTGGCCGGCGGATGTTTGATGGCCTTGGCGGTGGGCGGGAGTGCCTCCGCATTGGACATATTCCATACTGAGGACGGGATTCCGAAGGGTCCCGCCGGGCATTTGTTGGACGACGACGTCGGGGAGGCCTGCGTGCTCCGGGCCCTATCGACGCCGCTGCCGCTGTTCGAAGCCATCGAACACACGCTCTGCGACAGTCCGCGCACGCGCGCCGTGTGGCAATCCGTCAAGGCGGCGGCAGCGGTCGTCGGTCAGAGTGAGGGTGCGTACCTGCCGTCGCTCGATGGGAGCGCCGATTATTCGGCGGAACGCTCATCGACCGCGGCGCAGGATTCGCCCCAACTGCAGAATTCCTATTCCCAACCCGTGTATTCGGCCTCGCTGTCGATGAACTGGCTGCTGTTCGATTTCGGCGGTCGGCGCGCCACGCTGCGGGGAAGCCGCGAGTTGTTGAGCGCCGCGCGTGCGACGCAGGACGCGACACTGCAGGCGGCCTTTGCGAACACGGCCAAGGACTACTATCAGGCGCAAGCCGCCGCCGCGCAGGCTCAAGCGGCGCGACGCATCGAGGCCGATACGCGCCAGATACTCGATGCCGCTGCCGCACGCTACACCACCGGCATCGCGGCAATCACGGACCAGTTGCAAGCGAGTACGGCGCATGCGCAGGCGCTCTATCAGCGAACCGTTGCGGACGGGGCATTTCTGGTGGCCCGAGGCACGCTCGCCGTGGACATGAACCTGTCGCCGGAGACGCCTTTGGTGCTCCCGGAACTCGACCAGGGGACCACGCCGGATCTGGGTTTCGTCCATGCGGTCCACGAACTCGTCGAAGAGGCGACGAGGACGCACCCGACGGTACTCGCGGCCAAAGCCCAATGGGAGGCGGCGCTCGCCGATGTCGATGGAGCCCGGGCCGCGGGACTCCCCAAGCTGCAGTTGAGCGGTGCGGTGAGCGTGTCGGACTCCCCGGTCAGCGCGAGCCTCGGCCAACCGGAACTGCCCGCCGTGAGCCGCCAGCGTTCGATCGGACTCAGCATTTCGATTCCCCTGTTCTCCGGGTTTTCGACGACCTACCGGATCCGCCAGGCGAAGGCCATCGCCGATGAGCAGGCGATGACGCTGCGCGACACCGAGGAACAAGTCGCCCTCAACGTCTGGTCCAGCTTTCAGGCCCTGCAAACGGACACGGAGAATCTGCGCAATACGGATGAGGTCCTCAAGAGCGCGCGCCAGGCCTTCGAGGCCGCGGAGCAGCGTTACAAACGCGGCGTCGGCAGCATCCTGGAGATGCTCAGCGTCGAGAGCTCGCTCGCGAGCGCCGAGCAACTGCAGATCCAGTCGCAGTCCGATTGGCGCACGGCGCGGCTCGCGCTCGCGGCGAGCCTGGGTCAACTCGGCATGTGGGCGATCAAATGAGCCCGGCAGGCGACGCGCCGGAGTTTCAGTGGTCCCCGGCGCACGTGGATCGCCTGCGCAGGCAGGCGGCGGAGACCGAGGCGGGATCACTCAACCGGGCACTCGCCGGCGCCGAACTCGCATTCGCCGAACGCGACGCCGCCGCGGTGGATGCCGCGCTCGAAGCGGCCGCCATCGCGCAGGGCAATCCGCGCGCCGATCACTGGGCGTTCGAACGCTTGCTGGCCACGCTCCTGACCGTCCAAAAATTCGACGCCGCGACGCGAATCATCCGGGAATTTTTCGGTCCGCGCTTCGCGCC
>Ga0302319_10025108_pt1 | contig 10565 bp, 10 predicted proteins | sample Bog_T0_2_FD_203319 | JGI IMG/M metagenome (GOLD analysis project Ga0302319, IMG submission 203319) | Peat permafrost microbial communities from Stordalen Mire near Abisko, Sweden - Bog_T0_2 | ecosystem: Environmental > Terrestrial > Soil > Wetlands > Peat | place: Sweden: Abisko, Stordalen Mire... | reverse complement strand
ATGGTCTGGCCGGCCATGATGGTGGGAGTCGTCACCGGAGCGCCAGTCTGCTGCGATACCTCGGAGATCACCTCGTTCTGCGCCAGATCCGCCTGCTGACCTTCCTGTTGAATCTCGCTGGCCGCATTCGGATCGGGAGGCGGCGCGAGACTGGCATACAGAGCAGGGTGTACCTGAGCCGATACCGGTGCAACCGGCAACCCGCCCTTGCCCTGGTCGGTTTGCAGTTGTTGCAGCCCCTGGTCAATGGACTCACGCATGTGGTTCTGCATCTCCTGGAGGTCGTCCAGGTTGACCGAGACTGTGTCCGCCTTGGGGCATTCCTGCCCGCCCTTGCTGGCAAGAACGTCCACATCGGCGGCGGTAGCATCGGCGGCGGGAGCGTTCCTCAGGATGAGTGCATCGCCATCGCTCAGCGAACACTCCATGCCCGAGCCATCCACAACGTCAAGTGCGTTGCCGACCACGAAGACATGCGGCCGGCCGTTGGCCACATCGTTGATCGTGCGTCCAATTCCGCTGGAGCCCGGGTCAATGTCCTGCCGCTGAGCGTTCTGTTGCGCCTCCTGGTTCTCAAGCGCCAGTTGATTCCTCACCTCGTCGGCGATGGCCTGCTTCACGTCGGGAGTGAGCGGCGCCGCGCCTCCCGCCGCGTTCGGGTCGCCGTTCACCTCGCCGCCGTCCTGCTGCGCGGCATACGCCGATTGCAGGTCGTTGGCCAGCATGTAGTCAGTGAGCCAGTACGCAGCCGAAGGGTAAGCAGGATAAGGGCTAAAGAAGAACCCAAAGTGGTGGAACCAGGGACTTCCTCCCCATCCCCACCCGTAGTGCACCGGCGCGGCCCACGGGTTGTACGCCCATCCGTAATATCCGGGGTCGTAGTAGCCCGATGGTGCGTATACGTCCATGTCGACGCCGTGATACCGCCAGCCGTGGTAGAAGTGATCGTAGCTATGGCCGCGGTAGGAGTAAGTGCGCCGTTCAAAGTCGTGCCCGCGGACCTTGTAAGGATGCTGCACATACCCCGCGCGACCCTTCTGGTAGACGGTCTTGCTGTGGTCGTTGCGTACTGTCGTGCAACTGCGGCCGTGGTTGAGTCCCTGGTGCACGTCGGTTCCGCTCCTCACGTTATGCACGTCGCTGATCTTCCCGTTCGGACGGGTTCGCACCAGACTGCCGCCCTTGGTCGTAAGCACGTTGCTGCCCCTGGACTGAGGTGTCTTGATGCCCGGAGTGCGGGCCGGCGTTGTATGCGTTCCGCTCGGGCTGGTCGGATGAGGTGTGTTGGCATTGCGGCCGCCGGGGCCATTTGGATGCGTACCTGGGCTGAATCCGCCGGTATTGATCCCGCCGGTTGTGGGTCCATGGGTGGTGGCTCCGCCGGTTGTTGGCCCATGCGTGGCGACCCCGCCGGTCGTCGGGCCGTGCGAGGTGGCACCGCCGGTTGTTGGCCCATGCGTGGCGACGCTGCCGGTCGTTGGCCCATGCGTTGTGGCCCCGCCTGTCGTCGGTCCATGTGTGGCAACGCCGCCGGTCGTCGGGCCGTGCGAGCTGGCACCGCCGGTTGTGGGTCCGTGCGTGCCGACCCCGCCGGTCGTCGGCCGCGGCGCAGGTGCCGCGGGCCTTGGCACGGGTGCTGTCGGCCTGGGCGTGGGCGCCGCCGGCCTTGAGACTGGCGCAGCCGCCCTTGGCTGAGGCGCTGCCGGTCGTGGTGCGGGAGCTGCGGGCCGTGGCGTCGGAGCCGCTGGCCTTGGTGCCGGCGCGGAGGGACGGGCGGATGGCGCGGGGCCTCCTCCGCCTCCGGGCCTGCCCGGGGGCTGGTTGTTTCTATTCGGGTTCTGGGCGGCGATCGCCAGGATGCCGGAGCCCAGAAGGCAGGCTAGAGCGAGAGTAATGGAGCCGTGTTTCACGGCTCTCAGGAGAAGCGACTTTTCCATTGGGTCCTCTTTTCCTTTCTTCATTGGGTCCGGCGCTTGATGCCGGATGGGCCGCCACGGGGTGCCGTGCACACCGGTTGCGAGCGGCGAGCGTTGTGGTATCTCGGGGTCTTCTGTCGGAGGGGAGAAGCGATCTGGAGTGAGAGTTTTCCGAGAGGCGCCAGACGAGCTGGCAATTGAGCAGGGAGCGGATGAGCCTGTGGGGAGCGCGGTGGGGCCTGGCCTGGAGGGACACCCTGGCTTTGGAACCAATCGATTGATTGAACCCGGCACCTGATGCATATGCCGCCTCCAATTCTCATGCTTCTGGAGGGGGGAGGCATTACCACGGAAATGGACGTTAAACCATCGATACGACGATGTCAATTCATTCCGTTCATTGATTCGTTTCTGTTCCTCCACGGCTCTTATTGCCTTTAGGGGGCTTGTGTTGATGGCGGCAACTTGGATTGAAGCTCTTGGCCAAGATCATTGAGCGCGGCCTGGTGAAGGATGAGCGCCTGCTGCGAGTTTGCATTTGTCTGCAGGCTAGGTCAGGCCCATTGCCGGCCTTGACGCAGATTCTGGCAGCGAGCGCGCCAATTTCGTGGAGACGATTCAAAATTGCGCCTAGTGCGGCGTGAGCTTGGGCGAAATGGTGATTGAGGTGACCATCGCGACGCGCGGCGCAACCCGCATTACCGCGATCAGTTGCGCACTGCGCGAGGCCGGCTTCCGCTTGGAACGGATACAGTAGAAGCATCATGTACGCGTCGAAGTTCAACCAGGTTGCCGACCGCGCTATTCTCCTTGAGACGATGCGGGCCTACTCGTTTGCCATCGTCATCGGGCCGCAGGTGGCCAATGAGAAGCCCGCCCCACTAGTGGCCACGCACCTTCCTCTCGTCGTGAAAGACGAAGGCGAACACGGTCTGCTGGAAGGGCACTTTGCCCGTGCCAATCGCCACTGGCAGGCGCTGGCTGGCCGCGAAGCACTGGTCGTGTTTCCAGGACCGCACAGCTATGTGTCGCCGACAAACTACATCGATCCGCTCTCGGTGCCCACCTGGAACTACATCGCAATTCATGCCTACGGGAGGCTCGAAGCGATCGACGACGAGGCCGGCAAGGACGCGCTGCTCAGAGGGCTGATCCAGATTCACGAGCCGGCCTTTGCGGAGAAGTGGCGGGCGATGCCGGAGGGCTTCCGCCGGTCCATGCTGTCCGGCATTGTCGGCTTCCGCATCGCCATCGAACGCATTGAAGGCAAGTTCAAGATCAGCCAGAATCGCGAGCCGCAAGAACGGCGCAACGTACAGGCCGCCCATGCCTCCGGAAGCGAAGATCAGCGGGCACTGGCTGCGTGGATGGCGCGGCTGATTGGGTAGGCCGCGCCCACTAAGTTGTTTTTTGACAAACCGCGGTGGCTGTCGTCTACTTACGGGTTGATGCAAGGCGGCAGCGATGAGGAGTGGAGCTTGGCTGGAGCCGGCGCATGCCGCATCTGCAGCCGCCAAAATCAAGGGAGATTGAACTATGCGCAGAGTTCTGCTGATTCTCAGCTTCTTCGCGGCAGCTTCGCTGCTCTACGCCGCACCGCCCGCCGCCCCCGCGGGCTGGAAGGCGAAGGTAGCCGCTAACCTGCCCTTGATGGGCCATCGTAACTGGATTCTGGTGGTCGATTCGGCTTACCCGTTGCAGGCTTCGCCGGGGGTTGAGACCGTGGAAACCAACGCCAGCCAGATCGAAGTGGTTCGTTATGTTCTGAGCGCCGTGGGCGGCTCGATCCATGTTCGGCCGGATATATTCATGGACTCGGAACTGCCTTTCGTGCCCGACCAGGACGCGCCCGGCGCATCCGCCTACCGGGCCGACATCGCCAAGGTCCTCAAGGACTACTCAGTCCAAACGCTGCCGCATGAGAAGATCATCGCGAACATTGACGAGGCGGGGAAGCTGTTTCACGTGCTGGTGCTGAAATCCAACATGGCGATTCCGTATACGTCGGTCTTCATTCGCCTGGACTGCAAATACTGGAGCGCGGACCAGGAGCAGCGCATGCGGGCTAAAATGGCCGCGCAGGCTGCGGGCCGGTAGGTTGCATCTGGATCCAGGGCGAGAATTCTGTCGCGGTCCGGTGTTTGACCCAGGCGGTCAAATCCCCTTATGATGAATGGGTTGGCTTTGGTGTCCGGCGTCCTGCCGTGGCCTTGGCCGATACGGCTGAAAGTAGTGCCGCGCGTTCTGCGCCTGTTGCCCGATCGTTCAATGGTAGGACAGCTGCCTCTGGAGCAGCATATCGGGGTTCGAATCCCTGTCGGGCAACCACACTGCGTCAAATCCTACCAAATCCCCATGTTCCAGATAGCTTCATAGCTGTGCCTGACCGGGCTCGAAGCTTGAGGCGTTCATTGGATCAATCGAACTTACGGCGCCTCAAGAGCAGAGCGATTGCCCGGTTCCCAGACGCCGTAGTGGGATCGCTCCGTGATTTCTTAGCTGATTTCGATGACATCCTTGCTGGCCGCTGCCGCCGCTTCCGCGCGGTTCATCAGCTTTTCCGCGACGGCGAAAAACTCGGCTGCCTGCGGGCTCTTGGATCCGGCCAGCGTGACGGGGAGGCCGCGGTCGCCCCCTTCGCGGATGGCCGGCACCAGTTCGATGGAGCCGAGGAAGGGAACGCCGAACTGCTGTGCGGTGCGCTCTGCTCCGCCACGGGAGAAGATGTCGATCTCTTTGGCGCAGTGTGGGCAGGTGAAGTGGCTCATGTTCTCCACGATGCCGAGAACTTCAACGTTGACCTGCGCGAACATTTCCAGGGCCTTGCGTGCGTCCTGCAGGGCGACATCGCTGGGCGTGGAGACAACCACGGCGCCGGTGAGTGGCACAGTCTGGACGAGCGAGATAACCACATCGCCGGTTCCCGGCGGCAGATCGACGATCAGGTAGTCGAGTTCGCCCCAGTCAACCTGCTGGAGGAATTGGCGGATGATCTGGTGCAGCATCGGTCCCCGCATGACCAGCGGTTTGTCGCCGGGGGAGATGTAGCCGATGGAGATGGTCTTAATGCCGTGCGCGAGGTTGGGTTCAATTCGGTTGTCTGCGCCCACCCTGGGCTGCTGGGTTGATCCCATCATCAGGGGAACATTGGGGCCGTAGATGTCGGCATCAATGAGGCCCACGCGCTGGCCCAGCTTGGAGAGGGCAATGGCGAGATTGACGGCAACGGTGGTTTTTCCCACTCCGCCCTTGCCGGATCCAACTGCGACGATTTTAGAGATGCCCGGCAAAGCTACAGGCGAAGGCATGGCAGGAGAATGCGCCATAGTGTTTTGTTGCTCCTTTTTTTCGAACAGTGGTTGAAGATTGTGGGGGGCGGTTACGGCTTTTGAGGCGCGCCATCTTCGGCCGTGGTTGCATGGCGTTCCTGCTTGCGGCGGGTGTGCTCGGACTCCCGGTGTTCACGACGCAGCAGCGCATCGGCGAATCGGCGCTGCTCGTTGGCAGTCTCGGGAATCAACTGCGGCACGCGCACCGGCTTGCCGTTTTTGTCGATGGCGACAAAGACGAGATAGGCGCTGGCCACGTGGAGAGCTTCGCCGGTTTGAGTGTTCTCAGCCCATACCTTGACGCCCACTTCCATGGAACTGGAAAAGGCGCGGTTGACACTGGACTTGAGGGTCACGAGGTCGCCCAGGTGCACGGGCCGGACGAAATCGATGTGGTCCATGGCGGCGGTGACGATGTAGGTGCGCGAGTGCCGGTAGGCGGCCATGGCCGCAGTGAGGTCGATGAAGTGCATCAGCCGGCCGCCCAGCAGGTTGCCCAGGGTGTTGGTGTCGTTGGGCAGAACCAGCTCGGTCATCTCCGACTGGGTGCTGGCGACGGTGCGGGCTGCGGGGTTGATCATGGGGGAACTCATTGCTTGGCTGCTCCAGAGATTGGCGTACCTTGGGTGCCGGCGCTCAGGCAGGCTGCCGATCCGCCCTCTACAATAGAACTGGCGGAGGCCGGATTGCTGGGGCACACTTCCAGTTTCGGCAATCGCAGCCAATTACGCAAATCCTACCTTTCGTTGACGGGCACAATGGACAAGATTGCAGGACTAAAAGAGATTCTGGCGCTGGACCCGAACAACAGCTTTGCGCGCTATGGTCTGGCCATGGAACTGGCCAGGACCGGCGAGACGGCGGCTGCGCTGGCGGAGTTTGCAACGCTTGCCGTGAACGACCCCGACTACACGGCCGGCTACTTCATGGCCGCTCAGACACTGGCATCCGCGGGGCGAACTCCGGAGGCAATTGAGCAACTGAAGGCCGGGATTGCTTCGGCCACGAGGACCGGCAACCATCATGCTCTCAGTGAGATGCAGGCGATGTTGTCCGAGCTGGACCGGTAACTTTCGGCAGCCTTCGACTTTGGGAACTTCCCGCAGTGGGAGGGGTGCCCCACATTCCGGGAACCTCGCTCAACCCCCGATTTGAATCTGCGTCTAAACTGACATTATGGCGAAGTATTCCATTGTCGTGCCCTTTCATAACGAAGAAGAGAACGTCACCGTTTTATATGCGCGCCTGAAGCAGGTCATGGAGCAGGTGGGTGACAGTTTTGAGCTGGTGCTGGTTGACGACGGCTCTAACGATCGGACTTACAAGTTGCTGGAAGAGATCGTTGCGGTGGACAGCCGGGTGCTGCTGGTGAAGCTGCGGCGGAACTTCGGCCAGACATCGGCTTTGGCGGCTGGTTTTGATCATGCGTCGGGCGATTTCATTTTGGCGATGGACGGGGACCTTCAGCACGACCCGAACGAGATTCCTGCCTTCATTGAGAAGCTTGAAGAGGGCTACGATGTGGTCTCCGGCTGGCGCAAGGAGCGGATTGATAGCCTCATTCTGCGCCGCATTCCTTCGCGGTGCGCCAACTGGCTGATGGCCAGGCTATCGGGCGTACCCATTCACGACTTTGGCACCACCTTCAAGGCGTATCGTCGCGAAGTGATCCAGAACATTCCGCTTTACGGCGAGATGCATCGCTTCATTCCAGCACTGGCCATCTGGCTGGGGGCCTCCATTTGCGAGATTCCAATCAAGAACGTGAACCGCGAGCGTGGCAAGAGCCACTACGGAATCGGCCGCACTTTCAGCGTGTTTTTCGATCTGCTGACCATCCGGTTTCTGCTCAAGTACATGGGTCGCCCAATGCACTTTTTCGGCGGCCTGGGCGTGCTGGGCATGGGGGCGGGCTGCCTCATCTCGCTGGCGCTGGCGTGGGCCAAGATCATGCATCCGCACCAGAGCATGATGGAACTGCACGGGCCGATGTTCGTGATCGGCGCGGTGCTGATCGTGGCCGGCATTCAGATGCTGGCGATTGGCCTGCTGGGCGAGTTGGGCGTGCGGCATTACTACACCGCGCAACATCGCGCGCCGTATGCAGTGGACCGCATCTTGCGGCTGCGCGCACCGGAAGAGCCGCAACTGATGTCGGAGCGGTAAACGGAAAGCAGAGAGCAAGGAATAGAAGAAGCGCGAGCCCCCGCCAAGAGAGATCCGTACGGGGCTTTGCACGTTTATGGGGGCATATTCGCAGCTGAGGGTTCTCTAGCGGAAGTCCACTCTTGCCCTATCCGGGTCTTAGGGTGCATTCTTGCCCTGAGATGAAAGCAATCCAAATTCACGAGACAGGCGGGCCGGGGGTACTGAAGCTGGCCGATTTGCCCATTCCCGAGCCGGGGCCAGGGCAGGTGTTGATCCGCGTGGAGGCAACCGGGGTCAACTTCATCGAGATCTACTTCCGCAAGGGCGTCTACAAGGCGTCGCTGCCGCTGGTGCCGGGCAGCGAGGCTGCGGGGACCGTGGAGGAACTCGGTCCGGGCGTGACGGGGTTTGCCGCTGGCGATGCGGTAGCGTCGGTTGCCGTGCTGGGCAGCTATGCGGAGTATGCGCTGGTGCCCGCCGCGCAACTGGTGAGGGTGCCCGACGGGCTGACCATGGAGCAGGCTGCCGCGGCCATGCTGCAGGGGATGACAGCGCACTATCTCTCTCACTCCACTTTTCCGCTCAAGCCTGGAGATACGGCGCTGGTCCATGCAGGGGCCGGCGGCGTGGGGTTGCTGCTGACGCAGATGGCGAAGCGGCTGGGCGTGCGCGTGATAACCACAGTCTCAACGGCTGCCAAGGCGGAGCTCTCGCGCGAGGCTGGCGCTTCTGACGTGATTCTCTATACCGAGCAGGACTTTAAGGCAGAGGTGAAGCGGCTGACCGGCGGCAAAGGCGTGGACGTGGTCTACGACTCGGTGGGCAAGACGACCTTCGAGGGCAGCCTGAACTGCCTGCGTCCGCGTGGAATGCTGGCCTTGTTTGGCGCGTCCAGCGGGCCGGTACCCCCGTTCGATCTGATTCAGCTGAGCAGCAAGGGGTCGCTGTTCATCACTCGGCCCACGTTGTGGCATTACGTGGCCACGCGGGCGGAGTTGGAGAAGCGAGCAGGCGATGTGCTGGGCTGGGCCGCGAAGGGCGAGCTGAAGCTGCGGACCGAGCATGTTTATCCGCTGACCGAGGCTGCGCAGGCGCAGAGCGATCTGGAGGATCGCAAGACGACAGGGAAGATATTGCTGGAGCCGTGAGAAGGCAGGGAACAGGGAGTAGGTCTTCGCCGAGAGCAGGTCTGTGGCAACGATTTCCATTGCGAAGGATGACAGGGTCTTCGTGCTCACGGGCGCGGGGATCAGTGCGGAGAGCGGGTTGCCGACGTTTCGCGCGTCGGATGGGCTGTGGGCCGGGAACCGGATTGAAGATGTTTGTACGCCGGAGGCCTGGGAGCGGAATCCGGAGCTGGTGTGGCGGTTCTACTCCGGACGGAGGCGGGACGGCGCGAAGGCGGAGCCGAACCCGGCGCACGTTGCGCTGGCTGAGTTGGAGGCGCGGCTGGGCGACCGGTTCTTCCTTTGTACTCAAAATGTGGACGATCTGCATGAGCGGGCCGGTTCGAGGCGGCTGTTGCACATGCACGGCGAGCTGGCGAAGTCGCGTTGCGAGAACGTGTGCGGAAGACCGCCGGTGGAGGATCATGCGCTGTATGCGAGCCTGGCCGAGGTGGGACGCTGCGCATGCGGTGGGCGGCTGAGGCCGCATATTGTCTTTTTCGGCGAGATTCCCCTGGAGATGGACCGCATTGAGGCGGAGATCCGGAAGGCCACTCTGATGCTGGTGGTGGGCACTTCAGGGTCTGTGTATCCGGCGGCGAGCTTTGTGCATTGGGCGCGGCAGCATGGGGCGCGGACGGTTTATGTGGGGCCGGAGGCTCCGCTGAACGCGACGGCGTTTTCGCATGTTGTGGAGGGCAAGGCGGGGGAAGTGCTGCCAGGGCTGTTTGACGTGGCGGAATAGACCTCAGCTCGCAACACCATCCCCGTATCTTGGCCCCCGCATGCTCACTTAATCAGGTGGGTTGCGGAGTTGAAGAACCTGCGGTTTGAATATTTCTCAAACGACATGGGGAGTTCGGCCTTGGGGTGGATGCTCGGCACAGCGTGCGACTCCGGCTTGTGGCTTTGGTGGACGACCGGGTGATGGTTTTTCTTCGACTCGGCTTCGCGCTCGAGCTTTGAACGCTGGGAGACCTCGATCAGATTGTGTTCGTGCGCGGCGCGCCTGACTTTTGCCTCTGCCACATGCAGGTTGTGGGGTGTGTTGTGCATTCGTCTTCTCCTGTTTGCAAATTTCCGCCTCGGTGACCGTGAAGGTCGCGGGCGGTGGGCGCACGCCGGCGCACGCGCTCACTTCGGAGCACGGAACGGCGGGCGGCTGAGTTGATTGGTTGACTGGACTGCTACTTTGACTTGATGAACTCGGTGCGCCGGAATCGCAAAGCCGACCAGTCTTCATCGATGGCGACGGCGCGCACGGTGTCAAAGCCCGCGGCTTTCAGTTTGTCCCAGCCAGTGTCGCGGTTGAAGTCGCAGGTGTACTTCTTCGACGTGCCCTTGGGGTAGGCGAACCAGATGACGGCGTCACCGACGGCGCGCCTGGCGATCTGCTGGGCGAGCTTGTCGACTTCGCTCTTGCGGGTTACGAAGGCCAGCGAGAAGCCGATTTCGGCGACCGACTCAAGGTGATGGTGAATGGTGAGGACGGGCAGGCCGGCGAGCTCGCTCTCAAAGCTCTCCGGTGCATGCAGGATAAGGATCTCCTGTTGATCCTTGAGGTTGAGTTTGTCCCATAAGTTGGCCATGGATTCTCATCATACCTAGAATGCGGGAATTATCTGCAAACGGGGAGAGAAGTTTTCTGCAGCGGGCGGATGAGAAGAGCAGGTTGGTTGAATCGAGCCCGTGACGCCGGCGCCAAAAGCGGGAGCTGTGCTCGCGGATGACGTCCTGTCTGTGGGGATCCAGGAGCCTGGACATGCGGCAAAACGGCGAAAAAGAAGGGGCGCGGAGGCTGGCTTAAAGAGTTAGCTATGGGCTGCAGATGGTCGCCTGGAGGGTTCGCGGCTGAGCCGAACATTAGTTCAGATGGTGAGAAAAAGCGTCAAAATGAACCGGAGAATTGGAGCTTTCATTGGGATCTGCAACCAAAGAAATTCTGGTTTTTTTTGCGGAAATTGACTTCTAAATTGGACACTTGGTTTTCGGAAGGGGCGGAATGT
>Ga0302319_10025107_pt1 | contig 10565 bp, 9 predicted proteins | sample Bog_T0_2_FD_203319 | JGI IMG/M metagenome (GOLD analysis project Ga0302319, IMG submission 203319) | Peat permafrost microbial communities from Stordalen Mire near Abisko, Sweden - Bog_T0_2 | ecosystem: Environmental > Terrestrial > Soil > Wetlands > Peat | place: Sweden: Abisko, Stordalen Mire... | reverse complement strand
CGATCGTGGTTTACAGCATCTGCTTTCCAGCAAATTCGAAATGACGGGTGAAGGCTCGGTGGCTGCGGGTCCAGTAGGCCGTCACACTTCAGCTGGAACTGACATATTGCTGAATACTGAAGTGCTCACCTACTCGCGCTCGAAAGGCGTGTTCGCCGGTCTGACATTGGAAGGTGCGGTTATCGAGCAGGACAATGACTCGACTCGCGCCATTTATGGTCACCACATGATGTTCCGCACCATTCTTTCGGGTCATGCAACAACTCCCGAAAGTGCGGAGGCGTTTGTGAAGGCCGTATCCGAAGCCGGGCACCAGGCTCACGTGGCCGAAGCACGAGAAGACAGACAGTAGTCGCATCGGAAGCTGCCAGCCAGACGGATTTGGGGCTGACCGGAACCGCCCACCGGTTTCGGTCAGCACCACAGTCTGGGGATGACGGGATCCCGTTGCGTTTTATCGTCCGAAGGGCGGACCGACATGCAGGCTCTTCTACAGAAGTGTCTTTGGGCGCAAGTAGCCTGCCTTGGTCTCTGGCCGATCCTCGTATTGGCTCAGTCCTCCGATCTTGCACAGAATCTGGAGGCCTGCAGGGCTGGCCGCGAAACCTGCGAGCGCTCCAAATTGACCCAGTCGGAATCGGCCAACGTGGCTCTGGCGGACCATGCCCGCAACGTTGCGAATTGCAGGAATGGCTACGCCTCGTGCGACCGTTCAAAACTCAGCCGGCCGGAATCGATTGCGCTGGCCGTCGCCGATCATCAAAGCAATGTCTCTGCCTGTGAAGGCGGAATGCAATCCTGTGACCGGTCCAAACTGACTCCATCCGAAGCGCGCGATTCGTCCCTCGCGGAACGGCAGCGCAATATCGCGGACTGCAAGCAGGGGGTGGGCGCGTGCGATCACTCCAAACTGAGTCCGTCAGAGGTGACGCAGGTGAACACAGCCAGGCGCCAGCTCAACGCGTCCGACTGCAAAAACGGTGGCGGATTGTGCGATCATTCCAACCTTAGTCCTTCGGAAACAAAAGAAGTGGCAACCGCGGAACACCAGCGCAACCTGCAGAATTGCGCGAGCGGCTGGGACGACTGCGACCGCTCCCAACTCACTCCTTCGGAAGCGGAGCGAACCGCCTCCGCGGAACACCAGCGCAACCTCTCGGCCTGCAAGGAGGGCCAGGAGACTTGCAACTACTCCATGCTGACTTCCGTCGAAGCCAAAGGGCTGGCCGATACTGAGCACAAACGTAATTACGCGGCTTGCCTAAAAGGTTACGGCTATTGCGACGCCTCTCGACTGACGGCGGAGGAGACTCGCTCCGTTCAGACCAAGGGGCATTGACTCTCGGCGACGATTACAATAAGTTTCCCGGTGCATGAGCCTATGATTCAGCGACTCTGTCCAGAGTGCAGCAGCGAATTAGTCCGAGCCCGGCTTCCCGACTACCAGTATGCGCCTGGCTCCCTTGCAGTTACACCCGCTGGCTGGCGTTGCAGCGTCTGTGGACGCGGGTTTACTACCGACCAGATCCGCGCCAAGAAGCACCCGAAGTCCGCTCCCATCGAGCACGCATAGAGATCGTCCGATCACGTCCCTATTCTGAAAGCCTCTAAAACTCCCCAGGCAACCCTCGGATGGGCCGTTGCAACTAATTTACTAGTTGACAGTCGGGCACCTGCTACGTCTAATGGTATGGGTGCCTATCTCAGTTAAGGAGGATGGTTCTTGCCCCCCAGAAAGTCCGCGACTTTGACCGAAGCTGAACTGCGGCTCATGGAAGTGCTTTGGGACAAGGGCCCTGCCACCGTCCAGCACGTCTTGGAGGACCTTCCCGAGAAGACCCCGCTGGCCTACAACTCCGTGCTCACGACCATCCGGATCCTCGAAAAGAAGGGCTACGTAAAGCACATAAAAGATGGCCGCGCCCATGTGTACACCCCGCTGGTGGCTCGCAAAGAGGCTACCCGCTCCGAGATCCGGCGCCTGGTGAGCCGCTTCTTCGGCAACTCTCACGAGTTGCTCGTGCTTAACATTCTCGAAGATCAGAACGTGGACGCCGCCGAACTGAATCGCCTTCGAAAAATGCTGGAAGGGAGCAAGTGACCAAATGGCAATAGCGCCCCACTGGCACGCACTGGCTCAGATGTTCGCCGAGAGAATGCTGAACAGCATGACGGAAGGCATCGCCATTGCCCTGTTTGGCTGGATTCTGTTGCGCGCCCTCGGACGGCAGAACTCCAGCACCCGCTTTGCAGTATGGTTTTCGGCCCTGGTAACGATAGCGGCGTGGCCTTTCTTCGAAAGCATGACCTTCACCGCCTCGCCGATTGGGGTCGCGCGCTCAGCAATCCACCTGCCGGTTTCGTGGGCCTTCGACCTCTTTCTGTTGTGGGTGATGATTTCCGCCGCGGGCCTGGCGAGAATCGCCTTTGGCTTTCGGCAATTGCACAAACTGCGCCGGAGTTGTGCGACGATCGAACCTGGCAGTCTTCCTCCGGTTCTGCGCGCCACTGTGAAGCGGTTCGGCTCTGGCAGACAGTTCGAGATCTGCACGTCCGGCCGCGTGCGCGTACCCACAGCGATCGGCTTTTTCAAACCGGCAATCGTGATTCCTACCTGGGCGCTGCAGGAACTCTCTCCCGTTGAACTAAACGCCGTTGTGTTGCATGAGCTGGCGCATCTGCGCCGCTGGGACGACTGGACCAACCTGGCGCAGAAGATCCTGCGCGCGCTTCTGTTTTTTCATCCCGCGGTTTGGTGGATCGGCCGCAGCCTGTCTCTGGAGCGGGAAATGGCCTGCGACGACTTCGTGCTGGCCTCCAACCCGAACCCGCGCGCCTATGCTCAATGCCTGGTCTCGGTCGCCGAGAAGAGCTTCTTACACCGCAGCTTGTCGTTGGCGCAAGCCGCCGTGGGACGAATGCGGCAGACAGCGCAACGCGTCGCGCGAATCCTCGAAGGGGACCGCCCCGGACCCACCAGAGTGTGGAAACCAGCTCTTGTTTTGATCGCGGTGTTTTCAGCCGTCTGCGTGATTTCTCTGCCCCGCGCGCCCAAACTCGTCGCATTCGAGGAAGAACTCCCCAGCTTTTCCGCGACCGCTTCTAAAGCGACACCAGTCCTGCCCGTCGAATCTGCCGGTGTCGGAGCAAGGGTAAGGATGATTCCGGCGGCACTTCACACCCGCGTTTCGAGCGCCGCCCTTGGAATAAACGATGTCCCAAGAAAAGATGTTCTCGCGCAAGTTGTAAGACCGCCGCGCCGGAGCAACACGAATGACTCCGCGCCGCCGGCCGCTGCGGTATCAGCGAAGTTAGTTCAGCCTCAACCAGATCCTCCACGGCTCGTGCGCACGAGCTTCGACGACTCCGGCAACAGCGTCACTGAACTGAATTCGGTATTCCTCGTGATGCACACCGAGCAAGTTGACGATTCCGGCAGGATGGTGTGGAGCATCTCCGTATGGCGCTTGACCGTGTTTCATCCCGTCGATCGCCTCCAGAAGGGAATCACCCCGAAATCCACTTAACCAGGATGTCTAAGGCACGGGCATGCGTATGCATTTAGAAACTAAATAATTAGTTGTTTAACTTTCACGATTCAACAAGGAGAAACCACCAATGAAAACCTGGGTCAGCAAGAATCTTCTAACCCGCCTGATTGCGCCCGTAATCGCAATCGCTCTGGCGATGTCGATCGCCACTTACGAATTCAACAAGCCGGCGTTCGCCAGGGGACCAGTTCCGTCTCCCACAGCGACGCCGCTCGACGATAGCAGTGTCGGCGCGTTGCTCTCGCTCGACCAGGCCATGGAAACCCTGGCCGCGCGCGTCACTCCCGCCGTGGTAAACGTTGCAGTCACGTCGCATTCCAAGTCCGAGATGGCGGACGGCCAAATGCCGCAACTGCCCGAAGGCGTTCCCCCGATGTTTGCACCATTCTTCAATCACCCCATGAAGCCGCAATCGCAGATTGAGCACGGCATCGGCAGCGGTGTCCTGATCTCGCCCGACGGATACATCGTTACCAACAACCACGTAATCGATGGTGCCGTCGACATTCAAGTCACCCTCGGGGATCGCAGAATCCTGCCCGCCAAGCTCATCGGAGCCGATCCGCTCACCGACCTCGCCGTCATCAAGGTCGATGGAACGAATCTTCCCAACGCGCCTTGGGGCAACTCCACCGCGCTGCGTCCGGGCCAGACCGTGCTCGCATTCGGCAATCCCTTTGGCTTCCGTTTCACCGTGACGCGCGGCATCGTCAGCGGTCTCAATCGCCCGAATCCTTTCAATCGGGATCGCCGCTCGCCGGGAAGCTTTGTTCAAACCGATGCCGCCATCAACCCCGGCAACTCCGGCGGACCGCTGGTAAACGCTCGCGGCGAGGTGATCGGCATTAACACCTTCCTCGTCTCGTCCTCCGACAGTTTCGCGGGGATGGGCTTTGCTATTCCTACTCAGATCGTGCGGCCCACCGTGGAAGCTCTGATCCGCGACGGCAAAGTTACCCACGGCTACATGGGAATCGGCATCAGCGACGTGACCCCGGAGAATGCGAAGTTCTTCCACGTCGAAAACAATGAAGGCGCAGTCGTAAGCCAGGTGGAAGACAGCTCTCCCGCCGCCAAGGCAGGCCTGAAGGTCGGCGACGTCATCACCGAACTCGACGGCCAGAAAATCAGCGACGCCAGCCAGCTTCAGATTGAAGTAGGACAGAAGCAACCCGGTTCCACCATCAAGCTGCAAGTCCTGCGCGATGGCAAGAACGTAACCGTTCCGGTAACGCTCGAGGCCATGGGCAGCCGCGATCATGAAGGTAAAGAAGTCTCCAGCAACGGCAAGCCGCGCTGGGGCCTCGGTGTCACCGACATGACTCCCGACTTGCGTCAGCAGCTCCAGGCGGCAGGCGATCTACACGGCGCGGTGGTCGAGCAAGTGCAACCCGGCAGCCCCGCCGACAACGCCGGCCTGCAACGCGGAGACGTGATCGTGGAAGTAAATCGTCACCCGGTGCAGAACGCGGATGACGTTCAGAAAGCCTTGTCCGCGGTGCCCAAGGGACAAGACGCGCTGGTGCTCGTCTGGTCCAACGGCGGCAGCACCTTCCGCGTGTTGCATGCAGCTCCTGCAAGCGGAGACGCGCCGGGGATGTAGGCGAATCTTCATGACCGGTCCCGTGCTCCGAAGCCGTCGTGCAAAGTCACGCACGACTTCGGGGCATGGGGTCATTCTGGAGGCGTCAACGCTGCCGCATCAAGATTCTAGGCGCCGTCGCTCCTCCCGGGGTGTGCGCTTCAAATACGGATGGCAGCTAGTCGTGGAGAACGATGTTGAGAAGTGAACTGTGAACCTGTAATTCGTCGCCGCCGTGATAATCAATGAACCCCAATTTCCTAAACCTGTTCATGAAAAAGCTAACCCGCGAGCGAGTTGTGCCTATCATCTCGGCGAGGGTCTCTTGACTCACCTTGGGAATTAGGGTCTCGGGCTTACCGTCCTTGCCGAAATGAGACAGCAATAGCAATATCCGGGCCAGTCGTTTTTCACTCGAATTGAAAAGTTGGTCCACCAAATCCTCTTCGTATCGGATGTTCCGTGTGAGCAAATATGCCACGAACATATCGGAAAACGCGTGTTCCCGATGAAGCACTTCGATCATGGACTTCTTGTCGATTTTCATCACGGAGCAATCGGTCATGGCGGTTGCGGAGCACAGGCGGAGAGACTGCCCGGTAAGGCAACTTTCTCCGAAGAAATTGCCCTCATTCAAAATGCCTATGGTGGCTTCCTTCCCGGTCTTCGACACAACCGTGAGTCTCACCTTTCCTTTCCGTATATAAAAAACGGCATCGGAGGAGTCGCCCTGAGCAAAGATCGTCTGTTTTTTGGAAAAAGCTTCGATCTTTCTACCGCCGTTGATGGTCGAAAGGAATGTCTTGGGGTCGAATTTGAGTTTCTTGGCGGTTACCACGGGCGTCATGAGTGGCCTCCTCTCAAAGGTTGCGAATGCGCCGAAGGCAAATTCCTAGGATGAAGGACGAATGAATGCGCAAGAAGGGCGGGAACACCATCAAGCCTCCGCGGGTAACGCTGCGATATCTGCTCGACTGCATAATGATTTCACCATTCGATGTCGAAAGTCAAACATTGCCGTTCACGCTTGTGTTCGATGTCAAACAGTCAGATGGCATGGAAGGCTTCTATACTCGCATTTCCGACGCGAGAACCGAGCGCGTGGCCTACCCCCGAGAATGGCGCAGAAAGAAGTTCGTTGTCCGTATTGCGTAGTCGATGGCAAGTTCCGTCCAATGACGGTCCTTCCGAACGGGCGGTTAATTTGCAAACACTGCGGCCACATTGTTTTCCCGAACGATACCGCTTTTATGTGCCCTTGCTCGAAGTGCCTTGAAATCAGTTTCTCTCCCAGGGTTCGCCGATTACGGCGGCGTTAGCTTGAAACAAGAAATGAGAGAACAAAGTTCGACTCGATGGCAAAACGTAAACTGCGCGTCGTGAATTCAGAGAGCCAATTGTTTTGCGTTTGCGAGGCGTGCTCCGCGTCTTTCAAATCGTCGTCGCGAGACTACGATCAAGCTGAGCGAGAGGTTAAGGCTCAGTTCGACGCCCACGAATGCAAAGCCGCAGGAACACAGTCCGAATGAATCGCGTCGACTCGACCTGTATTTGACGTAATCGACCAGATTGAAATGTACCAATCGCCCTCGCTGGGAGTGCTCCATGTCGGACCGTCTCGTAGACTTGAGTACGCACCTGGAGCAACTCTTAGACCAGATAATGAAGGAAACCGATCCGGCGAAGTATGACGAACTTGGCGCTGAAATCTGGCGAGTTCTCCATGAACGAGAACGTATTGTAGGGCAGCCATCTCCACTAGACAAAACAGGCGGGTAAACGCATTGGCCGCGTTTGGTTGGAAAAGCGAATTGCCTAAACAAAAATCAGCATCTGGGGCATCGCTGGTGAAATCGCGACATTCCGTCACTGATTAACTTGGTAACTGTCGGTAGCAGGCCGCTTCACTCGTTGACAATCGATTCCCCTCCCGCGCCGCCGTTGACTCCGCTCCCGCTCCGAGCCTACGATTCGTTTGAGGGGGAGGGAGCATTCTCCCATGACTAACCAACCATCGTCCGAGATTCGCCCGTCAACCCGCGACCGCGGATTGACCCTGAAAGCCTTTCTCACTACCGTGATGAGTCTTCTCAGCATTCTTGTAGTTTTGCTTGGAGCCATACGGAAAGATGTGCTCTGGTTGTGGATAGGATTTGTCTGTTGCCTGGTTTCGGGAGTCTTTATTCAACTGTTTATCAACCGCATAAAGAATGACGTTGCATCGGGCCGCAGGTAAGAAACATTCTCGTTCTCTGTGAGCAGTGTTTCAGCCACACACCGTGCAAAAAGTATCGGGGAGCTTGCGCTCCCCGAAGTTGTCCTGTCCGATTCTCATCAAAACAGTTAGAACGGAAGTCCCGGCAGTTCGACGGTTCCTTCCTGTTGCACGGCCTGTAGTTGGGTTGGGTCCAGCCCCAGCGCTTGGATGATGGTGGGAGCGATTTGGCGAGTCTCGACCTGTCCGTTGATGGTGGAGGCCACCAGCGCGGGATTCGAAACCAGTAGCATCACGTTGCGGTCGTCGTTAGCAAATCCTCCATGCTCTGCGACCTTGGCTTTATGCCCCGTATAAATGACACCCACGTTGGGAGCCACCACGATATCGGGAGTGCGGGAGTCGACCAGAGGATCGTTGAAGATCAGATCCAGCATCGGACCGGCGAAGATTTCGCCTTGTCCGTAAATGCTTTCGTTGGCTGCGAGAGTCAGAACATCTGCCGTGGTCTGCGTCTGATCGCCGATCCAGAGCAAGGAAACGTCGTCTTCATCTGCCTGCACAACCGGCAAGCCCGGCCCCACACCGCTCGGAGACAAAACCTGGGAAGGTGGTTCGTCGTTGGGATTATCCGCCGGAATGCGCAGCACCCGGTTAGGATCGATGGGCGACTGCCCGTGCTTGGCCGACACGATGATCAGCGTGGACGACAACAGTCCTTGCTTCGATAGCTCGCTGACCATGCTTCCAATCGAACTGTCAACGTATTCGATTTCCTGCTGCAGCGACGCACTAGGAGTTCCGAGCGGATCCTGGTATCCCCCGGTCTGACTGTAATTGGGATTCGTAGGAGGATTGGCTTCCACCAGTTTCTCCCCAACGCTGACCGCCTGAAAGTTCATTCCAAAGAGCTCGGGCACAGGCGCAGACGTTTTGCCATCATGCGTCTTCCCGTCAATTTCATTGAGAATGGCCTGAACTTTGAGCGAGTCGTAGCATTGAATATTCTGGAAGCTGTCAGTCCAGGCGTTGCTGCTCGTCGCATCCTTCGGGTCGGGCAATGGGTTACAACCTTGCACCGGAGGCAAGTTAATCGGGATCGAGTTTATTTCCGGCGACCACAGATCGGCCACGCCGTCACCCGTTGGACCATTGGTAAAATCGTAAGAAGGGTGCTTGTCCGACCACGCGGTGTAGCCACCGGCATTGTGCACTACGTTAAAAATTGTATTTACCCGGATGAAGTTGTGAGGGTAAACCGGAACGCATCCGTTCTTGGGATCGCGCGGCAAGTACTTCGGGTTAATGCCGTTTCGTCCCTCGTTTCCATTCGCACGGCCCGCGTTCAGCTTCTGATAGTCATAATCGATCTCTTCATCGAACCCAACCTGGGTTCCAACCACGGATGGACATAGCGTCGGGCCGCCAATAATGCCGTAGGGAGTGGTTTCATACGGCGGCGAAAGCGCCCGATCGTAACTTACATCGTAGAAGATACCCGCCGACCGCGGCGTGCCACCGGTAATCTGTGCCGTCAAACCGGGAAAGGAATCGGATGGCCTTGGGGTCAACGCCTGCAAGTAGACGACCCCGGTCTTGGAGAGCGAGGCCAGATTCGGACAATAGGGTTGATTGCCCGAGTTCGATACTCCGTTCACGCAGTTGGTGAAATCGACTTCGTGCATGCCGTCAATGCTAATCAGCAGAACGTGTTGATATGTGGTGGAAGGCTTTGCTTTTGAATGCGCCTGTGCTTGCCCACCGACGCTGGCAAACAGCATTCCGATAGTTGCGCCAATACTTGCGGCCTTAAGCTTTCTCGTAAGCATAGATTGTCCTTAGGGGAGATTTCTGGAAAGCAATCAAGGGAAGCTTACTGAGTATGTTGTAACGGGCAAGTTAATGGAGCGTTAACACTTCATGAAAATCCCGTCAGCCTTTGTGCCCCGAGAATCGGCAACCCCGAAACTCACTCCATCGGAGGTCGCTATTATTTGTCACGAACGATTTCCACAAGCCCGCATCACGGTCGATTCTTGCAATCGCATTCCAACCCGCGATTCGAGAAGCCGGTGCGGGGTCGCGCAGGATGTTATCCTATTTGAGATTAACGCCCGATGAGGCTGTAACCTTTCCATGTCCAATCCAACCATTGCCAACGACAGCATCCCTGAATCCCAGTCCGCCACCGAGCCCAGCGAGTCCTTCAGCGACCTGCTCTCGCAGTTCGAGAAGAGCCATTCCCACAAGCGCGAAGACGGCGGCAAACAACTCGAAGGCACGGTAATTGCCATCACGGCCGATTCGGTCATCCTCGACATTGGATTCAAGAGCGAAGGCATTCTGCCGCTCTCCGCATTCGAGAGTGCCGGCGAAACTGCGAAGCCCGGCATCAAGCTGCTGGTTTCGGTGAAGGGCCGCAATCCCGAGGGCTATTACGAGCTCACCCGCGCCAAAGTCGAGCGGCCAAAAGACTGGTCGGCTCTGGAGAAGGCCTTCGCGGAGAAGGCGACCATCGTCGGCACCGTAACCGGCGTGATCAAAGGTGGCCTCAGCGTGGATGTGGGAGTGCGCGCCTTCATGCCAGCTTCGCGCAGCGGCGCGCGCGACGCAGCCGAAATGGAGAAGATGGTCGAGCAGGAAATCCTCTGCCGCATCATCAAGCTCGATGTGGCCGACGAAGACGTTGTGGTCGACCGCCGCGCCGTGGCCGAAGAAGAAGAGCGGTCGGTGAAAGACCGCCGCTATTCGGAGATGAAGGAAGGCGACACCGTCAGCGGCACGGTCCGCACTCTCACCGATTACGGCGCATTTATCGATCTCGGCGGCGTGGACGCCCTGCTGCACGTAAGTGACATCGCCTGGAGCCGCGTCAACAAAGCGGCGGACGTGCTCTCCGTCGGCCAGCAGGTCGATGTCAAAGTGCTGAAGATATCGACGGAAGCGGAGAAGCGCCGCATCTCCGTCGGCATGAAGCAACTGCAACCGCATCCCTGGGACGCGGTCGCCGGAAAGTACAACGTGGGCGAGCGCGTGCGTGGCACGGTGACGCGCGTCGCCGAGTTCGGCGCGTTCGTGGAACTCGAGCCCGGAATCGAAGGGCTGATCCACGTTTCCGAAATGTCGTGGGGAAAGAAGTTGCGAAGCGCCAGCACACTGGTAAAGCCCGGAGAGATTGTAGACGCGGTAATTCTGGGAGTGAACGCGGCCGAACGCC
>Ga0302319_10025106_pt1 | contig 10565 bp, 6 predicted proteins | sample Bog_T0_2_FD_203319 | JGI IMG/M metagenome (GOLD analysis project Ga0302319, IMG submission 203319) | Peat permafrost microbial communities from Stordalen Mire near Abisko, Sweden - Bog_T0_2 | ecosystem: Environmental > Terrestrial > Soil > Wetlands > Peat | place: Sweden: Abisko, Stordalen Mire... | reverse complement strand
CAGCCGCGTGCCGGTGCTGGCTATCGCCGCGCACATCCCGAGCAACGAAATTGGCAGCAGCTATTTTCAGGAGACGCACGTCGACCAGTTTTTCCGCGGCTGCAGCCATTATTCCGAGCTGGTCTCACAAGCCTCGCAAATGCCGCGCGTGCTGGAGATCGCCATCCAGACTTCGCTGGCGAAGAAGGGCGTCTCAGTCGTCGCCATTCCCGGCGATGTAGCCATGCGGAAAATTCCCCATCGCAAGCCGAGCGCGAGCATCAAGCGCGTCGAGCCCGTGACAAGGCCCTCGGACACCGAGGTCGGCACGTTTGCGGAGACGCTCAACAAAGCGAAGAAAGTAACGATCCTCGCCGGAGCAGGCTGCGCCGGGGCGCATGCGGAATTGATGCAGGTGGCCGAGGCGCTCAAGGCGCCAATAGTCACGACGCTGCGCGGGCGCGAACACGTGCAGTACGCCAGTCCGTACGACATCGGGCTGACGGGCCTGATCGGCTACTCGTCGGGCTACCACTCGATGATGGCGTGCGACACGCTCCTCATGCTCGGCACCGATTTCCCCTACACGCAGTTCTATCCCGAGAATGCGACGGTGATCCAGGTCGACCAGCGCGGCGAAAATCTCGGCCGACGCACGCGCGTCGACCTCGGGCTCATCGGCGACGTGAAGGCGACGCTCAGCGCGGCGATGGACCGCATCGAAACCAAGACCGACGGCGCACATCTCAAGAAATTCGTCGATCACTACGCGAAGGTGCGCGAGGGCCTCGACGAACTCGCCGTCGGCCATCCCGGCCGCAAGCCGATCCATCCGCAGTACCTCGCCAAGATGGTCGACGAAGTCGCCGCAGACGATGCGATCTTCACCTGCGACGTCGGCACGCCGACCATCTGGGCCGCGCGTTACCTGACCATGAACGGCAAGCGCCGCCTGCTCGGCTCGTTCAACCACGGCTCCATGGCCAACGCCATGCCGCAGGGCATCGGCGCACAACTGGAATTTCCCGGCCGCCAGGTGATAACGTTTTCCGGCGACGGCGGACTGGCCATGCTGCTCGGCGATTTGCTCTCGATGCGGCAGCTCAAGACGCCGGTCAAGATCATCGTCTTCAATAACAGTTGCCTCGGTTTCGTCGAACTGGAGATGAAAGCCGCCGGTTTCCTCGAGAACGGTACGACCCTCGTGAACCCGGACTTCGCCGCGCTGGCCCGCACCGCCGGCGTGCACGGCATCCGTGTGGAGGACCCAGCCGAAGTGCGGCCGGCGCTGGTCGAGGCCTTCCAGCATGATGGCCCCGCGCTCGTCGATGTCGTCACGAACCGTATGGAACTCTCCCTGCCGCCGACGATCAAGCTCGAGCAGGCCGTCGGCTTCAACCTCTGGGCACTCAAGACCGTGCTGGACGGCCGCGGCTGCGAGCTTGTCGATTTGGCCAAGACCAACCTGATCCGCTAGGCCGCGCTCGCGTCCGGCTGGAAGTTGAGCTTCGGCGTTTCCTTGAAGGAAACGTAGCCGCGCTTCCACGGCTCGTCATTCGTCAGCCGCCACTTGTGGCCAGTGCCGGTGGTGTCCAGCGCGATGAGTATTTCGCCCGACTGCACCGTGAAGGTCTCGCCGCTGTGCATGGTGAATTCCAGCACGCCGGCCAGCGTGATGACATACTGCACCGTCGGCGCATTGTGCCAGTCGAGCGAGGAATGCGCCGGCGTTTCCTCGAAGTGGATTGTGCCGGTGGCGATGATCTCGTGGTTGATCATGCTGCCGCGCTCAACGTGCGAGTGGCCGTCGGTGCCGGTGAAGAGGCGAAAGGCTCGGATCATAAGCGTAGCGAGTTAGGCGTTGTCGAGGTTGAGCACCGCCGCGGTGTCGGCGCGGATCCTGCGGCAAAGATCGGCCTCGTCGATGAGCGAGTGGCCGAACGAGGGAATCATCTCCCGCAGTTTGGGCAGCCAGCCGTCTTTCAGCTCCGGGGCGAAACAACGCTTGAGCACCTCGAGCATGATCCACACGGCGGTGGAAGCGCCCGGCGACGCGCCGAGCATTGCAATGAGCGACTGGTCCGACGCGCCGACGAGTTCCGTGCCGAATTGCAGGATGCCGCCGTGCTTCGCGTCTTTCTTGATGATTTGGACGCGCTGGCCCGCAGCCTCCAGGCGCCAGTCCTTTTCCCCGACGCGCGGATAAAACTCGCGCAGCGCCGCGAACCGCTGCTCGTTCGTCTCGAGCACCTGGCCGATGAGGTATTCCGTGAGCGAGACGTTGTCACGGCCAACGGCCAGCATCGGCAGGAGGTTTTCCGGGTCGATCGAGCCGAAGAGATCGAGATACGAGCCGTGCTTGAGGAACTTGGTGGAGAAGCCGGCGTAGGGGCCGAAAAGCAACGAGACCTTGCCGTCGATGTTACGCGTGTCGAGGTGCGGTACCGACATCGGCGGCGAGCCGACCGAGGCCTTGCCGTAAACTTTTGCGTGATGCCGTGAGGTCACGGCGGGATGGTCGCAGCTCATCCAGATGCCGCTGACCGGGAAGCCCGCGTAGCCGTGGCCCTCCGGGATGCCGGAGCGCTGCAGCAGCGGGAGCGAGCCGCCGCCCGCGCCGATGAAAACAAACTTCGCGTTCACCTCGCCGTGCTCGCCTGTTTGTTCATTGCGGATCTCGACGCGCCACATGCCGCTTTCGCGGCGCAGGTTCACCACGCGGGTCTGATAGGTGATGGAAAAGCCGTCCTTCCCGCGCAATGAGTCGAGCAGGATTTTCGTCAGCGCACCGTAATCGACATCCGTGCCCGTGCGCATGTGCGTCGCGGCCACGGCTTCGTCCTCATCGCGTCCCTCCATGATCAGCGGCGCCCACTCGGCGATCTGCTTCTTGTCGCCGCTGAATTCCATGCCGCGGTAGCAGTGATGCGCCGTCAGCGCGGCATAGCGCTTCTTGAGGAATGCCACGTTGTCCGCGCCCCGGACAAAACTCATGTGCGGCACGGAATGAATGAACGCCTGTGGATTCTTGATCGCTCCCTTCTTCGTCAGGTAAGACCATAATTGCCTCGAAAGATCGAACTCGGTATTGACCTCCAAAGCCTTCGAGATATTCACGCTGCCGTCGGGCATCTGCGGCGTGTAATTCAGCTCGCAGAGCGCGGCGTGGCCCGTCCCGGCGTTGTTCCAGGCATTGGAGCTTTCTTCCGCCGGGCCTTCGAGCCGCTCGTAGACGGCGATCTTGAGACCAGGGTTCAGTTCCTTGAGCAGGACCGCCAGCGTCGCGCTCATGATTCCGGCGCCGATGAGCACCGCATCGAATTGGTTGGAGGCAGGAGCATTCATGGTTTTCTCCGTGTGAACATTTGCGCGTCGATCAGCCGATAAATTTTGCACAAATTAGGAAAGTTGCCGGAGAAAATTTGGCTGGGCGGCGGCCCCTGTACCGCGTCATTCAACTTCTAGGCTTGCCGTGCCCGGTGCACGTGGCAAAGTGTACCTCCTGTTTTTTGCAACAGCACGAACGGGCCGTAGCTCAGCTTGGTAGGGCGCTTCCTTGGGGTGGAAGAGGTCGCGGGTTCAAATCCCGCCGGTCCGACTTTTCTGGTAATCAACGGCTTGCACGCCTCCCTTTGCATAACGCCCATGCATAACAAAGCCGAGGAAGGCCGCAGTTGTACGCCAGTGTAACCGTCGGATTACCATGAGGGCTCTTATGCTTACCTTACGGCCTCAGAGCCGTTAGGTAAGCAACAACATCGCTTTCACGGAAGAAGCCAACCTCAAAGAGCTGGCGAAGCCTTGCTTCAAAGGACCCTCTTTCGTCCGCAGTAAACGTGTTCTCGAGCACTTCCCGGAGAGTCGGCGTGTCAGGCCGAGGTGCGATGTTGAGAAAGACCTCCCAGGATTCAATGGATAACTTGCGGTCATCCATGTGAAGTTCCAAATGGATTTCGTGGAAGCCTACCAACCGACAAAGGCGAAAGTAATCCCGTTCCGTAAAACTGGTTGCGGGATGGCGTAGAATTTCTTCCTTGGTCGAGGGGAGTTGTGACGAACGCCAGCGTTGATAAAGACGCGCAGGGGCGTTTGCCTCGTCGTTGGGCTGAGACTCGAGATACCGCGTGAGAGCGGCGAGGCTCAGCGCATCGTCACGATTGATGGGCTCTCCAATCGAAATTCGCCCGCCGGGTTTGAGGACACGATAGAACTGTTTTAGGGCCTTCCCTTTGTCTGCAACGTAGGTGAGCACCGCGCGGCAGGTCACAACATCGGCTGACTGGTCTGCGATGCCGGACAATTCCTCGGCGGATGTGTTGATGAACGAACATTGCTCCCGAAGACCGCGCTCGACTGCCAACTTCTCCGCTCTCTCCAAAAGCGGTGACGATATGTCGGTGAAAACGGCCTTGAGGGATGGTCCCGCGCGCTCGAAGGCGCCAAACGCAATCAGTCCATCGCCCGCTCCCACGTCGACGAGAACTTGGCCCGGCGAAAACCTGGCCCCGTCAAGAACACGATTCCGGATGGCATCGACCATTACTCGGACCGTTTTCTCGTATTTTTCATCGCCACCGTGTCGGCGGTGTGTCAACCACTGAAACCAAGGATCGGACGGGCCATTATTCGTAAACATAGGGCGTGAGGTATCTCAAAGCTCGCAAGACACCTTCGAGTGCTTCACCTAGCGACCCACCATATTTAATAGATGTGGAGGCAGGCGCTCACCTTTGATTTGCATCTTTGCCGCCGCTTCCTCGATTTCAGTCACGGTGGAGGAATCCAAATGGATATCGACTGCTGCGAGGTTTTCTTCCAAGCGCTGAAGCTTTGTTGTTCCAGGAATCGGCACGATCCACGGCTTTCGCGCGAGGAGCCAGGCAAGCGCGACTTGAGCAGGGGTCGCATTTTTCTCCCCTGCGATGCGCGTGAGAAGATCGACTAGCGGTTGATTCTGTTCCATGGCCGTTCGCGTGAAGCGCGGCAGGAGATTACGAAAATCCCCATCGGCAAGCTTCGTTTCCTTGGACATGGCGCCCGTTAGGAAACCCTTGCCGAGAGGACTGTAGGCTACCAAGCCGATGTTCAATTCTTCACAGATTTGCAGGATGCCATTATTTTCCGGATCACGCGTCCAGAGAGAATATTCGTTCTCGATGGCTGCCAATGGTTGAACGGCGTGAGCCCGCCGTACCGTCTCTACCCCCGGTTCTGAGAGGCCGAAGTGAAGAACTTTTCCTTCCAGGATCAACTCTCTAACGGTCCCTGCCACTTCCTCGATGGGGACACGGGGATCGACGCGATGTTGAAAAAATAGGTCGATCCTATCAACGCGGAGCCGCTTCAGGCAGCCATCGCAAGTCTCGCGAATTCGCCGCGGACTGCTGTCCAAGCCGGTAAATCGTCCCGTTCTGGAATTAAGGGCAAAGCCAAATTTCGTGGCGACCACGACATGGTTGCGAACGACACTTAGCGCCTCGCCCACGATTTCCTCATTGAGAAAAGGACCGTATATCTCCGCCGTATCTAAAAAGGTAACTCCGCGATCTACCGCCTGGCGAATAAGCGTAACCGCTTCAGCTTTGCTCAAGGCCTGACCATAACCAAAATTGAGGCCCATGCAGCCGAAGCCGAGCGCAGAGACTTCAAGGTTACTCGCACCTAGTTTGCGCTTTTGAATGGGCATTTTCCGGTCGTATATGATGTCTATTTGGAGCTCCGACTGGCTCGCGCAAAGGCCAGCAATCGAACGGAATCCACAGAATCTCGCCGGGCGGTATTCGGCTTAGGCGAAAGGACGGTTGTTAACATACGAAGTGAGCTCCTCCTTGAGGATGGAACTCTTCGAAAGTAGTCCCCTGTCCTGAACTGAATCTGAACATTAACTGAAAATTTATTCAGGTGGGGAGAAGCCCACTAGCTCAGGTCGGTTCACGGTTTTAGATAATCCACAATCTCACAAACGAATCTTCATTCGTTGCCAATCGAATTGAATGCTGCTGGTCGTCGTGGTCGACGGCCACCCCGCGCCACGACAAAATGATGTTCGCCTGGCTAGCTGCGCACAGGAATTTCGACAATGACGCGCAAACCACTCTGGTCGGCGCGGTTTTCGAGCCGAATGGTACCGCCATGCAAATTCACAATACGACGGCAGATCGCCAAACCCAACCCACTCCCTGCATCTTCACCTTGGGGTTTGCCCGGATCAATCCTGACGAAAGGCTCGAATACCTCAGTTAATTGATTTTCTGGAAGTCCCGGACCCGTGTCTTCAATGACGATCTGCCAATGCCCCATATGAAGCCGGGACGACAAACCAACCTTCCCCCCGGAGCCCATGGCGTTCAACGCGTTTGTCAGCAAGTTCAGCAAGACCTGCCGTATCATGGTCGCATTGAACTCCGCGCGAATATCTGCATTTTCGACTGAGTAGGAAGCAACCTGTCGATCTTCGCAAAGCGCTTGGGCATCCTCAAGGAAGCTGGCGATAAACGGCTTGGTCGGCTGCATCTGGAGATTCAGCGTGATCGCCCCGACTTCTGATTTGGCGAGGAAGAGCAGCTTCTCGATGACCCCGTTAAGGCGTCCGATATTTTCCAACTGCTGTTGGAGCGCTTCCTTGTCGGCACTGGACAAATTGCCGTGCAAGAGCAGCCGCTCCGATTGCAATCGGATCAGGATGAGCGGTGTTTTTAGCTCATGTGATGCATCCCCTGCAAAGCGCCACAAGCGCTCGAACGAACTCTCCAAACGGTCGAACATTTGATTGAGCAGGCGTTTCAAGTCCCCGATCTCACCTTCGGCATCGCCCACCTTGATGCGCTCACCGAGATTATTGGCGCTGATCCGTTGTGCCGTTTGCTGAATGCTCCGAATCGGACTCAGTGCCAGGCGGCTCATCCAGAATCCCCATATCAATCCAAACACCACGACGAAAGCGATGAGAAGGAGACTGACTTGAAAATAGTCTGAAAAGAGCGTGTCGATATTGCGGGTCGAGCTTGCGATCTCGATATTTAGGTCACCCACCTGAAATGATCCGACGCGCATGCTTCCGAAGGGGGGAAGCACACAACTCCAAGCGGCGTTGTTTCCTGGGCGATCCGGCAAGCGGGCGGACTTTAGGTTATCGGATCGAAAAATGATGCCTTCCTTGGGATCGCTTACCTGGAAGTAGTAAAGGGGCGCATCAATGACCGAATGCTCCGAGATTCGCTTTAAAAGTTCGGCCCGGGGAATCAGGGCTTGGTTGTCGACAATACGGTTTTGAATTTCCTGAAACTCGGCGTGGTTGAGAAAATCGATACCGCCGATAAGTTTGACCTCGAGAAGCCATCGCCCAATTCCCAGAACGCCTGCAACCGTGAGGGTGACAACCAGCATGTACGCCAGCGCCAACTTGAAGCGGAGCGACCTCATACCATTTCGTAGCCCACTCCGCGCAGTGTCTTGAAGATTGGTTCTTCGGATGGCACTTCAAGTTTTTTCCTCAGTCGCCGCATGTACACATCGATCAGATTGGCATCCAAGTCATTGTGGGATTCCCAAATTTTTTCGGAGATCATCGTGCGAGTCAGTACCCGTCCTTGATTCTGCATGAATAGTTCCAGCAAGGAGAATTCCCGGGCAGTGAGGTCAACCTTCTGGTTATTGCGAGCGACGGTTCGAGCCAGAAGATCCATTTTTATCCCGCGATGCTCGAAGACGGTGGCTTTTTTGCCGTGACGCCGCAGGAGCGAGCGGATGCGCGCCAGCAATTCTTCAAAACTGAATGGCTTGGCCAGGTAGTCGTCCGCCCCCAAGTTCAGGCCCTTGATTCGATCCTGAACGGCGTCTCGGGCGCTGAGAATGAGAACCGGCTCGTTGAAGCCCAAGCTCCGCCATTCCCGAAGGAGTTCCAGTCCGTCTCCATCGGGAAGTCCAAGATCGAGCACGATGACGTCGTGCGGATTTTCAGCCAGCGCGTTCCTGGCTTCGTGGCAGCTCCCGACCCAAGTAGTCGAGTAAGCCATCTCCTCCAGCCCGCGAGCGATAAACTGTCCGACCCGCCTTTCGTTTTCGACAATTAGGACTTTCATGGTGAAGGTACGGGCAGTGAACGACTGCGGTTCGCTCAGCAACTATGGCCACGAATATGCCAAAGTGGTAGCGACCGAAAGCAGATTAATTCGGCATCATTTCAAAAAAGAAGCGTTCTCGCTACGCCGTACGCCCCTTGCGCTTCGATTCAGGAGTATGCCTGTTAAATCGCGACTTCAAATCCCGCCAGTCCGCCTCCTTTTTCAAGTCAGGAGAGGTATATGTTTTACTCGCCTGCACATTAAGCTTGTGCTGTCATGCTCGGGTTGAGGCTGTACTTCCTTGGGGGGGTTCCTGTCCGTTATGGAATCGCTTGCCGTTTTCCCTCGCGAAAACGCACCAACGAATTTTTGTTCCCCGGCCCTTGCGGATAAACAGCGGTCGCTCCTCGGCGATTTCGTCCGCCAGCCTTCGTGGCTGTGGTTGACGCACGTCGCGCCGCTCGCGCTCTTGCTGGCGCGTTCCGGCCACGTCTACGTCATCATCGCCGGCGACATGAGCGCCGGGCAACGGCGCGTCAGCCTCGCCTTGGGCATGGTGGTCGCCGCGGTTGCCATTGGCGCGGGTGCCGTCGCGATCAGGAGCCAACGCGCACGGCATCTTCTTTCCGATGCCCAATGCGCGGCACTCCTGGCCGCATCGCTGGCCGTGTTGGGCGCAGCGGTGCTATTTTGCTGGACGACGATTCCCGACACGGAACTCGAGTGGGTTGCCAATCGCTGGGAACTGCTCTCCGAGGCCGTCAGCCTCGCCATGCCCGGCGCGTTTTACACGATTCTTGTCTTGGGTTCGCGCCCGTTGCGGCGTCACGGGGGCGCGGAATCCGGGCTCCTCATTCTCGGCGCCGCACTCGGTGCGGCGTTTCTGTACGGGTTCGCCGCAGGCTGTGCGTCAATCGCCCGGCCCCTGCGCCTGCCGGATGGGCTGGCGCTCCCGCTCGTGATTCTCGGCGTGCTCGGCGGCGGCGTGCTGGTCACCGCGGCAGTCACGCGCGCGACGCTCATCGCCTACACCAGTATCCGCCGGATGAATCCGTGGCTGCAGCGCGGCTTCATGTTCGTCGTGGCCTGCGCGGGACCGCTGGCCGGGCTCTGCCTCAACCAAAGCGTTCCCTTTCCCGTCGATTTCCAGGCGCCCATCATTTATCTCCTCGCCATTCTCAACGGCATCGTGCTGATGCTGCCCGTGGTGCGGTCGCTGTTCTGGCATCGCGCGATCTGGCTCGCGCAATGCGTGCTCTTTCCTTTTTCCGCCTACTTCTTCCTCGTCTTTCTGCCGTGGCTGCCACTGAGCCTCTTCGCGGTGATCGCCGCCGGCGCGGGTTTCCTCATGCTGGTCCCGCTGGTGCTCGGCATCGCGCACGCCTATCGTCTCGCCGACGGCTTCCGCGAGGAAGTGCGCGATGGCCGCGCGTGGCCCGTGGCGCTGCTCGGACTCGGCGCCGTGCTCTTGCTTCCCGCGCTCGGGCTCGACAGCGCGTGGCACGACCGCGTGGCGCTCGACGACGCGCTCGCCTACCTCTACTCGCCCGATTATCGCCACGACATCACGTTTCCCGGCGGCCTGCCCGCCCTGGCCTCGGCCCTGCAGCACCTGCGCGAGGTGAAGCACGGCATCTTCCTCCCGTTCCTCACGCCGCTCTACGACCGCATCGTTTTCCACGGCCTCGTCCTGCCCGACGCGAAGATCGACGAGTTGCAGGTCGCGTTTTTCGGCGAGGCCGCGGTCGCGCAGGCCGGCGTTTTCCTGCGCTCGCGCAACCCCGGCGACAACACGTGGCCCGCCCCGCTTTCTCCCTCGCGCGATGTCATCCTCGACAACGTGCAAGTCACCGCGCAGCCCGAAGGCGCCAGCAGCACGGCGCGGCTCCTCCTCACCATGCGCAATCTCGGCCCGGGCGGTGCGGAATTCTCGGCCACCATCCACCTGCCCGAGGGCGTGTACATGAGCGGCTTCGCGTTGCAGATGAACGGCGACTTTGTTCCCGCCCGCATCGTGGAACGAAAAACCGCGCAATGGGTCTACGAGAAAATCGCCACAGCCCGATGCGATCCGGCGCTCCTCGTCTACGACTCGCGCGCGAGCCTGAGCCTGCGCGTCTCGCCGTTCGCCGCCGGGGAAATCCGCCAGGCGCGGCTCGACCTCGTGTATGCCAACGGTGCGCCGCTCACAGTCACGTTCGACAACGCCGACGTGCCGCTTCCGGTGGTACCGACTGTTGGCGCGACCGCCTGCGTCACCGAATCCGCCGGCGTCGCCCTTGCGGATTTTTCCCGCACGCCGCAATGGAAACTCCGGCGCACGCCCTATCTCGACATCCTCATCGACTGCTCGCGCGGCGCGAGCTACTCCGCCGCCAGCCTCGCCCGCGCCATCGACCAGGCGCGCCGCGCTTTCCCCGACGCGACACTGGCCCGCGTCACCGCCATCAATTACGAGGCCCGCGAGATCGTCCCGAATCTCGTCCCCCTCGCCCAACTCAACGCCGTCGCGATCCACGACGC
>Ga0302319_10025105_pt1 | contig 10565 bp, 6 predicted proteins | sample Bog_T0_2_FD_203319 | JGI IMG/M metagenome (GOLD analysis project Ga0302319, IMG submission 203319) | Peat permafrost microbial communities from Stordalen Mire near Abisko, Sweden - Bog_T0_2 | ecosystem: Environmental > Terrestrial > Soil > Wetlands > Peat | place: Sweden: Abisko, Stordalen Mire... | reverse complement strand
CGTCCGGCAGAACCTCTCCACATTCGGTGTCTATGAGATTCCTTTCCACTCGCACCACTCGCTGCTGAATCGTGTGCTTGGCGGATGGCAGTATTCGGAGACCGCGATTCTCCACAGCGGCCTTCCGTTCAGTGTTCTCAGCGCGCCCTATTCGGCGAACAACAACGGCATCTTCCAGGGGAGCGGCCCACAATATGCCAATCGTGTTCCAGGTGTTCCGCTCTATCGCAGCACAGCAGTGGCAGGTGTGACGCAAACCGGCTCTCGCCAATGGCTGAATCCCGATGCCTTCGCGTCCGTCGTCGATCCCGATTCCGGCGCCTGCGCCGGCGGCGATTCAGCTGTCCATTGTCAGTTTGGCGACTCCGGACGCAATCAGTACCGCGGGCCGCACTTCACCGATTCGGATCTTTATTTGACAAAGAAGGTTGCTGTCACGGAGCGTGTGACCTTCCGTCTCGACACGCAGTTCTTTAATGTGTTCAACCATCCAAACTTTGCGCTCCCGACCAACAACCAGGCCGGCATTCCGGGAGAGCCTGCGACCCAAACAGGATTCGGCGCAATCACCAGCACGATTTCGCCGCCAACCGGCCTGCTGGGAGTGGGACTCGGCGGTGATGGTTCGCCGCGCATGGTCGCCTTCCAGGGGAGGATCGAGTTCTGAGAGTATCTGGATGATTCGCGGCAAAATTGTCAGCGAGCGAATCAATCGCCCTTCACTCATCGAGCCCGGATTTGTACCGACATGTCGGCCTGTCGCCACTCATCACGAGAGGCAAAAACTGGCGATTCGGCGACGTTAAGGATATGCCGCCGGCAGAGTCAGTCCAGCTCCCTGAGCCGCCGCGTGACTTCCTGGTTTTCGTGGGTGAGGCGAAGGGCTTCTTCGGGTTTGCCGGCGCGCTCGGCTTGTTCGATGGCGGCGCGGAGGCGGCGCTGTTGCTGTTCGAGCGCGGTGAGGCGGATGGCGAGCACAGCCTCGTCGACTTTGTCCGCGTCCGGCTCCGCATCGTGGATCGAAATGAAGAGCGCGGCCAGCGTGCGGCGCTGGTCTTCGTCGGTGAGCGCACTGATGGGGTCGCCGCCGTCGGGGCGTGCGCGTAACTGCTCGACCATCGCGCGCACATCGGAGCGCATGGCGGCGAACTCGGCCTCGTGCTGGTGCCAGGCGCCCTCGGCGACAAGGTAGGCTTCGCCCGAACGCGGGCCGGAGAAGGCCTGGAGAAGGATCTGCTCGGCGCGGGTGAGGGGATGGGTTTGCGGGGCGATGGAATCGCGGCGCTTCGCTGCTGCGTCTTTCAGTTCGGCACGCACCAGCGCGGAGTCAATGCCGAGCGCCTGGGCGGCGTCGTTGGCGAATGCGTCGCGGGCGATGCGGCTGGGCATACGTCGGATGTGCGGCAGGAGAAAATTCAGCGCTTCGGTCTTTGCTTTTGGATCGCGTGAGGGATAGAGCTGGCGAGCGCGCTCCACGAGATAGTCCTGATATTGCGGGGCGGCGCGCAGGGCTTCGGCGTAGGCGCGTGCTCCGCGGTCGCGGACAAAGCGGTCGGGATCAAGGCCGCCCGGGAGGGTGAGGACGCGGACTTCGAAGCCCTCTTCCGTTAGCAGGGCAATGGATTTTTCAGCGGCGTTCGCGCCGGCGGTGTCGGGATCGAAGTTGACGATAACGCGCGTAGCGTAGCGGCGCAGCAGGCGCACCTGCGACTCGGTGAAGGCGGTGCCGCTGGTGGCCAGGACGTTGGGAATTCCCGCGAGGTAGACGGAGATGCAGTCCATCTGGCCTTCGACGAGGACCGCTCCGCCGTCCTGGCGAATCGCCTGGCCAGCCTTGTCAAGATTGAAGAGGACGTGGCTTTTCGAATAGAGGGGCGTTTCGGGTGAGTTGATGTATTTGGCGCCGGCTTTTTCGCCCGTGTCGAGAGTACGGGCTGTGAAGGCGATCACGCGGCCGGATTCGTTGGCGATGGGGAACATGACCCGTTTCCGAAAGCGTGCGTAGAGCGGACCGGGAGAGCCGTCTTCCTGTTCCTTCCAGGAAAACAGGCCGGATTGCCGGAGCGTGGCCTGGTCGGCCATCGACTGCAGGCGCTCACGGAGAGCGTTGAAATTGTCGGGGGCGAAGCCGATGCGGAATTTGGCGATTCCGTCCGCGGTGAGGCCGCGCCCGGTGAGATATTCGCGCGCGAGTGCGCCTTCGGTGGACCGGAGCTGCTCTTCAAACCAGGCGGTGGCGGCTTCGTGCAGGTCAAGAAGCTTGCCGCGCTGCCGATGCTCGGCGGCTTCTTCGGGGGAGGCGACGTCCCGCTTGGGCAGGGGAATTCCGCATTTCCCGGCGACGGTGCGGACCGCCTCCGGGAAGCCGACCTTCTCGATTTTCTGAATGAAGTTGAAGACGTCTCCATGCTCGTGGCATCCGAAGCAGTAGTAATGCTGGCGGCCGACGTGCACGCTGAAGGAGGGGGTTTTTTCTTTGTGGAAGGGGCAGAGGCCGCTGTAGTTCTGCGCGCCGGCCTTTTTCAGGCGAACGTAGTCGCCGATAATCTTGACGATGTCCGCTTGTTCTTTGACGTGCTGGGCAAAATCGGTGGCCATGCCAGGGAGTTCGGTTACAGGGTACAGCGTTCCTTTGTGGGGAAGTGACAAGGCTGATTCGCGACTGGAACTGAGGATGAGGTTTACCCGCGACACCGCTGTATGGTAAGACCGGACGCGATGAATAACCGCGAAAAGGCGATATGGGCCGCGCTGGGGTTCGCCCTGATGGCGGCGCTGGCACAATCCCAGACAGGTGCCAATCCCCAGGCACAGCCCCTGTTTCACGTCGGCGTGTCGAACCGCGCGTTCCTCCAGAACAACATTTCGTATGACTGGCGCGGCGCTAAAACCCAGGCTCTGTTGACCACCATCTGGTACCCGGCGGATGACCAGGTAAAAGAGACGCCGCAGTGGGTGGGCGACCCGGACCACCCCTTCGCGAGCGCAGGGCGCGCGGCTCGCGATGGCGCGGTTGCCGGCACTCCCGAAAAATTTCCGCTGATCCTGCTGTCGCACGGCACGGGAGGCTCCGCGCTGATGATGGCGTGGCTCGGCACCAAACTGGCGGCTCGTGGGTATATCGCCGCGGCGGTCGATCACCCTGGCAACAACGCTGTCGACGGCTATACGGTGCAGGGGTTCACGCTGGGCTGGGAGCGGGCCGTTGACCTGAGCCGAGTGCTGGATCAGATGCTGGCCGACCATCGCTTCGGACCGAGGATCGACTCGAATCGCATCGGGGCCGCGGGGTTTTCGCTGGGCGGCTACACTATGATGGTTCTCGCTGGCGCCGTCGCAACGCCAATCGACGTGCAGAAGCTTGAACAGGAGTGCAGCACGGGCAAGGTTTGGGACCTGATGTGTTATTCGCCTCCGGAGTTCCCGGACCTGACGCGGAAGGCAATGGCTCTGAGCCGGACTGACTATGGCTACCGTGCAGCGTTGCAGCAATCGTCGCAGCCGCACCGCGATACGCGGGTGCGCGCCGTGTTTGCGATCGCCCCGGTCGATCTGCGGCTAACATCGCAGAGTCTGGCTGCTATTTCCATCCCCGTGCAGATCGTGGTGGGGGCCAGCGACCCGATCGCGGTGCCGAAGGACAACGCTCTGGTTCTGGCGCACAGCATTCCGGGCGCGAAGCTCAGCATCTTTCCGGGGGGCGTGGGTCACTACACCTTTCTCGATACGGGGACAGAATCGGGCAAGGAGCAAAGACCGGATTTCTTCGTGGACAAGACCGCGGTCAACCGGGATGCCGTCCACGCCCGGACCGCTCGGAAAGCGGTGGCCTTCTTCGACTCTGCCTTGAAATGAAACATTTCCCCGGGTTTGGAATCGAGATCGCGGATAGGTAGGCTGGAAAGCGAAGGGGCGTGTGGAAGATCCACCTGCCCCTTCAATGTGGTTCGATGCAGCCAGACGAACCGCGAAGGCATGCGTGGCACCGCATCCTTCCATAGGCCGAGCTCAGCGAAGCGTCCAGCCGTCAGCTTCCCAGAAGATCTCCCACCGTCGTGGTGAGCGTGATGCGCGTGCCGACGAGGTCGCCCTTGATTTCGATCAGCAGATTTCCGGTCGCATCGTACTGGTCAATACTGAAAGTGCCTTTGAAGCTGTTTCCATCGTGACTGAGGATGATGTCCTGACGGATATGGGCGTAACCCAGCGGGGTGTTGGGATCGACGGTCGGATCAAAGGCGATGCCGAAGTGGTTTAACACATAGTGCCGCTCACCGACCTCTTTCCATACGCCCAGACAAACGTCGCCCGTTGCCGGCGGACGCGAGTCGAGTGTTTCCTCCGTACCGTCAACGTGCCATTGAGAAAGAGCATTGTCCACCTGGGTTCCGTCAGGAGGAAGGCCGGCTGCGGTGTTGCCCTGCGCGATGAAGGAGACGTGCCACATGCCGACCATGCTCGGGTCATGGTCAGAAGCCAGCAGGAGGTTCGGAACAACACCTGCCTGCCCATTCCACGATTGGTGCGCGAGATGCGCCTTGATGAAAGGATTTGCACAAGCGGCCGATGCCATCGGAACCCCGAAAGCTCCGACAGCGATCGTCGCGAGAACCAGCATCAGTTTTCTGATTGGAGCGTTCATTCTTTTCCTCCCCTGGGATATTGAGTTTTTGCGCCGGTCTCAGAGTTCCCATCGCGACTTCTAACATGACGAGGGGGCCGGGACCAGACCGAGTCAATCTGGTCTAGCTGTACGCAACAGGCAATATCTGCTGTATGTGTTCGTCCTGTTTTTTGCCTAAGCATGCAAGCTGCTGTGGCACAAGCTGGTTACTCTGCGCCTAAGTCATGAAGGAAACCCAGCCGGGGGCGCATGGTAAACTTTTTTCCCCAGGCTGCCAGCCGTCGACATCATGGAAGGCCCAACTCCGAGTAAGGTCTGCTTCGACTCCTATGAGGTTCGCCCTGCCACGCGCGAACTATTCAGGCATGGCATTCGGGTGAAGTTGCCGCCGCAGGCTTTCGAGGTGCTGCGGGTTCTGCTGGAGCGAAGGGGTGAACTAGTCACCCGCCAGGAGTTCCATCGTGTCCTTTGGCCAGCCGACACCTTTGTGGATTTCGATCAGGGGCTGAACAACGCCATTAAGCGAATCCGCGAGGTGTTAAACGACTCGGCGGAATCCCCTTGCTATGTTGAGACCCTGCCCCGGCTGGGTTATCGATTTATCGGCACTTTGGACTTTGTCCAGACGGACTCGGCCGATCCGGCCGCAGAAAACGGGCGTACGCCGGCCCCAACGCCGGCGCAGGTAGTTGAACCGAGGCCGTTCAGCCACGCGGAGGTCGATGCGGCAGCCGCTGGCGGTTAGCGAAAGCCCCTGGCAGCATTTCTCCTGGCCGCTGTCACGGGAATTGGATTGCTGTCCCTCGCATGGCTATTTCGTCCTTACTATCCCGAGCCTCGGGTTACCGGCGAAATCCAGCTGACTGCTGACGGCATACCGAACTGGGGTCCGCTGGCGACGGATGGCCCGCGCGTTTACTTTGCCGAGAATGTGAACGGGCGAGAGACGATTGCTGCCGTCCCGGTTTCCGGTGGCCAGGCAGTTCCGCTCATTACGCCTTTTCCCCAGGCGGGCCTGTTTGGCATTTCTCCCGGCAAAACTGACTTGTTGGTAGCGGAGACCCCCGATATGGAGCAGGAGGCGCCATTGTGGCGGTTGCCAGTGATTGGAGGCACGCCCCGCCGGCTGGGAAACATCGCCGCGCACGACGCCAGCTGGTCGCCGGACGGAACCGCCCTCGCTTACGTGAATGGCGGCGGAGTCTATTTGGCCAACGCCGACGGCAGCGATCCGCGGACGCTGCTCGCGCCAAGGGGTCGTGCTTACGAGTGGGCGTGGCGCCCCACGTGGTCGCCGGACAGCCAGCGTCTCCGCTTCGAATACTACGATATGCATTCGGACGGGTCTCACATATGGGAGATCAATCTTGACGGAACCAACCCGCATGCAGTGTTCGCCGCCTCGGAACAGTTCCCTATGCAGGCTTACGGGGATTGGACCCCCGACGGCAAATACTACGTTTTCTCGTCATGGAAGGAACTGGAGTCGAGTCTCCCGAGTAATGCCGCGAACCTTTGGGCGATACGTGAAAGAGCAGGCCCTTTTCACCGCGCTTCTGCGTTGCCCGAGAACCTGACCACCGGGCCGATCCGCTACTTCGTCCACGCCCTCAGCGCGGACGGTAAAACCATCTTCGCTCTGAGTTCCGCGAAACACGGCGAACTGATGCGGTACGACTCACGCACAAGAAGCTTCTCGCTCTACGCTTCCGGGCTCTCTGCTGAGGGCGTCAACTTCTCCCGAGACAAAGCCCGGATGGCATACGTGAAATACCCGCAGGGAGAACTGTGGCGAAGCCGGGCTGACGGCCGAGAACCTTTGCAGCTGAGCTCGCGTCCCTTGTTCGCGACGACGCCCGTTTGGTCTCCTGACGGGAAGCGGATTGCCTTTGCCGGAGTGCGAGCAGGGGAAGCATGGCACACCTACGTGGTTTCCGTGGATGGCGGCGAGCCTCGGCGCATCGACCAAATTGGGGAGACAGTGGACCCTGGCTGGTCGCCGGATGGAAAATCTCTGATCTTCGCGGACGAGGCCCAGCCCAATGGGTGGATCAGGGTACTGAATTTGCAGACGGGAAGCGTTGCTCCGATTGCAGGATCGCGTGGCTTGAATTCTCCCCGGATGTCACCGGACGGGCACTCGATCGTCGCACTTTCCAACGACACTCGAAGCTTATTGTTATTCGATCTGCGAACTCAAACCTGGAGCGAACTGACGCGAGCGAACGGAATCGGGTGGCCGCTATGGTCGCGTGATGGCGGATTCGTGTACTTCGCCCGTATTGACGCCGACCCGGCGATCTTCCGCGTGGGGATAAGGGGCGGCCCGCCAGAGCAGATTGTCAGTTTGAAAAATGTCCGCGCAACCGGCGTGGCACCCGACTGGTTTTCGCTGAGTCCCGACGGCGACGCGCTGTTGCTGCATGACACCGGAGGCGGGACCGAGATTTACACTCTGACGTGGAATGCTCCGTAACTGCCCGGCATTTGTGCGTGCGCGACCTGCGAGGGTAACTCGGCTGACCGAGGGCCGCGGGAAGCCTTCTTCGATTCTGCCTTGAAATGAAACATTTCCCCGATTTCCACATCTAAATCAACAGGATTTGCCCCAGGGACACGACGTTTCCAGAGTCGAGAACGCCCGAAACGCCAGAAATGGCCGGAGTTATGGGTAGTTTGTGTTATTCTGAACGTCCCGGGGAGACGTGCGCCCTTTGCCCCTGCGTCCATGAGCCGCACGGGATTCGCCTCTTATGGCCCTGACCGCACCTCGTCCACTCCAGGCTGACAGATCCGAAATTTATGGCGGGGGGAGCAATCCGCTTGGCGATTGACGACAAATACGACGCAGACATTCAGAAGCTGATCGACGCAGGAAAAGAGAAGGGCTACCTGACCTACAACGAGGTCAACGACCTTCTTCCTGGCGACATGAACTCGCCGGACGACCTGGACGATCTGATCACCACCATTGGCACCCAGGGAATTGACATTCTCGAGGGGGGCCCCAAGATTGGCGGTCCAGAGCGCGAGGACGGGTTCGAGCCTGAAGAAGGCGAGGACGTCGAGCTCGATCTGACGCCGGGCACGCTGGAAAAGACGAACGACCCTGTCCGCATGTACCTGCGCGAGATGGGCACGGTACCGCTGCTGACGCGCGAAGGCGAAGTGGAGATTGCGCGCCGCATCGAGCGCGGACAGATGCGCGTGTTGAAGGCGATTTCCCGCTCGCCCGTGGTGATTCGCGAGATCATCGCCCTCGGCGAGGACCTGAAGCGGGGCGTGCGCAACATCAAGGAAGTCGTCATCTTCGACGATGAGGAGCTGACCGAGGAAGTCGTGCAGGCGCGGGTGCGCGCCACGGTGGTGAAGACCGACACCCTGGTCAAGCACCAGAAGAAGGCGCAGCAACTCGAGGAAAAGCTGGCCACGGTTACGCAGAAGGCGAAGCCGCGGGAGCACCGGCGTCTGCGCTGGAGTATTGCGCGAGAGAAGGTGCTGGTTTCGCGGATCGTCCGCGAGCTGAAGTACACGAACCTCGAGCGCAAGCGGCTGCTGGACAAGGTCAACAAGACCGTCGAGGCCATGCGAACGCTCGAGCGGCAGATTCGTTCGCTCGATACGAAGTTCGAGCAGTCGCGCAGCGAAGAGCTGAAGAAGGAGTACCGGCGCCAGCAGAAAAACTGCAAGATCGACCTCGAAAAGCTGGAAGAAGAGGCGGGCGTCGCCATTGCGGAGCTCAAGCGCACACAGCGCGAGATGATCCAGGGCGACATGGACGCCGAGCAGGCCAAGCGGGAGCTGATCGAAGCCAACTTGCGCCTCGTGGTCTCCATCGCCAAGAAGTACACCAACCGCGGTCTGCAGTTCCTCGACCTGATCCAGGAAGGCAACATCGGCCTGATGAAGGCGGTGGACAAATTTGAGTACCGTCGCGGTTACAAATTCTCCACATATGCAACGTGGTGGATTCGCCAGGCAATTACACGGGCCATTGCCGACCAGGCAAGGACTATCCGCATCCCGGTGCACATGATCGAGACGATCAACAAGCTGATCCGCACTTCAAGGCAGCTGGTCCAGGAACTGGGACGCGAACCTACTTCGGAAGAGATCGCGAAGAGGATGGACATCCCGGTCGCCAAAGTGCGTAAGGTGCTGAAGATCGCGCAGGAGCCGATTTCGCTCGAAACGCCGATCGGCGAAGAAGAGGATTCGCATCTCGGCGACTTCATCGAAGATCGCCAGGCGGTTTCGCCCTCCGACGCGGTCATCAGCGTGAACCTGAAGGAGTACACCTCTCAGGTGCTGCGCACGCTGACGCCGCGCGAGGAGCGCGTGGTGAAGATGCGATTTGGTCTGGAGGATGGTTCGGAGCACACGCTGGAAGAAGTGGGACAGAGCTTCCAGGTGACGCGCGAACGAATCCGGCAGATCGAAGCGAAGGCTCTGCGCAAACTGCGGCATCCCTCGCGCTCACGGAAGCTGCGAGCGTTTGTCGACACCGTGCACGACTAATTGCTGAAGTAGTTTTCAGAGAAGGCCGCTCCGGGTGGGGCGGCCTTTTTGCTTTTCTCCGGATTTGTCGACCGCGTTACTGAACGGTGAGGCTGAACTGCACGCTGTGTTTGATATTTGACATCGTTCCAGTGACAGTAATGGTGTACGTTCCCGACGGGGTTTGGTTCTGATCGCCGCCTGAGCCGCCACCTCCTCCGCCTCCACCCCCGCCGCCGCCCGAACCTCCGCTGGCCGTGACACCGCAGCCTGCGAGAAGCACTGCCAGGATGAGGATTGCCCATAGTTTCCCGGGCCTCATACCGCGGCGCGAACCGGCACACCACATGGGGAAAGCCAAAGCCAGCGCCGGAAAGATAGTTCTCCAATCCAGGCCGCGAGGCAACGCGGCCGAAGACGTGGAGACGCCCGTGGCAATCGAGGCGGTGACGCTGGAGCTGTTAAGACCGGTGATTGCGATGCTCGTCGGGTTCAGAGAGCACGTGGAATTTTGCGGTGCTCCGCTGCAGGAAACCGCTACGGTACCCGCTGTCGTGCCGAGACCTTCGAGCTGGATGGCGAAGGTCGCTGTCTGGCCGCTGGCAATGATGGTCGAAGGGGTACCGCTAATCGCCATGCTGAAATCCTGGCCGGCGCCGCTCAGCGCAACGATGAGTGGGCTCACCAGGTTGGTCGCGGTGAGGGTGAGCGTGCCTGTAACTGCGCCTGCAGCGGCCGGTGAAAAGGTGATGCCGAGATGGCAATCGGCTCCGACGGCGAGCGTCGACGGACAATCGTTGTTGGCGAGGGCGAAGCCCGCCGTCACGACCGCGGCGAGACTGATCAGAGGGTAGCCGCCGTTGTTGGTCAACGTCACCATCTGCGGAGTACTCGTGGTCCCGACCGCGTAGCCGCCGAAGCTGATGGATTTCGGGGTCGCTGAGATTCCCGGCGGAGCAACTCCGGTGCCACTCAGGCTGACGAGCTGGCTGCGCAACTCATCGGTAACGGTGAGGCTGCCAACCTCCGCCCCGGCCAGAGTGGGCGTGTAGGAGACGGCGATCGCGCAGGTCGCGTGTCCCTGCAGGACGGTTCCGCAGTTGTTGACGGCACTGAAGTCGCCGCTCGTCGTCACCCCGATGCCGGTCAGCAGAGCATCGCCGCTGTTCGTCAGCATAAGTTGCTGCGGCGCGCTCACTGTTCCTTCCTGTTGCGGTGCGAAGACCAGCGACGGCGCCGAGAGGTTGTCGGTTGCCGGGGCCTGGCCGGGGCCGGAGAGTAGCGCGGTTTGCGTTCCCGCTGCATCCGTCACCGTCAGTACACCGCTGCGCATGCCGGGTATTGTCGGCGTAAAGACGATTCCGAGGGTGCAGCTGTATTCGCTTGCCAGAAAAGCGCCGCACGTATTGGCGGCGATCGAGAAGTCCCCCGTGACCGCTGCGCC
>Ga0302319_10025100_pt1 | contig 10566 bp, 7 predicted proteins | sample Bog_T0_2_FD_203319 | JGI IMG/M metagenome (GOLD analysis project Ga0302319, IMG submission 203319) | Peat permafrost microbial communities from Stordalen Mire near Abisko, Sweden - Bog_T0_2 | ecosystem: Environmental > Terrestrial > Soil > Wetlands > Peat | place: Sweden: Abisko, Stordalen Mire... | reverse complement strand
TGGGCTTTATTCTGTTCACATCCATATGCTCGACGGCGTCAGGGGTCGCGACAGTGGCGTCATCATCCTCCGGGATGGCTTGCTGCTGGGTGGCGGTCCCCATTTCTGGTCGAGGGGCTCCTATACCGTCGGTGACGGGACCTGGAAGGGGCAGCTGACCACCAACCAGCACACACCATTTCCCGACCCTTTGGTTCGCCCGCTGTTTGGCGGCCAGGAGGTGACCAGCGGGTTCTCAGGGACATTCGCCGACGACCAGGCCGCGGTATTCGGCACCACTCTATTGGGAAACAGAAGCCTGAGTTTTCGGGCGACATTGAAGCGGCTGGCGGACGGCTGATGCACGACGCGATGCGAGGTGTCGAACCTATCGACCCGCAGCGGCAGCCTCACAGCTGCCGCGCGACGTCACCCAGAGATCAGCGGTGTGGCCAAAGAAATCAATCTGACGCCCTTTAACGGCGCCGAGCCGCATTGCCACCGCTTGCGAGGCGATATTCTCGCAGTCGATGACATGCAGAATCCGGTCGAGTTCGAAGGTCGCGAACGACCAGCCGATGGACGCCCGCGCGGCCTCGACGGCAAAGCCTTGGCCGCGAAACTCCTTGGCGATTCCCCAGCCGACCTCAAAGCCTGGCCAGCCCGGCGGAAACCACGGCCCGACCCGGCCGACGAATTTGCCGCTGGCCTTTTCCTCGACCGCGAACATGCCGAATCCGTGCAGCGCCCAATGCCCCGATATCACCGCCGCGTTGCGCCACCCCGCCAGCTCAGTGGTCACGGGCTTGCCATCGGCGGTGATGAAACGTCCTGATTCAGGGTCGGCCAGCATGGCCGTATTTGGCGCGATATCGGCGGCGCACCATTGCCGCAGTTTCAAGCGCTCGGTCTCGATGACAAGGCCGTTTGGCCGCGCCAGTGTGACGCCTGGTCTGAGGGGCGCGATCATCGCAGCTTCCAGGTTGCTCAGCATTATCGGCCGCCGAAACTCAGGCGGCAAGCGCGGCGCGCAACATCCTGGCCAGTTCCGGCTTGCGGTAGGGCTTGGCCAGCAGCAACACCCCGGCGTCGAGATGGCCGTGATGGATGATGGCTTCCTGCGAATAGCCCGAGGTGAACAATACCTTCAGCGCGGCCCGGCGCTGCAGCGCCGCGTCCGCGAGTTGCCGGCCGTTCATCGCACCCGGCATGATCATGTCGGTGAATAGCAGGTCGATTGGCTGGGGGCTGTCGATGACGGCCAAGGCTTCCGCCGCATTGACCGCCGCCAGCGCGGTGTAGCCGAGACTCCTGATCTGGCCCATAACAAAGGTTCGCACCAGATGGTCGTCTTCCACGACCAGGATGGTCTCACGGCCGCCTTCGATGGCTGGGATGCTCGCGACCTCCGCGGCCGAAACGGCGCCGATCGCCTGCGGCAGGTAGATCCTCACCGTGGTGCCATGGCCCGCTTCGCTGTAAATCTTGATATGCCCGTTGGACTGCTTGACGAAGCCATAGACCATGCTCAGCCCCAGGCCGGACCCCTTGTCGACATCCTTGGTGGTGAAGAACGGCTCGAAAACATGCTCCAGGATATCGGCGGGAATGCCGTGCCCGGAATCGGTCACCGTCAACATCACATAATTTCCGGCGACGACGTCGCCGTGGATACTCGCGTAGCCGTCGTCGAGCACGACATTGCTGGTCTCGATGGTCAGCTTGCCGCCGTCCGGCATCGCGTCGCGGGCGTTGAGCGCGAGATTGAGGATGGCATTGTTGAGCTGACTGGGATCGATCAGCGCATGCGACGTGTCGCCGGCGAGCTTCATGTGAACCTCGACGTGCTCGCCGAGCGTCGGCCGCAGCAGCTTGGCTGTTTCCATCACCAGTGAATTGACGTCGACCTCGCTCGGTTGCAGCGGCTGCTTGCGGGCGAAGGCGAGTAGCCGCTGGGTCAGATCGCCGCCACGCGAAGCGGCCTCGTCCATCATCTGCGCGATAGCGGCGAGCTCCGGCCGGCCGGCGACCGCTTCCGACAGGATCTCGATGGTTCCGGTAATGACGGTGAGGATATTGTTCAGGTCGTGCGCGACGCCGCCGGTCAATTGCCCGATCGCCTCCATCTTCTGGGCCTGGCGAAGCTGCTGGTCGGCGGCGTTCTTCTCGTAAAGCAGCCGGTCCTTTTCCTCGACCAGGGCCTTCATTCGATCGACGCTGACCTGCAGGGCCGCGCCCCGGGAGGCGGTCGAAACCGCCTCGGCCAGGATGTTGGCGAAGCCGGTGAGGAAATTGATGTCATACTGGTCGTAATCGTGCTGGGTATCGCTGTCGATCTCAAGGATCCCGTAAGGCTGGTCGTCAGCGCCCTTGATGATGACGTCGATGGTCGAGACGATACCGTGGGCGGCATAAAACGCCGGCAGGTCGAAACCGGCGTCCTTTCCCAGATCATTGCAGATCGAGGGTTCCCCGGTGGAGAAAGCCCGCCCCTGCGGCGAACTCATATCGGCACGCGACACCACATGACCGATAACCCCGTCCCGCCAGCCAAAGCCTGCGACGATCAGAAGATCGTTTTGCTCGGCCCGGTATTGGCATACTTTGCTGTGGCGGGCGCCGAGACCCTCGGCGCAGACCCGCGCCGCCTCGGTCAGGATGGCCATGAGATCCCGCTCGCGAAGCGCGAAGCTGCCGAATCTCGCGATCGCCGCCTGCTGGCGAAGCAGATTCTGGAGCGCTGCGGCGGGTTCTATCATTGGCATAAAGTCCTGAACAAGCGCAACGAATCCGACGCATCCGGGTACCCACGCCACAATCCCGACGGTCTACGCCACCCACCTTTTCCGAACAGCAGCGCCGCGACGATACGCCTGCGCGCGCTTCGACGATTCATAAGAATGTCCGTTCCGAATCGCCCCCAATTTGGCAGCACACCCGGGACCCCCAAGTCTGTTCAATATGGATCATCCATGCCGCCGGCATACGGGAAAATTGTAGTCAGAACCCGAAACGCCTTCTGACGGCGCGGAAAATGGCATTCTGGCGGACTGGACGGTGCCGCATGCGCAACGCTAGCCTCAGATAAGGACCATCCTCCCGACTATGGAGCGACATCATGAGCTGGAATCCTTCCAACGACCCCGTGCTCGGCGATACCAACAGCTGCGACGCGCTCGAACTCGTCATTGTGCCCCGCACCCGCGACCTCGGCGACGGATTTGCGGTGCGGCGAGCGCTGCCGCATGGCAAGCGGCAGATGGTCGGCCCCTTCATCTTCTTCGATCATTTCGGGCCGGTGCAGTTCATGGCCGGCAAGGGCATGGACGTGCGCCCGCATCCGCACATCGGGCTCGCCACCGTCACCTATCTGTTCGACGGCAGCATCATGCATCGTGACAGCGAGGGCAACATCCAGGAAATCGAGCCCGGCGCCATGAACCTGATGACCGCCGGCCGCGGCATCGCCCATTCCGAGCGCACGCCGGATCTGCAGCGCCACAGCGGCCAGAAGATGCTGGGGTTGCAGAGCTGGATCGCGCTGCCGGCGGGGTCCGAGGAAATCGCGCCGTCGTTCCAGCATTACGCCGCCGCCGACCTGCCGACGGTGCGGGATCGCGACTTCACCGCGCGGGTGATCGCGGGCACATCATTCGGGGTGACCTCGCCGGTCGCGATGGTCTCGCCCTGGTTTTATACCGAGGTCTCCGCGCAACCGGGCGTCAGCGTGCCGCTCGACCCCGACCATGAAGAGCGCGCCATCTACCTGGTCGATGGCGAAGTCGAAATTTCCGGCGACCGGTTCGAGGGACCGCGGCTTTTGATCTTGCGGCCGGGCGACCGCATCACGGTGAAGACGATCGCGCCGGTGCGGATGATGTTTCTCGGCGGCGACGCGCTGGAAGGCCCGCGCCATATCTGGTGGAATTTTGTCTCGTCCAGCAAAGAGCGGATCGAGCAGGCCAAGGCGGACTGGAAAAGCGGCCGTTTTGCTGCGGTCCCCGACGAACACGAGTTTATTCCGCTGCCGGAGTGAACCATCCCCATCTGATCTCGCCGCCGCTGTTGACGCCAGGCCGGCACGAATCGAAAGTCGGACCCATGACAGCCATGCTCGCCAGCGATTTGCCCCTGCCACGGATCGGCCGCGGCAAGGTCCGCGACATCTACGCCGCAGGCAGCGACCGCGTGCTGCTGCTGACCACCGACCGGATCAGCGCGTTCGACGTGGTGATGGCCGAGACCATTCCGATGAAGGGCGCGGTGCTGACCCAGATCAGCGCCTGGTGGTTCAACGAACTCGAAGGCGTGGTGCCGCATCACATGATCAGCGCCGACGCCGACGCGATCATCGCGCAGGTGCCGGAGCTGCGCGACCATCGCGGCTCGCTCGCCGGACGGGCGATGCTGTGCCGGCGCACGGCCGTGTTCCCGATCGAATGCGTGATCCGCGGCTATCTGTCAGGCTCGGCCTGGAAGGAATATGCCGCCCACGGCACGCTGGCCGGCGAGCCGCTGGCCGCCGGCCTGGTCGAGAGCGCCAGGCTGGAGCCGGCGATCTTCAGCCCGGCGACCAAGGCCGAGACCGGCCACGACGAGAACATCACCATCGCCCGAATGCGCGAGGCGGTCGGCGATGAGGTGGCCTATCAATCGGAGAGCATGACCCGGGCGATCTATACGCTCGGCGAGAAACTCGCCCGCGAGCAGGGCATCATCATCGCCGATACCAAATTCGAATTCGGCCGCGAGCCGGATGGCCGCATCATCCTGATCGACGAGGTCCTGACCCCCGACAGTTCGCGGTTCTGGGCGGCCGACGCCTACGCGCCCGGCCGGCCGCAGCCGAGCTTCGACAAGCAGCCGTTGCGCGATTATCTTGACGCCGAGCGCCGCGCCGGCCGCTGGAACGGCGAGGCGCCGCCGCCGCCGCTGCCGGCCAGCGTCGTCGAGGCCACCAGCCGGCGCTATCTCGAAGCCTATCGCCGCATCACCGGTGCCGAATTGGAGATCGCGTAGGCACGGCCGAACAAGCGGGGAGGCGACATTGACTCTGAGCGTACGCGAGATGACCGCCGCCGAGACGGATCTCATCGTCGATTACTTCCTGAACGCCACGCCCGAACATCTGGAAATGCTGGGCGTCGACCCCTCACGGTTGCCGCCGGCGGCAAGTTGGCGCGAACGCCGCTGCATGTCACCGATCCCGAGCGCCGCAATCGCGGCATCGGGGCCGAATTCGTGCGGCGCAGCGTCGATCTGTATTTCGACAGGCTGAAACTGAAGCGGCTGCAAATTGAACGGGGTCGGAAGCTACCCCACAACCGGCGGCTTCTCGCGGTGGCGCTGCGACAGCGTGAAGATTTCGACGCCCGACGCGGTGACGCCAACCGAATGCTCGAATTGCGCCGAAAGCGAACGGTCGCGGGTCACCGCGGTCCAGCCGTCGGACAGGATCTTCACATGAGGCTTGCCGAGGTTGATCATCGGCTCGATGGTGAAGAACATGCCGGGCTTCAGCGCCACGCCTTCGCCGGGACGGCCGACATGGATGATGTTGGGTTCGTCGTGGAACATGCGCCCCAGGCCGTGGCCGCAGAAGTCGCGCACCACGCTCATGCCCTGCGGCTCGACAAAAGCCTGGATGGCGTACCCGATATCGCCGGTGGTGGCGCCCGGCTTCACCGCGGCGATGCCGCGCATCATCGCCTCATAGGTGACCTCGATCAGCCGTTCGGCCTTACGGGCAATCGGGCCGATCGCGTACATCCGGCTGGAATCGCCGTACCAGCCCTCGACGATGAAGGTGACGTCGATGTTGACGATGTCGCCTTCCTTCAGCGCCCGGTCGCCGGGCATGCCGTGGCAGACCACGTGGTTGATCGAGGTGCAGGTCGAATAGCGATAGCCGCGGTACATCAGGGTCGCGGGGTAGGCGCCATGGCTGAAGGCGAAGTCGCGGACGAACCCGTCGATCACAGCGGTCGACACGCCAGGCTTGACGATATCGGTCAAGTCGTCGAGGCACTTGGCTACCAGCGCACCGGCCTTGCGCATGCCGGCGAATCCGCCCGGGCCGTGCAACTTGATCTGACCGGTTTTGCGCAAGGAGGTGTCGGTTGCTTCAATGTAGCTCATGGACCGCTGGTATCTTTCGCAGAGGGGCAATTTGCCGACCCAATTTAATGATCGGGGCGGTTAGCGCAAGCCAAAGGCTGGGCGTCGCGCATGGGGATGGGGCGGAACCCGTTAGCTTGCAAGGCGCTCCCATCAGCCCGAAACCTCGCCGGCGTTCTCGACCGGCAGCGCGCCGCCGCGGACACGGATTTCGCGCACCGGATAGGGCACCCGGATGCCCTCGCGCTTGAAAGCTTCCCATAATGACAGCATCACCTCGCTCTTGACGTTGTCCAGGCCGTCGGGATCGGAAAGCCAGAAGGTCAGCGAGAACTTCATCCCGGCGTCGGTGAACTCGACCAGGATGCAGTTCGGCGGTTTGCCCTTGATGGCGCGGGGCGCCGCCTTGGCCACCTCGGCCGCCAGCCTGCAGACCAGCCGCGGATCGGCGTCGTAACTGGTGCTGAAACTGATCTTCACCAGCGTGTTGGTGTCGGTGTAGGTCCAGTTGACGACCTTCTGCGTCACCAGATCCTCGTTCGGGATCAGGAATTCGCGGCCGTCGCCGGCGGCGACCGAAATATAGCGGGTTTTCATCGCGCTGATGCGCCCGGAGCTGTCGCCGATGGTGACGAGATCGCCGGGCTTCACCGATTTGTCCGCCAGCAGGATAATGCCGCTGATGAAATTGGCGACGATCTTCTGCAGGCCGAAGCCGATGCCGACACCGGCCGCGCCGGAGAAGATCGCCAGCGCCGACAGGTCGATGCCGACCGCGCTCATGGCCACCGTGACGGCGACGATCATCAGGGCGGTCCGGATCATCTTGACCAGCAGCACCTGGATCGAAGGGGTCAGATCGCCGGACCGCGTAATCCGGCTTTCCGCGAAATTCGAGGCGATATTGGTCAGCCACAGCGCCAGCACCAGCAGTGCGCCGAACTTGATCACCAGCAGCGGCGTCAACCGCAGGCCTCCAAGCACGATCGAGACCGAGTCGAGTGCGTCGATCACCGGATCGAGCTGATCAAGAATGCTCAAGGCCGCCACAACCCACGCCGATATCGCCACCAGGCGGACCAGAAACGCGTTACGAATAACCGATGTGACAAGGCGGATGATCAGCCAAGCCAGCGCCAGCTTGGCGGCGACCAAGAACCAATAGCTGCGGCTGGGCCATGTCGAGGTCAGCATCACGAGGCGGACCAGCCGCATCTCGACCGCGAATATCGCAGTCGAGATACTGGCGACCAGAACGCGCGCGAACAACCGCAGCGGTGCCGGCCATCCCATCGCAAGCGAGGTGGGGTCGACGCGCGCGCGAATGGCTGCGCCGACGGCGAAGGCAATCCCGGCGCCGGCCAGGATCAGTCCCAGTTGCAGATAAAACCACGGCGAGGTGATTTCGGCGCCGACCGAACGCGCGGCGGTCTGCAAGAACTCGGTGATGTCAGTCAGATCCATCGTCAAAACTCGTTTCAGGGCAGCAAATCGATGCCGGACAAAATTGACCTGAATATTCCTGATATTCCCGTAACGGCGGCGCCGGCGCTCCGAAGGCTCCGGTGAAGCACGTTTGGAGCGATAAATCGAGCGCATGACCGCTTTGGGCAGAAATGGGTTGGCGTCCAACTGTGGCGACGATAAGGATGCAATCGCAGGTATTTGCAACAGCAGCGAAAGTTCATGGCTTCCCTCGATTCGGTCAGCATAGCCATTCTTCTCGGCGCGGTTCTGGTGATGGCCGGCATTCTGTCAAGCCTGCTGGCGCTGCGCTTCGGCGCGCCGCTGTTGCTGGTGTTTCTCCTGATCGGCGTGCTCGCCGGCGACTCCGGGCCGGGCCATCTGGCGTTCGACGACGTCCGCACCACCTATCTGGTCGGATCGGTGGCGCTGGCCCTGATCCTGTTCGATGGCGGCCTGCGAACCCGCTTTCAGAGCATCCGCACGGTACTGGCGCCATCGCTGGCGCTGGCCACGATCGGCGTACTCTTGACCGCGCTCATCACCGCGCCGGTGGCACGCTATGCGCTCGATCTGAACTGGACCGAGGCGCTGTTGGTCGGCGCGGTGGTGGCGTCGACCGACGCCGCGGCGGTGTTTCTTCTGGTGCATGCCCAGGGCCTGCGGCTGCGACCGCGCGTCGGCGCCACGCTGGAGGCCGAGTCCGGCACCAACGATCCGTTCGCGGTGTTCCTGACGCTGATGCTGGTCGAACTGATCTCGGTCGGAGGCAATTCGGCCTGGCACATTGCGATGGAGTTCTGCCGCGAGGCCGGGCTCGGTGTCGTCATCGGCGTGGTCGGCGGGCGACTGGTGGTGCTGGCGCTGAACCGCGTCGCGCTGCCGCAGGGCCTGCACGCGCCGTTCGTCGCCACCGCCGCGTTGGTGATTTTCGGCGTGGCGCAGATCGCACACGCTTCGGGCTTTCTCGCGGTCTATCTCGCCGGAATCATCATCGGCAACCGGCCGACGCGGGCGCATAATTCGGTGGTGACCTTTCTCGACGCCGCGACCTGGCTGGCGCAGATCGTGATGTTCGTGCTGCTCGGTCTGTTGGTCTCGCCGCAGCGGCTGGTCGTCAGCATCGTCCCGGCCGTGATCGTGGCGCTGGTGCTGATGCTGGTGGCGCGACCGATCGCGGTGTTCCTCTGCCTGGCGCCGTTCCGTTTCAACTGGCGGGAGAAGGTCTTCATCGCCTGGACCGGCCTGCGCGGCGCGGTGGCGATCTTTCTGGCCTCGATCCCGATGCTGGTCGGACTTTCCAAGGCCTATCTCTATTTTGACGTCGCCTTCGTCGTCGTGATCATCTCGCTGCTGCTGCAGGGCTGGACTCTGGCCACGGCGGCTCGGCGGCTGCATGTGGCGCTGCCACGCGCGGACCGCGGGCCGCGCCGGGTCGAGCTCGATCTGCCCGGTCAGCTCGAACAGCAACTGGTCGGCTATCCCGTGCGTTCCAAAAGCCTGTATTTCCGCCGCGGCCTGGTGCCTTCCTGGTCGAAGCCGACGTTGGTGATCCGCGACCAGCGCATCCTCTCGCCCGCGGAGGCCGAGCCGGTCGCCCCCGGCGACTACATCTATCTGCTGGCGCCGCCGGAGAAGGCCGAGGCGCTCGACCGCTTCTTTGTCGACATGCCGCCGAGCGCGGCGCCCGATCCGCATCTGCTCGGAGATTTCGTCGTCTCCGGCGAGATCACGCTCGGCGATATCTCTGATATCTACGGCATTGCCAGCGATGCCGAACAAGCCGCGCTGACGCTGGCCGATTATTTCGACGTTCATCTGGATCATGCGCCCAAGGAGGGCGCGACGCTGCAGCTCGACTCCATCGGACTGGTGGCGCGCAGCATTTCCGGCGGAAGGGTCAATGTCGTCGGCCTTCGCCTGCCGGAGGACGAAGAGGAAAAAGTTCCGGAAACGCGCACGGCCGCGTTGCGGCGCCGACTGTCGGAGCTATGGTCGCAGGTGGCGGGGATTTAGCGCTCCCTCCGGCTCGGTGGCTCATCCTCCGAGGCGCTCGGCGCCTCATGTCAGGGAATGACGGTATGAGGTTCCCGCTGTTCCCCGCAGCGTGCAAAACCACAGGCTGTCCAACCCCCGATTTTCTCTTGCAGCTTTTCCGTAGTTGGCGCCAATTAGCGGCATTGTCGACCACCCGATTCAGTCCTCGGGGTGCCATTTTAGTTCCGGCGTTTACGGCGGAGAATGCGATGGAATTTTTTTCAGAGAGGCGCGGAGCCGAAGTCGTTCCCGAACACACTGAGACGAAGTTGCGTGAGGCCGGTGTCAACGCGGCCGCCGGCCAGGCGATGCACGACAGCGCGCCAAACTATCGCCTGCTCGTGGACCGCGTCAGCGATTACGCCATCTACATGCTGGATGCTGCGGGGCTGGTAGCGAGCTGGAACAGCGGCGCGAAACGGATCAAGCAATATACCGCGGACGAAATCATCGGCCGTCACTATCGTATATTCTACACCGAAGAAGAGCGCGCGCGGGGGGAACCCGAGAGCAACCTCGCGATCGCCGAACGCGATGGAAGATTCGAGGCGAATGGCTGGCGGATGCGCAAGGATGGCAGCCGGTTCTGGGCCCATGTGGTCATCGAGCCGCTGCGTGACGAGACCGGGCGGCTGACCGGTTTCGCCAAGGTTACCAGCGACATCACCGAGCGCCGCGAGACCGAGCGGAAGATCCGCGAGGCCGGCGAGCGCATCAATGCCTTGATCGAGACGGTCGTCGATGGCGTTATTCAGATCGACAAGCTCGGAAAAATCCAATTCTTCAATCCAGCTTGCCTGAAGCTGTTCGGCTATCGGCTCGAAGAGGTCATCGGGTTGGACATTCTGCGGTTGATTGTGTTGGGTGCGTCGGATGCGCGCGACTCCTTCGAGGAGAACTGCGCCCGCCAGATGATCGGCAGCCGCCGCGAGATCGAGGGTCGGCGCAAGGACGCAACCAGATTTCCGA
>Ga0302319_10025099_pt1 | contig 10566 bp, 9 predicted proteins | sample Bog_T0_2_FD_203319 | JGI IMG/M metagenome (GOLD analysis project Ga0302319, IMG submission 203319) | Peat permafrost microbial communities from Stordalen Mire near Abisko, Sweden - Bog_T0_2 | ecosystem: Environmental > Terrestrial > Soil > Wetlands > Peat | place: Sweden: Abisko, Stordalen Mire... | reverse complement strand
CTTCCCGGCCGCTCCTCAGTTAAGCAGCAGCAAGGCCCCGCCATCACCATCGTCGCCACCTCGCGCTCCGGCGGCGCATTCGATTTCTACGGCAAACTCCCCGGCGACAACTACACCGTCTACGTCGATACCGCCATCGGCACCGCAGTCATGCAGTTCGCCGAAGCCAACCCCGCCGCGCATCGCCAAGCCGGAGCGCTGGTCGGCCCGCAAGGCCTGCGCACCAATCTTCCCTCCGACCTCGCTGCCGACCATTCCCACGCCCGCATCGTCATCAAATGCACGCTCGACGCTTCCGGCAATTTGAAAAATCTCCAGGTCCTCGAACCCGGCCCCGCCGCCATGGGCGACAAGAGTATGGGCGACAACAGTATGACCGCCAAAATCATGGCCGCGCTGCCCACCTGGAAATTCCGCCCCGCCCTGCGCGGCCAGCAACCCGTAGAAGTCAACGCCATCCTCGGCTTCAACATCGACACCAACGACAGATACTAGAGGCTATCTCACAAATCGGTTTGGGAAGGGCACGGCTTCAGCCGTGCCGCCTGGAGCCAAGTAAGACGCGGGCTTTAGCCCCTGAGGTACTCTCGCGTCCAATCGTCGAGGATTTATGAGATGGCTTCTAAGTACAACACCCATTGGGCTGTCGCTGGCTCGGCAAGGCCACGACTCGAGGCCCAGCCCTAAACGAGGACACTTCATAGCATGGAGGAGGTATAGCCTGGAGCAGTCGGCGGGAGCGATTTGCAAAGGGCCGAAGCTCCCGCGATTTTTCGTTGGCCAAGCTCGCAGGAACCATGCGCTGCAGCGATTTCTAGGGGGCTGGCGCGCCCACGGAGCCGGAGGGTGACCTTACGTACCCCCACGGTTTCGAGGGTCGCCACGAGCTTATTAAATCGGTTTAACTGCTGTGTTTAAGTTTATGATAATAAACGACTTACGTGTATACATTTCAACAGCCCACTACTCCAGTAAGTAGTTGTGGAAACAATCGCTTGCGGCTTCATGCACCGGGAACGGTGCATCCCGCCAAATGAACGCTTACTGATAACACGGCACTTACGGCCCGAATTTCCACAGGCTGTTCCCGCCGGGGCTAGAGAATTAGCTCATTTGAGGAAAGCGCATTGCATTTTCAATGACTTAGCGGCACCCTTCGGCTGTGCACTCCGGAAAGCTAACCGCGTAAGCCGTTTAGTTTCTGTCAGCGATGAGCCGCGCCGGAGCTGGCCCTGAACGGAGTCAAAGGGTGACTCCGTGGTGAAACCCCGCCTACAGCCTCATCCGCGCCAGCAGAGCGTAAGCTTTGCGGAACCACACCCGCTCCCGCCGGCGCTGGTAGCCCGGCATGGTCTGGCGCTGATCCAGAATTTTCTGCGCCCACTGCCGCGCTTCGTCCACTCGACCCTGCGCCTGCAGGAAAGACGCGTAGTTGTAGTAAGTCTCGGAACTGGTGGAAATCTGGGTCGCCTGCTGAAACAGCGCCTCGGCTTTTTCCGCCTGCCCGGTCTGCGCGTAGGCATGAGCCAGCAGGGCTTTGGCGCGATGAAAATCGTAATTAGCATCGGCACTGACCGCACGTTCGAGATCAGGCACAGCAGCCGCAGAATCGCCCAACTCCACTTCCGCCACACCGCGCCGGTAGAACGCATCCACGGAATCGGTGCGCGACGCAATCGCCCGGTCATAGCTGGCGCGGGCGCGGGCATACTCGCCGTTGTCGAGATAGAGCAGCCCCAGTTCTTCGTAGTTTCCCGCCGAAGGATTATCCAGAATGGCCCGCTCCAGCTCGCGAATGCGCCGCCGCCGCGGGAAAGCCTGAAATCCGGTGCGCAGCAGGCCCGCGTCCGGAATCACTTCCGCCACGATATAGATCAGCGCGCCAACCCATCCCAGAAACAGGATGACAAAGATCCAATACGTATCCGGCCGGCGGCGAATGAAGTGCACAAGCGCAATCGCCTGCAGCGCGAATCCCCACCCGCCGAGGAAGAAGAGAAGCGATCCCATGGAATGCGCAATATAACACGGGCTTCGGGCTTCGGGCTTCGGGGTCCCAAATCGGCAAAGTTTCGGATACTTTCACTCTCTCTGTGACGGATGTCACAGCCGCTTCGGAACCGGAGGACCTAGCCTTGCATCGCGGAGAACCACCAATATGAGCGGAACCTACAAAGACCTCGAGGTGTGGAAGTGCGCGATGGCGCTCGTCCTGGCAATTTATCGATGTACCGCAACGTTTCCACGAGAAGAGATGTTCGGTCTCACCAGCCAGCTTCGAAGGGCCGCTGTATCCGTGGCCAGCAACATCGCGGAAGGCAAGGGACGCTTTTCTGATCGGGAACTGACCCAATTTCTTGCTATAGCTCGCGGTTCGACCTTCGAAATCGAGACTCAGATCGCAATTGCTTCAGCGCTTGGGTTTCTGGCAGCGACCGAGGGCCATGAACTACTCAAACGATGCGGCGAAGTTGGCCGGCTCTTGAACGGACTGATCAGGTCCGTCCGAAAACCGGCCGCCTGAGAACCGGGCTTCGGCTGAGAACCGGGCTTCGGCTTTCGGGCTTCGGGCTTCGGGAAAACCTAAGGGCAGCACATCGTTTATGTCACAATGAAAGAGTGAGTGACGCAGCCATGAACTACTCAAACGATGCGGCGAAGTTGGCCGGCTCTTGAACGGACTGATCAGGTCCGTCCGAAAACCGGCCGCCTGAGAACCGGGCTTCGGCTTTCGGGCTTCGGGCTTCGGGCTTCGGGAAAACCTAAGGGCAGCACAGCGTTTATGTCACAATGAAAGAGTGAGGGACGCAAGCGTGATGGGCCGAAGCCAGAAAGCCGAGGCCCGAAGCCCAGGTTTGCCGAAGCCCGACAGCCGGAGCCCGAAGCCCAATTCGATCCGCCTGCTTGCCCTCGATATCGACGGGACGCTGCTCAATCCCCAATTCCAAATCTCGCCGGAAGATTTGACCGCCCTCCGCCGCGCACATGCGTCTGGCATCGAAATCGTCCTCGTCACCGGACGCCGCCACACTTTCGCCCTGCCCATCGCCCAGCAGTTTGGCTTCGATCTCTGGCTCATCAGCTCGAACGGCGCGGTAACCCGCTCGCTTGCAGGAGAGAACTTCCATCGCGACCTGATGCCGCGCGCCACCTGCCGCGAACTGGTCGGCGCTATGCGAGACTTCCGCGGCAATACCGTTCTTACCTTTGACCAGGAAACGAAAGGCGCAATCGTGCTGGAACACCTCGACGACTTGAACGCCAGCATCCGCCGCTGGCTGGAAAAGAATATGGCGTACATCGAATTCGTGGTGCCCATCGAAAATGCGCTGGTCTCCGATCCCGTGCAGGCCATGTTTTGCGGCTCTATGTCGCGCATGAGCCACGCCCTGCGCGCGCTTGAAGCCAGCGGCATGGGCAAGCGGGTCACAATACTGCGCACCGAATATCCCGAGCGCGATCTATCCATGATCGACGTGCTGAATACGGGCTGCTCCAAGGGCCACGCCCTGGAGCGCTGGGCCGGCCATCGCGGCTTTGGGCGCGAGCAGGTCATGGCCATCGGTGACAACCACAACGACGTGGAAATGCTTGAGTTTGCCGGCCATCCGGTTATCATGGGGAATGCCTGCGAGGAACTGCGCGGGCGCGGCTGGGCCGTGACCCTGGGCAACGACCAGTGTGGCGTGGCCGCGGCGTTGGCCGAAGTAGTCGGCTAGAAATTTTCGATGAAGAAAGCAATCCAAATCGCGCCATGGACAGCGGTTCTCACCCTGCTGGCTCTGACCGCGCTGCCCTGCCTGGCAGCCGACTCGGCCGTGCTGCGCAACGGATTCTCCATTCGCCACGAGCGCCGCCAAGTCATTGGGACAATTACTCGTCTTTACACGGGCACGGATGATTCGAGCTTTGTAGACATACCGACGACGGAGATCGATCACTTCGAAGCCGCCCCGCCTGAAGCGACGCCGAGTGAGCCAGGGCTTGATTCAACAAAAGGTTCGCCGGCTCCGCAGTCGGGCTCGCAGCAACCCAAGCTTCAGGCCTCGGCGGAAAGCCTCCAGCATCCGCTCGATCTGAACGAAGTCGTAAGAGCTGCCAGCGGAACCTACCGGCTCGATCCCGATCTGGTCAACAGCGTGATCCGGGCCGAGAGCGGATTTAACGTGCGCGCGGTCTCGCCCAAAGGCGCGCAGGGATTGATGCAGTTGATGCCGCAGACCGCATCGCAACTCGGCGTGCATAATGCCTTCGATCCGCAAGCGAACGTCGAGGGCGGCACGCGCTACCTGCGCGAACTGCTGGAGCGTTACAACTTCGACTTGATCAAGGCGCTCGCCGCCTATAACGCCGGACCGCAACGCGTAGAGCAGTACGGCGGCGTGCCTCCCTACTACGAGACAAAAGCCTACGTAGCCCGCATCGTCCGAGACTACAACAAGAAACTAGCCGCTAAAAACGCCTCCCAACCCTCGGCTCAGAAAAAATCAGCCAGCAAGTCCGACGCGCCAGCTGCAACTGCCAAGCCGCACAAACCGACGCAACCAACCCAGGCCAAAATGCTTCCCCCGCAAACTAGCGAATAGCCAATTACAAGCCGTATAAGTTTACCCGCTGCCATCCCGATGCGAAGCGAGGGACCCTGGTTCCTGCCGACGCCAACTAGGGCGCCGCTTCAGGCAAACACCAAGGTCCCTCGCTGGGCTCGGGATGACAGCGCCTGGGGGTGGTGCCGACGGCACCACTAGCGAGGGTCCCCGGTTTGACCCTCTCCTCCCACTGATTTACCTTGGAACTGCCGTTTCCGCTTCGGGTTGCGAGGGTCGCGGCGCGAGGCTTCTCCCCTTCATGGATAAAAAGCGCATCGTGGCCAGCGCGGTTGTCTTTCTCATTCTGGCCGCTCTGCTTTACCTGCAATACCGGCATTGGCAGAGTTTCGACTGGGGCACGTTCTGGGCCCAGACCCACCGCATCAAGAAAGTCCACGTTCTACACGCCATCGCGCTGATCTACATCGCATACGTGATGCGCGCCATTCGGTGGAAGATATTCCTGCAGCCGGTGCGACCCAAGGCGACAGTAATGGATATGTTGTCCCCCACTCTGATTGGGTTCACTGGTCTGGCCTTGCTGGGCCGCGCCGGAGAATTCATTCGCCCGTACCTGATTGCCCGCCGCACGAACTTGCCGTTCTCTTCGCAGTTGGCCGCGTGGGCGGTCGAGCGTATCTTTGACGTGGGCGCGTTCACCGTGCTGATGGTGCTGGCGATTTTTCTGCCGAGCGCTCTGCCCGCCATTCCACATCCGGAGTATTACTTGCGCTTCCGCGAAGGCGGTTTCTTTTTGATCGGCATCGTGGTGATCACTACGGTGGCCGCGATCATCATCCGCCGCGGCGGCGACGCGGTCGGGCGCTGGGTGGAGCAGCGGTTCGCTCACCTTCCCGCCAACTTCGGCCACAAGCTGGCGCAAAAGGTGCGCGAGTTTGGCGCGGGGCTGGATACGATTCACGGCCCGCTTTCCCTGCTCTGGCTGACCCTGGTTTCGGTTGGGATGTGGTATGTCATCGCGCTGGCCTATCAGGAGGTAACGCATTCCTATGGCGTGGTTTCGCTGGAGATTCCGGTTTCCCAGCTTCTGATTCTGATGGGAGCCAGCATGGCAGGATCGATGCTGCAGTTGCCGGCGGTGGGCGGCGGATCGCAGATGGCGACCATCGCGGCGCTCACCAGCGTATTCGACGTGCCCCCGGAGTTGGCCGCCAGTTGCGGCATTCTGCTGTGGCTGGTCACGTTCGCGGCCGTCGTGCCGCTCGGCTTGGCGCTGGCGCATCATGAACGATTGTCGCTGCGGAAGTTGTCGAAGGAGAGCCATCAAGCCGAAGAAGCGGATAGCGGTGGTCCACCGGCGTAAGTGCGTGAGCCCGTTCGAAGCCTGTCTATCCCATTACGTGGCGCGGGTGCAGCGCGCACTCCCTGTTACAATTTACTTATTAACCTAAAGCTTCAAGGCAGTTGCGCGAAGTCTTTTTTGATCGACCCATCAGCGCCATGAAATGTCCTTTTTGCGGATTTGCGAATGACAAGGTGGTGGACTCGCGCGAGAGCAAAGAGGCGGAGTCGATCCGCCGCCGGCGCGAGTGCCTGAAGTGCAACAAGCGCTTCACCACCTACGAGCGGATCGACGAGATCCCCTACATGGTGGTCAAAAAGGACGGCCGGCGAGAAAAGTTCGACCGCCAGAAAGTCCTGAATGGCCTGCTGCGTGCATGTGAAAAAAGGCCGGTCCCGATCAGCAAGCTGGAACAGATCGTGAACGAGGCCGAGTCTTTCGTAATCGAGTCGCAAGAACGCGAGCGCAAAACCAGTGAATTAGGCGAACTGATCATGAACCGCCTGCGCCGCTACGACAAAGTGGCCTACGTGCGCTTCGCCTCGGTGTACTTGGACTTCAAAGATGTGAACGAGTTCATGAACGAGTTGAGAGATTTGGTGAAAGCAAAAGAAGTGGTCGAAGTTAAAACCAAGAAGAGTAGCTAGTGACGACTGGCCTCCGAGGCACAAATGGCGCATAAAATAACTCTCATCCCCGGCGATGGCATCGGCCCTGAAGTCACCCAGGCTACCGTCCGAATCCTCGAAGCCACTGGTGTGAAATTCGACTGGGAATCTTTTGCCGTGGGCGCCGATGCGTTCGAGAAGCACGGCGAATACATTCCCAAAGAAGTGATCGAGTCGATCGAGCGGACCCATGTGGGCCTGAAGGGGCCGGTGACTACGCCCGTGGGCGGCGGCTTTTCCAGCATCAACGTAGCTTTGCGCCAGAAGTTTGAGCTGTATGCCAACTTCCGCCCCATTCGCAACTTGCCGCATATCCCCACACGCTATCCCGATGTCGATCTCATCATTGTGCGCGAGAATACCGAGAGTTTGTATTCGGGTCTGGAGCACGAGGTCGTTCCCGGCGTGGTCGAGAGCCTGAAGATCATCACCGAAAAAGCCTCGACCCGGATTGCGAAATTTGCCTTCGAATACGCCCGCAAGAATCAGCGCAAGAAGATTCACGCCATCCATAAAGCCAACATCATGAAATTGTCGGACGGATTATTCCTGCGCTGCTGCCGCACCGTGGCCAAGGGTTTTCCCGAGATCACCTACGGCGAACACATTGTGGATAACACCTGCATGCAACTGGTGATGAATCCGTATCAATACGACATGCTGGTAATGGAAAATTTGTACGGTGACATTATTTCCGATCTGTGCGCGGCCTTCGTCGGCGGGCTGGGATTTGTACCCAGCGCCAACCTCGGCGACCACTGCGCGATTTTCGAAGCGGTGCACGGCTCCGCTCCTGATATCGCCGGCAAGAACATCGCCAATCCCACGGCGCTGCTGCGTTCCGGGCTGCTCATGCTGCGCCACTTGGGCGAACTCGACGCCTCCACGCAGATTCGCAATGCGTTGGAAAGGGTTTACAGCCATCCCGAAAAGCTTACAAAGGACATCGGCGGCAAAGCCGGCACCTCGCAGTTCGCCGACTTTGTCATCGAAGAGATGGAGACCGCTAAGACCGCGTCCTCGCCTGCCTGAGCTCTCTCACAAGAACCCGCGCTCAGCCGTTAACTCCCTGGTTAGCCTGCAAAAATCTGCACCTTGAATCCCTCAAACTCCTGGAGTATGTTTGGGGCCTCCCCCCCGGCACCAGCCCGTCCTGTGCCGCGAATCTGCCCTATGCCGTGAACTCGAACGGAGGTTTGGCTGTGAGAAGCGCCCCGAAACAGTCGGTAAGAATCCCGCCGGAGCGCCACCGCACAACTTCGGCCAAGTTCTGCATTTTGCTCTACGTTTTCGTTTTGGCCGGCACTTCATCGGCTCTTGGCCAACGCGAAGAGGTTCTGTACCGCTTTTCTTCCGGTCGCGACGGATCGGCGCCCATGACGAGTCTGGTTTCCGACCCGTCTGGGAATCTTTACGGCGCAACATACGGCGGCAACCAGGTCTTCGAGTTATCGCCGCCGGCCACACCCGGAGCGCCATGGACAAAGACAGCTCTCTACTACTTTCGCATGACCCACGAAGATGACAACGTTATCTCTGTCTTGACGTTCGACGCCTCGGGAAACCTTTACGGGGCGGCCTCTCAAGACGGCGCTTCCGGGCAGGGAAGCGTATTTCGCTTAACTCCTCCCACCAGCCGGGGGGGCGGCTGGACTGAGAATGTGCTGTACAGCTTTAACGGGACTGTTGGCAGCGTACCTTACGGTGGTGTGATTTTTGATAAGGCCGGGAACATCTTCGGAACCACGAGGGACGACTACGTCGGTAGCTACGGAACGGTTTATGAATTGTCGCCTCCTGCGGCGAAAGGTGGCGCCTGGACTGGAACCCTGCTGTACAGGTTCGCCGGCTCAACCGACGGCTGCGGTCCCAACGGCAAGCTCGTTTTCGGAGCGAATGGCGCGCTCTTTGGCACGGCCGTGCAGTGCGGTGGGACGCAAAACCTCTGTTTCTTCGGCTGCGGCACAGTCTTCGAATTAGTTCCCCCCGCGCTGCCCGGCGGCACATGGACGGAACAGACGATCTATGAGTTTCAGGGCGGCACCGACGGGGATCAGCCAGTCAACGGCCTGGTCGCGGACGGTAAGGGAAATTTTTATGGGGCAACCCAAGCGGGCGGCGGCAGTTGCACCACCGACGATTTCGCATGCGGCACCGTCTTTGAGTTATCGCCTCCTACCGCTCCTGGAGGAAACTGGACGGAGGCAATCGTTTATACCTTTACCGGCTACGGCGATGGCGAAGGACCGCAAGGCGGAGTAATCATAGACCGCGCCGGCAACCTCTACGGTGCCACGACCTTCGGCGGAAACCTCTCTTGTTATCCCAACGACGGTTGCGGCGCGGTCTTCGAGCTGTCTCCGCCAGCAGACCAGGGCGGGCTTTGGAAGGAAACGACCCTCCACACCTTCACCGGCCCGCCGGACGGCGCGATCCCCTTCGGTGGATTAACGCTGTACGAGGATACGGTGTTATACGGTACGACCGACGGCGGCGGCGACTGCATCCTTTATTCTTGCGGGACCGTTTTTTCGGTGTTCCCGTGAGTCTTGTATATTTCCAAAGCGGGCACGTTGCAGTTCTCCGATTCTGTGATCGAAGAAATGGACAAAGCGAAGGCCGCGCCCGCTGCCGTTCGCTAGAAAATTGTTTTCATTTTCCTGCTTCTTGCATTCCGCCATTGACTCTGGCCGCAGATGAGAGTAAATTCGCCCGTTCTGGGGAATCTGGGGGATGACGCGTACAACACGGCGTTTGGGGGTAGTTCTGTTTCAGCTAGGCGGGCCTGACACGCTGGCTGCGATCGAACCTTTTCTTTACAATCTCTTTTGCGACCCCGATATTATCGACTTTCCTTTCGCCCGCATCGGGCGCAAACCTCTGGCTAAACTGATTTCGACTACGCGCGCCCATAAAGTGCAGCATCACTACGCCACCATCGGCGGAGGCTCGCCCATCCGCCGCTTCACTGAACGTCAGGCGCGAGCGCTGGAAACCGAACTTTCCAGCCATGGTCTGGATGCCCGCTGCTTTGTCGCCATGCGGTATTGGCATCCCTTGACCCGCGAAGCTATTGCACAGCTTCAGGCCGCCGAGTGCGATGAAGTCGTGCTACTGCCTCTGTATCCGCAGTATTCCTCAACCACCACGGGCAGCGGGATGAACGAATGGCAGCGGCTTTTTCGCGGCGATATCCCGGTACACAACGTCGGCCCGTTCTACCGGCATCCCATGTATTTAGACGCCGTGGTTGAAAAAATTGAACAGGCCCTGGACCGCTTTCCCGTACCCGAGCGCGTCGAAATTGTTTTCAGCGCTCACAGCGTCCCCATGTCGATCATTGCCAAGGGTGATCCCTATCAGCGCCACATCGAGGAGACGGTGCAACTTCTGATGCAGCGCGGCGGATGGCGCAATCGCCATCGACTCTGCTACCAGAGCAAAGTCGGCGCCAGCAAATGGTTGCAGCCTTCCCTGCACCGCGCGCTGCACGATCTGGCGTCGGAAAAAGTGCGGGAGGTCTGCATCGTCCCCGTAGCCTTCGTTTCCGATCACGTGGAAACGCTGGGCGAGATCGATCACGAGGCGCGCGAAGAAGCGATGCGCCTCGGCATCACCCAGTTCGAAATGAGCGCAGGATTGAACGATTCCCCAAAATTTATTGCGGCGCTCAGCCAATTGGTGATGGAAGCCTTGGGCGAGGCTGAAGAGTGTTGCGTGCCGATGGATGGCACGGCAAGGCAGGATGCCGTTCCAGCGTTGCTGGCGGCAGGCTGAGTAGAGAGATAAAAAACGAAGAGCTTGAATCGGCACCGGAGTCAGGTAACGACAGGAGGAACAAGTATGGCGGAGCCGGAGGGCGCGAAGCCCACCCCGAATCCAGAAGCGGCCAAGCCCGCAGCCCCGGGCGCGGATGCCACAAAATACGTAGGCACGCCGGCGGTAGGAACCTCGAAGGCGGCGGCGGCGGCTGGACTATCCTCGTCTGGCCCGTCAAATAGCGATA